>Ga0181557_1000185_pt1 | contig 80090 bp, 58 predicted proteins | sample 011ome_23_FD_148632 | JGI IMG/M metagenome (GOLD analysis project Ga0181557, IMG submission 148632) | Coastal salt marsh microbial communities from the Groves Creek Marsh, Skidaway Island, Georgia - 011506CT metaG (spades assembly) | ecosystem: Environmental > Aquatic > Marine > Intertidal zone... | reverse complement strand
TCCGGGTATTGCGCCCGTACGTTACTCTTAATATTAGTATTACAGCTCTCGAACGCCACATTTTCTTACAATCTCTCGAAACCCTTTCTCGGTGACCTCGAGTAGTACGTCTTCCTTGTTTTGTTTCGAATCGAGATGATTATTGATGCGAATAATCTCGCCTTTCGCTTCGCTCAACTCGTACGCCCGAATCATGTTTTCCACGTCCAAGACGGTCCAATTTTGGTACCCGAATTTGACGCACATTTCGAGAAGGTTTTGGATCGAAAAACCTTTCATCACTCCCCCTTTCCCTCCTCTTCCTGCTTTTTTTTCATCATCGTACTTTTTTTCTGAGTGGTGGTGTTGTTTTCTATCCTCCTCGGTTTTCCCGGCGGCGCAGAGCTGTTCGAACGCGCATTTGATCGTTTCTCTCGAAGGGTGCTTTCCCCGTCTTTTCTTCTTTGTCTTCTGAACATCTTCTTCTTCGTCGTCGTCGTCGTCCGACGTTGTTGTCGTTCCGCCGCTCGTGGTGCTCGAACTCAAAACGACCCCCTCCTCCTCCTCTTCATCATCTGCTTCCGGTACTCGTCTTTTCTTCCGTCTCGATGATGATGCTTTACCGCGCATTTAGTTACACCATCAGTACAAACGCTTCGTAAAAAAGGAGAAAAAAAAAGTGAAGCAAAAAGCAGATCATCTCGTAAAGAAGAACAAACGCATAATACCACGAGAAGACGCGAAAATCGCGAAGAAGAAGAAGTTCGATGCTCACATCGTCTTAAACTTCCTCGTCGTCCAATGCATCGTTTAAAACGTGTGATGAAAGCACTCTCGTCTCAAATATTTAAGACACAACGAGGAACAACCAGAAGAGACATGATTCCAAATATCAGAGAGCACATGTTGCACATGCGAGAAGAAGAAGAGTTTCGTTTCTTGGAATTGACTCTCGTACAAAAAAAAGCTCGAGAGACTTGTCAAAAAAAAGGCACGAGAGAGAACAAAATTTTATTCTCTTCTCTCTGTAGCGAGAGAGTCTGTCTTTTGCATTTTCTCGTCATCGTTCGCGCATAATTAGGAGCAGTGTAGTGGTGTATTACTATTCGGTGGTGGTTTCACGAAAGCGAGGAACTTTGAGGTCGTCGTTTCTTTCAGAGAAGGAAGGAGAGAGAGGAGCAAAAAAGAAGAATTGGATTTGAAATTTTATCTGCGGTACATAACGAACTCTTTCTTTTACATCATCATGTTCCGGTTGCGGAAGGAAAGAGAGTCGCAGTCTTCACAAAACTCGGCGTCTTCCTCCCCACCGAAAAGCAGTAATAATACGAACGACAAGAACACTACTAATTCAGTCGGGTGCGCGGCGTTAGTCTTGGACGCGCCGACGAGGAAACCATCGAAAGCGTTGAAAAACTCGGGGTTTCCGAGAACCCATTTTAAGTGTCCAGATGGGAGATACGCGCTTGGGAAACAATATTTAGTCGTTCCGGAGATGACTTCAAACTCTGCGAGAAAAGAACAACACACACAACTTAGGACGAAAGGGTTGGAGGATTTTACGACACGGGTGCATAATAGTAAAAATGGCGATCCGAACGCGTCGATTTTGTGTACACATTTTTACGACGCGCAGCACCGGATGACGATGAAACTTTTGTTCGTGGCGAAGGGCGAGAGCGTGGCTATGTTTGATTATAACGCGCCGAGTAAAGACGGGTGCGTGAAGATTTTGAAAATCGATCGCGCGCCGAACGAACAACGGAGCAGTAGGAGTAGCTCGAGTTATTTTTATAGTCCAACCGGCGGCGGCGGCGGGTCGCAACATTCGAACAGCACGAAAGGCGTCAACGGAGTGGACGAGGACGGGAGAGAAACGATTACGTGCATGACTTGGACCGGGGAGCGCGTGAATGATTGGAAGTTTGCCGACGTGCAACAAGGTGGAAATAACAAACCAACGAATAATACTAATGATAATAATAAGAATAACAACAACAATAACAGCAGTAAAACTGCATCAACGATAGTAAATGCGAAAGATGAATACGTCCCGGATATGTTCATCGGTTTGAGCTCGGGCGCGATGTTAGCGGTGAAACTTCGAAAGTCGTTCTCGGATAAAAGAGCAAACACTACGAAGCGACTTTTACACAAAATGCGCTATCAGACGCAAACGAAAGATAAAATATCGTCGTCGGGAAGTGTGCACAGAACGACGTGCATGAAAGTTTCTCCGGACGGGAAGATTGTTGTTTCTTTACACGCGAGCGGCGACATGTATCTCTACGATAGAAGTTTGATGGGATTCGAGTCCTCGCAACCGAGCACGACGGCAAATTCAGGGCACTCAATAGCAGAAGTGACACAATTTGCGCCGATATTGTACCCCGAAGATTCAAGGTTGGATGTCGCGACGTCTTCAACGACGACGAATCCGCGTTCTCGATGGCACTTTGGCGCCGCGCCGTTGGAATCGTGCGCGTTTTCTGAGTCTGGAAAGAAATTGTGCGTTTGTAGCAGAGATGGCGTCGTACGCGTCATCGATATCGCGAGAGCCTGGAGAGAAACCAATAATAATAGCAGCAACAGTAGCAATAGCAGCAACACCGACAGCAATAAAAATATTTTTACTGTCGCGAGATTTATCGATACCGGGTTCAGGAGTTATTTCGGCGCGATATTCGCCGCAGCGTTTAGCCCTTGCGGTAGGTTCATCGCGGCCGGTGGCGAAGCCGCTATCGTCGAAATGTTTGATTGTAAACACAAGTGTGTGGTTACTTACGGTGGCGCTGGTCATCAAAGCTGGGTCTCCGACATATGCTTCGATGTGCACATGGCTACGAACGATAAGAATAGTATGAACGCTGCGTCGTCCTCCTCCTCCTTGGCCATGCAACACAACGCAGATAATAATCACGCAGAAGACGACGATTCGGATTCAGATACAAATTTAGGCAACGACGTCGAGCCGGGAACGTTGCGCGTTGTTTCTGTCGGAGCGGATTGTCAAATGTGCGTCTGGGATTTTCTCACGGAAGCATTTATCGACGAAGACGACGAAGGATACAACGAAGAAGAAGAAGATGAAGAAGAAGAAAAAGAAGACTCTGGTTCAGACGGCGACACCATGATGCACGACGATGGAGATTATAGCGAGCGACATCCGCATCACAGACGTCAACGTTCGAGGAGTGTCGCGATCGGGGGAGGTAACATCTCACGCGAACTTAATTTTGTCGGTGAGGACGACGACAGTTTTCCGACGACGACGACGAAGAAGAAGAAGAAGAAGAAAAGAGACGACCTCTCCGTCGAGGCGGACGTAATCGTCGAATCGATGAAACGTAACGAAACGACGAGACTGTTACCCGTCATGGCGCATAAATTTCACGATCGACCAATCGCAACGGTACAAACGAATGAGCACGGAATTTTAACGTCTTGCGATTCCGGAAAAGTGAAACTATGGTCCAGACCTATAACCAAGGAGCGTTACTTGACGTTTGTCCAAGAAGTAGACGAGGAAGGCGAGGGCTGAAAGTAAAACAATAATGGTAATAATATTATTCGCCTCTACATACATTTTCTCTCTAAATACATACATAAAATAATATTCGTTTCTATATCGGTACTTATTTTATCCGCCGCTCGAAATGTGTAAATCCACCTGCAACACTCTCTTCACCTCTTCGTAAGTCACAAACGCGATGGCGATACTCGGCATGACTTTAATGTAGTTCGCGCTCAAGCCGTGAAAAAACGCCCCAACACCTTCATATCTCGCAATTTTACCAAAACAATCCATCATTCCGCTATACTTCGCTTTCTCCATCGTCTTACTCGCGCTTCCTTGCCACCCGGCGACTTGTAAACGTCGTCTGACCACGTCGAAAGGATACGCCACCGTCTGACCAACCGCGCCGGCGAAACCGCCGCACGTTAACGATTGCGCCACAGACAACTCCTTGCTCGATTTCAACTCTAACTTCGCCGCCAACATATCCTTCAGCGTCTCGTACACGGCGAAATTCAAACCAACGTACGGAATCACCCCAATCACGCTCGGCAATAAACCTTTATACAAGCTCCCGACGCCTTCGTGCTGGATGATCTTTCTCGTCGCGTCCACCATCCCGTTGTATTGATGTACCGTCCCAGCTTGCACCGTCAACCTCCCCCTTACCATATCCAACGGATACACCGACGTCATCGCAATAATCCCCGCCCCAGCACCGCCGGCTAACCGATTAAACACGTTCATCTCGCACTCCGGGTCTAAAGTCCTCCGAAACTGAAATATCGCATCCGTTATGCGTTCGTAACAGAAGAACTTCACCGCGGAGTTCGGAACAATCCGTATGCAGTTCGCCCCGTTCCCGATAAAAAACCCTCTCAGACCATCTTTTTGTAAAATCGTGTTCAATCCTCTGTACACCGTTCCGTACTCCGTCGCCGTCCGACCGTGGACTTGCTGTAAAATCTTCAATCGTTCCAAAGGTGCCACCGCGGTCCTCGAGACCCCACCGGCGATCCCTCCGGCAAACAGCGATTTCGCGATCGATGTCCACGTGTGCACTTTCGGTTCGTGTATCGTCGTCGTCTCCCTCTCTTTCGCGGAATGCGCGGTAAACACACACTCAGAACATTTGTCTTCTTCTTCTTCTTCGTTTCTTTTCATCGTCTTCACCTTCATCCAAGCCGCATTTGGACGACGATGATATCCAAAAATCTCATCGCACACATCGGACGACGTGGACGTTGCGCACCCGCGCGACGAAAAGATTCGCGAGTTCGTAGAGCGGTAAAACTCCCTCGCGACTTCCGACGTCCTCGTTGTTGTTGTTGTTGTTGTTGTTGTTGTTGTTGTTCTTTCTCGTTTGTTCTTCGTCTCCTCCTTCTTCATCTCGATTGAAATATGCACTAATTTTTTGGAGGGGAGAGCGTTTGGAAAAAAATGGAGGAAAAAATGAAAGAGAGAAATTTTTTGTTTTTTTTTTTGAGCTGCTCTTTTTCTGTGAAAACGAGAGCGTTCGGGGGTTTGTCTCTCGAAAGCGCAGAGAAGAAAGACCCTCACTCTTCGAAAGACCCGCGAAATCAAATCATTACACACATGACGGCCAGAATCACGTATAAAAGACGGTACGGTTTTAGATGCTCTCGTCGGTTTTTCTTTTTGCTCATATATTCGCGAGGAGAGGAAAACGTTGGAGAGGACGCGAGCGCGTTTCGGAACGTTTTTCGTTCGCGCGCGTGAGGGTGATGTGTGTATACGTGCGGATGAGGAAATTTTAAGCGCGTTTTTCTCTCTCTCTCTCCTTTTTTGAGAGAGAAGAAGGACTTTGCGCGAAATTTTACGCGCGGCGGCAGAGGAGGAAACGCGAAGGTGGAATGGGCTCACGCGCGCTTGATTTGTGCTCGGGTGCATTCTTTGCGCGCGACGACGACGATTCGAGAAGCGGGATGATCGATGGAGGGCGAAGCGTTGGAGTCGGTTTCGATTTCCTTTTTCTGTGTCTTCCTCTCTTTTGGCCGATGGGGTCCTCTCTCGCTCTCGCTCTTGTTTTTTGGATTCTTATATGTGCTTACCGATTCTTTTCTCTCCTTAATCGAACAAACAGACACTGCTACGCGACCAGATCGAACAAGATCCGCAAGCTCAGACTTCCGGGCGGCAAGTTAGGCATCCAGTACGTGAAGAAGAAGACGAAAGGTCCGCAAACGCCGTCTGGCGACCACGGGAAAATCCACGGCGTCCCTCACTTGAGAACCCAAAAGTACTCGAGAAAACACTTAGCGAAGAACAAGAAGACGGTGAACAGAGCTTACGGCGGGGTTTTGTCGGGCGGTGCGGTGAGAGAAAGAATCGTTCGCGCGTTCTTGGTTGAGGAGCAAAAGATTGTGAAGAAGGTGTTGAAGTTGCAAGCGAACAAGTAATTTGATGATTGCGCGGACGAACCAGAGACAATAGTAAGACCTTTGTAATAGCAATATAAACCTTTAGACGATATATCATACTTAAAGAAGCAAAGTTCACTCTTGTTTCGTTTCGATTCTCTCACCGAAAGATATTCATTTATTTTCACTACAAATTTGCTTTTGTTTTATATATTCTCTCTCTCACTCTCTTTGCTCTACTCTCTCTCGCGTTCGTGCTGCATTCTTCATGCCGCGTTCTCCGTATTCTACATTTTTTGCTATTTGACTTTCACCTCCTCCTCTGTTGGCTGGCGTTTCGGAAACCTCTGCCACCGCCGCCACTCCTCGACCCTGGACTCTTTCTTGGTGTCGTTGATGTTTTCTCCAAAACGTCGCGACACACGGGACAACTGTTCTTCGATTTAAACCACTCGTCCACGCACTCGTAATGAAACACGTGCCCGCACTTCTTCAACTCGCACATCTCCTCGCCTTTCTTCATCTCGTCCAAACACACCGCGCACTGCGTTTCATCCTTCTCGTTTTCACCGCCGCCTTTTCTTATTTTCCTCTTCTTCGTTTTCGTTTTCCCGTCCATCTCTCCTTTGTTTTCTTCTATCATCGTAAACCTTCGCAGCGTTTCCTCCCTCGCCTTCTCGCTCAGCGGTTGTTCGAAACGTCTGTCGTCCAAATCGAAAAAGTTCACGTTCCCATCCCCGTTCATCGATCGCTCAATCATATCCTCTATCATTCGCATCCGATCGAATGCAAGTGGTGGTTGCCTCGTGGGTGGCGGCGAAGGTAAGCGGCGTGCCGGACGATCGTATTCCGTCCACACCGCGCCTTCCGAAAACAACCCGTGTTCTTCCACCGTCTCTCGAAACGGCACGAGCTCTAAAAATTCGCTCTCGCCGCACGCCGGACAGGTTGGGGGTAAATGCTCCTCGTCCAACGTGGACGCGCACGTGAATCGCGCGCACGACCCGTGACACCACACCCGAAACGTTATTTCTCGATTCGTGTTCGGTTCGAGCTGTATGACAGTACCACTCGTCGTCGTCGTCGTTTCCGGGTGTTGGTCTCCTCCTCCTCCTCTGCCTCTCCGCGATGCTAAAGTCGACGATAAAGCGTTATTAAACAAAGCCTCCATGTTCCCTCGCGAGGGCTGCCTTGGAGGCACAGGCATGCGTGATGTGTGCGTGTGAACTCAAACGTCTCCTCCTCGTTCCTCTTCGCGCTCTTTCTCTCTGTCAAACACGCAAAAGAGCGTAGTTCGAGAGAAAAATCTGACGCGTTTTTCGTATTTGACTTTTTCCCTTTCGAAAGAATGCAAAGAAGAAGGAAGTTATACGCGCAGGCAGAAGAATACGATACGCGCGTAAAAATAAGAGCTAAAATGAGCATTGCTTTTTACATTGAACTTTCTACTCTCTCTCTCTCTCTCTCCCCCTCTTTCTCCATTTCTGTCTCTTTCCCCTCCTCTCTCTTTCTCTAATTTTCGTCCTCGTTCGCTTCCTCTTCTCTCTGACTTCGCTATAAATATACAAAATACTCTCTTTTTCTCTTAATCCGTGCCTTCGACGGTGGATTCAACTCTCAATAACACGAAACCGAGCGCCAAACCGATGAGGGTGCAACCGAACAAAGTGGTGGCGACGTCCCCGATTTCCGCGGCGGCGTCGGCGATTTGGGAGATTTCCATCGGCGACAACGCGGCGGTGGCGACGGATTTGCGGGATTTTTGTTGGACGACGTTTCTTTTGCTGTTTGAGTGAAAAGCGGCGCAAGCGAGAGAAGACAAATGCAAAGAAAGAGTTGGTCAGCGACTGATTCTGATTGTTCTCGTGTTGCGAAAACGCGTTCGATTTGGACAGTCTTTCGAAGAAAAAAGGAGAAAGAGCAGAGAGTATAATTTTTATCCTCTTCTTCTTTCCGGAACTTTGTTTGAAAGACTTTGATCCGAACGACGACGAACGAACGAACGAACGGGTAAAATAAAATAAAGAACACGCGTTGGAAACGTACCAGACAATCGGGGCAGAAACGACGGTCTTGGAGAACGACGCGACCTTGGAGGATCTGTTGTTTTGCAGGTGTGAAGGAAGGAAGAAAGAGAGTGAGTTTACGATAAAAAGAGAGAGATATCATCGGATCGTTTTGTGGATTATCCAAAAAATGACAAAGTTTACGAACGCGCGCGGACGACGGAAGCGGTGCACGCGAACGAGCTCTGGGCATATGTGGACCACAAACGCGTCGTTCTCATTTGAAGCCGCGCAGATAGAGAGAGAGAGAGAGAAGACCCCGACCATCCGTTGGTTTCCAAAGCCGCACATAAAGGAATACCATTAAAAAACGCGCGCGTATTGCCCACATCTTCCCACTCTCGTCCAAAAAAAAAGAGCGCAAATCTCATCGTCTCGAAATTCGAGCGCAAACTACATCAACGCACCGTCTGTTGGACGAAACCGTCGGCTTAACCGACGCGACGACAGTACTCGCGGTTAAAGTGAGTGCCATTTTTGTTCGTATAATATCGTTTTCGTGTGTGAATAAGAAAATGTAGAGCGTAAACTTGTGCGGATGATTCTTTTTTTGAGAGGCAAAGCAGAGGAAAAAAGGAGAGATTTTTCGCTTCAAAAAAACGAACAAAAACAGCCACAAAGAAGATTTCAACGAATTAGTTACTCGCAGCACGAACACACGCAACACGGTGGGAAGAAAGAACGCGAGAACAGCGACTGATTTAGTCCGCCTCTGCCGCTCTCCCCGCGACTGACTCTCGTTTCTTTTCTCTCCCTTTCTTTTGTGCGAACGTTTGAAAGAAGTTTTGGGTGCGTGTGTGTGCATTGTCGTCGTCGAGCCAAATTACGTGTGTTGATATATAAAATCGAGTCGTAGTAAACCGAAAAGAAAAGAGAGAGAGAGTTAACGAATATGTTGAACGGACATCACCACGCGTTGAACGGATCTTCGCATCACGACGCCTCGCACCGGCTCCGACGGGAGGCAAAAAGAGCGCTGAAGAAAACCGGGTTTACCAGTCGACAGATTCTGTGTTTTTTAGGCGTGGTCGTGACCGTGGTACAAATGTTTTTCGCCGCGAAATGGCTGACGAGCGGCACGTCAGGAGACGACGACGACTTCGACGACTCGACGATTGATTACTCCGCGGCGGACGTGGATGATGAGACTTTGAAGAAGATGGGTAAATTAACGCCGACGATGATGATGGGTGATGATGATACCGTGAGTAAATCGGGTCCGTATAAAGGATTGCGCGTGCACGATACGAAGACGGATAAGTATAAGAACAGAGGCGCGAGCGGCGAAGAAACGGCGTTGGATTTTTGGGAGAAGCATTTCAAGTTGAAACAGTCGGTGGATTGGAACGATTTTGCGGTCATTTTATTGATGGAACACGCGAAGGATGTTCAGAATTTAACCGCGTCGTTAGCGCCGGCGATTAGCGGGCACTTTGATGCCAACAACGATGGATTCGTTTCGAGAAAGGAGTACAACGTCTTTTTGAGAAAGTTTGGCGTGCAGGGCATGCAAGAGAGTTTGCAGTTTGCCGTGGACGCGTCGTTGGATAACTTTTGGAGGCGAGATCCGATGGATAGGCGAAAAGCGAACCCGATTGGTTGCGCGATGTATTTAGATGGACAACATACGAACCACGTGGAGTTGGAAGCGAGTTCGGATTTTCATTTCAACGGCGCGAAGCCGTTTGCGATTGAGGCATGGGTAAGGCCGCATGCGAGGCCGAAAAACACGGACGCGGAGGCGCTGAAAGCGTACAGATTTGGCGGGGTTGTGTTTTCCAAGTACAATCGGGCGAGAAGAGGACAATATTTTTTCCAGTTGGAACCGGATGGACACGTGTTTTTTCACCGAGAAGTCGCGCCGTGGGGATTGAGGTCGACTGTTACTATCCCCGCCGGGTATTACACGCACGTCGCGGTGACGTACGGAGCTGGACGATCGAAAATTTACATCAACGGTACGCTGCGTGGGTCACAAAGAGAAGGCGCTCAGGCGCACGACCCGGCGACGAGCGTTTTGATCGGCGCTATCCACGATCAAGACAAACCGGCGAGCGGTTTCAACGGGGAAATCGACGAGTTGCGAGTCTGGAACGTCGATCGAACGCAAACAGAAATCGAGCAAAACATGGGGAAAACTTTGACGGGATTGGAATACGGTTTACTCGGCTATTGGCCGTTCGACGAGTGTTCGGGATGGCGCGCGAGAGATAAAATGGGAAGGCACGACGCTCAGTTAAACGGAGGTCGATGGGTACGTACTTCAATCAACGTCAAACACAACGAGAAAATCGTGCACTGCGCGGTGCCTGGGAAATGTTCCATCGACGAAGAAGAGCCAAGAGTAACGGGCGCGAACTACATCGATAGCGAACAACTGAGAGCGGACTACTGGAAACGCGCCATTCGCGTCATGGAGACGCAGAACCGCGTGAATAAAAAAGTCATCAAAGAACTTTTGATGACCATGGACACGTTGACTAATCGCGTGCGATGGTTGGAAAAGCAAGACCGCGTGCGCAAATCGCAACTCAAGGAGCTGAAGTGGCGACACGGGAACGTCACAGAGGCGATTGGGTTAATGCGTGGCAACTTTACCAAAGCTGGGTTCGGATTCGACGGTAAAGACCCGTTGGATTTATTGAACGATTTAGAATCCGGATTGAAAAGGAAACATTTTCGCATGGGATTAGGAAACGGTGAAGACGAGGACGAGGAAGATGAGGATGCCTTTTTATACCGAAATAGTAAGGAAGATGAGGACAGTAATAGCAACGAAGACGAAGACGATGAGGAAACGGTGTTACATAGAGTCAAAGCGAGACGCGAAAAGGCGCGATTAGAAAATCTGAAACTTCTCGGCGGCGACAAAGAAGACGAAGGCGAAGCGGATAAAAAGTCCGAACTACACTTTCCTACGAAGGTAAAAGATGATAAAGAAATCGACATCGACGAAGTTGGTGGAGGTGGTGTTTTAGCCTCGGGCGGTTCTGACGATTTACTCAACGCCAAACGTGGCGAAAAAGGGGATATCATCACCACCGATGCCGCCGAAGAAGAAGAAGAAGAAGGGAAAGACGGGAAGAAGACGAAAGACGACGACGCGGCGACGTTACAGGAACGACTGGCGGCTAATTTCGTCCAGCACGACGAATCGTAATAAAAAGAACAATCTACTAAACTACTTCAATTTCCCGCACGTTGCTCGGCAGTTTCCCTTTCGCGCCTTTCAAAATCGTCTGCGACATCCCGCCGATATCCATTTTCGCTTTCTGTCGCTCTCCGTCGACCGCCCACAACTCGTAATCCTTCCCAATTGTCTCTAAAAACCACGGAAGCGTCGCGCCTAAAACAAAACTCGCAATTTCGTTCAACCTCGGTCCTATCTTTGCGAACACTCCCTCCGTAAACGTCCCGCTAAACTCCAACTGACTCTCGATGTGTTCTTTCCGTCCTTCGTCCGAAGTCGTCGCCACGACGCTATTCACCACTCGCACGCGCCCGATGCTCTTATTCATCGCGTCCACAATCTTACCGTTCTTCCCATTCACATCAATCATCTCCGCTTTTTCCAACGTTTGTTTCACTCCCGTTAAGGTTTCTTCGATCTTCACCCGTCCTTTCGCTTCGATCGTGAGAAACAAGAACTTCTGCACTCCCGTGGACACCACGAACGAATTGTCTTCCAGCATTTCAACTTTATCTTCGTCGATGACGTTGTATTGATTCGCGGGCAACTTGCAATAGTTCGCCGGACTTTTATCGTTATTGTTATCATCGGGTGGTTTCGCGACGTCGACTTGAAACCGTCGAACGACGTTCAGCGTCGTCGACGTCACGTCTCGAGCGATTTTCACATCCGGAACCAATGCGCTCAAATCGGACTCGGAATCCGCGGACGATCGAGACGACGATTGAGACGCTTTCCCGCCTCGCAATTTCGGCGTCGCGCTCCTCGCGAAAGGTTTTTCTCTTTTTCTTCGCGCTAAAGAAGAAGAGAAGCTGAGAAAAGAAGAGGACGACGCTTTGAACAACGACGAGGACATTTTCGAGAATCCAATTTGTGACGCCGGGGCGATGCTTTTTCTCCACTTCTTCACTCGCGTCGTCTGCGACGCTTTCTTTCCGGCGGAAAAGAGTTTTCAAAGCCATCTCCTCGGACGACCAAAACGAGAGCGACGATGCCCGCGTTACCAACGAGAACAACAGACGACGATAAGACTCCTGACGATGATGATGCTCGTAATGAGAGAACGTCGTACGCTCGAAACAAAACGATCGATTTAAAGCGAGAAAACGTCTACGCGTTGGTACACATTCGAGCGAGAATGTCTTCGTCTTCTTCAACAAGAATAAGAAAAAGAACGAGCGTGTTCGGCCAATCGGAACAAATGTTCACGGAGATTTTACAAAACGCGCTGGAACTCGCGCGAGGTAAAGTCGGGGGAAAAGAGATAACGGATGCCATGCGAGTGGTCCATTTCGAGACGAAGAAGGAGAGCGAAGGAGAATCCGCGATTGGCGCGGTGCGAATGAAGAGGAAGGATTTAGAGTTGTTCGCGTCCGCGATGAAAGAATACGACGCGTTGTACAGAAAAAGAAAGACTAACGATAATAATTGTAATAATGGGACAGAAGAAGAGGATAGCGTTGGTTTGCGGATAGAAGTTTTGCGCGCGGCGAATTCGTTGTTAGATATGGTCGGCGTCGAGAGCGAAAGAGATATGGTCGACGCGTTGCTGTTGAACGAATAATAGTTGTTTCGTGAATATACGAATTTAGGATAGATACTACGCTAGGATAGATACTATAGTATTACACATCATCATATCATCTCGCGTATGGCCTTCTCCGTCAACACGCCGATGTACGGTAAGCACCGGTACGCGCCGTTGTAATCTAAGCCAAAGCCGACGACGAACTCGTCCTCGCACTCGATGCCGATATACAAACCTTCCTCTTTACTCTCATTTGCATCATTTTCTCTCGCCAGTAACCGTTCAAACGCTTTCGTGTTCTCTTCTCTCCTTCTCGCTTGTTTATTCAGGAGCGTCGCGCAGTGCACGTCTTTCGCGCCTTGCGCGTATAAAGCGTCGCACAAGGTGACCAGAGTGTTCCCGGTGTCCACGATATCTTCGATCACGACGACGGTTTTCCCACGCACGTTTCCTTTCACGTGCACGTTTTTCACTTTCTCGCTCCCGACGCCGGATGCGTTCACGTTTTCGTACGACGTCGCGACGCACGATCCCAGTTCCAAGTCCACCATTACTCCTTCTTCTTCTTCCAGTACCATCTGATGGAGCCGTCGCATGACATCGGAGGCGAAAAACATCGCGCCGGTCATGCACGGGAGGAAAATAACGTTCTCGTAAAAACGCGACTTCTTTCCGAATCGCGCGTGAATTGCAGACGAGACGTGCTCCACCGCAGAAGCGATGTCTTCGCGCGAGTAAAGGACGCGCGAGATTGGATGCTCGCTCAGCTTCATGACGATACGCGAAGAAGAGAGATTGGACTTTAAAGGCGGAAGGAAATTTTGAATTTTCTGTGAAGGATTCTTTCCTACTACTCATGACTACTCTATTCTATCGCGCGTCTTTCTTTCGTAACGTTTCCTCTCTCACGTTTTCATCCTCCTCGACGTCGCAGTCGCTTTCGACGACGCATTCTTTCAGAGTGCTGTTCTTACCGACACGCGCGCGATCGCCAACGACGCAGTTTACGATTTGACAATTTGCTTCGACGCGAGCGTTCGCGCCGATTACGGAGTTTGTAATCTTCGAATTGGCGCCGACGCGAGCGTCGCGAGAAATGACGGAACGTTTGATGTGCGTTTTTTCGCCGATGAAAACGCCGGGGAGTATCGCACAGTGCGCGCCGATGATGGCTTTACCTCCGAGTTCGACGTCAGAGGCGACGAAGTTTTCGTGTCTCGCGGACGGTTCTCGGCCGACTAAAGATTGCGCAGAGGAAAGAATCTCTTTGCTGATTTCTAGAAAGTGCGGGGTAACGCGCTCGATTTCGCACGCAAAATTATCTCGCTGTTGTTCCGGACGACAAATGATCGCCAAGACGGGCTTGCTCAAAGTACCGCCGTTCTCAACGACGTCGTTTTCTTTACCGTCGTCGCATTTATTCGTAGCCGCCGTATTCCAAAATTGCGCTTTGCACATCTCCGGTACGATGTCATTTTTCAACGACAAAAAGCTCTTCGCACCATTACTACTCCTCGCTAACGATACTTTCTTCAAGCATTTCACCAACGCCGCCGTTGAAAAACAATACACTCGCACGTCTCTGTACCGCACGCTCGCTCGAACGTTGCCCGCGGAATCCAACGCCGATCGATTAATCTTCACCGTCTTCTCGCTCTCGCTCGAGGAAAACACTAACCTCTTGATCATCAACTTCTTACTCTTCCTATTCCTACTCGTACTACTCTCTTCCACGTCGTCGCTCAAACCGACATACTTCGCGTTCTTCGGCGCGCGTCCGTATTTAGCGTCGATTTCATCCCACGCTCTCCTCTCGGACATCAAAACCGTCAACGACGCGTCCAGACGCCGGTGCGCCGTCGCGATCTCCTCCAGCGGGACGTCAAACACCGTCTTGTGAGAAACGACCAAAACGTTTTCGTCCTCTGATTCGTTCATTTTCTCCTTTTTTGTCAGCACCTCTCTCAACGCGTTCGCGTCGCCGCCTTCGCCTTCGACTTCGAGGACTTCGAAGAATGTCATGTTCTTCTTCTCCGTCGTCGTCGTCGCGTTGTTCAACGTCGTCACAGCGCTCTCGTTCGACGACGACGACGACGGCACGGAAGACGACGACGCGTTACACGTCGTCGTCATTTTCTCGCACAACGCTTTCGCGAACTTCGCGTCTTCTTTCGTACTCACGCACACCGCGCACGACGTCACGAGATGCGAGGGACACTTTTGCACGGATTCGATCGCGTATTGCAACAGCGGTTTAAACAGGAGCAACTGCGCGACGTCGCTCTTCCTTCTTTTCTCGCCTTTTGTGTCCTTCTTCTCGTGTTCCTTTCGCTGTCCCTCCCGCGTTTCTTCGTTTCTCTCGTCTCGTTCCGACGATGCGAGCGCGAGGATGATTGCTCTCATGATAGTCTTCGTACGCGCGGAAGTAAGTCGTTGGAGACCTTTAAGTGATGTTTGCGGGGAAAGAAAACCTTCTTCCCGAGACAGACGGCAAAACGAATCAACACACACGAACAACACACATATAACGAACTTTACGTGTGAGAATAAAAACGAGAACTTTAGAACAGAGGAGTAAAAACTCTTCTCTCTGAAGTGTGTTTCTGTCGTCCTCTCAAATCTTCTTCTTTCAGTCTTCGTGTCGTTGTTGTTTCTTAGAGCGTTCGTATAAAAGACATCATGGGAGGAGGAAACACCGACGAAGGGACGACGAGCGGAACAAACCACAGTCTTTCACAGCTGAAGAGAAAAGCAAAAACGAAAGTGAAAGAGTTCATCCACACGGCGCAAATGAAACGAGAACACGTGGAACGAGAGATTTCTTCTGGGGGCGAACATCAAGACGGGAAGCACTCATTAGCGTTCAAGTGCGTGCGCTTGAGAGAACTCGTCAGATTGGTGCGTAACGCGAAAACGAAACAAGAGGAACGCGCGATAGTGGCGAAAGAATCCGCGGCGATACGAGACGCGTTCGCGGATGCGAAACTGTCCAACATGTTTCGACACAGGAACGTGGCGAAGTTGTTGTTCGTGCACATGCTGGGGTACCCGACGCATTTCGGGCAGATGGAGTGCGTGCAGTTGACGGCGATGGCGGATTACGCGAATAAACGGTTGGGGTATTTAGGATTGATGACGCTGATGGACGAACGCTCGGAAGTGACGATGCTGATTACGAACAGCGTGAAGAGCGATTTGATGAGTAAGAATGTGTACGTGGTTGGGTTAGGGTTGTGCGCGTTGGGGAACATATGCACCAGCGAGATGGCTCGAGACGTGAGCGAGGAGGTGAGGAAGTTGATGCTGTCGAAGAACAGCTACGTGAGGAAGAAGGCGGCGCTGTGCGCGATTCGAGTGGCGAAGAAAGTGCCCGAGTTAGCGGAGAGTTTTCTAGATCCGTGCGAGAGGTTGTTGAACGACAGACATCACGGAGTTTTGTTAGCCGCGGTGACGTTAGCGTATAGGTTGTGCGAAGGACCGTCGGACGTTTTTGAGGATACCGAGGACGTGAGGAAAGCGGACGAGATTGACGGCGAGTTTGACGAAGACGCCGCCGATCGAGCAACCGAACGATTGAGAAAGAAAGTTGGTTCGTTGTGCAAAGTTTTGAAAGCGTTGAATTCACAGCAGACGAAGAAAAAGAGCGTCGGTTCCTCGAGCGCGAATAATAATAATAATAATACTAATAATAGTAATAATCAACAAAGCGAACACGACGTCGGAGGGCACTCGGATCCGTTTTTACAGGTGCACATTTTAAAACTTCTGAAAGTATTAGGCCGAGGATGTAGCGAGACGTCGGATGAAATGTCAGACACCTTAGCGCACGTGGCTTCCAACACGGAGTTTTCGAGCAAAAACTTTGCCGGCGCTTCGATCTTGTTGGAATGCGTCGAGTGCATCGTAGAAACGGAATCGGTTGGTGGATTAAGAGTGTTAGCGGTGAATATTCTCGGGAAGTTTTTAGCGAGTAAAGAAAACAACGCAAAGTATGTCGCGTTGACGGCGTTATCGTCCGTGGTTAAAATTGATCAAGGCGCGGTGCAGAGACATCGAAAAACTATAGTCGAGTGCGTGAAGGATTCCGACGTGAGCATTCGGAAATCGGCGTTAAACTTAGTGTATAATTTAGTTAACGCGAGCAACGTTCGAACGTTAGTGCCGGAACTTTTAGAGTACCTGAAAGTTGCGGACAAAGAGTTCAAACGCGATTTAACGAAACGCATCGTAACGCTCATAGGAGAAAATGCGCCGGATGATCGTTGGCGATGCGAAATGACCGTGGAGACGTTTCGTCAAGCGGGAGAATACGTGGACGATGTGGACCAAAGAACTTTTTGCGGCGTCGTGTCGCGAGGAGACGAAAAGTTGCAAGCCTTGATTGGCCGGAGCATGTTTAAAGCGTGCGTAGATTTAGGAGAGAACGCAACGCAGCAGTTGAAATCGACGACGTGTTGGGTGTGTGGCGAGTTTGCGGATTGCATAGCGCACGTGCCGACGTTGGAAAACGAGGAGAAGAATACCGTGACGATTCAAGATATTGCCGCGTTGTTGAAAGTATTTTTGAGAGACGCGAAAGAGAGTGAAATTACGAAACAATACGCGTTGACGGCAATGACAAAAGTAACGGCGAGAGATCAATCGCAAGCTGCGCAAGCGATTGACGCGATGAAGCCGTTACAAGCATCCGTTGACTTGGAATTGCAAGCCAGGGCGTGCGAATATTCGCACATCATTGAAGCCGGGTCGGAGGTGTTGACGACGGTGATGGAACGCGTGCCGCCGCCGGAAGCGCCGAAATTCGTCGAGTTGGGGAAAAAGAAACGACGAAAATCGTTAGCTACCAGTAACGCTCGAGCGGTTGGTGAGGAGAACACGAGCGAAAGCGCCGCGTTAGGAGACTTGCTCGATTTTGGCGGTGAAAATGACGCGGTGCAAACGAGTGCTACAGTCGCAAACTCGCCGGCGGCGGCGTCAAAGGTGGTGGTCGCCGCGGCGAATGTGTTGGACGATCTCTTCGCTGACATCGAATCTGCGCCTGCGTCTGCGCCAGTTGCGCCTCCTTCTCCTTCACACGTGACTGCGCAAGTTGTATCGAAGCAACCACCGGAAATTCATCACTCTCCGCAAGTCTCTTTGGAAGATTTATTAGGAGGCGACGTTTCCATTTCCTCCGCTCCGGCATCTGCGTCGAAACCGCCGCAATTGAACAGTACTGATCCTCTCGAAGATTTATTCGGCGACGCGTCTTCGACGCCTGTTCAATTGAATTCAAATCTTGGACCGATGGCAGCGTCAGTGGCAACGCCGTCATCTGCGACTGGCTTACTAGACGCGTTTGACGCCTCAACTCCGGCGAGTGCGGCACCGGCGAGCACCGCCGCAAAAGCTTCGGCATCGCCTTTGGACGATATGCTCAGTGGTTTGAGTATGGACGCGCTACCTGCTCCTTCGCCACAACCTCCAAAGCCAAAGTCACCGACGACTTGTGCGTTCACCGCGCACGACTCGCAACCTTTGACAATCGTCTTTGAATGTACTAAAGACTCCGTCGATTCGAAGAAAACAACCGTTCTCGCAAAGGTGACATCCGTGAGTCCGGTTTCGAACGTCGCGTTACAATCAGCCGTGCCCAAGTCCATGACCGTATTTTTAGAACACGCTTCTGGAAGTGCGCTGAAGGGCAGCGGTGAAAGCGAGATACTCACACAAATTATGCGCGTCGAAAACTCCATGCACGGTGAGAAAGCGTTGGCGATGAAACTGCGCGTTTCGTACGTGGACGACGCATCGGGAGCAGAAAAAGTGGAAATGGTCACGGTAGCCGGTTTCCCGTCGAAATTCTAGTAAGTTTAGTCTCTCCAGCAGAGTGAGTGAAAATAAATTTGATACACACAAAATACATGATAATAAAATACATAATCAATTCTACATCTAGTACATCTACTTTTCGTTTGCGAAATCTGCGACGCGATTTGAGCTTTCAAACACGGTAAATTCGCGCAAATCAATGAGTGCTTTTATATCGCCGTCGTCGCTGAATATCACACCAATCTCACACTCGGCTTGTTTAAATCTGTTCATATTCATCTCCATCGTTTCCTCGGCGGAAAGAATACACCCGATTGGTTCCATGACATCTTTTGCTTTCATCTCGACGTCATAGTACCCGTCTTTGTTCCCGTCGACCGCGTTCGCGAGCGCTACGACGGAGATGACACCGATTGGAGTTTTATACGCGGCGCTCTCCTCGATGAATTTATCGTACACTATAGCGTGCGAAGTCGTCGCTAACGATCCGACATGCCTCTCTTCTATCATTTTTTTAGCGACGTCTTTCAGTTTTGCATCTTTGTATACTTTCGCGCACGTTTTCGAAACGTCCACCAACGCGGCGCTTTCGTGTAAAACTTTCGCAGCGGCAGATCTTCGCGTCGTCGAAGTCGTCGTCGTTTCCGTTCCTTCAAAACCAACTCGAGCGAAGTTATCGTAAATCGACGTCGCCGATTTTGATTCTCGATCGTCAATCTTGGCGAATTCATCGAACGATGCGTTCGCGAACCCGTCGCCGGAATCCATGGACGCTTCTTCAAAAATTAAACCCGCGGTTTGTTGCGTGTCGAACCAAGCGTCGGCGGATTTCACCGCCCAGCTCGCCACACCAACTGTTCCCATGAGCGGTAAAATAATTTTCGCGTTCCCGGTCAACTCAAACAACAACAAAATTGCCGTCAAAGGCACGCGACACACGGATGCCAACACGCCAGCCATCCCGACCAACGCGTACGCCTGCGGCGGTGCGACTTCAATCAAATTGGACATCGAGTCCATGTGCGCGAGAAATCCACCATAAGATGCGCCTAAAGCGGCGCCCATAAACAAAGACGGGGCGTACACCCCACCGACTAACCCGCTCGATCGACATAAACTCGTCGCTAGCAGTTTTGCCGCGATCAACTGCACCAACAACTCTGGTTTATAAATTTGTAACACGTCCGTCGTTAACAACGCGTTGACGTTATCGAACCCGTTGTAGGACACTTCGGGGTAAAATATGGAAAAGATGCCCAAGGCGAACCCACCTAACGGTGCTTGCGCGTATCTCGGTATCCCAAATCCACTCTTTGCGTGCGAATCGCTCAAAAAACCGGCTAAATCCGTGGTGCGATTGGAGACGCCTCGGAAAATAATCGCCGTCGCGCCGCACAACAACCCGAGCGGCAAATACAACGGTAACTCTGCTAAAGTCAACAATTCAAACGGTGGCACGTTGAAACTCGGAGACTCCCCCAACAACAAATTCGTCATCGTCCCCGCTAAAACAGCGGCCACGATGACCATCTCCGTCGTCGACGCGTTGTTAAACTGCTGCTGACCAAACGTATACGTCGAATTCCGAGCTAACACGCTTTCGAACCCGAAAAAGAGACCGGCTATGGGCGCCCCGAACCCCGCGGACAAGCCCGCCGCCGCTCCCGCCGCGAGCAACCCAACGTTTCCGACGCTACTACTAATATTACTATTTCCGTTACTGTTGTTGTTGTTGTTGTTGTTGTTGTTTAAGCTTTTCTTTTCGTCGACGCCAAACGCTTTCAATTCGAAATAACTCGCCACTCTCCCGACGCCGCTACTCACCGCCGCGCCAATCTCCACGCTCGGTCCTTCCGGTCCTAAACTCGCCCCCGTGCCTAAAGTTACCACCGCGGCGACTGTTTTCAACACCGTTTTCTTCACATCTTCTACTACCACACTCGATGTCTTCGTCGCGTTTTTGTTCTCTTCCTCCCTCGTCGAAACCGCCGCCGCCGCCGTCGCCGCTCGAGACGTCGCGGTACCAACCGCCTCCTCCCCGAGAAACGAACCCCCGGCGACGTCCCTCAACGCCGAAACCACGCACCCGCCTAACGTAGGCACGATCACTTGTAACGAGTGGCTCACGAACGACGCGTTTCCGCTGTTTTGACTCAACGTTTGAAACTTATTCAGCACGAGGACATCCGTGGTCGGTGTCGTCTGCTCGACGATCGTTTCCGACGTCGACGATGGCACCAAGAACGTTTGAAACGTAAAATCAAACACCGACCTGTGCACGTGACTCTCGGCTAAGTTGAACGCGCTCACCGCGAGACCGGTCGTCACGCCAACCGCCACGGCGACGAGGAGAAGTTCCGAATTGTTCGGGTCGGTTTCCCTTCGCGTCGTCGATGAATTTACGACGACGACGAACGAGCGTTGTTGTTGCGTGCGATGACGACGACTTTGAGGACGAGAATGATGCGTTTCAAGTAAAAAGGATGATGATCGAGAGAAGAGACGACGATGCTTTTGCTTTTGCGGATGGAAACAGGACGCGCGCGACGACCTCGACGATGTCGTCGTCATCCTTCTTCTCGGTGTTCCTTTGTCTCAAAAAGTGAGGGAAAATGGTCCCCTCTGAGGTACTCCTCTTGGGAAATCCAACGCATCTGCAATAATGGTACGTGAATACAGCGCGCTATGACTACTCGTATTATTACTACTGCTCTAAAACTATTACTGCTCGTATTGCGCGAACAAAAATGCGATATATTTTAAGGTCTGGGAACGTCTTTCATTTCCATCCGCGCGACTCGAATGCCGAAGCACGTCAGCTGACCTCTCGCGCCGTACATGACGGAATACGCGACGAGTAAATATTTCCCGTCCTTGGTCCAGTGGACGGTCGGGTAGGCGTATTGCATCGCGCCTGGCTTTAACAAGGATTTGTCCAACTCTGGTTTGATGATTTCTCGCATACCGCCGGGTTCGATTTTCGCGAACGGTTTCCAAGAGTCGACGCCGTCGGTGGATTTGCTGACGGCGAGGACGAGCGGGTCTCGGGTGCGCGGGTGGTGGTTGTACGCTGCGACGAAGAAGGATTTTGAAGGGGAAGAGGAAGAAGACAAAGTTTTTTCGTCGACGTTGTCGTCGGCGTCGTAAGTATCGCCATCGTCGATGCGAATGGTGTGCATTTTCGAGTTTGGATTCGGCAACGTCGTCTCGGAAGCTTCGGTCCAGGTTTTGCCGTTGTCTCTCGAAATACTGACGAACGCGACGCCAGATTTGGTTCGAAAATGTTGCACCAACACGTTGTTCGTCCTTCCTCCTTTGTTGTTGTTGTTCTCTTTCTTCTTCGTCGTCTTCCTTCTTTCACTCTTTCTCTCGACGACGGTATTTTCAATCAACCACGACTCGCCTTTCGTAGCTGTTAAATTCCCAAACACTTCCCACGTCAACCCTTGATCCATAGATCGTATAACTCCCGCGCTACCTTTCCTCAACAGACTCGCATCTTTCACCTCGCTCTTCATCTGTGGACACGTCTTCCCGGGCTCTCTCCAAAAAGGCAACACCCACGACCCGTCTTCCAACTCCACCAACGTATTCGCTATAACTTTCGGCATCCCGTCTTCGCTTCCGTAGGATAAAATAACCTGTCCACTCGACCACGTCTTCCCGTTATCGTCGCTCACTTTATACACGACGTCCCCGCCCGGTGAGTGCCTCAACGCGTTTCTCGACTGGTCGTAATACCGACACTTCCGCGAACTCACCGTGTATAACAAAAACACTCTCTGTCCGCTCACTTTCAGAACCGGCGTCCAAACAGGGAGCTGATCGTCCTTCGCGATCATTTCCGGTCTCGAAAACGAAACGCCGTTATCTCTCGATATCGCCCAATAAAGCGCTTGCCGGATGGACCCTTCGTATTCCGTCGGTGACGCTTGAAACGCAACCGCGATGGATCCGTCCGGTAACTCACTCGGCATCGCCATGTGCATGTATTTGAATTCAGATTCACTTTCAAAACTCTTTTTACTGCTCTTCGAACCCGTGAAAGTCGTCTCGGACGGTAACTCGTGTCCTTTCGCGACCCAGGAGTACGCGATTTTACCGTTCGTCGGCGTGAACGCGTATTTACGATGGCTTTGATGCGCATCGACTTTCGCATTCGCATTCAAAGCGTCGTTCGAAACACCGACCCGATGCACGTCGTTTCTGATGACCAGAACGGCCAAGGAAACGATCAGAGAAGAAACCGCGACATCGAGACCACGCGAAAACCAATGATACCATTTCCATCTGCGACGAAATCGTTGTTTTTTTACGTCATTTTTTTCTTCCTCCTCCTCCTCGTCGTCGTCGAAGCGCTCGTTGAACATCTTCTTCGACTCGCCTCTTTGGAGAGACGCGTTCGTTGCTTTTCCCCGAACGAAGAAGAAGGAACCCTTCAAATTTAGGGTATCATATAAAACCCTAAATAGAATGTGTGCTCGAAGCAAAAGTGGATAAATTGGAGAAAGAATATCTCTGACTCTCTCTCTCTCTCTTTCTTTCTTTCCTTTGCGACTGTCTGTCTGTCTGGTTTTACTACCAAACGCGGATTGTGTTGAAAGAGAGAGCTCGAAGTGATTATGACGACGACGACCATGCTTTCGACCGCGAGAACCGGGGGGGGTGTTTGCAGGACGACGACGACTGCGGTTGTTCGAAGAAGTTTAAGAAAATCATCATCGTCATCATCATCATCACGACGTCATTCACATTACGTCCAAAAGTTTTCGAGAGCGACGAGCGCTTCTTCGACGAACACGAGTTCAGGCGAGTGCGACCTCGTCGAGTGCGAGGCGAATTTCGGTGAAGAAGGAGGAGGAGTTAAAGGCGCGAAAATCAACGGCAAAGAAATCTCCGCATCTGCGATGCGACGTTTAACACTCACGAACCAATTTAACGAACAAGTCGTTTTACCTCAAACCGAGAATAAGAAAGACGTCGTTGTGTATTTGCGCCACCTCGGGTGACTGTTCTGTTGGTCTTTTGCGAACAGCATGAGTTCAAAAAGACCGGAGATTCAAAAATTAGGCGGCGATATTACGTTCATTTCGGTATCGCCGACGGCGGAGAAGCTGCGAAAGTTTCTCGAACTCAATCCGGAGGTGCCGGCGGATCGCGTCTTCGTCGACACGTCGAAGACGTTCGAGGCGTATAAAGCGGCCGGGTTTGGGAATTTAACAGACGTGGATAAATCGACGAAACCGGAGATGAAACCTCCCGGGTTTAGTTTGCAAGACTGGTGGAAGTACATCACCAACGTCATCGCGTTGTCTCCCGTCGACCCGAACGAAAAACTCACTGGTCCTCCCGAAGGCGTTTTGCGTCTCGGCGGGACCTTCGTTTTGAACGGCGACGACATCGCATTCGCTTGGGCGGACGCGGTCCCTGGCGCGCACCCTGAACCCGAAGACGTCGTCAAAGCCGCCAGAGACGCGTGGGGGTCCTCGTCCGCTTAAAGCTTAAATCGCGCTCTTTTTAAAAGAAATACATTAAACAACAACAACAACAACAACAACAACATCAACAACCGGGGCGGCGTGCGACGACATCCGCGCTTCCCAGAATCCATCGCGACGAAGAAAACCGTGACGCTTAAACTATAAACGACTACTTATGTGTACTATAGTTTTAGCCGATATACTAAACGTCGTATAATACACCGTGTAATATAACTTGCTTACATCCCAATTTTAACCACCCTAAATCGATGTCTTAGGGAAACTTTTTTACGGTTGAGTTGAAACCACACACAAAAGACGACGTACGTAAACGCGGAGAGAGAGAGCACGCAGAGAAGAGAGAGATCATCGAGAGTGCTGGTGGTGCGTTATTCTGTTCTGTTTACCGTTGACGACGACGACGACTAAACTTCTTCGATGATGATGACGATGTTTAAGACGTACGCGACGAATACAAATCCTCATTTTGTTGGGAGCAACACAAAAAGCGGTTTTGAACGAAGGAAAAATCGGATAATGCTGCTCAAAAACGCCTCCTCGTCTCTTCTTTTCGGAAGATCAGCGACAACGAAATCGGCCTCTTTTTGCGCGTTATCGAAGTCTTTTTCAGACGTTGGTAACGGTGGAAGTTTTGATCGCCGTTTTCTTCGTCGTCGTTTACATCGTCGACGTAAAAGCGATTCTTCTTGGTTTTCCCTCAACTCGTCGTTGGCGTCTGGGGCATTGGTGCCTCAGAAAAAGACCATGGACGCGTGCGACGAGATGAAGAGTAGAGCGAATAATAATAATACCAATAATAAATATACTATTAGTAGAGTACTGCGACGAGGCGAAAACGAGAGGCGAAAACGAGCAGCACTCTTTTTGAGGGCTTCTGCGGGAGGAGACGAAGGCGAGGAGAACGCGAGTCTTTCGGCGGGAGAAGAACAAGAGAGCGCGGAGGTCGTCGTCCCGGCGAGGAACTACGACGACGACGTGGACGACGACGAGGAGCCAAACTTTGGGGTGAAACCACCCGAGTTGGCGACTTTTCACCGAAAGACGGCGTTGTTTGCCATTTCGGTTGGATTCGCTGTTTTTTACGGATTTCCTAAACCGGACGTGTTGACCTCGGAAGCGTGGCAACTGTTGGCGATCTTTTCGGCGACTATTTGCGGGTTGGTTTTGAAGCCGCTGCCAGTTGGCGCGTGGGCGTTCGGGGCGATGACGGTCAGTTTGTTGACGAAAACGTTGACGTTTGATCAAGCGCTATCGTCGGTATCGAACCAGGTTGTTTGGTTGATTTTAGTCACCGCGTTTTTTGCTCGAGCGTTTGTCAAGACTGGCTTTGGCGATCGATTGGCGCTGTTGTTCGTCTCGGTCGCCGGGCAATCGAGTTTGAGGTTAGCGTATGGATTTCAATTAGCGGAGGCGTTGTTGTCACCCGCGATGCCGTCGACGACAGCCAGAGCGGCTGGCGTATTCATTCCAGTCATTAAGTCTTTAGATCCGAGGACGCAGGAGTTTTTAATCGGGCAGCAGTTGCAAGGCACCGGGGCCACGTCGGCATTTTTAATGTCCGGCGCCGCGCAGAATTTCTTGTGCATGCAAATTGCCATCGGTATGGGCATTCCATTCGTCAACCCATTCAACGAGTGGGCAGTTGCGGCATTCGTTCCCGCGTTTATATGCATGATGGTCACTCCGTTGATCGTGTTTATCGTCGATCCGCCTTTGTTGAACGCGACGCCGAAAGCGCCCATGGAAGCGGCGAAGAAGTTACAAGCCATGGGTCCGTTAGCCGAGATTGAGAAGCGCATGTGTTTGTCCTTAGGGACGACTGTATTTTTATGGATCTTTGGTGCTCCGCTCGGGATCGCCGCGGTCGTGGCTGCCATGACTGGTTTATGTTTGATGCTCATCAGCGGCGTTTTATCCTGGGACGACGCTTTAGAGCAAAAAGGCGCGTGGGACACGTTGATTTGGTTTGCCATCTTGATTGGCATGTCGCAACAGTTGAACGATTTAGGCGTCATCGAATGGCTCTCTGGATTTGTTCGCGATTTTCTCATCTCGTGGAACTTAGTCGGTACTTCCGCTTTTGTCGCGTTGCACTTGGCGTACTTTTTAAGCCACTACATGTTCGCTTCGCAATCCGCGCACGTCGGCGCTTTGTACGGCGCCTTTTTGACCATGATGATTGCCGGAGGTGTGCCTCCTAAATTAGCAGCCATCTCATTAGCTATGAATACGAACACTTTTGGTGGCTTAACGCACTACGCGAGTGGTCAAGCCGCTGTATATTACGGGTCCGGTAAGATTGGATTGGAGAAATTATGGAAGCAAGGCTTATACGTCAGTTGCGTCCACGCGTTTATTTGGAGCACGGTGGGTATGGCCTGGTGGTCCGTCTGCGGCATATTTTGATTAGAGAATTATTATATTAAGAAGAGGAGGGGAAAACGTATATAAAATTAGAGCGAGAAGGAACATTTATATAATAGAGTCATCGGCGAAAGAAAAATACCAGGTACACACACACATAAACACACTAACAATTACGCCAGTGGATCGTCCGGACACCCCGGCGCTGTCGTATCCAAATCGCAATCCCCGAGCGGCACGAACCTCTTGTTAATCGCCGCGTTCGCTTCCACCGCTTTGAACCCTTTCAACTTAAACTTCCCTTTGTTATACGACTCTTTGAATACCGTCACCACAAATGTCACCTCGCTCGTGCCTTCAGGAATCTCCTCGTCGATTTGCGCCAACACAACCCTCGACGTTCCGGTTTCGTTATTCGTCGCCGCGGAGTTCCCGTCGTAATCGTCGATGAATCCAAACACGTTCGCCGCGGAGACTTTTTTCTTGCTCTTTGCTGTTGCAGTGAATAACACGCACATGGCAGATTTCTTCGAGGGTAAGTATTGATTCGGCGGGCACTCCGCGGGTGTGTACGATAGATTCGTCAGTTCAATTTCCGATTGAATCGCGAGTGCAGGGTTGGTGTCTCCGTAGTGTTTGAGGAACATGGACGTCGATGCAACGCCGAGGAGTGCGGTTCTTCTTCTTCTTCTTTGTTGACTGTTGTTGTTGGCAGTTACATTTTCATCATCATCATCCTTCTTCTTCGCGCGGCAGCACGGTCTGCTCGAACCACTTTTCCGTCGCGTGCTCTCGAGACACCGTCGTTTAAACACCGAAGCGACAGATGATGATGACACTGATGGTGATACTAATTGAGCATGCATACTCTCTTTCGTAGGAGATAGAGAAAGAGAGGTTAAAGTCTGAGGGAAAAAGATATCCATTATATCCATTACGCAACACTCTTCGAACACGTTTCTGCTCTCGTCGAAAGAGTGTATACGCGATGACTGTTTGTACCACCGTTTACTCCGCGACCGCGCGAACGAGCGAGTATTCGTCTTTTTCGTTCTTTAATGATAAGGATGATGCGTTGAGGAGGAGGAGGAGCAAAACGAAGCATCATCATCACATTCAACAGAAGCATCAAGAACGGATGAGCGCAAAGAAGAAGAAGAAACTATCGACGACTGCGATGACTTCGAGAAGGACGGGACACCAATTTTCTCCTCTGGAAGAGGAAAAGGAGATTGGAAAGAGTAGATGTTATTTTATTACGACGACGAATTGCCCAAGCGCGTTGGAGGCAAAGTCTCATTCAACGACGAGAAACGACGAAGATTCCTCGGCAGAAGCGAAGAGCTGCTTCGTCTCCGAGAATACGAGAGGACGATGTTTACGGAAACGACGACGGTCGATCGTTCTTCTCCAAATAACTTCCTCGATGGCTGCACTCATGAGCAACATTTCAGAGGAGAAGGTGTTTGCGGCTTCCTCTTCTCCCGAGGATGTGCCGAAGGAGTACGCGGAGAAACTTCGCTCGGCGTGCGAACTTCTCTTAAAATCCATCGAGTATGAACGCGCGCACCCGTCCGCGAGCGTTTCCGAACGCTTCGCCGCCGCCGACCCGGCGAAGCAAGCGGTGAAAGAGTACATCCAAACTTGGCAAGGACGACCGGAGACGAGAGATTTAGAGACGAGCGTTATTACCGGAGAAGTTTTGAGAGAGTTGGCGAGGTATTATAAGAAAAACGGCAGTCAAGTCGCTTTAGACGCCGAGTTGAGAGACGACGTCGTCGTGCCAAAGTTAAACGAGGTTCTGAACATGTTACCGGCGAAAGCGCCGACGCTCGCGGAGAGAGTTTTAGGGATTTCGACGAATTCGTCTAATAAGGCGAATTAGAGTACTACTGCTCCTCGTTAACGACGAATGTAAGTCGGCCGCTCGCTCTTCGCTCCCCTCGTAAAGAGGCAACTGCATCTCTTTGGAAGCCACACAATTTACTACTCGAAAGAGAAATAAATGCCGGCGCCTGGCCCGAAGGACGGCCACGCCTCTCGAGCGTCGAGGGATTTAAAGCTCACCCGTGGCGCGTCTGCAAAATCGAACGGGTTTAAATACGGCGGCGGGGGTCGTGATTTGGACCACGGAGGAGGACAAGGAGCAGGAGGCGTAAGAACGGGAATTTCCAACTCTCTTCGTGACCAACGGAGTCGGAAAGCGTTACAGAGGAAGTTCTTCGAGCGGAAACGGAAGCGAGAGGAAGAAGAAGAAGACAAAGAAGAAGAAGAAGAAAGAAAAGACCGTTTTACTACGCGCGACGACGACGAAAACTTCGACGACGAAACGAAGACGAAGAAGAAACGACGGAGATTGGACGAGGAAAGTGAAGGAGAGAAAAGAGAGAAAGAGGAGGAGGCAAAAGAGGAAGCGGACGCGGTGACGAGTTCGGATCCGATTTCAACGAAAAAAGAGAGTAAAATACTAATAACGTTTCCGTGGTTGTGCGACGTTTGTTTTGAAGGAGAAGGAAGGAAAGTCGTCGCGCAATCGGAGCATCAGAGGAACGATCATTTGAATTCGAAGAAGCATAAGAAGAATTGCGAGAAGCGACGCGGGAGGGAGTTGTTGCGAACGATGTTCTTCGCGGAGAAGAAGGAGACGACTTTAGGGACTTGATGATACGGTTTGTTTGTTAGAGAGATGTGTATTATTATTATATGCGCTGCAATTACTATATACTATTATTACATAGGCTATGAAACGAGTCACTACGGATCACCGTCTCCGTCTCCAAATCCTTCATCTTCTCGTTGGAACGTTTTCGCCTTCGCGATACATTTTTCGGCGTTTCCAACGTCGCACCACTCGACGCTCGCATCTTCTGCGTCTAAAGCCACGTTTCTGAGTAGAGCGTATTCAAAGTCCCTTTTCCCGTTTTCGTACGCGTTGGGTTCGAACGCCGGAGACGAAAAATAGCTGAAACTTTCCCCGGTTTGCGCTCGGTAACTGTAACTCGTGAAATCGAAGCCCCAGACTTGGATGTATTTACACGTTCGTTTGGCCAACGCTAACGTGAGCAACGCGGATGGGGGCGCTTGGTGACGCTGCAAGTGATGTTCATCCGCGGTTGAAGAATGCGAAGAAGATAACAACTCCTTCTTCACGTCGTTATACTTTTCGATAAACGGCGCGATGATATCGGGACTCATGATATCCCAGTCGTCCTCGGGGAACTTGGTCTTCAACAACGGAAAAAGTTCGTAACTTTCCGCGCGCCAAAGTAACAACTTAGTGTCTTTGAACTTCCTCAAGCGCGGATTTTTCGGGTCGACTAAATCCTTTCTTTCGATTAAAGTCTCCGCGGCGTCGCGGTCCAGCACGCGAAAGGTTGTGCGCAAACCCGCGACGTCTTTATACTTCGCGCCAGTCGGCGCCAAGTCTATGCGGAATATCTGGTCGATGTGCTCATCGAGCACCTCGCCAGGCTTCGTTCTTTGCATGCTCCCAGAAGATCCAACAATAGCGCACGTGTTAAACATCATCTCCCCGTTTGTGTTGCGATCCATCCCGAGTTCGTCCACCTCCGGCAGCGGTAGTTTCGAGATGAACGAACGTTTAATCAAAGGCTGATCGCCTTTTTCATCCTTCACGTGCGAGGTCCATTTTTGCACGTTTCTCCATCCCTTTTCATCTTCAACGACGTCTTTCGATAACGTCAAAGCCGCCACGGTTCCCCCCGCGTTCATCAAACTATATCTATCTTTGCTCTCAAACGAACTCAAATCATCCCTCTCGCACATTTTCCCGCTAAACCCAAACTTACACTCGCACACGTCCGGTTTCACGCACTCCCCGTGAAACGAACACTCCTGTTCACACCTCGCCCACTCGCACGCCTCTCCCACCCACTTCTCGCTCTCGCACACGCACTTTTGCTCTAAAAATCTAAACTCGCCTCGCTCGCACCGCACGTCGCACGTCTGTCCGTACCACCCCTCGTCGCACAGGCAAAAGTTCGGATTCGTGCACTTCCCGTGTTCTGCGTTGCACTTCACCCCATCCTCTTCCTCGCACACCGGTACGTCGCACGTTTCGCCTTTCCACCCGTTCTCGCACAAGCAGTACCCGTATTGGCACACGCCGTGCGGGGCGCACTGGCGCGCGCACATCGCGTCTCGGCATTTGGCACCTCCGTAGCCTCTTTCGCACGTGCATTTCGTCGGGGAAGACGTCGAAAAAGAAAAGTTCTCGTCCAAATCGAAGTCGTCGCATCGTTCGTGACTGAGGACGATCTCGTTGTTGTTTTGAAAGGTGTTGCTCTCGTCCTCGTGCATCGTCATCTTCGTCGTGAACCGATTGGAAATCTGCCGTCTCGTCCACACGGAAAGCGCGAGGAACCACACGCAGTACAACGCGAATCGCTTTCTAAAAGTCGTCTCACCTCCTCGACGAGGATGACGACGGTGGTGGTACTTTTTCAAATCGTCTTTTTCACCTCCTCCCATTATTAGTATCGCGACGACTTTAATAAGAGCAGCGAGAAAAGCATCGTTGTTGTTGTTGTTGTTGTTCAAGAAACTGCGTACACCTGCGGAGAACTCATTCGTGTTGTTTTTGGGGAGATTTTGAAACCATTTTGAGAGACAAAAATGCGTCATTTGAAAGCGCTTTGAGAAGACGAAGAAGACAACCAAGAGGCACGCGTTGCCGTTCCATCTCTCTCCTTATCATCGTGTGTCGTTCTTTCGCTCTCGTCAAAGTAGTTGCATTTGATTTCGAACGAAGATATACACGCAACAACACGTTTTCCTGGAACAACTAAAAGATGGCGAAATCATCATCCATAAGCGGAATGCGAAAACTGGTCGTCGCGGCCACGCTGACGGTCTTCACCTGTTCCCAAGGCTTACTCATGGAAGCGTCAAAAGTACGGGGCAAATATCCGTACAATTCCGCGGTCGTCCCGTTACTCTCGGAACTGGTGAAACTGATCTTATCGATTTTACTGTTACGCAGAGCGAGAGCACGAGACCCGGCGGGAACGATCATGACCACAGACGTGAAGTCCGTGATGTTGTTCCCGATACCATCGATCATATACGTGATGCATAACAACGTGCAGTTTTACACGATGGCGTACGTGGACGCGGCGACGTACCAGATTTTAGGGAACTTGAAAATCGTGACGACAGGTATATTGTTTCGGTTTGCCTTGGGGAGATTGATGACTCGGACGCAATGGATCGCGTTGTTGTTGTTAACGGTTGGCGCGACGGTGAGTCAAATATCCGGGTGCAAAGGGGAGACCTTGTCGGCGCCGATGGCCGGGTACGCGTTAGGCGTTTTGAGCGCGTGTTTGAGCGCCACCGCGGGGGTGTATACCGAGTTTTTGTTGAAGAAGAACAACGACAATTTGTATTGGCAGAACGTGCAGTTATACGCGTTTGGGGTGGTGTTTAACGGTTTGAGGTTAACCTGGGACGATTTCTTCGGCGAGAATAGCGGAGGGAACTGGTTGTTCGATTGTACGAACGGGTTTACCGCGATCACGTGGTTAATCGTGATTAACTTTTCGTTTAGCGGATTATTCGTCTCGTGGTTGCAAAAGTTTGCGGACACGATCGTTAAAGTCTACGCGACCAGTTCGGCGATGTTGCTCACCGCTTTGTTGAGCGTTTCCTTCTTCGGATTAGAGCCGAGCTTGCAATTATTTTTGGGCATCACCATCGCGTGTTGCTCGCTAGTCTTATATTTCATGCCTCCGGATTTGCCGAAAGAGAAAGGCATGGGTGTTTTGCCAGTCACGAGCGGCGGTGGTGTTAATGGTGACGGCAATACTAGCGGTAGCGCGTACGGCGGCGGCGCCACGCCGAGAGGCGGCGGCTCCGGCGGCGACAAGCTGAACTAAGATTACTCTGTATACGTAGCGTTATTAAAAAAAGAGATTAAAAGAAGAGGTTGCTCGATAAAAGGTTTGCGTGTTGTAATAACGATGATGACATATGATTGTCGCATATGTGTGTGTGTATTCTTCTACTCGTTCTTCAAAACGTTCTTCCATCGAAAAAGAAACCAGAAAGCCGTTCGCTCTCGCTTCGACGAAAGCGTTCGTTCGTTCTGCGCAGCGCACGAACTTTCGGGGTTCTTCTTTCAGGGCCAATAATGCGTCTACAGTTGGGTGCCCAATCCGTGAATGCTTCCCCATCGTAAGAATGTTTACAACTCCGTCCTAAAAAAGAATGAGGAATTTCCAAGAGTTGTTCGGCGTTCCAACGACGCGATAAATTTTCTTTCCACAGAAGAGTTCACAAAAAAAAAGCCGCTGCGCTTCTTTATCCGAAGAAGGATGATGATGATGATGTTTTCTCCTCCTCTCTCTCCTCCTTTGCGCACGCGCGGTGGTGTTGGTGTAAATTGCAAAAAGAATAACAACAACACGAAGAAGAAGAAGAAGAAGAAGAATTTTTGTCGTTTTGCCACCGCCAGTAACGCTTCTTCTTCTTCTTCTTCTTCTTCTTCTTCTTCAGAAGAGTTCACAAAAAAAAAAAAAAGCTGCTGCGCTTCTTTATCCGAAGAAGGATATAATCGCTAAAAAATGTTTTCCATCTCTGCCACTCCTGTCGTCGTTTCTGCGTCCAGCGCGAACAAGGTATGAGATTCTGTTCCCGTCGTTCTCTCTCTGTTTTCCTTTTTTTGCTTTCTTTGCCTCGAAGCGCTTCGCTTTGCGAAGGTTTGTGTTGTTTCTCTCTCTCGCGCGGATTGATTTTTCCCAAGCAGGGGAATCCCAGGTGGCAAAAGTATGGATCGTCATCGCGCGATCTTTCACGCGTCCCCTTTACCTCTCCTTTTTCGCGCGCGTCTCTTCGCGACAGAGACAGCGGAGGATTTCTCCTTTTCTCGTTTATTCTCTTTTCTCGACGAAATGAAGCGGCGTGCGATGATATCCTCCCACCGTCTGCCACTTTTACCGGGAAGAAGACGCGCAAAAGATAGGTTTGGGGTTTCAGGAAAAAAATACTCACGCTCTTCTCTCTCTCTCTCTCTCTCTCTCTCTCTTTATTTTCATCATCATCCATCGCACGACGAACACAAAACAGAACACCGCGAAGAAGGTTGTCTCGAAGAACAACAACAACACGGTCGCGAAGAACGCGGCGTTGTTGGCGGCGACCATCGCCACCATCTCTTCTTCCGGCGCCGCGTTGGCGGACGACATCGAAGACGTGTACGCCGCCACCTACGCCAAGGGCCGAGACGGTTTTGGCGTCAGATCGCCGCAAAGACAAGCGGTTGACGTTAATCTTGCAAGAAAGCAAGCTGCGCCGAAGCCGAAGTTCGTGAAGCCAGTCAGAGAGGAAGCGCCGAAGCCGGCGAAGAAGGAGTCGTCTGGCGGCGGCTTCTCTTTGCCGTCGATCTCTTTGCCGTCGATCTCTTTGCCGTCTTTCGGTGGCGATGCGCCGGCAACTGCTGATGAGTAAGCTATTTGCGATTTATATATAGAACATAAGAAGACACTTGTGCTGTTGTAATTATGCGAGGATTCGTATGTGCTGATGGTACAATTTTACTTTTACTTCAGCGCTACTTTAAGTTCACTTCTTGAGCGCCTTCTTTTTCTTCTTCTTTTTCTCTCTTTCGTCGTGATCATCATCCCCGGCGATGGAACTTTTTCGTTTCTTCTTGCCTTCATCGTTAGTACTACTGTTCGTTTTTTTCGCATCATCGAGCGCTTTCGCGATGCGTTCTAACGCTTGAACAGTCTTTTGACTCGGTTGCGGCGCTCTTTCTTTTTGCGTTTCGATGGCGTTCTCAATCGCCGCTTTGGCTTTTTGTGAAAACACAAAACCTTCGGCGTGGCGTCCAATCGCTTCGAAAACGTTTGCGCACATCTTGGAAGTGTCTGCGCGTCGACTTTGGTTTTCGACGTCTGCTTTGACGGCGTTCGCCAGCGATATCTCACACATCGAGTTCACTTCTTCCGCGGAAGGAATCGACGAGTCTCTTTGCTTACAGGAAAAGATTTGAAAGAGCAGTTGTAACGACTCTTGCCGCAAGAACTGCGCGCGAGCGCTATCGCCTAAATCGCACAACGAAGCGAGTTCTTTGGAAGACGATGCCAACACGTTCGGAGAAAGCTTTATGAGCTCGGCAAAAAACGGCGCGCGCAATCGACTGGTTTTCTTTTCAAACTTTTCCGTGATTGCCGTTTTGTAAATCTCAGCGGCGCTTTCGCCGTCGCCGTTACTCTCCATGACTTTGGCGATATATGCGCACGCTACGGCAGCAGTCTTCGCAAAACCTTTCGCCGCGTCGCTATCGCGTCCAGCCCCAGCGCCATTATCGGCGACATCGATCAACTGTGTCAAGATTTCGTGAATATCTTTTCTCGTACCGGTAACCATCGCTGCGTGTTTGCACGCGTGTTTCGTCAAGACGCTATCGATTCTTTGCGCGAGTTCCAAGAACGATTTTTCCATCGGGTTACTCTTAAACCGTATTCGAGCGTTTCTAGAGGCGCTGAGTAACCGTGGAACGATGATTTCAGGAAGAAACTTTGAGCTCGGCTGCGACTTTGCAAAGAGTTCGAGAAGCGATAAAGCTCGAAACTTGAAATCTGCAGCGGCAACTTTCAAAGCTTTCTTGCGCGAAAGCTCCTGTCTTTTCGCTCTGAATGCGTCGGCGAGAAGTTTATCGGTGGCAAACATTTGTTCGTCCGTAAAATCATCCGAGTCGGAATCGTCGGAGTTGTCGTCATCTTCTTGAATTTTCAGTGCGGCTTTGCGAATGGCTTCAATCGCGCCTTCGTTCGCTTCCGTGTCCATACCAGCGTCTGAATCGTTCTCATCGTCGTCTTCGTCTGAATCATCATCGCTACTCGAGGAATCGTCGTCGTCGTCGTTGTCAGAGTCGTCTTCTTCTTCGAGCATATCTTCATCGTCGGAGTCGTCATCCTCATCGTCATTCTCATCGTCGTTCTCGTCGCCGCGCTTCCCGGCACCCATGTTCTCCACGACGTTGAGAATATCTTCGATACCTCGATCGGTGATTTTCCCAGACACGCCTTTAAAAGTACGTTCGGTGACGTCGCGCAATAACGCGGACGGTTGCGCGAGAAATGCAATCAATAAATCGTTGAGAACGTCCATCGGCTCCAAATCGTGCTCTTCCTCTTCGTCCTCCTCCAGTGTTTTCTTCGTCGATTTTTTCTTGGTTGTCTTTTTCTTCTTCGGCGGCTGGAGAAGCTCTTCGACGCATCGAGGAATATCCTCGACGATCGACGTGAACTGCTTCGGATCAGACGCGTGTAAAACGATTAAAGTTTTAAGCAGCGGAATAATCGACGTCGCGACACCGCTTTCGTCGGCTTTTTGCTTTTTTTCGCAGAGTTTCAAAGCATTCGCAAGATTTTTGCGGGCCTCTTTCGCTCGCGCGCTATTCGGAATAACGTCCGTCACCGAAGCGTCGGCGTCGAATTTTAACACCGCTTCGCACGCTTCCGAGAGCGCATCGAATTTTTCTTCTTCTTCCTCGTCCTCTTCGTTTGCTTCGTTGCCTTTATCTATATGATTTGTACCGTTCTTAGTATTTTGACTTTGTTGCTTTTTCTGCTGTTGCGTGCGTCCGCGCGATCGAATGTTCGTCAATAAGATGCCAAGTAAACGCGTCGAAAGTGCTCTTCTGAGCACATCGGGACAATCTTCTATGTTTTTACCCAAGACTGTCTTTGGCAGTTGTTTCTTGGACGTGGAATAGAACGCGTGGAACAAGCAAAAATGCAAAACGTCCAAACGATCGTTCGGCGATAATGCCGACGTAATCGAACACATTTGTTCTAGCGCCCATAACCGTTTGAAATCGCGACTGCTTTTCTTTTTCTTCTCCTCGTCGTTATCATCGTTTTCGTTCTCGTCGTCACTCTCGTCTTGTGTCGCCAAATCTGATTTCTCCAAGATTGTTTCTCTCAACTCTTCGCAATACGCTTTCGCTTCCTCTCTCGTTAATCCAGCCAATAACGTGGAAATCCCACTCGATTTCGCCAACTGCTTCTCAAATCTGTGAATGCCAACCTTTCTCAACGCCGCCACGATCGCCACGCGTTTCTTTGCGCTCGTTTCTGAATGTTTCGCGCACCTCGCGATGGCTTTCAAGCAATCCGTGCTGCAAGCGTGTAAATAATTCTCCGGTTTGGCGCAGTTTGAAACTAAACATTTAATAAAGTTTGGCGACGTGAACAACTTCGCAGTCTCCGATGCCGTCGCGTTTCGCAACAGCATCGAAAATATGCGAAACCCGAGGTACTTTCTCTGATGCGATGGCGCTGTAAACAACCCGTTCTCGCAACACGTCTCCCACAACGCCTCCAATCGAGTCAAGTTGCTTCCTGCTGATATTTTCGTCGTCGCTCCCGCTTTGTTTCCTCCTTTTTTATCGTCATCGCTATTACTTCTACACGCTTCGCATAAAATCTCCCAAATAGGGTGCACCCTCGGGTGCGCGTGCGGACACTCCGCCAAAGCGTGACTCACTTTCTTCAAATTCTCGTACGCGAAAAACGAATCCTCTTTCGCAGAAGATGAAGAGGAAGAAAATTTAGGCACGACGCTCTGCGCTTCCTTACACCTCGCCGGTAAGCATTCGTACAAACTATACGCCAACCACACGGTTTCAATCGTTGTTTTCCCACTCTGCTCTCCGACGTCTGTCACGTCTCGACTCACCCACGCCTGCGCTTGCGGACACTTCTCCAGCGCCTCCCTCGCCAATCGAAACGGATCTTTCTCGTGCAACCCTTCCTCTTGTTTACTCAAACTCAGCGCGAGTTCAATCATAACTTTCGCCGCGCTTTCGCTCAAATACGCTTTCGTGTTGCTAATCCTACAAATCTCCGCGAACAATTGGGAACTCAAATCGACGATTCGTTCTCGCTCTTCCTCCGGCGTCGTCCATTTTTTTCGCTTGTTGTTGTTGTTACTACTACCACTACCACTCATCATCTCCTTTTTCTTCTTCTTCGCTTCCAAGGACACTTCCTTGGCCACCAGCGCTCTCGCCAGCGCCGCGTTCCCGAATAATTGTCCGATCAAAATATCTCTCGCTTCCGATCCTTTCGTGCTCTTCGTGATTGGTTCCAATCCTTCCTTCAGAAATCGAAATCCATCTTCCACGGAAATCGCATCCAGATGCGTCATCGCGCTCGTAAACGCCACCGCGAACCCTTGCCTCGCCCCGGCGCGTCCAGACCCGAGACCTCGCGTTAAACGTTTCATGGAATATTCAACCACCGCGTCGAGCTTAACGTTGTTTTTATCATCGTCATTCGTAATACTACTCGTGGTATTGTTTTGCACCAAAAACAGTTCTTCCGAAAGAGAGGCGGCGGCGGTGCATCTCGTCTCCGCATCGGTCGACGCCAAGTCCCAGAAGCGCTGGAGGATTGTCGCCGGGACCAACGAGGTCGAGGAAGTGTTGTTCGCATTATTCGACGTCGATTTTGTCTTCTTCTTCGTCGTCGTCCCCGATGCGCCTCCCATTATTATTATTATTATATACTACTCTCTCACAGAGAGCACGCAGAACAACTCCAACGAAAGCAGCGCGTTTTTTGTGTGCGCGTGGTATCCTCGAGCGTCTTTTTTCAACGCGAAAGAAAATGTCTCAACGCCATCAAAAATCAGTCGCTCGTCGTTTCGGATCCTTTTTATTCGCACCACGAAAAAGTCGCTCATCCATTCCTCCGTCAATCCGGTCCACCTGGGCACCCCATGAAAAAGTCTGCAGAAAAGCAAACAAAATTTTTTTTTTTGCCTCCTGAGAGACGCGCGAGAGAGAGAAACGTCACTCCTACCATACGACTCGTGTGATTTGCTCGTACACTCATACTCATAAAAAATAAATATGCTTCGCGTGGTCGCGCGAAGGTTCGCCCGAGGAGGGAACGCGTCTTCCCCGAATGGTCATCCGCTGGTGCGTCGTTTACCCTCAAAGTTCAGCGTTTTTTGTGCTCTGTCTCTCTGTCTCTCTCGTCTTTAAGAAGCGAGCGTCGTTGTTGTGTTGTCCGATTGAGATTCCAATTCTTTCGGCTGCGCTTCTTTTTCTTTCGATTGGTCACACGCGCAATCGCGCGCGCGCTCTGACGACGAGAAGAAGATGAGGCGTGAAAAATATCTTTTGTCCTTTTGACGCCGTGGTGGTGGTGTTGTTGTTGTTCTTTTCGCTTTTGTAGTGGTCGTTCACTGATGATGATACACCTTCTTTCTTCTTCTTCTTCTTCTTCTTCTGTATAAAATTTCAGATCAATCAGGCGGCGACGGCGTCGTCATCGACGTCAATGTTGATTCATAAACAAATGCTTCCGTCGCTCTCGGGCGGTCTCTCATCCGCTGCGAATCAAATCCGCTCGTACTCCAAAGACGTCATCGGGATTGATTTAGGGACGACGAACTCGTGCGTGGCAGTCATGGACGGCAAGAACGCGAAAGTCATCGAAAACGCGGAAGGGTCGAGGACGACGCCTTCGATGGTGGCGTTCACGGAAAAAGGCGAACGGTTAATCGGGCAACCGGCGAAGAGGCAAGCGGTGACGAACCCTTCGAACACGTTGTATGCGTGCAAACGGTTGATTGGGAGACGATTCGACGATCCGCACACGAAGAAGGAGCAAGAGCTCGTGCCGTATGACATCGTGAAGGCGAGCAACGGCGACGCGTGGGTCAAGGCGGGCGGGAAAGAGTACTCGCCTTCGCAAGTCGGCGCGTTCGTTTTGCAAAAGATGAAAGAGACCGCGGAATCGTATTTAGGTAGAGGGGTGACGCAAGCTGTGGTGACGGTGCCGGCGTATTTTAACGACGCGCAGAGACAGGCGACGAAAGACGCGGGGAAAATTGCCGGTTTGGATGTTTTGAGAATTATCAACGAACCGACCGCGGCGGCGTTGAGTTACGGCGTGGATAAGAAAGAGGGCATCGTCGCTGTGTACGATTTAGGTGGCGGGACGTTTGATGTGTCCATTTTGGAAATTTCCGGCGGCGTTTTCGAAGTCAAAGCGACGAACGGGGACACGTTTTTAGGCGGCGAAGATTTCGATACCGTGGTTATGAATGAATTGCAAAACGTGTTTAAGAAAGAGTCTGGGATCGATCTCAAAGGCGACAAGTTAGCCGTGCAACGTTTGAGAGAAGCCGCGGAGAAGGCAAAGATTGAGTTGTCCAGCACGACTTCCACGGAGATCAACTTGCCGTTTATCACCGCGGATGCAACCGGACCGAAACACTTGGCGATGACTTTGACCCGGGCAAAATTGGAAGAGTTGGTCGGTTCGCTCTTGGAAAGAACGAAAGCGCCGTGCACGAGCGCGTTGAAAGACGCCGGGATTTCTCCGAGCGAGTTGAGCGAAGTCTTGTTGGTTGGAGGTATGACCAGAATGCCGAAAGTGCACTCCATCGTGAAAGACTTGTTCAAGAGAGACCCGAGTAAAGGCGTGAACCCGGACGAAGTCGTCGCCATGGGTGCGGCTATTCAAGGTGGTGTTTTGAGAGGCGACGTGAAAGATATTCTCTTGTTGGACGTGACTCCGCTTTCCTTAGGTATTGAAACCTTGGGTGGCGTTTTCACGCGATTGATCAACAGAAACACGACGATTCCGACCAAAAAGTCCCAAGTCTTTTCCACCGCCGCGGATTCCCAAACCCAAGTCGGCATCAAGGTTTTGCAAGGTGAAAGAGAAATGGCGGCGGATAACAAAATCTTAGGCAACTTTGATTTGATGGGTATTCCTCCGGCCCCGCGCGGTGTGCCGCAAATTGAAGTCACGTTCGATATCGACGCCAACGGCATCGTCAACGTTTCCGCGAAAGACAAAGCCACGGGTAAAGAAAACTCCGTCGCCATCACCAGCTCCGGTGGTCTCTCCGACGCGCAAGTCGAGCAAATGGTCCGAGACGCCGAATCCCACGCCGAAGACGACAAAAAGCGAAAAGAAATGATCGACGCGAAGAACGAGGCGGATACGTTAATTTATTCCGCGGACAAAAACATCCAAGAACACGGCGCCAACTTGCCGCAAGAAATCAAAGACGAGATCCAAAACGCGCAAATGGCGTTGAGAACGGCCATGGAAGGCGACGATAACGAAGCGTTGAAAGAGAAAATCGGTGACTTGCAAAAAGCCGTCATGAAAATCGGCGAGGCGTTGAGCAAAGGCGCGAGTTCCGGAGGCGCTTCGGAATCCGGCGAAGGCACGACGACCGAAGGCGAAGCCACGGAAGAGAAGAAGTCGGAAGAGGCGAAGTAATATAAGTTGAGAGAATATTCACCACTCAAACATCATCAACGCATACATTCTTTCTTTCAATATAATAAGTCTACTAAATATCTATAAGTACTCTAAAACTAACGCAACTGCACATCATCTTTCTTCTCTACATTACTTCTTTACCTACCGCTCGAAGAAAACAACTTCACCGCATCCCCGTAACTCTCGCTCTTCAAAAACTGCTCGTACCCTCCATCAAACGCCTCCTCTCCTCTCCTCTCTTCCTCTTCCTCCTCAAAGTGTCTTCTCAAACTCTTCCTCCTCTTCTCTCGCTTCTTCGTCGTCGCAATCTCCGCGCACTTGTATAAAACAAACGCGAGCGAAAGGACGACGAGAAACACCATCAGTCGCGTCAGAGTATGCCCGAACCTCCCGGGTTCCATCATCGCTCGCGATTCCGGTAACACCGTTCGATGGTGAATTTTGCTACCTCTTCCTCCTCCTCCTCCTCCGACTCGTCGCAGTCCAACGTTCATTCACTGGTCACATCAAGCAAAAGAGAATGTGTGAAGAAACGTTGGGGAAACACGTCACGAGGAAATGCCTCACTCTGGCGGCTCGATTAAGAAACGCACCACTTTTATATCTAAAAATGGCATCCAGTTCGGCGCAAGTGGCCGCGCAAGCGTTGGGCGCGTTGGCGAGAATAGGCGCGTTCGTGGGGATTGGCGCGACCGCGGTGTCGAGCGCCATGTACGACGGTACGTTGCGCATCGCATCTCTCTCGCTTGGGGATTTCTTTCCACGGGGAGAGAAGCGGATCGGATCGATCTCTTGGTCTTCTTCTCTCTCTCGTCTCCTTTTATTAAACCTTTCGGTGTTGCTGTCGTTCGTAAACGCGAGAACTGACCCTGAACTCTTTCACTACTTTCACTCTTCTTTTTTAACGACAACTTTAACAGTGGATGGAGGCGAACGCGCGGTGATGTTCGACCGTTTCCGAGGCGTCTTGAAAGACACGAGCGCTGAAGGCACGCACTTCATGGTGCCGATAATCCAATCGCCAACCATCTACGACGTACGAACGCGACCGAAAAGTTTGAGTTCAGTCACCGGGACGAAAGATTTACAACAGGTGAACTTGACGTTAAGAGTTTTATGCCGGCCGAACGTGGAACAGTTATCGACGATACACTTAAACTTAGGTCCCGATTACGACGATCGAGTGTTGCCGTCGATCGGGAACGAGGTGTTGAAAGCGACCGTGGCGCAATACAACGCGGACGAGTTATTGACGAGAAGACAGGAAGTGACGGAACAAATCGCGAAGAGTTTGAGGAAACGCGCGGATGATTTTGGGATTTTGTTGGAGGACGTGGCGTTGACGCATTTGAGTTTTAGCCACGAGTATTCGCGAGCGATTGAGGCGAAACAGGTGGCGCAGCAAGACGCGGAGAGGGCGAAATTTGAAGTCATGAAATCCGAGCAAGAGAGAGAGGCGGCGGTGATTAGAGCGGAGGGGGAATCCGAGTCCGCGAAGTTGATTTCGCAGGCCACGAGAAGCGCCGGGCCGGCGTTGATTGAATTGAGAAGGATCGAAGCCGCGAGAGAGGTGGCGAAGACGTTGAGCGGGAGTAAGAACATCGTGTATTTGCCGGGCGGGAACGGAAGTAACATGTTGATTGGCGTGAACCCGTAGAAAAACTGTATTCGCGATGCGACGACAACAACGAGTTCATTCATTTCATTCGCCACAAAACCGGCGTTTGCGCAAAAATGCGGCGTCGGCATATAAATTAAAATGTAGTCTTTTGTATTAGATACTAATAATAACAACTTCTCTCTTTCATCTCTATCATCATCATCATCATCATCATCATCATCATCATCGTGACTACTACTATTTTTCCGTGCCGCAGCGGCGCGGCAAATGTATTTCCGTGAAAACGTATATCAAGTACCGAATCTGTGCCTGTAGAGCGGCTTTTGCATCTTCCGCAACACGTCCACCCACGGTCGCTCGACTAACAGTGCCTTATCTTTTCCGACGTTTCCGAAAAATAAGCACGGGTCGTTTAATATGACCGCGCGGACACCGCCGGGAAGTTCGATCGCGCCGTCGACGCGTTGGGAGGCTTGCTTTTCCTTGAGTTGTTTTTCGCGCTGGCGGCGTTTTTTCTTGGCCGTACCGGTCAAGACTTTCGATTTGCCGAGTTTGGAGAGGACGCAGTCGTCGGTGATTTTAGAGCGGAGATTGATGCGAGCGATGGCGTTCGGGGTGTGCGCGAAGAGGACGAGCTCGGGTAGACCGGCGTCTTTGTTCGCGGCGGCGGTTGACTTTCTTGAGGATGCAGATTTTCCCCGCTTGGAAGAAACTATCCCTTTTTCGCTACCACCGCCAATGGCGAACGATAAACCGCAAATTTGACCGGGCGTGTTGTATAAAGCATCCGGGGCGTGCGCGTTTCTTTTCGCCAAGTTCAAACTCCACGGCAACGGTTCGCCGGTTTCAACGTCAATCGTCCACAAGGAGTTGGACGTGCCGCACGCTATAGCTAATACTCTGGTTTCATTAAACGCCATCGCGTGTATTGCCGACCACGAATCCATATTCAACGGTGGAGGTAAACGCGAGTGGAGTTTCATCGCATCCATTGAGTAGATGAAGACGCCGCCGACGTTGGCGTTGGCAGAAAACGCATTGTCGGCATCGCTGACGACGTTTGGTGCGCGACAGGAAGCGACGGCGAGCCATTGCGAGTCGCCGCTGCAACAAATATTTGTTACCGCGGGGCATCCAACCGTATCGGCGGTAACCATATTGCATTCTCCTCCTTCAAATCCACCGACGTTTGTATGAGACTTGTGTGATCGTCTTCTTCCGGATTCTTTCGCGAACGCTCGCTGCGTCGCGGTTTTCGTCGCGATGTGCGCTCTCAGAGTACCCACAACCTCCCAATTCTCAAGGTCAATAATCTTAATCGGGCCCCTGATGGAAACAATTATCAATCTCTTTGCATCCGCGGTAAACAACAAGTGCGCCGCCGGTCGCGTAATTTCCTCCGGTAACTCGACTTTCTTCGCGCGCCAACCAGACTTGCGTTTGACATCCGTCGCGCCGTCAAAGAACGCCTCCTCTTCCTCGTCGTCTGAGTTCATGTCTTCTTTCTCTTTACTGTTCGGTTCACGAATCGCAAATATTCGTGGTGGTGAAACGGCATCAGAAAGTACGACCCAACACCCGTCTGGCGATATCGCTGAACAGAGAATCGAGTGTCGACCGGAGACGAAAAGACGCAGGACGCATTCCGGCGCCGATCGTAAAAGTTGACGATTCTTCTTATTCTGAGTGTTTTCTGTGCGTTGCTTCTTCCTCGCGTTGGAAGTGTTCAGGTTTTCCTGTTGGTTCTGGCTATTATTATTATTATTTGTTGTTGTCGTTGTCGTTCCTAAAGCCTCGCCGAGTTTCCAGACGTCCACGTATCTTCCGTGTTCGCACATGGCTAAAGGCGGATCCGGGAACTTGAACCCCGCGGACCGCTCGCTCAACACGTCATTGCCATTTGAAGGCGTCCCAACCGGCGTGGTCGTCGAACTGCTCTCGTTGAAAGTGTGCATGGCGGTAGATGTCACCGCGATCGGCGTTTTCCTCGGCACCGAGACGACCCGAACCGGGTGTTTCTTACCGAACGCATCAGCGCGGTGCGCTAACAATTGCGCGTCTACTCCAGCGGAAAGCAATACACCGCCGGGAACTTTCGAGTTTCTAACCATTTCTAAACATTTTACGTCGTGCGTGTGCGGTCGTTTCATGGATGTTTGCACCCACTCGTTGAATCCTTTATCGTTTCGATTGAGGTCGTCTAAATTCTCATACGCGACTATTTTATGGTCCACGCCAGAGGCGAAGACTATTTTCCCGTCCGGGGCTACCGCCAAAGCGACCACGTCGGCATCGTGCGACGAGAATCGTTTCAAGACGGTATAAAATCGCGAATCGTGAAACGTGACGTTCCCATCTGAATCCGCGGTGACTAAAGTGTCATCCGGAAGATAGAGCATTTTCCAAACGCACGTCGGATCGTGGTTTTTCGCGGAAACGTTCGATCCCCCTCGATTCCGTTTCTTTTTCAAACTATTCGGATTTCTGTGTCTCTCTTTATTCGCGTGTTTCGGAGGTTGATTCCCAATCAAAACGCATTCGATTTCTCTTTTCGATTCGACGTCAAACACGTGAATCCTCCCTTCGCTCGTCCCAGCCGCGATCCTCGTCCCGTCCTTGTTCCAACACACCGACAACACTTTCCCGCTCACCTTCGGCAACGCTTCTTTATGCCTCAAGCCACCTCCAACGGCACTCTTCGCCATGGAAATCACCAACCTCACGCACCCGTCGTCGCACGCGATGGCTAATCGCTGCGGTTGTCCTGGTTTCACCGCCTCCATCGGTTCGCTCGCGCAATCCCAAATCGACCCGCCGTGCGATTCGCACGTCGAGTGTGGCTTCAACTGGTTCAAATCCCACTCGGTGACTGTACCGTCTAACGCCACCGAAACCAAGCGAGCCTTCTCGGAAGACCCGACACCGCTCGATTTTATTAACGATTCCTCTTCTTCTTCTTCTTCGAGCTCTTCGTACTCTTCCTCGGAAACGCCGTCCACTCGAAACGGTTGCACCCACTCTAAGCGAGAGATGGAATCTCCGTCTTTCCCGGGAACTCGTCCAATCAGACGCCAAGAGTGCGCGTCGTACATCTCTAAATCTCCATTTTCTCGCGCTAATGCGACGCACTTGCCTCCGAAAAAATGTGACGTCGCTTTTACGGAAACGACTGGTGTCGGTTGCCACTCCACGAAGGACGCGCGGTGCAGTTCCATCATCTTCGATATCTCTTTCGATGATGATGATTTTTTATGGCGGCTCTCTTCTGTCTTTTTTTCTCTTCTGTCTTTTTTCTCTCATTTTCGAAGAAACGTCTTTTTTTTTCTTAGATACAAAAAAAACCACAACAACACAAACGCGCGAATTAATTGTTTCACATCTCATCACATGGGACAACTGCTGACGAAACTCCTAGGAGGAGGAGGAGGAAGGCAAACGACTGCGATTACGACTCCTCGCTTTGGCGATGATGAAAACGAGTTTGATTTTGGAGAAGAAGAATTGTGCGCGCCACTTTGGGTGCTGGTCAGACGGTACCCCGACGTCTGGGGGGAAGTTTTAAAGCATCTGAACACCACGGATATAAAGTTTTTGTACGACGTCAACCGGGAGAGCCGATTCGTGATTAGGAGGCAAGGGTACGTCGTGCGCGACACGAAGTTTCGCATCTCTGAGTTTTCGAGCGTTTCAACCTTGGAGTTTGCCTGGGAAAACATTCCAAGGAAATCGGATTTAGTCCACCGAGTGGCTGGATCCGGTCAAGTGACACTTTTAAGGTGGTTGATCGAGGAGAAGAAGGCGACGTTTGACGAGCGCGCGACGTTTCACGCGGCGACGTACAAGCGATACGACGCGTTGAAGTTTTTGGTGGAGAACGGAGCGCCGATGACGAAAGACGTCAGTCGCGTGTGTTCGTCGAACGGAGCCGAAGATTGTTTACGCTTTGCGCTCGATAACGGCGTGGAATCGGATTTCATCTGTAGTTCAAACGCGGCGGAGAACGGACACTTACATATTTTGAAATTTCTTCACGAGGAGAAAGGCGTGCCGATTAACGCGGATACGGCGTACAGCGCCGCTAAAAACGGACACACGCATTGCCTGAAGTATTTGATCGAGGACAAAAACTGTCCCGTGAACGAATGGGCGTGCACCTGGGCCGCGAAACAGGGTCATTTGGAGTGTTTGCGTTATTTGCACGAACACGGTGCGCCATGGGACGAATTCACGTGTCACTCTGCCTCTGGAAATGGCCACGGGGAGTGTCTGAAATACGCGTTCGAGAACGGATGCGTGATGAACGAATTCACGATCAATTACGCTTGCGAGAGAAATCACATAGAGACGCTTCGTTTCGCAAGAGATAACGGCTGCCCGTGGGATTCGTACGCGGCTGCCGACGCTGCGGCGCACGGGAATATCGAGTGCTTGAAGTACTGTCTCGAAAACGGTTGCCCCACGGACGTAAATACAACGCGCAGGGCGGCCGGCTCGGGGCATCTCGATTGCTTGAAACTCCTCCGCGAGTTTGGCGCGCCGATGGACGAACGCGCCGTCGCCCGAGCGGCGAAAGGAGGATACCTCGATTGCGTAAAATTTCTTCACGAAAGTGGTTGTCCGCACAACATGGACGCGTGTAATCGCGCCGCGGAGTACGGACATTTGGACGTCTTGAAATACCTCCGCGAAGTCGCTCGCGCGTCCTGGAACGAGTGGGCGTGCCGCGGCGCGTCTCGGAACGGACATTTGGAGGTTTTGAAATACCTCCACTCTCAAGGCGCTCCTTGGGCGAGCTACGTGCCCTATCCCATCGAGTCCGATTGAAAAGAAAAACGAGCACTGATGCTTCCATCGGATCGAAAGAAAACGAAATCAAACGAACGCTTTAAGAGGTGCGCGGAGTATTTTTTTTTTTGCACAAAAATCAGTCCTTTTTTAATTAACGCGAGATTTTTTTGAATTTTCCACACTTGTTTGTTAAAACGATGATGATCTCTTTGCCTTCTTTCCCGGCGGCTTTCGTAAGAGGCGGCGGAGGGTCGCGCGAGATTGTCCTCCGATCGTCTGAAACGGATGTCGGCTTTGTATCCTCCTCCTCGAGAGTACCGTTGTCGTCGCGATGTCGTCTGTCTCTCGTGTGTCTTCGCCGCCGCGGAGAAGGAGAACGAGGATCTGCGCCGTCGTTACGAAGAAGAAGAAGAGGAAGAATCACGTCGTTCGCGGTGAACGCGGGAACGACGCCGAAATCAACCACTTTTGATGCGAACGACCGGTACGCGAGAACGGCGAACCCGTTTTACGAGGCGAACTGCGAGCGGTACGTGGAAAAGATACTGGTGAAAGTAGACGAGAACGTGGTGATGAAGATGAAGAAGAACAGTGAGGATGGTGTTTTGAGCAGAAACGACGGTTCCGCGACGACGGTTGCCGCCAATGGCGCTCTTCCCGGTGGTGGTGATGGTGGTGGTGATAACACTACTCCTCTGAAAGAAGAACGATGGGAGAAGATCCACCTGTCCACGGAGGACGAGAGGACGAAAGGATCGATGGACGTATCCGTCGTCAAGTTGAGCGACGCCGCGTTTCGGGTGAAAGTGAAGTTGGATTGTCCGTCAATTTTGAACGAACAAGACGCGCTCATGCATTGGGGGATGATTGGCGAGGAGGACGAGGATTGGAAGTCGCCGAAACATTTCGTGCGAAGCGTGCCGCCAAACGGGAGAGAGCCGGACGCGCAGTCGGAGGAGTCGAAGTTCTTGAACGGGAGAGATTGTTTTGAGCACGTGTTTGAGTTTACGAACGGGTATCGCGGGGAGAGAATGGCGATGTTGATTAGGAGTGAGGATTGCGAGACGTGGTTGAGGGACGAGGGAAGACGGTCGCACGCGATTTTGGATTTTGGGAGGATGGCAGTGGACGCGAGAGGAGGAGGATCTCAACAACGAGTTGCCGCTGCTCCAGCGCCGAATCCCGTGGCGCCGCCGCCACCACCGCAGCGACAAGAAGAGGATCACCATCATCGTCATCGTGAAGAAGACAATAACAGTCATGAGCAGCAGCAGCAACAGCACAATCATAATCATAATCAACAGCAGTCTACCAATAGCAACAACGGTGAACGGGTTTTCGCGGCGGTATCCAACTGGGTCGGCGACGACGTCGAACTTTCAAACAATCGCAAAGACCGATCTAGCAGAGACCGAAACAGATGGGACACGTCCAATTTACCGTCTTTTGCGGCGGCGCTCGTGTCTAACGATCAATCTGCATCTTCGTGGAGGCAAAAATTGCAAAGCGTCGAGAAACTCTTATGCGAAAACGACGGGAACGACATGGAAGACGCGTTAGCGTATAGTACGATTTACTTGTTTTGGATTTCAGTCGGGGCCATTTCGTGCGTGGAAGATGGAACGCATTACAGGCCAAACCATCACGCCGGCTCGGCTGAACGCATGTTTGGCAAAATCGAATCCATCGAAGGTACCGATAATATGTCCACACTCGCCGCAATTCGGCGATTACACCCGCGTTTACCCGCGTTTACAGCAGAGTTCACGCAATCCGTACCGTTAACGCGCATTCGAGATATCGCGCACGGAAAAGGAGACGAACACGGGAAGTGTCGAGAAGTCAGACAAGAAATTAAACACACGATTCAAAACAAATTGCACAGATGCGCTGGTCCAGAAGATTTAGTCGCCTCGGAGAAGATGCTGCAAAAACTCACCGCACCTGGGACGGATTACCCGAAAGCGTTCGTGGATGAGTTTGAAATCTTTTACAGAGAATTGAAAGAGTTCTTTAACGCTTCTGGCGTCGCTGAACGATTAGAAAAACTAGCCAACCAGGACGGCGGCTCGAAAAGCGCAGACGCGGCGAACGCATTTTTAAGAGCAAAAGCGAATGCAGATGATCAAAACGCGTCATTAAAATCACTTCTGGAAACGCTGCGGTTATTACACGAGTCACGAACGGAAATTGTTCGATCGCTCGAAAGCGGGAACATCCAAGACATGTCCGCTCGCCAACAGTGGCGATTGGCGGAAATTTCCTTGGAAGACTACGCGTTTGTCTTACTCTCTCGGTGCTCCAACCTTCTCGGCGCGGAAAGTGAGCCACCGAAGCAAAACTACACGAGCGAGGAGGTTAGTGAATGTCTCAATGCGCTCGCAGTATCTTTCGATACTTTGCATTTAAGCTCAAAAAGTGAAGAAATGCAGCGCGTCGCCGAAGACGCGCGAAAATTAGCCGGCGAATCGGCTTCTTTTCTCGGATCTAACGACGGCGGTTTACGAGTAAATGCCATCGCGGAACGCGCGAAACGTGCCGCAGAAAACTTTTGCGATGTGCTCGAGAACTTGTTTACGAACAGAGCGCATCAGCTCGGCCCGGCTTTAGGTATCGACAACTACGCGGTTGATATCTTCACAGAAGGGCAAATCAGAGCGTCGGTGGTGTTTCAATCCGCCAAGTTAGCCGGGGCATTAAGTAGAGCATCGAGAAATATCACCGGTGCACAAGGCTGGGATTGCGTCGTCCAATCGTCCGAAGGTGATATCGTGTATCCGCTGAGACGAGTTGAACGGTTAGATCCGAACTACTGTCGCGAAAACATCACGGAGCCGTGTATTTTACTTTGCGATTCTGCCGACGGCGACGAAGAGGTCTCGACCATGGGGCCAAACGTCATGGGCATTATTTTATCGCACGCCTTACCTCACTTATCACACTTGGCGCTACGTGCTAGACAATCCGCGGTCCCTTTAGTAGCCGTGGAAGAGGGCGCGTTGACGGAAACGATACGTTCTTTTGAAGGGAAGAACGTGTTGCTTCGATCGAAACCGGGAGACGTGAAGATTGAGTTGACCGATGCGCCTGTTTCTGGCGGCGCTTCATCATCTGCTCCTGCCGTATCGACTGCTTCTGCGACAGCATCTACCGCCGCTACAATCTCTATAGCTGCGGATACGTCGTATGCGAACGATCCGTTATCCTTTGCGAAACTCTCGGAGAGCACGCTCGACTTTGCCGTCTCCGTCGCCGGTTCAAAATCCGCGTTTTGCGCGAAACTCGAAAAACTCTCCAGCGATTCGCATTCTTCGCCGTTTGCGTTTAGTGCGCCTACTGGTGTGGCTATTCCATTTGGCGCCATGGAAGTCGCGGCTGAGGAAGCCGGTAAAACGCAATACTTACAAGAGCGATTACAAATTCTTGATTCAAACGTTCCAGAAGTTGATTTGGAAGCCGCACGTCGGGAACTCTTCGCATTGGTCGAAAACGAACTTCGTCCGTCGCAAGAAGTGTACCAAAAAGTCTTAGCCGGTATGGGCGCGAGTGCAAACTCGAAAGCGTTCGTCCGCTCCTCTGCAAACGTGGAAGATTTAGCTGGCATGTCCGCGGCAGGTTTATACGACTCCATCCCGAACGTCGATTTACAATCGTACGACCAGTTCGCGTTGGCGGTATCGAAAGTCTGGGCGAGTTTGTACACCGCCCGAGCCGTCGCCTCGCGAAAAGCAGCGAGAGTTTCGCAGAAAGACGCCAAAATGTGTGCGTTAGTTCAAGTCGCTTTGAAACCGGAATGTTCTTTTGTTTTACACACGAAACACCCATTAACGGAGAGCGATCAAGACATGTACGCGGAGATGGCTTTAGGATTAGGCGAAACGTTAGCGTCTGGGAACGTGAGAGGCACGCCCTGGAGGTTCGACATCGCGAAAGCGACGAAAGAAGTCACCGTAAAAACATTCTCATCTTTCGGTGAAATGTACATCGCCGACGACTCCAACTCGGATTCGAGCGCGTTGCAAATGAAACGGGTCTTTTGCGATGACGGCAACCACTGGCTCACCACCGACGAAAAACGTCGAAACGACGTCGTCGGCGCAAAACTCGGTGGTCTCGGTATCTACTTAGAATCAACTTTAGGCAACGTTCCGCAAGACGTCGAAGGATGCTTGCTCTCGGATGGCACGCTGTGTGTCGTCCAAGCGCGCCCGCAACCGTAAAAAAGAAAAAATCAAATGCGCTTCTTACTACTTATAATACAAACGTATGATACACACGTATTGCCGCTAAAACTAACTCAAACAAACCGAATATCTCAAACGACTCCGTCCAACATCTCCAAATCTTCCATCGCGCCTCTCTCCAGCCCTTCCCGCAAGTACAACTTCTCCACTTCCGTTAACCTCTCGCCTAAATTTTTCAGCGCGACGAGAATCTCAATCTTTTCCCCTTCCAATTTTTCCCGCGCTCCTGCTCCTCCTCCTTCTCCACCACCTTGTTTACCCTTGTTTCCTCTGTTTTTGTTGTTGTTGTCGTTCATTAGTCTCGATTCGCGTTCGATGGTGTCCAACCGGTCTCGCAACCCATTTCTGTCCTTCTCAAAAAATAACAGGTAAATTTCGTCCGTCTTAAACGCTCGTCGAATTCGGTCTCGAGTAAACTGAAGTTTAACTTCATCGGACGACCACTCCGAAACGTTCAAAACGCGACGACTTCGATTCTCATCATCATCATTCGATGATGCACACGTAATTTTAGCGCGTATTTTCTTGAATTTCTCCATCGAACGCGTCGTCTCTTCGCGCATGGATTTCAGAATCATCTCGTCGTCGATGCGTGCCACAAACGAAGGGTTGGATAAGTCCTCGAGTTGATTTTGTAACCGAATCACGTGTAAATCGCAGTTTTGTAAGAGCACGAGATCGTGAGGATCGTCTCTTTTTATGTCTGTGCGCGGGGTATCCTCGTTCTCGACGTCGACATCCATACCTATTTAATAGGTTTTGGAGTGAATTTTGTCCGGCATTTTCCTCAAAATGTCTGCTCTTTGTGTCACGCTTTTGTCGAGTCGCGGAAGCATTCTTTACGCGCCATCATCACCAACATCTCTCGAAAGAGGAAGAAGAAGCAGTTTTGGTCGATGTAGCAGTAGCGGCAAAAGTAGCAGCAGTACCAGAAAACTATCAGTAGTAAACCAAGCGGTTCCAGATGGCGTTCGTTACGGTACGTTTCAGAGCGACTTTTGTTTTCCCCTAACCACGAGTGTGTGTGCACACGCACTTGCGCTTAGCCCGCAAACGCGCGGTTTTTGGAGATGACGAAAAGAACTTTACGTATTCTGACAGAAGTCGAGAGCAGCGAGCATTTATGTGCGCGCTGCGATGTTCGCTTCGACTATTCCACAAGAGATTTCCGATCCAAGTTTAATTGTTTATTTCTCTCTCTCTCTCTTCCCCTAGCGCTCATACTGACATGTCGTATCACCTTCACATGTTGTGTTCTCGTTCTCTCTCTGTTTCTCTCAAAAACTCACTCTTCGTGTTAAACTCGCGGCGAACACAAACAACAGAATACACGAGCGAAGACGAACGTTTCATGCTCCGCGCGATCGAACTCGCGAACACGGTGACGTACGAAGAGCACACGAACCCGAACCCAATCGTCGGGTGCGTTTTGGTCGACCCTTCGACGAACGAAATCGTCGGCGAAGGGTACCACCCGAAAGCGGGCGAGCCGCACGCGGAGGTATACGCTTTAAGAGCCGCCGGGAAGAAAGCGAAAGGCGCGACCGCGTACGTGACTTTAGAGCCGTGCAATCACTTTGGGAGAACCGCGGCGTGTTCGAGAGCGTTGGTTGACGCGGGCGTGAAGAGGGTACTGATTGGCGCGTACGATACGGATCCAAGAGTCGCTGGAGGCGGGATGAAAACGTTGTTAGATCGAGGCATAGAAGTCGTCTGCGGGTGCAAAGAAAAAGAAGCGACGGAGATGAACCGGGCGTTTTTCGATAGGATTGAAAAGGAGAGACTCGAGAAAGAAGCGCAAACGCGACAGAATAAGACATAGAAGTAGGAGAAGAAGAAGAGCTAAAATCGACATCAGTCTCCGCGCGTACGCATTCTACTATGACCACAGTTTATACTCGGTTTTGATTTGATCTTTTTACTACAGCATTCTACTCCTCGTCTCCTCCGCGCGCTATTCGCGTGTTTGTTGTGTTTTGGAACTTCTCTCTCTCTCTCAATTCCGCCTGCCGCAATGCAACAAACTCCCAGCGCCTAAAAATAACGAAAACAAACCCGCGCTCCCTAACGTCGTCCGACCGATGTGCCGAACTTTCAGCATTCCTGGTATCTGCAACAAAAGAGGTTCGTCAGTAGTAATAACGGTACAAAGCATCATCTTCGTCATCATCAGCGCTTTAAAGTAGTTGTTTGGGGAAAAGCAAAGAGAGAAAAACACAACACATACCTTGTACGCGAACGCCTCGTAGGTCCCGTAACTCGCCCCGACGGCTCCACCGACGGCCCCGCCTAACGCCGCGCCCGTGAGCACTCTCTGCATGCACCTGTTGTCGCCCATTTATGTGTATATATTCGTGTCCTAAGATGCGTCACAATTATGACGACGACGACGACGGGGAAAATGAGACGAAGTTTTTCGCTCGCATCCTCTTCCTTTTCCTCTCTGATGAGGAACAAGAACACCGCGAACGATCTCGTCTTTAACTTAGTACCATCGACTGCTTTCATTTCTTTGTCGAGAAGAAGTCTGTGCGATGATTATGATGGCATCCTCGCTCCTTTTACGCGACAGTTCACGTCCTCGTCATCATCCAAAAACAGCAGCGGAGGACATGGTTTCCAATTAGGGGAGTTGTTCGCCGCTTCCGGTAGAAGACGAAGAAGTAAACGCGACGCTCTCTTTGTCGATTGGAAGAACAGCTCCACCAGTAAAACTTCTTCTGCTCGCTTCGTCCACGCTTCGTCCTCGTCTGTGCTCTTCTCGAACAAAGCGACGGAATCGGAATCAAAATTCACCGAAAAAGCGAACGAGTACTTGGAACTGCTCGGGGAAAAGCTCGAACAATGGGCGGACGACGAGATCGAGGAAGACGTGGAGTGCGATTATTCAGACGGCGTTTTGACCATTTCTTTAGGCCGAGAGAGAGGGACGTACGTGTTGAATAAACAAGCACCGAATAAACAGATATGGTGGTCCAGTCCAATATCCGGACCGCATCGGTTCGAGGAGGACGGCGCGCGGTGGGCGGACGCCAGGCGAGGCCAGGACGGCGACGATTGTTTGGACGATTTAGAGACAAAGTTAAGGAAAGAGTGGGGGGAGATTTTTAAGGGGAAGAAAGGGTTAGATTTGTAGTCGCGGCGCGCGTCGTGTTCTTGTGTATCAGTAATAGTAGTAATGTTTCAAAACATTTCCGCTCTTTTTTTCTTCAACATACGTACGTACTCGTGTAATTCTCTCTCTTCAAAGTTTGTCTTACTCGTGTCGTAAAAAATATCTGTGTTTTTCAACTCGTACAACTCATCAGCTCTTTGCGCGCGCACTCCATCCCTCTAAGTTCTATTCATTATCTGTGTAATGCTTTTCTATTCTTTCAGATAATGGATGTCACTCAACACCAGCGTCGACGCCGTCTGACGCTCGCGTTTCTGGCGTGATGTGTTGGAGTAACTCGCAAGGAGGTTTCAAAGGTAAAAAGAGTTCCGAATCCAACTGTTCCACCGTGCACGTCGGGCACATTCGGTCGCCCCAGACGTAAAACTTTCTCGCTTTCGTCGCTTCAATGCCGTTAAAATCGCAACTTCCAGCTAACGTGTACGCTCCCGAGTCTGGAAACAACACGTAATCGCCATTGTTGAGTTCCGTCATCATAGTGTCTCTCATGACACAATCGGCGGAATCGCAGGTGGGCCCCCAAATGGTACTTTCGTGTTGTAAACCTAAACGTAACTCGAGCTCAGGCATGGATCCATCCCCGGTGGATTTCAAAATATACGCCGGTGTTTCCAATCCGTCGTAAATGACGCCGTTGAAACATCCGTACAAGCCGTCGGTGATGTAATAATCGTAGTGTAAATCCCCGGACGCTTTCACGGTTTCGCGTTTACCGTACACCATCGATGCGATGGTAATCGGCGATTGCGCGAAATATCTCCCCGGCTCAGCGATAATTTTCAGCTTCGGCCATTGGTCTTTCGGAAAAATATCGTCTAACGCTTTCGCGATGATGGAAAAGTCGCACGGGGACTCGTCGATGTTACCCGTTTGATCGAACAGACCCGTATAGCCGCCACCTAAATCCAACAAGTTCATCTTGAAACCGTAATGATAGCCTTGTTGAAAAACATCCTTGGCTTGTTGGATCGCGTTTCTGTACGCGTTCGGGTTTCGGCTGGAGCTGCCGACGTGAAACGACACGCCGACGATATCCATGCCGAGCAATTGCGCCGTCGATAAAAGTTTAGGAATGTCGTCCATGTGCGCGCCGAATTTCGCGCCGAACGAAATCTTTGCCATCGGGTCGTCCGCTTTAATTCTTAAGACCAACTTGCACTCGTTTAATCGAGCGGCAAACATTTTGTGCAGCTCGGACTCGGAATCAAACGTGGTAAACTTTACTCCGTGCTCGGCGATGCAACGCAAATCCACCGGCCTCTTCACCGCGTGTGCCAAGATGATTTTATCCACGTCAATACCCAACTCTTTAATCAACTCCACCTCGCCCTGACTGGCGCAATCGAATCCAGCACCCAAAGCTGCCAACGTTGAAATGATCCCTCTATCCGGACAGCACTTCACGGCGTAATGTGGCGTCACTCTCGGCATCCTCTTCTTCAAGTGCTCGTACAACTTTACCACGGCGTGTAAATCAATCACCGCGAACGTATCCTCCAAACGCATGTCATTTACGAGTTCCAAACACCTTTCCCTAACGTCATCCATCGACCTCGACGAGATCGGTTGCACGTCGAATGTCTTCCGAATCTCTTCAAAGTTGAATTCATCCGGTACCGCCTCCTCGAAATCAATCGCGTCTTGTTGCGTGTCGTCCATCAGCGTCTCTTCGAAACCAGCCGTTTCCGCCAAACCTTTCACGATGACCGCCAACTCTTCCGGAACAAACTGCTCCACAAAATCCGGATCGGCTTCCCCAGCCTCAACGTACGTCTCCAAAGAGTTGATGACCTCAAATGCATCCGTCAACTGTTCCTCGGTAACTAAAATCGGCGTTGGATACCCGTTGTTTTCTTGTCTGTCCTCGCGGAGCGATTTCATCACCTCGTTCGATAAGTACTCGCTCCTCTTCCTTCGAAACGAGCTCGAACTCCTTCCGCCGCCGCCGAGGTTCTCTTTCATGTCATCCGCCGATGATTCGTTCTCCGCATGACCCATCGTCGCGTTCGTTCGAAAACCGTTCGTTATGTTCATCCCTCCTCCTCCTCCTCCTCCTCTCGGCGACAACATCCCTTCTCTTCGTTCGTCCCACGAAGACGACGCCTTGAAGCTTCCCACTCGTACGATTTCCTCGATATTCTCCGCCAAATCGTCGAATATCCCGCTCTCCTCGATATCCTCCGCCGCCTCTTCCAAAACCGTCTTGATTTCCTTCATGGAGTACTCCGGTTGGTCCTCCTCGTCCATGTCTTCGATTCGTTTTTGTTGCTTCAACTCTTCTTCATCCTCGACTTCATCCTCGTCGTCGTCCGAGACGGCACCTTTGAGCAACGCGTGCGTGAGAAGCGATTGACGCCGAGGGGGTCGTTCCTCATCGTTCATACCCACCGTTCTTCTTCTCGAGCCAGAAAAGGCACAAAAAAGTGAAACCAAGAAGGTAAGTGAAACGTGTGAATGTGATTTTGCGCTTCGTAGTCACTGCTCGTACTCAAGAAGCGCGGTAAAAGAGTGATGCGTTTCATTTTGGGTTTTGGAAGATAAAACGAGAAACAGTTAAGCAAGACAAGCCTGAAATGTAATAACGCCGACGAAAAAGGTGTACTACGAGGAATAGGATGTCCACATCGATCGGAATGTAAAAACAATTCGACATAATTCGAACTCTTTTTACCATCCTTAAGCGTTAAAATCTCTCGAGAAAGACTTTTGTGTTAATACTACTGATGATTATTAGTGTTAAAATTCTCCGTCGAAGGAGGTCTACTACACGCGAGCGCTTCCGTCGCTCTCCGTCGGCGAGGTGCTCGTTCCGCTGTCGCGTAATATTTCGCGCTCTAAGGAATTGCTACGGTCGGATTCGTTGGTGTCGTCGGCGTCGTCGCGGGCTTCTGCGCAGCACGCCGTCGTGCCTGCGGTGATTTTGCCTCCACCGTCGGAGCTGTAGACGGAAAAAATGGCGTGGCCCAACGTGAGACCGAGGACGACGCAGAAGAATAACGGGACGTGGTACGTCATGGAGACGAGCATGAGGAGGTAACCGGCGGTCACTTGAAACGCGTATAAGAGAAGCGTCAACAACGTTGTCGTCCGGTCGATAGGTCGAGTTGATTTTCCTGAACCTGCGCCTCCCCCGCCCCGAACTTTGCGACGCAACTTGGCGCAGAGTTCGATGGACATGCCTAGGAAGATGGTAAATAGACAAGCGGCGAAAACCAAAGCGGGCGTTTTCAACGACCACGACTCGAAGAAGAACGCGACGCACGGTTGATTTGCGTCCGTTCCGGACGAGAACCCATCCATAAACATAGTTGTTGGAGGGATATTCGAGTTGCACTGACCACCAGAGCTTTCATTTGGAACGGCTGGACAGGCTGGAGCACAACTGTCGCAGTGCGCCTCCGCACCGTTGGCGCCGAAATCGTCCGGCCAAATTTTTTCCGTGCCAGACTCTTGACATTTAGCCGTGGAAGCGTCACACCCTGTTGGAATCGGTTGGCAGCTGAGCCAGCAGTAAATGGTACCTTCCGCGCACGAGCCGTCGTCGGCCAATATTCGTCTTTGCGGAACACGCGATCTCGATTCGTCGTCCGTAGTAGTCGTCGGTAATCCATCGCATGCCGCGGAGACGTAATCTATTACGTCAGAAGAGGATCCACTCGTTTCTTTTACATCTTCAATTCCGTTTATTCCATTCACGAGCGCTCTCGCACCATTCAACCATTCGCCAAAGTTCAAATTGACGTTCAAGTCCGGATGCTCGTCGCTCAAGTTTGGCAGAATCATTCGACCAAACCAGGCTCTCGTTTCGCCTCTTTCCAAAGCGACAGCGTGAGTTGGGATTTTGATCTCGTCTAATAAGCTATTCGTAGTGCTAACGCGATCGTGTCGTTTTGGGTGCCACGCGCGAGCGGCTTCTCCTAACAAAACGAGCATGCCGTCGCTTGGGATGTCGAAGGAAACGCCGTCGACGATCAAACCTCTCGATCCCGCCTGGTCGTCTTTCCCGTTCACCCACGCCGGAGTCATCACGATAGCAACACCAACGTCGGTGTGTTCGTGCTTCCCTTGCGCTTTCTCGCTTTTATTTACTCTTACATTCTTTTCGGAGGAACTCGACGATGACGAATCCTCGCTACTCGCGTACACGTGAAAATGATCCAACGAAGCCTCCGAACGCAACGCGTCGTTAAAAAAGTTCCTCTCCATCCTCGACGGTCTCCTAGTCTTATCCTCTTTCTCGTTCGAGTTTAAAATCGCATCGAGTCTCGGCAACGTCGCTCGACTCACGACGTCCGCGAAATCCCTTAACTTTTCCAACTCTCTTCGCAAATCGAACCCGTCCTCGCCCTCGTCCTCGCACTCCCCGTTCACGTCCATCGACAACCGTTTATTCGCAAACTCCGCGAGCGTGCTTCGCTCGATCTCGGGATGTTCTTTCGAATACGTTTTTGAGTTGCGTAAGAACACGTCTTCTTTTTCGTCTTCTTTCTTCGTCTTCTTTGTCGATGTCGCGCATTCGGCCAAGCGTCTTAAACTTTTCTCTCTCACTTCTTGGAACCCTTTCAGCCCTTTGACGAAGAGAACACCCGGGGCGTTTTTGCCGAAAAACGCGCGTTTCACGATGTCGTCGTGCATACCCGAGCGCAAGGATTGGACGTTTGGAATCGTCGGCAAGAGGAGAACTTTTTTCTTCTTCTCGACCATCGTCATCTTCTTCTCTAAACCCAATTCTTCGCCGTGAACGACGAGGAATGTCGCGCCGTAATCGTCGTTCAACGGCATCACCAACAACGCGAAAACGACGAGGACACAGACGCGAAGAAAAGGAGAAAAATAAGTCATCATCGTTTACGTCGTTCACGTCGTTTACGTCGCTTCTTCTTCTTCTTCCTCTTCTTCTTCTTCTTCTTTTAAGAGTGACTAAATGAATAAATACAAGTGTTACTGGAAAATGGAGGATTCCCTTTAGAAGTAAAAAGGGGCGTGCGAGCAAAAAAATCTTCAAACATAGAGCGTAGTTTTACTACGAGAGAGAGAGAGAGAGAGAGAGAGAGAGAGAGAGAGTTATATTTATAACGCGAGTGAACTGATGTTAGTATTAAAATAGAGAGCTTGATTCTTCTTTTCGAGTTCTCTCAAATCAAATCCATTTTTACCTCGCGACGGCTGCGGCGTCCGGGTGGCTATTCATAAACTCGCTCTCGTCGACTCTCCTGTACACCTGCGCGGTTCTCGAGCAACTCAACACTTTCATCGAGCACTCTCTCGGCTCTTGCGGGTACGGTCCGACCCAACTTTCGATTTTTTCCGGCGAAGTGAAGTGTTCGGTGCCTTTATCGACTCTGTTGCGACCTCCGAATTGGCCTTCGTCCGTGTCCAAGACGCAGACGTATTTGCCCGGTTTCGGGACGCCGATTTCCAACCCTTCGAAATCTTGCGTCGGGTTGAAGTTAAAGACGAAGAGTAAGTCGCCTCTTTCAAAGACGATAATTTTGCGGTTATCGTCCGCGGTAGAGACGTGTTGGTGACCGTTGGAGAGAAACTTGAACCCATCTTCGATGTTGAGCATTTCGCGGTCAAAGTTCTTCATATCTTTGTATCGTAAATGCTCGGCGTCGGCGAGGTCCCATCGGCGTCGGCAGTGGTCGTGGGACCAGTTATTACCTTCGCGAGGAAAATCGACCCATTCTGGGTGCCCGAACTCGTTGCCCATGAACGCGAGGTATCCTTCGCCACCTAAACCGATGGTGATGAGACGAAGCATTTTATGCAACGCGATGCCTCTTTCGATGATCGGGGTGATGGGTTGCGTCGCGGACATGTGGCCGTACATTTCGGCGTCCATGAGCCAAAACGCGGTTGTTTTATCGCCAACGATGGATTGATCGTGCGATTCGACGTACGCGATCGCTTTTTCTGAGTATCTGCGGTTGCACAGAGTGGAAATGATTTCGTGCATGCCCCAATCTTCGTCTTTTCGCGTTTTGAAGTATTTCACCCAAAAGTCCGGTATGGACATGGCCAATCGAGCGTCAAAGCCGACGCCGTTTTCGCGAACGTCTCTGCACAACGTGGGCATACCAGAAACGTCTTCGGCAAAGACTTCAACTTCCGGGTAGTTGGAATGTAACATGTCGTTGACGAGCATGAGGTAAACGACCGCATCGATGTTCGTATTCATGCCTAAATATTCCTCGTAGTTTCCAGTGAACTCCATATTCAAACCGTGGTGGTGATACAACATGCTCGTCACGCCATCGAATCTGTACCCATCCACGCCGTATTCTTCGATCCAGTATTTCGCGTTCGATAAAAGCAAGCGTTGCGTTTCCCAGTTGTCGTATTTAAACAAGCGAGAATCCCACAAATAATGGTACCCTTTCTCGCCGACGTCGAAATACGAGTCTTCCGCTTTTTGCCCGACGTCGAAACCGGCCAAACCGTCTTCGGTATTTTTACTCGCGTGCGAGTGAATGACGTCGATGATGACCCGTACACCAAGCTCGTGCGCTTTGTCGACTAAATATTTGAAATCCTCCGGGGTGCCTGACCTCGAAGAGACGCCAAAAAAATTCGTCACGTGGTACCCGAACGAGCCGTAATACGCGTGTTCCATTACCGCCATCAATTGTACGCTGTTGTAGCCACCGCCTTTGATTCGGGGTAAAACCGTATCCGCGAATTCTCTGTACGTGGAAACTTTCGGGTCGTTCGAGGACATACCAACGTGCGCCTCGTAAATCCTCGGCGCCGACGGTTTCTTCGGACCTTTCTTAAACTTCCACTCGTGTCGCTCTTCCTTCGGCGGATCCCAATAAATCCCGTCGTATTTCGCGCCCATCTCGTTCGGCGGCACTCTCGCGTACCTGATGTACGCCGGAATTCTATCCACGTGTCCACCGTCCTTGAAAAAACGAATCTTCACCCTGGAATCGTGCGGAATCGTCCCCGCCGGTAACTCGCACGACCAGTTCCCGAAATCGTCTCGCGCCATCGGCGTCGCTTCGCCGTTCCAACCGTTGAAGTCCCCAACTAAAGCCGCGTGGTTACACGCCGGCATCCATTCCTTATACACGATCGTTCCATCCTCCTTTTTCGAAAACCCGTACTCTTTGTATCCATCCGCGAACGCAGACAAAGAACCGCTCGCTTTTTCGATTGCGCCTTTCACCTCCAGAAACTTCTCCCACCGGTATCGCAAATGCCCTTCGTGTGGCTTTAACATCTCGTCGATTTCAATCAGATCTGTTCCGTCTTTCGAGTACGCTTTTGTCTCCTCTGTCTTCTGTTCATCTTTCGTGTCGTGCACTTCCCGCATCGCTCTCGTCAGCGTCTCGCCTTCTTTCTTCTTCCTCGTCGCGTTCGACCCGAACGACGACGACGTTTCGACGCGATGATGTTTCGAACACCGCGCTCGTCGCTCGTCCCGTCTCGCTCTCGCGCCTGAACCTCCACAAAAAACAACTCTGAGAGCGTTGTTGTTGTTGCACTTCTTCGAAGCACTTCGACCACCAAAGCTACTCTTTCTAAACGATCTTCCGATCGTCGTCGTCGTCGTCGCCGCCGCCCGTTGTTGTTGTTGTTGTTGCGAGATGATGCCTCGCATGCGTGTGTGTTTTGAGATTTTTATGCGTTTGAGTGTGCGTTTTGTGTGGAGGAAAGAAGGAAAGAACGAAGCGTTTTCGATGCGTGCCTCTCTGTCCTTCTGCAAGAGATCCGAAAAAGAATGCGAACGCACACTTTGTCTCCTTTTTTGACAACGAAAAAACTCAAAATCGCAAAAATCAAAAAAATCGTGCAATCAAAAAAAGAGAGAAAAGAGACACTGCGGAGAAGAGAATTGAGTTTTTTTTGTCCAACGCGCACAACTTTCCTCTTTTCTGCGGCCATTTTTTTCCTCGTAACTCGCTCTGTCTGTGGAATTATATCATCCAAGAAAATACTACGCTCATCATGAGCGGCAGCGTTTCGACGTTTACGAGGACGACACAAACGACGACGTGCTTCTGCTGCACATCCTCTTTCCCGTCTTCTTCTTCTTCTTCGAAACAGTCGAGGCAAATTGGACCGGGAGGAGGGAAAAGAAGGAGCGTTTCGAGATTTTTAACATCACCATCGTCGGTGGCAAAAGTGGATAACGACGACAGACGCGGCGCGGTTTTGTTCGTCGCAACGAGAACAACAGGCACAGAAAACACGCGAAAGAGATGTAGAAAAAGAGGCGTTTATATCTCTACTTGTCGAGCATCCGGGGCGTACGAGCAGTTCCTTTCCGGCATCACCGAGAAAGACCGAAAAGATGTGAGCGAATCGTGGGAGAAAATCATGCGTTGGAAGTCGTTCGTAGAGAGCGCGAATAAGAACGACGAGGACGTTCTGGCGAACACGAAGAAAGTGACCATCATGGGCGGCGGGTCGTTCGGGACCGCCATGGGGACGTTATTGGCGAGGAACAAGAGCGATTTAGACGTGGTTTTACTGTTAAGAAACGAACAAGAGGCGGAGACGATCAACGCGACCAATCGCAACGCGAAATATTTGCCCAAGTACGAGTTACCGAAGAATATACGAGCGACGACGGACGCGAAAGAGGCGTTGAAGGATTCCGATTTTATCATTCACGCGGTGCCGACGCAACATTCGAGGAAATTTTTGAGTTCAGTGAAGGATATCATCGATCCGAAAACGCCTCTGTTGTGTTTGTCGAAAGGTTTGGAAGTCGGGTCGTCTTTGATGATGTCCGAGGTTATTCCGGAGGCGCTGGAGAGGGACCAACCTTTGTGCGTTTTGAGCGGACCGACGTTTGCGGTGGAGTTGATGCAAGGCTTACCGACCGGAATTGTTGCCGCGTCGGAGAATGAAGCGTTGGCGAGACGCGTGCAATCGCTCTACGGGAGTTCGTGTTTGCGAGTAAACACGAGCACGGACGTGGTTGGCGTGGAGATGTCCGGCGCGTTGAAGAACGTGTTGGCGATTGCGGCAGGTATTGTAGAGGGTCTGGAGTTGGGAAACAACGCCATGGCAGCTTTGGTGGCGCAAGGATGCGCGGAAATTCGGTGGTTGGCTGGGAAGTTAGGCGCGAAGAGCGAGACTTTAGCCGGTTTGAGTGGAACCGGCGATATCATGTTGACGTGTTTCGTGAACTTGTCCAGGAATAGAACGGTAGGATCGAGATTAGGGAGCGGGGAAACGTTAGAGGAAATTCTAGGATCGATGAATCAAGTCGCAGAAGGCGTGGCTACGGCTGGGGCGGTTGTTCAGCTTGCCAGGAAACATCGAGTGTCGTTACCGGTGTTGACCGCGGTGGCGAGAATATTGGAAGGAGACGTGGATCCGAAAGACGCGGTGGATCAGATTATGAATTTACCTCAAGTTCCGGAAGTATGAACAACGATAATAACAATACGACGCCTTTAGAAAAAATGTGCTATAACATTCAACGACGTTTCTAATGTACCTATCTATCTACCATGAACAATATACACTAATCGTTTACCTTTTTTTTCTCTTCCTCGAACAAACACATGCGTCGGTTGGGCATGTCGTAAACCACTCGTCTCGAATTTAAAACATTCGCGCACACCATACCGACGCCAAACTCGCTTAAATCAAAGCCACTCCCGTTAGCTAAGAGCGTCTTCAACTCCTGGACGCGCATACCTTTGTTCTCGAACTCGATCCAATCCAACGTCGCTTTTACGCACTTCTCGGCACCGCCACCACCACCGCCGCTTCCGCTCACGCCGCGAACCGTCGACGTTCGGCGAACTTCGTTCTTGGAAAGCAACGCGTTTTCTAAATCTAGCGATTCAACTGCACGGCCGTGGAAGATGACATCTGCTCCACCCGCACCAGAGTCAACCATGAACATCCTTAATTTGGTTTGGTGGTTACCTTTCCCCGAAAATCGAGCTTTCAAATGCGGAACGTTTGAGACGATGGAAACGTTTTGCCACGGCCAGTCGTTCGCATCGAAATAACCTCTCGGGTAAATGTGGACCGTTTTATCGTTGCCGGAAGAAACGTCAACGATAGAAGATTTAAACGCATCGAAACCGACTATACCCGCAACGCGCTCGCTACATCCGGAAACGACACCACTCGCGTCCATTTGCATAAACACTGGCTTTTCAATCTTCAATTTACCAATCTTCAACTCTTTCGCGCGGCGGAAAGCGCATTTGACTTTTGTCGAGACCCCAGAAACGTGCACTTCGCCAAACGTGGCTAAATCTAAATCGTCCGCAACGCGCTGGTCTAACACGAGACCACTCGCCCCGGTATCTAAAATGAACGGACCGACATCTCGACCGTTGATGTACGGTCGAACTAACACGTGATCGGAGGAACATTTTACAACCTCGACATTGTATTTACTACTACTGCTGCTGCTGCTACTACTACTACCACTGCTCTCACCCACTCTATTATCGTCATCATTTTCAATCGAAATCAACTCGCTATCAAACCTCTTTTCGGGACTACTAAACGTCTTGGACGAACTCTTTGCCCTATACCCTTGAGCGTCAAACCTCTGCGTACTTCCGCTCGATCCAATAATCTCACACGTCTCCGCAAACATAAACTGACCATGCTGGTACGCCTTCCATCGACTATACTTCCACGTCTCCACGCTCCCGCAACACTTAATCTGCACTTTCTTCGGCAAATACGTCTCTTTACATAAAAACACGTTGGCGACAATCAACCCGTCGTCTTTCAATCTCACCGCCACCACTCGTTCATTCTCGTTCGTATCTTTCACGTACGTCACCTCCAACAATCCTTTCGTCTCCAAACAATCTCTAGACACCCAATACCCACTTCGAATCCACGTCGCCAACAACGCCGCCTCGCGATCGTCTAAATCCAAAGTCTGTGTGTATCCGCTAAAATCCGTCTCCCAAACTTCATTCCTCTCGGCGTCGAAGCCGGAGACGTACGCCAAGTGCGGATTCACGCACTCGTCGATGAAATTTTCGTCCGCGTACGCCAACTTCCATCTCACATCCATGCCTAAATGCTCGCCGTTTCCCCAGATTTCGCCTTGATGAAAGCCGCTATTACAACTCGTCGATGACGATGCCTCCGCATCGCCGCTCCCCGTCTTCTTCTCCGCCGTTGTTGGAAACACCGCCGCTCGCGCCGACTCGAGAATCTCGTTCACCTCGCCTTCAAATATTTCAATGTTGCGGTCCTCTTCCTTTCTGTTTTTGGACGACGACGGTTTCAAGAAATCCCGCAAGAACGCGGCGCGTGGAATACTCGTCGTTGTTCGTTTTCGACTATTTCGATGATGATGGTGGTGTCGGCGAGGTAAAGTCGTTCGTGGTGTTCCCTTCCGGAGAGGAAAACACATTCCTCCTCCAAGTCGTCCCTTTTGTCCTTCTCTTTTCGAGAAGAGAAACGACGACGACGTGGACAAGGAAACCACGAGCGTCGTCATGTTTGGTTCCTTCTCTTCCTTATTAAAGCGGTTTCTGTCGATGTATACTTTGATAAATAATAATACTAACAGAGATGTAATACTATCACGAGAAGAAGAAGAAAACGGATGTGAGGGAGAGGAGGAACGCTTTTCTTTTGTTTTTGTGTGGAGTTTTTGCTCACGATAAAATGAGTGTTAAAAGTTATTAATACATATCGAATAATAGTAATGATGGTAATAATACAACAAGGATAATAATGATAACAGTAACGGCGTACACATTCGCGCGACAACGAGGACGCTCAGGAGGCTTCTTCTTCTCGTGTTTCATCTGCGGCCGCGGTGGTCTCCGCAGTCGGTACGCCTCGCTTTTCGACGATCCTCTCGACGTGCGCGACGATGTGTTTACCGTAGGCATACTTTTTCATTTCCGGCACGTGTTGGCGAACGCGCGTTAAGAACTCTTCAAACTGGTCGTCGTCGCAGATTTCGAGGAGTTTTTGGACGACGTAGTTCGCGTATTGGTCGGACATGAGTTTCGGGAGGTGGTCTACGCCCTCGAAATCTTTCTCTTCGATCCCGCCTTCTCCTGGATCTTCTGGTTCGAGCACAGAGTCGGAGGATGCGGTTCTTTTTCCGAGCATTTTATCGATCATGATTTTCTTTTCTTCCTTTCCGCAATACGCCATGCATTTTTCAATCACGTTCGATGCAAACTTGTGCGTGGCTAAAGACGTTATTTCCGTCGCCAACTCTCTCAAAATTTGCTTTCTGAACTTCTCGGAACCGTATTGCAACGAGTGCTGAACGACGTAGTTTCCAAACTGATTGATGGCGAGTTCGGTTGTTTTCTCGACGATAGCCGGTAGAAAAGACTCGTTCTTTTGCTCTTCCGTGCAGTGTTCGAGCATGCGTTGGACGACTCGGCACGCGAACGGGTGCGAGGAGAGTTTGCGGACCGTCTCCGCGTCTTTTACAATAATTTTTACAAAGTTCTCCAAATCGCCCGTGGCGGAGAGTTCTACGACGAACTTTTGAGCCACGTGGTTCCCATTCTGATCACAACACAAGTTCTCGAGCTCACGTTTAAGCGGTTCAAAGAATAACGTGTCTCGCTGCTCTCGGGAACTCACGTCCAAGGCTTTTTGGATGACTCGACACCCGAAAGCGTTCAAGCACAACTCCAAACACGCTTCACCCGAGGCTTTTTCGAGCAACGATTCCAGCTGGTCTTCGTTAGCGCGCTCGAAGCACTTTTGAATGACGTAGTTCCCGAACACATCTACGGCTAATGTCTTGAAATTCGGAGAGATTTCTTCCAGGACTTGGTTGAACTTACTTCCGTCCGGGTCAGCCACGATATCGATGTGCGACTGAATGAACCGCGAACCGTGCTGATCGCTCGAAAACTCCACGCAATTACCAATTACTTCTTGAAATGTGAATTCGCCGCCATCGTCGTTCAAATTTTCACTCGCGCTGTTCGAGTTGGAGATGGTGCCTCCTCCGCGACTGGCGTTTCCTCCAGAATTGGGGATGCGTAACATTTTGTACCTCAAGAGTGCTTCCGACGGCGGTGGGCCGCTATTATTCGCATTCATTCCATAAACATCCGCGTCACCGCTGTTGTTACTGCTGTTATACACTGAGAAGTTACCAAGATCGTTTTCGCTTCTTCGATTGTTCATGTGACCAAAGTTGTTGTTTTTCCTCTGCCGCCCGTTTCTCGAACTGCCTCGTGAATCCATGCCTCCTCTGTCGGACCCGTTGAGCGACGACGACGAGTAATATCCATTATTATTATTGTTGTTGTAGTTGTTTTGGTGGCTTTTGTTATAGCCTCTCTGTTGCCGTGATCCATACCGGTGATGATGACTATTATTGTTGTTGTTGCTCATCTGAAAACCGTTTCCATTGTTTGAACCATTTGCACCACCATTCATACCCATCATGTTCCCAGGAAACGGCATTCCTTGCGCCGCGTACATTTCAAGCATCTCCTGCGTCGGGACTATCGCGTAATACGCCGCGTTCATCTGTTGCGCCTGTTGCATCCTCGCGAATTCGTTCGGATCAAATCCACCCATCAACGGCGGCGGCGGTCCACCCGGCGGCGATCCTACTAAAAGCGGCATCATCTGTTCCGGTGAACCAGTCGCGTACGACATTTGTTGCCTCAACGCCATCTCGTACTCGTACATTTGCCTCGCGTACATAAAATTCTCGTTACCCCCGTTTTCCCCGATCCCTCCGTGTTGCGTATACTCGTAACTATTCGCAGCATTCGTCGCGTTCGTCGCCGGCGCGTAGTATTGTTGATATTGCTGTTCATAATGCGCAGTATACGCACCATCGTCACTTTGCGAAGACGAAGAAGGCGTCGTCACAGTATTCGGTGTCGGAATACCCCGCGCTTGTGTCGAAGAAGAACTCGTCGTCGTCGTCGTTTTCTCCCCAGGCCCCTCTTTAAACGCGCTCACTTTTTGCTTACTCGGACGCCCGCCTCTTTTCGGACTCGTCAGCGGCGACTTCTCCCCGTCCAACCGAACGTTATTCAGTTGCTCCTCGATGTGCGTGTCTTCCACCACCGCACTCGATGAAATTCTCGTCGTCGCCGCGGTTGCGGTGTAGTTGCTCATATTTTTTTTTTCTGCGCACCTACAATGAACCACCCTCTTCAAAAACCTCTGCTTTATTTACTCACTTCCTCTTGTCAAAAAACTCCGTCGTTTTCGGATGCACGCGAGAGCGACCTTTTCCGAGAGCGGTCCCGTCTTTTCGAGCTCGAATTTTGGAATAAAAAAAACTCACTCACTCGCGCGGACGGTGGTCGTTGGTCGTCTCTTTACGATGATCGATATCACAGCGACGAGTCGTTTTGGAACACTCCGCTGCTGCGTGGTGCGTTACGCCTCTCGAGAATGCGTTTCGTCTCGTTTTTGAAGCGTTTTTTCTCGCGCGTCGCTTCGCGAAAATTGATTACAGTTGGTGTGTTTTTTTTCTTTTCTCTCTCGTTTTTCCCCAATTTCACAAAAACTTCTCAATTTCGCAGACGACAGACACACTTTGCGCGCGCAAAAGCAAAAGACGGACGAGGAAAAAGACCACCAACAAAAGTCCTATATTCTCGCTCTCTGATGATAAAGCGCGACGACAACAACGGCGATAAAAACAACGAAAACGCCCGCTCGTTTGGTAGTATGTACAAAAAAAAGTTGTTTTAAATTTATGTGCACTTTCAGCAGAAAAACACGTCGGTCCGTCCTTTGGCAAGACCAAAAAAACGAACGAATTTTATGATTTAGGGCTTCAAACCCTACTCCTTAATAAAACTGCGTTTTTCTCTTCTTCTTGGAAGAAAGAACAACAGAAGAAAGACGCGAAAAATGGACGAAAACAACGGAATTGAAGCCGCACCGGAAGCTTCAGCACCAGCTCCAGCACCGGCTTCACCAACGACCGCGAACGTCGACGATGCGAAGAGAAAGACGACAAACAAGAAGAAGAGAAAGACAAAAAGCGATGACTTTTTGCGTTTGCACGAGTCACCAGAGGACGATTACGGCGCGGTGCAACTGAAGAAAAAAGCAGAAGTAAAAGAAAACAACTTTGACGATGATGATGGTGAGGATGACACGACCGTCATCGCCTCGGATTCCGAGTTGGACGACGCGCTGAACAAAGAAGAAGAAGAGATGAAGAAAGAAGACGACGACGACAACAAAACGGAGGAGGATTCGGAAATACAGTCGACGAAAACGAAAACGATTTCCACGCGAGAGTTGATCGTGAAGAGGAAAGAAAACGTGGAAGCGCTTATGCGCGTGTACGAGCAAACGTATTACGATTTGATCGAAACGATGAGGAAGAGACACAGGAAGTTTCAGTTGAAACACGGGCACGTGGGGTTGAAGTCGGCGGCGACGGCGCTGGCAAACGCGAGAGGCTTAAAAGCAGGTAAAGACGACGGAGAAAATACTATCGTCGACGGAGAACAACAACAACAACAACACGAAGGAGGCGACCACGAGCGGGAACAAAACGGAACGAGGACGACGTGTTCGTCGGAAACGTGCGAGAAAAACGCGATGCCGTTTTCGAGATTTTGTTTCGAACACGTGAGTCTGGACGCCAAGCAAAGATTTTACGAAGTGATTGATGGTAAATTGGAATGGAGAGTAAACGAAAAGTTTATGATGAACGCGCAAAAACCGTCGTCGACTTCTGAGGACGATGATGGCTGCGGCGCGAACGAAACTCCGGGGAAAGGCAACGACGCGAAAGAGGAAAACGACAACGCGGTTCCAGAGCCGGCGACGGATCCAAAACCTCTCAAAGAAATGTCACCGGGTCCGCCGGGCGGAGGTGTCAATCCAAACGCGAGCACATCCCCAGGTGGAGCTGATATGTCCTTAGCCGCATCTTTAGGTTTACTTTAAAACGATTTGAGTTTGAAATATAGTAATAATAATAATGCTTAATATATTAGATATCTACTAATGTTACAAAGCGTCGTCTCGTCGTTCTTATTATAGATTACGCGAAGAGAAAAATCAATCAAAGATTATTGTGGCTACCTTTTTTCAAACTATCGCGATATTCCTCTTGCACGTTTTCAAACTCTCGACTATCTTGCCTGGTGACGATCCACCGTTTTCTATTCAACGTTTCCTGCGGTATGTCTTTCGTCACGTTGAGTATAAAGACGCCGCTCACGATGACCACGAACCCGATCGTCTGACTCAAAACTTCCGCGTATCCTTGCCCTAAATAATCTTTAAACATGATCGAACTCGCGGTTAACGTCAACGTCGTAAAGCACACGTAATATATTGGCGTCACAATCGCCGTGTTAAACGTATCCAACGCTTTATTCAAGTAGTTCATCTGCGTCAACACGCAAAAAATCACAAACCCGATCATCACCCACGTCTCGATTTCCCGCATCTGGTTGTTGCCCTCGAACGTCATCTTCAGCGCCAATCCTAAAGTCTTCACGCTCATCACCGATAAACTCCCAACCAACGAACAAATCCCAATCGGTACCAACAATTGCGTCGTCCCGTGAATCGGATAAATCTGCGTGATCAACACAAACGTAAACATTAAAACAAACGCCGCGTACGACAAAAACGTCGGTTGGAGCATTAAACGCACAATCTCTTTGATCGAATCGATTTCCTTCTCCTCCGGTGCGTGCAACACGATATTCGCGGACCCGACGATACACAACGCACAACCCAACCACCCAAACGTGTTCAACTTCTCGTTCAACACGTAATGACTCAACACCGCGGAAATGATAATCGACAACGCGCCTAAAGGCGTGACCACAATCGCCGGCGCGAACGCGTACGCCGCGAAGTTCGCGATTTCCCCCAGCGTCATCGAGAGCATGCCGACCCACCACAAAGGTTCGTGTAAGTACCCGAACCCGCCGTCGCCGGCTCGTTTTGAGTTCGCGCGAGAGCTCGACAGTTTTAACCCTTTCTTTTTTATGATGAACGAGGCGCCTATGCAGAGCGAAGAGCCGATGGCGAGGAGTAAACCTTTCGTGTTCGACGAGAATCCGTTCGTATCGACTGGTTCGTCCCAACCACCCCCGGAGTGATATCTCCCCGTCGAGGAAGAACTCCCCATCATCGCGCTACTCCTCATCGCGCTGCCACCACTCACGATGTTGTTCTCTTCTGCGACGTTGTTCTCTAATAACGAGTATTTTGACGACGCGGACAAAGAAGACGCCATGAATGATATCGCAATACACGTCCGCAGATGTGACGAGCGAATTCTTTACGAAAACGTCTTCTGTCGTTTACGTCATCTCCATAAAGAGACGATTTCACGCGCGAGAAAGAACGCGCGTCATCAATCATCACCGTGGCAGAAGTTTCGATGCTGTTAAGAAGAAGAAGCTTTTTTACGAGTCCTCAAATTCGAAGAAAGGAGGTGGTTTCGAGGAGGAGGAGCAGGAGGCAAGCGTCCGCGTTCGATGAGAATGCTTCCCCAAAAGAGTCGTCGTCGATAAAGAAAGTCGTCGTCCTCGGCGGCGGGTTTGGCGGGCTGTACTGCGCGTTAAAGCTCGATTCTTTGTTCGCGACGAATACACGCGGCGACGATTCGGGCGAAAAGAAGAAACCAACGATGATTGTGACTTTAATCGATACCAACGAGAAGTTTCTCTTTAAGCCGTTGATGTACGAGTTGTTGAATTCAGACATGGAGGAAACGGACGTGGCGCCTTTGTACGAGGAACTGTTGGAGAACACGACGGTACGATTTTTGCAAAAAGAAGCGATGAGAGTGGAACCGGAGAAAGTTTTGAAAACGAAAAGCGGGAGTAAAGTGAGCGGGACCGGTGGGGAGGTTATCGTGCGAGATGTGGAGACGAAGGAAGAGGAACGCGTGAAGTACGATTACTTGGTCGTATCGCTCGGCGCCAAGGTGGATTTCGAGTCCGAGAAAAATTTCGTGAAAGGCGCGAGAGAATTCGCGATGCCATTTAACGGGCTGGATGACGTGAAAAGAATGAGGGAGAAGATTGAACGATTGAAAGAAGATGGTGCAGAGAGGGGCGAGAGGACGGTGGCGGTGGTTGGCGCCGGGTACGCGGGAGTAGAGTTGGCGTTGTGTTTAGCGCGATGGTTCGAAAGAGAAGACGGATTGAAAGACGTGAAAATTAAATTGGTCGCAAAGGATGGGAACGTGCTCAGTAGCGCGACGGTAGGTGGAAAGAACGCGGCGAGGAAGGCGTTGGAGAAAGCCTCGAACGTGGACATTGTAGACGGAGTGGTCGGCGCGATTGAAAGGAGTAGCAGCGAGAGTAGCAGCGAGAGTAGTAAAGTGAACATTTCTTTGACAAAGGGTGATTCATCTTTGCAAACGATCGAAAACGTCGACATGTGTTGTTGGACGGTTGGTTTGTCCGCGAAACTTCCAACCAGCGAAAACGACTGGCCGTTTGAGCAAGACCCGCGGACGGGGAAAATCGTCACCGACTCCACCTTAAAAGTCGCCGGGTACGACCGAGTTTTCGCCTTGGGTGATAACAGTATACAGCGCGAATACGAAAAAAAGGACGCCGCAAATCGCGAGGAAGAAAAGCCTGCCACGGCGCAAGTCGCCTTCCAAGCCGCGGACTATTGCGCCTGGAACGTCTGGTCCGCCATCAACAAAAAATCCCTCCTCCCGTTTCGCTACCAACACCTAGGGGACATGATGACCTTAGGCGACAAAGAAGCCGCGGTCCAATTCCCAGTCGGCGAAGAAACCACATTAGACGGTTCCGCCGCGTTCGCTTTGCGTAGATTAGCGTACCTCTACCGCATGCCAACCAACGGTCAGCGATTGAAAATTGGACGGAAATGGTTATCGGCGATAAGCTCGAACCCGAGCGCTTTCGTCGGCGAAGTCATCGAAGGATTGAATTCGTACACTTCTTCGAGGTAACAACAGTACAGGTATAGGTACTCGTGCACTTAACGCCTTTAGAATTTTAGCATAAACATAGAGTTTGAAACACCAACGCGCGCAGAGCGGCAAGAGCACAAACATCTTCTTAAACAACATCTTAAACAATAACGACAACAGTTTTCATTTTTTCTTCTTTCATGCGCTTCACAATTAATTATAATTAAGTTTTGCGTAAAAAAAGAGAGACAGCGAGAGAGAGAGAGAAACGCGACGAATGGCAGCGAGTGGCGGCCGCCGAAAGTGCGCGCTGTGCTTGGTCACCTTTGTCTCCTTCCTCGTGATGACTCTCCTTCTCTCCGCCATGTCCTCCTCCAAAGAGGACTTGCGCGAGAGCCTCTCTAAAATTTCCACTCAAGATATCGGGGAGACTGCGATGCAAGCGATGGAGTTTTTTATGGACAGCTTTAACGTTTTCGACGATGAGGAGGAGGAAAAAGAGGAAGAATCAGCGTTAGACGTCGCCGAGGAGCGCGATTACTTGTTGGGAAACAAACACTCGTTCGCGAACGGGTTTGAAGTCGCCGACGCGGATGTAATCATCGCAGCGGCGAGTCCAACCGAGTATCGACCAAAAGTTCCCAAAGCTGCTTCCAGTGGTGGTAAAAACGAAATCTGCGCCAAAGCGTACCTCGATCGATTACCGTGCACAATAACGAAGAAAATGCCAGAGTGTGTCGGGGACAGTTTTAACTTTGGGAACCACTACTGGACCGTGTCGCAAAAAGCCGTGGAGAAGTATAAAACCGATCGGAATTTGAACTCGATTAGCAAAGCGACCGGCGTGAAGAAACGCTTGCCGAAGGACGGACCTTTCGACGAGAGAAACGTAAAGCCGTATAGGAGCTGTGCGATTGTAGCTTCGAGTAAAGCGCTGAGAGGAAAAAAGTTAGGGGCTAAGATAGATAATCACGAAGTGGTGATGCGCATGAACGGCGCGCCGACGAAAGGATACGAGAAAGATGTCGGTTTTAAGACCACGTTTCGAGTGCAGCACGGGGGGTATTTCGGTTGGCGAGAAAAGCCGGAGGAAGTGTGTTTAGGAAAGTGGGCGGCGGGAAGAGACCGTGGAAGTCACTCAGAGTTGGAGAAGATGGCGAGAACGAAAGTGCACGCGATTAATCCGAACTTTGCGAGGAAGTCAAGGACGGATTGGTTCACGAAGAGGGATCACCTTCCCACGCAAGGATTCAGAGCGCTCCTCATTCTGTTGGCGAGCTGTAAAGAGGTGAGCGCCTTTGGATTTAGCGGCGGCGCTGGATGGTACTTCGATAAAGTGAAAAATCGAGGGCCGGCAGATAAAAGGAAACATGGGCAAGGATTAGCAAAGAACCGATGGTTAGATGCGCCGAAACCGGCGGCAGATAGAGGTAGTAATAGCAAGAAGAAACGGCGACTTCTTTCGTTGTTTAGTAATAGCGAGCGCGAGGGAGAAGAAGAAGTAGAAAAGAACGACGAGAAGTTTAACATCACGTTACCGAAGCGATCGTTATTGGCAACGCATCCGAGGAATACGTTGCCGACGACCCACAAGCTTTCTGTCGAGCGCGAGTGCATCCGAAATCTAATCAAATTGAAATTTCTGCAGAAAGGCGGATAAATTTAATCATGGTACCATTCGCGTGTTGCATCAATATCATTTTATTAATATGACATATATTAATCTAGGGTGCTATATAGTAGTAGTATCGCATCGTATCGCATCAGTTCTTTTCAAATACAAATTTCAGAAACGCCTGAAACGCTCGCGCATCCGTTTCTGGACTACGCGCTTTGACAAATTCGTGTTCCACCATTTCGCTCGCCGTATATCGCGCTTCGGCGTCTTTTTGCAGTCCTTTCTTCACAAATTCGCGAAACGTTTCCGTAAACTTACCGTGCGTTTCTTCGCACAGCTCGCTCTCCGGAGAAGGCCCGTGGACGATTAAATCCATGATATCCCAGAACCCACCGTAACTCCCTCCGGACGTTTGCTTTTGCAAACCGCCTTCGTTGTTTTGTTGTTGTTGTTGCTTCTTTTCGTTGGATGCGACCACGGCGTACGGAAACTTACCAAACGCGAATTCAAGCAGTGTCAACGCTAAGCTCCAACAATCAGTTTTGTAATCGTACCCATCGCCTCGAATTCTTTCTGGCGACATGTACGTCGCCGTGCCTACCCAACTCGTACACTCGGCGCCAGATTCGCCCAAGCGTCCGCTCACGCCGAAGTCGGACAATTTCACCATGCCTGTTTGTAAGCAGCACAAAATATTCGACGGTTTCACGTCTCGGTGCACGACTCGCAAGACATCGTGCAGATAGTGTAAACCTGTGCTCGCTTGACTGGCCACCGCGGCTATATTTTCCTCTTTCCACGGTAAGTTCTTATTCTTCTTACACACGGCGTCCAACGATCCGCCATCCATGAGTTCTAAAACCACGCGAATAGTCGCGCCGTCCGCGAAAAACGCTCCGTAACAATTCACAACGTACGGGCATTTCGATTCGTGCAACGTCCGCAACTCAGTAATCATCGCCTTTCGTCTATCGTCGTCTAAATTCACTCGAAATGATTTCACTGCCACCATCTTCTGCGTCGGTTTGTGCAACGCCGTTTGCACGACGCCAGAGGCTCCCGACCCCAATATCTTCGCGTTCGTAAAATCTAAATCGTCTAAAGTGGATAAGAACGTCCCAAACCTGGGCGTTCCACCTTCTTCGTTCACCAAGGAACTGTTCGAACACGACGTGTTTAAACTTTGATCGAGTGGTGAATTTTTCGCATCCGTTCCTCCTCCTCGGCTGCTCCCCCCAACCGTGTCCGTTTCGATCGAATTATTATTCGTGTTATCTCTCGTCGTCGTCATTGATATCGTGGTGGTGTTACTTCGGCTCGCGTTTCTCCCACCGTCCGTCGTGCTCGACGAAAACGACTGGTCTTCTGTTTTACTATTGTTATTATCATTCGTAGTGTTGTTTTTATCGTAGTTGAATTCGTTTTTTATCGTAGTAGTAGTAGTAGTAGTAGTAGTAGTACTCGCGCTCGTCGCGTTCGGTCGTTGTCTCGCGCGAATCATCGCCGTCTCTTCCATCTTCCTCGTCAACCCAACCATATCTACCACGGACGCAGTCCGACTCTGGCTCGCGCTTTGCGTCGCGGACACGGACACGGATACCGACCGCGACTCGAATCCTCTGCCGCCGCCCGCGCCCAAAAATCCTTCTTCTAACGAGAGTTGCGAATGCGTCTCTTCGTCCAGTTTGGACAAGTCCGAGGTGGATATTTGCACGCCCAGTTTCCCGATGGAAAAGTCGCCCTCGGTAAACGTCCCCGACCCGGTCCTTTTTTTGTAAAAGTTCGTCAGAAAGAGAGAGAGAGAGAAAGAGATGTCAGCGAAAGCGTCGTATTCTTTGAATCAACACGCTGGCGAGTTGTTTTCTATATCTAAAAAACAGAAAGAGAGAGGAAAAACGATACTTACCATCGGTACTGTTGCTCCTTCGCCGCGTCGTCTTCTTTCGGCACGGAGAGCAAGGAAAGATTGGCGGGTTTTTTGCGCGCCGCGTGGTTGTTGTTGTTGTTCTTCTTCTCTTTTTTCCTCGTCGTCGTCGTCTTTTCTCCGTTCGACGATGATGATGTCGAGGAGGAGGATGATGACGGTGCCTCGTCGTGAAAAGTCATTTTTTCATCATCATCTTTTGTGTGTTGTTGTTGTGGAGCAAAAGAAAACACGAGAGAAAAACAAAAAAGGAGCTCACTGATGAGAAAGCTCCGACTGAAAGATCTTCTCGCTGCTGAGACGCGTGGCAAACGGTGTTAGTATTGCGCACACCGACGCTAAGGATATATGAGAGAAAAAAACATCTCCGTGTCCTCGACATTTTCCTGCTTCGAGAAAAAACATTTAGGGTAGCATGTAATACCCTAAATGAGATTTTTTGTTTTTGGGGCGGACACCGAAAAGGAAACGCGCGCGGCCTCATTCGCTTCGTGCACGGGACAGACAGAAGACCCGGTTTAGAATTCCTTCTTCGTTTTGAGAGTACCATTTACGAAGAAAGAGAGGCGTTCGAGAATACGAACACGCCATGCATCATTGCCTGTCTCTGCAAAAGGAGCGCGCGTTGTTTCGTCTTTGTCCGTCGTCGAGAAGACAGCGTCGTCATCGGCGATGATGATGATGCGGGGGGGAGGTGCGCTCCATCACACAAAAGAAGAAGAATAGTCACAGAGAGTACGCGCGCGCACACACGCTTTGAGAACAGCACTCTCTCGTCACTTTTCTCGTCACAGAGACTCGCGATATGACGACTCTCGTAAACCCTACTGCTCTTCCGGACGAGACCACCCGTTTACTCCCTCCTTCGACTTTTGAGACTTTGACGGAGAACACGAGAGGAGGAGGGAAAGGAGGGAAAGGAGGCACAGAAGGAGCGAACGAAAAAAACGAAAAAAAAAGCAACTCGTCGTTCGCCTTAAAATTTTGGCCGCAGAAAAACACAAACACCACCGAGGGAAAACTACGAGAGGGAGAAGAAGAAGATCATCATCCAAATCATCGCGTAAAGAGGAGCGGCTTTGAAGACGCCTCTCAAATAATTCATACTCCGAGAAGAAAAACGATGGGAACAACAACAACGGTAAAAGACGACGGCGAAATCGAGGATGATTTTGCGAATTATTCGCAGATGAAACCACCACGTTTACGAGAAGAGGATGTACCACCGGACAACAAAGATGATGATGTCGTCGGAGGTGATGATGATGATGAAAACGATGATTTTGAGAACAGCGGTAAAGGAACGAGAGGAACGGTGCTTTTGATCGATAAAGATGCAGACCGTGAAAACGACGAAAACGACGAGAACGAGGATACTTTGAACAATAAAAACGTCTCCACGGCGTACGCGCAAAAGATCATCGATCGAGACACCAAATGGCTGTACATGAAATGCGCGGTGTTAGCGACCCTCTGGTTCGTGTTATCCGCGTCGCTGGCGCTGTATAACAAAGCGATTTTTAGCAAGAAAGGGTTTCCGGCGCCACTTTTGTACACGTCGTGTCAGTTTTTCATGCAGTGGCTTTTAGCGACCTGGGCGTTGCAATGGCCGCAATTGTTTAACGATCGGGATAAACGGTTCGTCACGCGAGGGAGGCCGGTGGTGCCGACGGATTCGTGGATGCGAACGATTTTGCCGGTTGGGTTTTTTATGGGGTTAGATATCGGGTTGAGTAATATTAGTTTAGTGTACATTACGGTGTCGTTTTATACGTTGACGAAGACGACGAGTTTGATATTCACGTTGTTTGTGAGTTTTATAACCGGGATGGAGAAGTTTTCGTGGACGTTAACCGGGATCGTGGTGACGGTGATGTTGGGGGAAGCGGCGGCGGTGATCGGGGAGACGCAGTTTAACGCGATTGGGTTTTTTATTTGTTTGAGCGCGGCGGCGGTGAGTGCGGTCCGGTGGGTGGTGGCACAGAAAGTCATGCATTCCTCGAGCTCGAACAAATACGGTTTACATCATCCGGTTATTTTGTTGTACCACGCGATGCCGGTGATGACGGTGGTGACGTTTTCGTTTAGTTGCGTTCACGAGCAGTGGTGGGAAGCCGAGAAGTGGGACGCGAAACAGTGGAGTTTTCACACCAGCAAAGAGTGGGCGGAGGCGTTCGCGACGGTTTTATTCGGCGCGTGCATGGCGTTCGGCATGACGTTATCGGAGTTTGAGTTGTTAAAAACCACCTCGGCGATTACGGTCATGATCATAGGCACGGCGAAAGATTTAATCACCATCGGCGCCTCGGTCGTGATCTACGGCGACGTCTTGGACGCGTACAACGTCTGCGGATTATTCCTTTGTCTCATGGGTATCATCGGCTATAACAACTTCAAGTTGCAAAAGATGAAAAAAGAAGCGCTCACCGGGAAAACCGGCGATATCGACGACGGTTTACCTCTACCCGTGTTCGTTTCCAAATCATCCGCGTACAACAAAGAGGACGACGACGACGACGAGGACGACATATTCCGTCAAACCTTCGTGAGATGATGACGGAGAGCAAAGTTTAGAGAGAGAGAGAGAGAGAAGAAATAGAATTAGAAATAACACGTAGTAGTAGTAGTAGTAGTAGTAGTAGTAGTAGTAGTAGTATGATTTGCACAATGTACTGGTCACGCGAAGCGCTTCTTTGTATTCTACAGTAGTATTCGTTTTTAAAAGTCAAAGTCAAGTCGAGCGCGCATACATACGAGCGATCGCAAAGTCAACACAGAACGCCTCGGTTTCACTCGTTCCACTTTAAACGCCTCCTTCCCTACGTCGTCGCATCATCGCCGTCGCAAAAATCAAACGCGAAATGTGCGATATGCTCATAAAGTCAACACAAACTCGGTTTCACTCGTTCCACCTGTTCTTTCGCGAGTCGAAACTCCTCCTTCCCAGTCACCTCGTCGCGCACATCAAAGTCCTCCTTTCCCTCGACGAGCGTCTCCACGAACTCCTCTAAATCCACGAACGCTTTTTCTAATCGAACGAACGTGTCTCTCACCATCGCTTTCGACTCTTCCAGGCACTGTTTCCGTTGTCTCGCGTTGTTGTTGTTGTTGTTGTTGTCGTTCGTTTCGTCGTCGTCGTCGTTTCGGTCAATCCTCTCGTCTTTTTCTATTCGCGAAGTGAAATCCAAAACTTCTCGTTCGTACATTTCCCTCTCTTTGGAGAGGCGACGGAGGACGCCGGTTTTGATTTTCAGTTCGCGTAAAAC
>Ga0181557_1000184_pt1 | contig 80113 bp, 70 predicted proteins | sample 011ome_23_FD_148632 | JGI IMG/M metagenome (GOLD analysis project Ga0181557, IMG submission 148632) | Coastal salt marsh microbial communities from the Groves Creek Marsh, Skidaway Island, Georgia - 011506CT metaG (spades assembly) | ecosystem: Environmental > Aquatic > Marine > Intertidal zone... | reverse complement strand
AGCGCATCGCAGCCATGATGATGGGCGTCTGGTTCCTATCCAGCGCGTTTGCAGCTTATGTCGCCGGCATGATCGCCGGCGCCATGGCCATCGAAGACAACGATACAGGCGCAGTCGATGCCCTGACTTCCCTGGCGGTTTACAGCTCAGTATTTGAGAAACTCGCCTGGGTTGCTATCGGCCTGGCTATCGTCGTGCTGGCACTTTCACCCCTACTGCATAAACGCATGCACGGCGTACGCTAGGCGATTGTGGCAATGCCCCGGTAGCTGTAGGTCGCAATTTTCGGCCCGGGGATATAGCCCTCTGTCATATCCCCAAACTGGAAAGCGTTTGCCAGGATCATAGTATCCGGCCGACGATTTAAGTGACACCCACCCGCCAGCTTGTTCCAGGTAGGATTAATCCGGCGCTGCCAGGTGGCAATGTTTGCCTCCGGTGATTCGCCGTGCTCGATGAATATCAGTTTGCCACCTGGCTTCAGCAGACGCCTGACCTCTCGCAATGCGGCATCTGGATCGGGAATCGTGCACAGGGTCCAGGTAATCACGGCGGTATCAAAGGTTTTATCTTCCAGCGGAATGGCTTCGGCGCCCACAGCGAGAAACTCTACATCTAACTTCTCGTCCCTGGCAATCTCCCGAGCGTAAGCCTGCAGTTCCAGGGATGGATCAACACCGGTGACTTGCACATGTTGATCATAGAACGGCAGGTTCAGCCCCGACCCGACACCGATCTCCAACACGCGGCCGGTGGCCAGGGGCACCAATTGGCGACGCAGGCGTGTCATCTCGGGGGCTTTCATTGCCAGATTCAAGAGCCTCGGCAGCAAGTATTTGTCGTAAAAACCCATGGGTAACTCCATCTGTACTGGCCTGGATCAGGCCTGACCAAGCACACTATAACGTGTTTCCCTGTTCAAGTGGCTTTGCCTGCCTAGCTTCGCGGGTCAGATTCACAGCACTTACTCTAGTCAACAATAGTCAACAATAGTCAACAAGACTGGCTGATTGATGACCTCAGGCAATTGGCACCAGGACTAGTCAATGTTTAATACGACAGTGTGCAGTCGAGTCGGATGCTCGACCCTCGCACGGGCTCAGGGCGCCAGCCTTGAAAATGCGGAATTTGGATCGCGGTCTGATGCGATCAGAGCAAAACTATGGACAGCAGCTCACCAGGATCTCAGAGCATTCCCGGCAAAATCACTGCCGTGCGTGGCAATATCATCGACGTCGCCTTTGCCGCACCGCTGCCCCCACGCAATCAAGCCCTGCGGACTGGCCTTGATGAGACTGTGGTTCTGGAGGTCCAGAGTCACCTGAACACCAACACCGTTCGTTGCATCGCCTTGAATTCAACCCGGCGGCTGGGTCGCGGTATGCCCGTACGAAACACCGGCACTATGCTCCAGATCCCTGTTGGCAACGCCTTGCTCGGCAGGATGCTGAACGTATTCGGTGAGGCTGTTGACGGTAAGGGCCCTATCGACGCCCCATTGCACTGGCCCATCCATCGTCCCCTGCTACCGCTTGCCGATCGGACGACAGGTACCGAAATATTCGAAACCGGGATCAAGGCGATCGACTTGCTTGCCCCGTTGGAACTCGGCGGTAAATCAGGCATGTTTGGCGGCGCCGGTGTGGGTAAAACGGTAGTGATCAACGAGCTGATTAATAATATGGCCGCCCGGTATCAGGGAGTCAGCCTGTTTTGCGGCATTGGCGAACGTATGCGCGAGGCCGAAGAAATGTACCGTGAGATGCGGGATTCTGGCGTACTGGACAAAGCTGTTCTGATCTATGGGCAAATGAACGAGCCGCCTGGCGCTCGCTTTCGAGTCGGACATGCGGCGCTGACCATCGCCGAGTATTTTCGGGATCAGGAAAAACGTGATGTCCTGCTGCTGATCGATAACATTTTCCGCTTTGTTCAGTCCGGTACAGAGGTGTCAGGTTTGATGGGGCGTCTGCCGTCAAGGGTGGGCTATCAACCCACGTTGGCCACCGAACTGGCAGAGCTTGAGGAGCGAATCTGCAGTTCCAGCAACGCCAGCATAACTTCCATGCAAGCCGTCTATGTCCCTGCTGACGACCTGACTGACCCGGCAGCCACCCATATCTTTGCCCATCTGTCTGCCTCCATCGTCCTATCTCGTAAACGTGCCAGCCAGGGTTTGTATCCCGCAATCGATCCGCTCCAGACCGACTCGAAAATGCTGACGCCCACGGTAGTCGGTGCCAGACATTACCAGGTAGCCCAATCTGTGCGCAGCATGCTGGCAGAGTACGAGGAGCTGAAAGACATTATCTCCATGCTCGGTATGGAAGAGCTTTCCATCGATGACCGCGCCACAGTGAGCAAGGCACGGCGCATCGAAAGATTTCTCACCCAGCCATTCTTCACCACTGAACAGTTCACTGGCAAACCCGGCAAATTGGTCTCGCTGGAACAGACACTCGACGGTTGTGAACAGATCCTGGCTGGCGACTTCGCCGACGTCAACGAATCCGCACTCTATATGATCGGCGCCATTGATGACGTCGAGAGGAACCCGTAGAACCATGCCAGGCGAGAGCGAACACACCGCAAATAACATGCAATTGCGACTCATGCTGCCAACGGAGGTGCTGATCGATGAACCCGTCGTCAAGGTGATCGCTGAGGCGTACAACGGTGAATTCTGCCTGCTACCCCGACATATTGATTTTACTGCGGCGCTACCGCCTGGGGTGTTGCGCTTCTTTACCGCTGACGGCGAAGAAAGCTTTGCCGCCATTGATTCAGGGGTACTCGTCAAGTGCGGCCAGGATGTGCTCGTCTCTACCATCAACGGCGTTCGATGTGCCGACCTGGGTCAGTTACAGGGGCTGGTTGAAGCGCGATTCCTGACCCTGGACGATGCCGAGCGTAAGGCGCGCGCGGCGTTGGCGCGCCTGGAGGCAGGCACCCTGCGGCGCTTCCGAGACCTGCAGGAGAAGCTCCATGACTGAGCCGCTGCAGCCACCGGAAGCAGATAGTGACAAGGATATCCTTGGCGACGAGATTGGCCGCCGAGCCGCGCGCAAACAACGCGCCCGGAATCGACGCGCACACAGCGCCTGGTTTGGACTTGGCATGTTTGGGCTGGTGGGCTGGTCGGTTGCGATACCCACCATCATTGGCATTACCCTCGGTCTGTCCATGGATGCCCATTGGCCCAGCCGCCACTCATGGACTCTGACCATGCTGATCATCGGCGTCGCGCTCGGCTGTCTCAATGCCTGGTACTGGATCAAGCAGGAAAGTCGACATGATTGAGTCCCTTGACATCCACACCATCTGGATACTGTTAGTTGGCCTGGTGATCATACTTTCGGGTTTGATCGAAGCCAGCTGCCAGAAATTGCGAGTACCTTCGCTGGTGGGCTATCTACTGCTGGGTATGGCCTTGAGTCTGATGGACAGCTATTGGGCATTCTTCAACGAACCGATACTCAACACTTTCAGTTTTCTGGCCGATCTCGGCGTCATCGCCTTACTCTTCAAGGTCGGATTGCAAAGCCATCCTGGAGCCCTGGCCCGCAAGTTGCCAACGGCACTGAAGATCTGGATTGGCGATGTCTGCGGTTCCGCCTTGCTCGGGTTCGGGACTGCATTTTATATACTTCAGCTGCCGCTGATCCCCTCATTGATCATTGCTACAGCGCTGACTGCGACCAGCGTTGGAGTCTCGGTCGCTGCCTGGCAAAGCCAGCACGCCCTGAACTCCACCAATGGCCAAATCCTGCTGGATGTCGCCGAGCTTGATGACATCTCAGCGATAGCACTCATGGCCTTGTTGTTCGCTTTGCTACCGACCCTGCATCAGGGTCAATCGGATATGCTATCCACTCTCAGCACAGTCGGGACAGGATTCATCGCCAGATTCATTTTGTTTCTAGGTCTCTGTTACTTTTTTTCTCGCTACCTGGAACCACGAGTTACCGCTTTCACCAATCGCCTGGAACCCGAACCGCAACGCATGCTCACCGTGATTGGAGTCGGTTTTATCATTGCGGCATTCGCGAATTGGCTGGGTTTCTCGCTCGCTATCGGCGCACTGTTCGCCGGTTTAGTCTTCAGCCGGGACCCAAAGGCGGTCAAGACCGAGAAGTCGTTTCAGGATCTTTACGCCTTCGTCACACCCTTTTTCTTTGTCAACATTGGTCTGCATGTAACACCCGAATATGTCATGACAGGTGCGGGGTTGGGCACCGTGTTGATGCTTGCTGCCGCACTGGGGAAATTCATCGGCGCAGGTACTCCTGCCCTGCTCACCAGCGGTGTGACAGGCGCCCTGCTGATCGGTGTGAGCATGATACCCAGAGCCGAAATTGCCATGATCGTCGTTCATCAGGGGCAGGGGCTGGGTGACTGGGCCATGCCTGATCAAGTTTATGCCGGCATGGTGTTTGTCACGCTAACGACCTGTATCGGTGGGCCCTGGATTCTGTATCGATTGCTGCAACGGTGGCCACAATCAGTGGGGCACAAATTATGACCATAGGATGGCCACTGGCAGTGATGTTTCTGGGCGGTGCGCTTCTCGCTGTCTTGTACCTGGGCGCACTCTGGCTGACTTTACAGCATCTACCGACCAGTCAGCATCCAGCGCTTTGGTTTCTCACCAGCCTGATCCTGCGGACCGCATTAATATTGTCAGCCTTCTACCTTTTGCTCGGCGACTTCTTTGCAGCGCTTCCTGACGACGCCCGCTGGCAGCAGGGCTTGGCCGCGCTAGCCGGATTCATCTCGGTTCGGGCATGGGTGCTTTTCCGAGTCCGCCAGCAACCGCAAGTGACCGACAAAAATGGAGCCAGCTCATTATGACGATCAGTCCCGACGCCATCATTTTCTGGGAATGGGGCAGCTATTCCCTCAACGGTACCATCGTTTTCACCTGGCTGGTCATGGCTCTGTTGACGGGTGTCTCGTGGCTGGTTACTCGCAACTTGGATGCCGAGAGCAGGATATCCCGCTGGCAGAATCTACTGGAAGTTCTGGTACTGGGTATCCGGGATCAGATTCAACAAGTCAGCCACCAGCGACCCGGTCGTTTCTTACCCTTCGTTGGCACTCTGTTTTTGTACATCGCCATGGCCAATCTGTTGAATATTATTCCCGGCTACATGGCACCAACAGCATCCCTGTCGACCACTACCGCGTTGGCTATCTGCGTCTTTATCGCAGTCCCGCTGTTCGGGATCAATGAAGAAGGCGCGTTCACCTATTTCAAACGCTATGTGAAGCCATCCGTACTGATGTTGCCATTTAACATCATCGGTGAGTTGTCACGCACCATTGCCCTGGCCGTACGCTTGTACGGAAATATCATGAGCGGCACTGTCATCGTTGCGATTCTACTGAGCCTGACGCCCTACTTGTTTCCTGTGGTGATGCAATTGCTCGGTTTGCTGACTGGCATGATCCAGGCTTACATCTTTGCTGTTCTGGCCATGGTTTATATTGCTTCAGCCACCTCGGCCCACACAACGCCGACTAACAATGAAAACACACCCTCAGTTGCTGCTGAATAACTTACCCGAGGAATGTCGAATGGATAGTCTCTCACTTATCGCCATGGTTTCGATCATCACCGCCGGACTGACCATCGCGATTGGTTCAATCGGCCCGGCACTTGGCGAAGCTCGAGCCGTTGCCCAGGCGTTAAGCGCTATCGCCCAACAACCGGATGAATCTGCGACGATAACCCGTACCTTGTTTGTCGGCCTGGCCATGATTGAATCAACCGCCATCTATTGCTTTGTGGTCGCCATGATACTGTTATTCGCCAATCCCTTCTGGGATGCTGCGATCAAAGCCGTCGGAGGCTAGATCATGGAGATAGATTGGATCACCGTCTCCGCACAGATCGTCAATTTTCTGATCCTGGTCTGGTTGCTGAAGCGATTTCTGTACCAACCGGTTATCCAGGCTATGGACCGTCGCGACCAGCGCATCCAGGAAAACGTCAATCAGGCGGTGGTGCGGGAACAGCAAGCCGACGAAAAAATCCAAGATTATGCCGCTCGAGCGTCTGAATTGGCGCAGCAACGAGACTCTCTGTTCGAGCAGGCGAAAGTCGACGCGCAGGCACATAAAAAGCAATTGATCGACGAAGCACGGCATGAGATTGACGCAAAACGCGACAATTGGCAGCATCAGGTCGATATGGAAAAAGCCGAATTCATGGCTAATTTGCAACTCCGTACTGGCCAGACAGTTCAAGCCATAGCCCGCAAGGTGCTCACGGATCTCGCCAACCAGGAGCTCAACGGCCAGATAGCCAGAATATTCCTCGACCAGCTCCAATCCCTGGACCTGGAAACCCGAGACGCGCTGATAAAATCAGGCGCGCCACTGCGGATCAATAGCGCTTTCTCGCTCGAACCGGCGACCCGAAGCACCCTCACCCGGGCAATTCACACACAACTGGCAGAGACGCTCGAATTGGAATATACCGAATCCCCTGAGCTGCTCTGCGGCATTGAGTTGTTATGCGGCGACTATCGTCTGGGCTGGAATCTTGCCGAGTATATGAATGACGTGGAGAACAGCATCAGCAGCGCATTCATCTCTGCCAACACGACAATCCCGGAGGCGGAACCGTATGTTACAAGCACTTCTCGATGACACCATCACCGTCCTCGACAGCTTGATCGAGCAGCACCAGGCGGCCCTGAAAATTCAGGAAACCGGCTTGTTAGTCCAAGTCGGAGGCGGTATTGCTCAAGTCACCGGTTTGCCGCGGGTGACTTCTGACGAGCTGCTGCGTTTTACCAATGGCGCGCTCGGGATCGCTATCAATCTGGAAAGCGATGCTATCGGCGTGATGTTGCTTCACGAAGACAGTTCGTTGACGGCGGGCACCGAGGTCACGGCAACTGGGCGGGAGGTTGACACCCCCGTCGGCGAGAGCTTGCTCGGTCGCGTCATTGATGCCACTGGACGGGTACTTGACCACGGTAAACCCCTGCGTACTCAGGAGCGTCGCCCCATCGAGCGCCCGGCCCCGGCTATTATCGAGCGGGCTGCGGTGACCATTCCCCTGCAAACTGGCATTAAAGCGATAGATGCGCTGATTCCGATTGGCCGGGGTCAACGAGAACTCATCGTCGGCGATCGGCAAACCGGCAAAACAACTGTCGCGCTCGACACCATCCTCAATCAACGCGATAAAGATGTCGTCTGTATCTACTGCGCCATAGGCCAGCGTGGCACCGCTGTCGCCCGTGTGGTTGACACGCTGCGTCAGCACAACGCCCTGGCCAACACGATTGTGGTCGTTGCCTCCGATGAAGACCCCCCAGGTCTGCGCTTCATCACGCCTTACGCGGCGACCAGTATGGCGGAGTATTTCATGGAACAAGGTCAGGATGTGCTGATCGTATTCGATGACCTCACTCGCCACGCACGTGCGTACCGGGAACTATCGTTACTCTTGAGACGGCCACCGGGACGGGAGGCATATCCGGGCGATATTTTTTATATTCACTCTCGCCTGCTCGAGCGTGCCACTCAGCTCAGTGACGCACAGGGTGGCGGATCCTTGACTGCCCTGCCCATTATCGAAACCCAGGCACAGGATATTTCGGCTTATATCCCCACCAATCTCATATCCATCACCGATGGCCAGATTTACCTCTCACCCAACTTGTTTCACAAAGGCATTCTACCGGCCATCAGCATCGGTAAGTCGGTTTCCCGGGTCGGTGGCAAAACCCAGTTTCCGGCATTTCGAACTGTCGCCGGTGATCTACGCCTGGCTTACTCTCAGTTTGAAGAGCTGGAGACTTTCGCGCGTTTCGCCACCCGCCTGGATCCGGAGACACGAGCCACAATTGAACACGGCCGCCGAGTTCGAGAGGTGTTGAAGCAGAACGAACATCAGCCGCTACGCGCCAGTGAGCAAATGATCATTCTCAAGGCGGTGAATGCCGGCCTCCTGGACGACGTGAATCTCGACCAGGTAGGTCAGGCAGAAACGCTGATCCTGCATCGGGTTGGCGGCAGACAGCCCGCGTTCTGCGAGCGCTTGGACGCCGGCGAGGCTTTACTGGCAACACAATGGCAGCAGGTCCTCGATATGGCAGCCGAGGTCTTGGACTTGAACAAAAACTCGCTGAGCAAGCGTCACTGATGGCCGCTTTGGATCAGCTTAATGCTCAGCTCGATAGCTTTGAGGAACTGCGCTCAATTGTAAAAACCATGAAAGCTTTGTCGGCAGCGAGTATTCGTCAGTACGAGCGCGCCGCCGGCGCTCTTGATAGCTATTTCATGACGGTGGAACTCGGCTTACAGATCCTGGTGAAAGACATGCCACAACCGGTTGTGACGACTCGCAAGGACGCCCAGCCTCGCCGATTTGCCGCCATCGTATTTGGTTCAGATCATGGCCTGTGTGGCCGCTTTAACGAGGAGATCGCCCGCCATGCGTTGGCGGGTATCGAGTCAATGGGCGCGGATACCGGCCAGTGTCTGATCCTCGCGGTGGGTGAGCGTGTCGCTGACAGCCTTGAGCGAGAAAACCTGGTGATAGATTCAACCTTCCAGACACCCGGCTCAGCGGCACAGATCACAGTCGCGGTACAACGGATTCTGCTCAAGATTGAGGCTTGGGTTGATGTCAAGCAAGTCGACACGCTCCAGCTCTTCTACAACAGTCATCAGGGTGGCAGCAGCTATCACCCCGAGCCGCTTGAACTGCTGCCGCTCAATGTACAGCGCTTTGACTACCTGCGGCAAAAACCTTGGTCTGGCCACAGCCTGCCCACGTTTTCCATGGAACGGGACGACCTGTTGCACCACCTGCTGCGCCAGTACCTGCTGGTTTCGATTTTTCGTGCCTGTGCGAAATCCCAGGCCAGCGAGCATGCGAGCCGGCTCGCGGCGATGCAGTCTGCACAACAGCACCTGGATGAACGGCTCGACGAGGTCACCATGGCATTTCGACGTGCGCGCCAGAGTCATATCACCGCGGAACTGCTGGACGTTGTCTCTGGTTTTGAAGCTATCATGTCAAAGCCGACCAACCACTGAGCTGGGCAAACATCGACAGAGAGGTCTTCCGTTGCTCCTACTCAGGGTCTATGCTTTGTTGAGACGACCAACCTGCAACATCCATTTGACCGGAGTACTACCGATGAGCCAAACCCAAGCTGGCAGCTGTTTCTGCGGCACAGTCACCATCGAAGTGACTGGCGAGCCGAATATTATGGGATATTGTCATTGTTCTGATTGCGCGAGTTGGGCCGGCGCGCCTGTGAACGCCTTCAGCTTATGGGCACCCGACGCGGTAAAGATTACTGGCGGTGCCGAAAAATTGGGTTCATATGCCAAAACATCCGCCAGCCATCGCCGCTTCTGCACCGATTGTGGCGGACATGTGATGAGCGAGCATCCGGGCATGGGTATGACCGACGTCTATCTCAATGTGATACCGGGCAAGCAGCATCAGGGAACGATGCATATTTATTACGGCGAGAAAACCTTGTCCATCAAGGATGGACTGCCGAAATACAAAGACTTGCCAGCTGAATTCGGTGGCTCAGGAGAGACACTCGCAGAATAGGCAGCGCAGGGATTGCGCAGCCACTAGGCCAATCCCTAATCCACAATTTTTATTGGTTCAGCGCGCGTTGGTAGACAAAAAGCTCAACAGGCGACCTGCAATTGTCTCGGCAACACCGGGCACGCGGAGGATCGTCAATAATTTGATTACTCTGAAGACTGTCGGCATCCTTAGGCCGACTCGCCCAAATCGTTTAGGAGCCCGCCCACGATGTCTGACCGTTTTCCGCCGCCCACTGGTTTAACGCCCTCTACACTAGCGCCTACTGACTCAACCGGAACGAGGGCAAGGGATCCGCAATGGCAGGCGCAGATCGATGGGTTATCTGCCCATCTGCAACAAGCGCAACGCATTGTCGTTTTTACCGGTGCCGGCATCAGCACCGAATCGGGGATTCCAGATTTTCGAGGACCAGCAGGTGTTTGGAAGACAATGACGCCCATCGATTTTGGCGACTTTGTTCGGTCCGAGACTGTGCGTCGAGAATCCTGGCGTCGAAAGTTTAGTGGCCCCGACCTGATGGCAACAGCGACGCCCAATACTGGCCACATCGGCGTCGCCAAACTTGCCCAACTCGGCAAACTGCACTGTGTTATTACCCAAAATGTCGACGGTTTACACCAACGGGCCGGAGTTGACGACGATCAAGTCATCGAGGTTCATGGTAATGCGAACTATGCCACCTGCCTCGACTGTCACCAACGCTATGAACTGGCGCCGATCAAGCAAGCTTTCACGCAAAACGATCAGTTACCCTACTGCGAAGACTGTGGCGGTATGATTAAGACCGCGACAATTTCATTCGGCCAGGCTATGCCTGAACTCGAGATGCAGCGTGCCCACCAGGCAGTACTCAACTGCGATCTATTGCTCGCGATGGGCTCGTCGATGAGTGTCTATCCGGCGGCCAGCTTGCCACGAGTCGCGAGCCAGCAAGGCGCGCGCTTGATACTCATCAACAATGAAGCCACTGACCTGGATGATCTTTGTGATTTGGTCATCCACCGGCCCATTGGCGAGTCCCTCTCTGCCGCACTAGCGCAGATGCCTCAGAGCTCAACACCTAACGATTCAGCGTAACTATAGTCTCCATCTTATCGCAGGACTGACCGGCTCTCGAATATACCCGTTACGATTTCAAGTAACGCAGCGGGCTCAAAGGGTTTTCGAATAGTGTGAATTGATGCACCTGAGTTCGAGTCCATCATGGGATGGTCCAAATGACCCGAGCACAGGATCAGTGGCAGGTCGGCACGCACCTGTCGCATAGCCTGAATGATGGCATGACCGGAAAGGTTAGGCATATATTGATCGGTGATAATCAAGTCAGTGGCATCGGGCTGTCTGCGCAGTCGATCAAGGGCTATAACAGGGTCATTATAGATCGTCACCTCGTAGCCCGCCTGACTCAAGATGATACTGAGAAACCCGGTCACTGCTGGCTGATCGTCTATGACCGTAATTCGCCGTGAGGCCACCAGACGAGGATTTCCATCTTGAGTGACCTGAGTTGCAAAACACGATTCAATCGGCAAATAGACTGTCAGCCGGGTCGTATCCATCAGACTATCGACAATCAGATGCCCGCGTAAACCATGTGATATCTGACTGAGTTCGGCAAGGGGGTTGTCACCACCGACTCGGCTAATTGATGCGCCGGGCTTAAATCCATACATTCGGTAGGCTCGATCGAGCGCCAAGCCGGGCTGCTCCAATCTGAGTATTAGCCATTGATCAGCGCCTAGCGAATTCCCACAAACGCTACAGTTATCGGTCGCTAAGGCCGTTCCAAGCTCACACGTCAGCAAACCTGGTAGCGCGCCCTGACCCGCTAACCGAGAAAACATTAACATTTGGCGCAGGGGTGCCTGCACATGGGCCGCCTGATCTGACGACATTTTTATGCTGTCGATTTGTACTGCGGTGCCAAGTTCCACATTTAGATCATCCAATAGGCTCAGCGACCTGTGCGTATCACTGTCGGTCGCAGTCTCTGTAGAGAGCAAATCCCTTATGCCCAGTGCCGCTTCGTCAATCGTCTCAATGAGCGCTAAAGCTGGTACAGGCAATTTGTCCACTCGCCGCAACAAATAGGCGTAGCCGAGAATGATAGCGTTGAAATTCAGCAGCGCATGCGCGACGGAAGAATGGCCGATAATTTCAGTAGCCCCAGCCCGAGTATGTGAATCACTTGCTGGCAGCAGGTGCGATCCACTCCTGCCAACTTTGGGTGCGACGATATGTAGCCCATAAACTCGAATGACTTCCCCCGAGTCGGCCCTAACCATCGCCGTCGCAGTTGAAGTCACCACATGCTCAACGCCGTTAGGGCCAGCCAGACGATGTTCTATCGAGAATGTATCGAGCTCGCCGCTAATGTAGGCCGTTAGCGCTGCGACCACACGATCCTGATCTAGGGGCGCAATAATCTCGCGCCAAAAGCCAAGCGGCTGCTCTGTGGCCAGAGAATCGTAACCAATGTAGGATCGCCAACGATCAGACAACACTAACGTTTGCTGCGGCAGATCAATAGTCCAGTGTCCCCATGTCGTATCAACCAGTAAATCCAGCCACGACGTTAGTGGTGGCTCTCCTGAACCCATACTGCACAACACCAAAATGTTTTTCACAGGCTCCTCCGCACGCACAAAGTGCCATTCACATTCACGCACTTCCGCGGTTTTCAGCAAGCCTGCAAAGCTCAACGAGGCCCGATTATTCGCCGCCAGCCGACGCTCGATCAACGCCACCACTCGGGTCCGATCATTGACCGGAAACAGGGCGCTGAGTTTAGGCCTGGCAGCACTCGCATCCCCCAGAGAAAAATACCGAATAGCCATGGGGCTGGCTGAGCTGATGGTCAAACTGTCATCAAGGATAAATGCAGGGAACAGCGGCTGCTGGATAAAATGTGCAAACTCTGCCTGCTGCCGAGTCACGAATTGCGGCTGACCGTCATCTGTCAAATACAAGTCAAATCGACCTCGAGTCTGGCGCTGAAAAAACTTAACTTGCCGGTACAACCGATCACCATAACGACTGACCAGACGGAGACTGGGCTCAATGGCAGCCTCAAATCCCTGCGGGCTTTGCAGAAGTGCTTCTAGTACATTGAATTCCGCCTGTTCGTAGTGCGGATATTCATTGAACAAGGCGATGCACTCAGCACTGCTGCTATAACCCAGCAAGCGAGCGAAGGCCTGATTACACTGAATCAGTCTTTGCGTAGGGTCGAGACAAAACAGAGGCAGCGGATTCGCCTCGTAGAGCTTTCGAAACGTCTGCTGACGTCGCCAGGTCGGAATCAAGATCGCAGTCGCGATCAGGAACAACGCCGATGTCATAACCAGCCATAGATTGTCCATGGGGGCATTAAAACGCTGCTATTCATAAAAAGCTATGGAATCCACCCATGATCAGATCAAGGGTCGAGGGGCAGATAGAGCATTACCCTATTAAAACGCAGTTTGTTATGATCACGACTCACCTTAAGAAGACACTGCTGTGATCGTTAGAAATTTAACCTTTCAAGTTTTTATTGCCGCGCTGCTTGGCATCGGCACCGCTTGGCTATTCGCCGACGATAGTTGGCGTCAAGCGATGGCTCCACCCGCGGTCTATGAGCTGATCTTGTTAATTAAAAAGGTTTTCCTAGCGGCCCTGCGCATGCTGATTGCACCCATGATTTTCTTTTCACTGATCGGCGGTATTATCGGTATCGGTAATGTCCTCCGCTTAAAGGCCTTGGGTGGGATCACTGTTAGCTACTATCTACTCACGACCCTAATCGCCATCAGCTTGGGTTTAGTGGCGGTATTTTTCATCCACCCCTGGACGAACTACCCTCCGGCAGTTGAGATGGGCAGTGCCGTCAGTTCCATCAGAACCATCGATCCAGGTAGCGAGTCTATCTTCCTGGTGCTCCAGCAAATTCTCACTCAGGCCTTCGTCAACCCGTTTTCAGCGCTGGTGAACATGAACATTCTCGGCATTGTTGCCAACGCATTATTGATCGGCATCGCCATGGTGCTGGTGGTTCCACAGAGCAGCAAACTTTATGAGATTATCGAGCACATTAACCGCATCATCTTCAAAATTTTAGGCTGGATTATTCGCCTGCTACCCTTCGGCATCTTTGCCATCATGTTCGACTTTACGGTTAAACTGAACGCTGGAGACGGGCATACGGCTAACTTTCTCAGCCAGCTATTTGGCTTTGCGGGCCTCGTGGTCATGCTGACATTAGTGCATGGGCTAATTGTCCTGCCCACTATCGGCCTGGTGTTTGCTCGCCGATCTCCCTTAAAAACCCTGCGCCAAATCAGCCGACCCTTGCTCGTGGCCTTCAGTACTTCCTCGAGTTCGGCGACACTGCCTGTTTCCATGCAAACCTGTGACGAGGAACTGGGCATTCACCCCTCGGTGAGCAGTTTCGTTTTGCCGCTGGGAGCCACCATGAATATGGACGGCACAGCGCTGTTTGAAGCAGTGGCCGCGATCTTTCTGGCGTATCTGTACGGTATTGAGTTGAGTAATATCGCCGTGGTCACGATCTTCTTGATGGCGATGATTTCCTCCATCGGAGCACCCGGGATGCCGACTGCGTCTATGTCTGGCATGCAGATGGTCCTTATTGCCGTTGGTATTCCATTGGAAGCTATCGCTATTTTGCTGGTCATTGAGCGCCCTCTCGACACCTTACGTACAGCGGTCAATGTCGAAGGGGATCTTATCGGGGCAATGGTGGTGGACCACTACACCCGACGGGTTTGAGGGCTGATCTACTTGCGCGCTGGCACAAATGGGTGCGTGCTGGATAATCCGCCGTCGACCGCTATGGCCTGGCCATTAACGTAGCTGGCTTCGTCACTGGCTAGGAACAGCGCCATATTGGCAATCTCGTCTGGGACTCCATAGCGCCGAGTAGGATTCAGCTGGCCAATGCGTTCCTGCGTGCCTCTTTCTCTGGCGCGTTCAAAGGTCGGCCGGGTCATACCGGTTTCGATCAAACCCGGGCAGATCGCGTTGACTCGCACACCGGTCCCCGCGAAAGTATTACTGGCGGTCTGCACGAGACTCACGACCCCGGCTTTACTGGCCGAATAAGGAATGCCACCGGCGTTGGCACGTAGGCCAGCGACGGATGCGGTACAAATGATACTGCCCTGCCCCTGGCTCGCCATGTAGGAACCGCCCAGCTTGACGGCGAGGAACGGCCCGATCAAGTTGACTTGGAGTATGTTCTGCCACATGGCCTCGGTCTGGTCCAGCAACGGCACGGCACCACCGCTGATACCGGCATTGGCATAGATCACATCCAGGCCACCAAACTGACTGATACAGGCATCAATGTAAGTCTGCACGCCCGCTTCAGTGGACACATCAGCCTCTAGACTACGAATATCGCCCGCGGCATCTGTAAGGGTCTCAGCCAGTCCATCTGCGTTGATGTCGACCGCTAAAACCTTCGCGCCTTCCAGAGCGAAACGCCTGGCACTGGCACGACCGATACCGCTTCCTGCACCCGTTACAATGCAGCATTTTCCAGCTAGTCGATCCATCTCTCGTCCTCGTGTCGTCGTTGTGGCGTCTATGCCTGGGATAATATCAGTGCGGCAAAGTGGTGTAAAAACGCCTTATGTTCCGCCGCGATCTGGAGCCTAATCAGGCTATCTTCACCTGGTTTGCTCATAATATATTCGTAGCAACTCGTCAATGTCGCATCCTTACCGAGCACGGCAGCCAATTCTTCATTTAGGTAGTCATGGAGCACACTCAGGTCCTCCACAGCAATACCGCTGCGCTCCGGGTCCAGCACCGCATTACCCCAAACTGTCAGGATATAGACTCGAAACATATCCTTATCGACAAAATTATCGACAATCTGGCAGCCATCAAGGATTTCCGCGATGGCGGCACTAAACTGTAGTCGTACTTCATTGATATCCATGTATTTTGGTATTTTCATCCGGCGACTTACTGACGCTTGAGTATACCTCAAGTGAGCGTCTACTGGTCGTCCATATCAGGTCTGTATACACTGTCTATCTTTGACCCGGCCAAAATCCGAACTGACCAGTGACTGAGATACCTAACCGACCTCGTAAAATTATTCATATCGATATGGACTGCTTTTATGCCGCCGTAGAGATGCGGGACAACCCTGCGCTGGTTGGTATTCCGTTGGCTGTTGGCGGCGCCGCGGATCGTCGCGGGGTCATTACGACCTGTAATTATGAAGCCCGGGCCTATGGTGTCCATTCAGCCATGGCTACCGCTTATGCCCTGCGCCTGTGCCCGAGCTTGACACTTTTACCCGTTCGGATGTCCCACTACAAGGCCGTGTCTCAAGCGCTGCGCGCCATTTTCAATCGCTATACTGACAAAATCGAGCCGTTAAGTCTGGACGAAGCATTTCTTGATGTGAGTGACAGCGAGTTGTTCGATGGCAGTGCCACACGCATCGCCGAGGATATTCGCCGCACGATTTATACCGAGCTGCAGTTAACCGCGTCAGCGGGTATTGCACCGAATAAGTTTTTGGCAAAGATCTGCAGTGACGAAAACAAACCTAACGGCCAACGGGTCGTCACGCCGGAAGAGGTTGACGCCTTCGTCCGCCAATTACCCTTAGGTAAGATTCCTGGTGTCGGCAAAGTCAGCGTTGAACGTCTCGCAAATCTGGGCCTTAAGACCTGCAGCGACGTTCGTAATTTCGGTGAAGCAGAGATGATGCGGCGATTTGGCAGCAGCGGCGCGACGATTTATCGGCGCTCTATGGGTATTGACGAGCGACCGTTGGTCACCAACTGGGTGCGCAAGTCGCAAAGTGTTGAGCGCACCTTTGCCGTTGACGTTGCCACGCTTGAGGAGGCCCAGGTGATCTTGCAACAACTCTATCTAGAACTCGAGACTCGGTTGGCGCACCACCCCGATCGACCGATCCGCAACCAGCAGGTCAAACTTAAGTTCGCAGATTTTCGCAGCACCACCATAGAACGCACTAGCCAGGTGTTGAATCCTCAATTGTTTGCCGAACTGTTACCATTGGCATGGCTGCGTGGTACCGGTCAACAGATTCGCTTACTGGGTCTTGGTGTCAGCTTTGCCGACACTGACGACGGCACACAGGACAGTCAACTATCGCTGTTCTAGCTGCAATCCACATCAGCAGGAACTGCCCTATCCAACTTTTCCACAAGTATCAATCAATGCTGTAAGATAGCGGGCTTTCAGATCGTGCGCATTAACTATGAGAAAGACCAAAATCATTTGTACCATCGGGCCGGCAACGGCGTCTTATCCTATGCTCGAAAAAATGGCCGCTGCTGGCATGGATATTGTGCGTCTTAACATGTCCCACGGCGACCATGAGTCGGCGGCGCAGGTGATCAAATCTATCAAAACCCTGAATCGCAAGATTGACTTCCCCATCGCTATTTTGATGGATACCCAGGGTCCTGAGATCAGAACCGGAGATCTCGTCAAAGAGCTTGAACTCAAAAACGGCGCTGTGATTTCTATTACGATTCGCGATTCGGTCAATGTCGAAGAGACCTCGTTCCATATTCATTACGACGACCTGATAGAGACCGTCAAGGTGGGTGACCGCATTACCGTCGACAACGGGATCATCAATCTTGAAGTCTTGGAAAAACACAGCGATGGCTTAATGAGTTGCCGAGTAATAGACGGCGGAATATTAAAGAGCAAACGTCATGTGAATTTGCCAGGTATTCGCGTCAATCTACCAGCGATCACCAAGAAGGATCGTGCGGATATCCTGTTTGCCATTGAGCACGAACTGGATTTTATCGCGCTGTCCTTTGTGCGTGAGGCCGCCGATGTACGCGAATTACGGGCACTGATGGGCGACAAGGCCGGTAAAATGAAGATTATTGCGAAAATCGAAGATCAGTCAGGAGTGAATAACCTCGAAGAGATCATCGCCGAGGCCGACGGCATCATGGTGGCGCGAGGCGACCTTGGAGTGGAAATCAACGTTGCCGAACTACCCAATGTTCAGCGCCGTATCGCTCGTTTATGCGCAGAACAAGGCAAGCGTGTTATCGTCGCCACCCACCTGCTGGAATCCATGATTGAAAATCCGATTCCAACTCGTGCTGAGGTGACCGATGTGGCCAACGCGATCTACGAAGAAGTGGACGCGGTGATGCTATCTGGCGAAACCACGGTGGGTAAATACCCCGTGCGTTGTGTCGAGCAGCTGGTTGCGATTGCCAGTGCCGCAGAAAAAACCCAGGGTCTCGAATTTACTCGTAATCTCATTTGTCGTGGCGACAAGCAACACTTGGCCCTGACTGCCGTTAATCTCGCTGAGTCGCTGGGAGCCATGGGCATTATTGTCATCACGCGCAGGGGCTATATGGCTGACTACATCACCAACTGTCACCCACAGAATACGCGCATCTACGCGTTTACCAACGACAGTCAAACCCGTCGACGGCTGATGCTCAATCGTAATCTATCGCCCTTTAGAACCGCATTTTCCAGCGATCCTGAGAAGACCCTGCAGACCACGTTTAACGTTCTGAAGAAACGCGTAGGCTTATCCGCCGGCGATAAGGTGGTGGTGATCTCAGATGTCTTAGCGGGCTCTGGCATCGACGCCATTCAGATCCGTACCCTGCCCTAACCAGCGAAGAGTCTTCAGCGTCTGAAGTCGGCCAATCGCCGACTTACATCGTCGTTAGCGACTCGATTAACCAAAACGCGTAGTTATATAGGTGCGTTTTCCAGGTCTTGGCGAATGGTTTTGCCCGCCATAAGGTAGTGAAACGTCGACCAGCCATAGACCAAAACCACAACCACCAGGGCGTAGCGCAAGCCCTGATCGCCATAGTACACACTCAACACATCACTCAAAATACCCGTCAGCAGTGGTCCCAAACCCATGCCGATCAGGTTCAAGACAAAGAACAGAATAGCCGAAGCTAGGGCCCGCATTCGCAGCGATACAATACCGTGGGTCATAGCAATGGTTGGCCCTAGGTACATGGCGCCCAAGAGTACAGGAATCGTGTAAACCCACAGGGCCGTGCTGTAATCGTTCAACAAATACACAGTGAGTGAGAACGGTACGGCGGCAAGTGTCGCCGCACCGGGAATCCATACATACCAACGTTTGTCTTTGACACCATACTTGTCGCCTAGATAACCGCCAAGAAAAGTACCTGTGGCGCCGGCGGTGCCCGAAATCAAACCGAGCCAGGTGGCGAGTTCGCCGGTTGAGGTCAACTCGTAATTACGAATAAAAAAGGAGGCTATCCATTGGCCGACGCCATAACCAACAAATGCGTGTAGTCCGGCGGCCAGAGATAGATGGCGAAAGGATTTACGTGACCAAAGCAGCGCAAACACTGCCTTGATAGGAGGCGCAACACTCTCGATGGTGACATGTTCAGACTGGCCGCGACTGGGTTCCCGCAGCGTAAACCTGACCACCAGCGCCCAGAGAATCCCGGGAATACCGATCACAAAAAATACCGTACGCCAGCCAAAGAAATCGTTAACCCAACCACCAATAATAAAGCCGAACAACACGCCAAAATTGATACCCGTGGAATAAATCGACAAGGCAGTAGCCCGTTGTTGCGGCGGGAAAATATCAGAAATCATGGAGTGTGCCGGTGGACTGCCACCCGCCTCACCCACGGCAACTCCTATTCTGGCCAGCAACAGGTGGGTAAAGTTTTGCGCCGCACCAGACAGTGCGGTCATTAAACTCCAAGTGGCGATGGCGACAGCGACGATATTCCGCCGCGTGCCCTTATCTGCCATCCGCGCAATGGGGATGCCCAAAACCACGTAAAATATAGCAAAGGAGATCCCTGACAGCATGCCTAACTGCCAGTCCATCAGGCCCAGGTCTTCCTTGATGCTTTCCTGCAGGATGACGAGGATCTGGCGATCGATAAAGCTGAAGATATAGACCGTGGTCAACACACCGAGGGTATACCATTTGGCACCCGGTGAAAATTGCTTAACGGTCTGCTGGCCCTGAGTCTCGCCCTCAGCAGGCTCGGTGGCGCTGATCTTTGAATCACTCACCTGGCATTCCCCTTTATTGGCGCCATGCTGACTACACAGCACCTAGTTGGTTGCGACTGACCAGCCGTCTGCCCTCGACCTTAGGTAGACTGATCGCAAATGTCAATTTCGACCGGTTTTCTGCCAGAGTAGGCCGCCCACGATAATCGCCAAACCTATATAAGTGGTGCTGTAGATCGGTTCACCCAAAATGTAGTGAATCAACACCAACGACAAAAATGGTGATAGAAAAATCAGGTTGCTGACTCGACTGGTGTTCTCAGCCAACTTGAGCGCCTGCGACCAGCACAGAAAGGCCAGCCCCATCTCGAAGATACCAATATACAGGGCTGCGCCAAGTCCGGGCCCGACACTCACTACTGGGGTTGAGAACAGCATGCAGCCCAACAGCGCCACCGGTATCGCACAAAGAAAATTCAGGCATAGTGCCAGCAACGGCTCGCGGCTATCTCGAATATTCAAAATCCAATACCCCGCCCAGACGACTGTCGATGCCAGTGCCAACATGACGCCGGAGAAACTAACGATAGAGGTCAACTGCCACTGGCCCTGGGTTGCTATCAGGACCACGCCAGCGTAGCAAACTGCGGCGGCAAACAGGTCGCGAACGGTCACACGCTGTTTAAGGAAGTAGATGGACATCAACGTCAGGACTATCGCCCACGTATAGTTGATAGGCTGTGCCACCTGGGCCGGCAACCGGTCATAGGCGGCAAATAGAATCAGGTAATACACCAAGGGATTGAGCGTGGCGGCCAGCAAAGTGATACGCCAGTGTTGGCGAAAGGTAGGCAACAATTCAGATAGCCTGCCCTGCCAAACCAACGCACTTAACAGTACCAATGTAGAGGAGACGCAGGCGTAGAAGATGAGTTGAACCACGGTGAGGCTCGCCAAGGCAATCTTGAATGCCGTGGCTACCGTCGACCAGAACAGTACCGTTGTGATGCCAAACGCATAGGCTTTGTGCTGGTCAACCATGATTGCTGAAGCCTCGTTGCGCCCTGTGTTTCAACCCGTGTTTCAATCTGTGTTTCAATCTGTATTTCAACCTGTTACAGGCGGAGCCAAGGCACCGGAAAAGTCATAGGGTACACGAGAATGACGGAAAAATGACGACTTTATCAATCCATCAAGGCGCGCCGGGAGCCGCGATTCGCGGCAAACCATAATACCGAATTTAACGTGCCGGTCTTGCGCCTGAGTCAGCACGAGTCTGGCGTTAACACAGCGCCCACCAAAACCTTGCGTTGTTCATCGCGAATATCGCAACTCAAGAACAAGCCATGGGAGCTTGCGGTATCAAAGTTAACCTGGATGTCATGTTACTTATCGGTGGTCGCGCCACGAGACCTATCATTTATGCGTCACTGCCCCCTCGAACAGTGCGTTAGGCAAAGTAGTCGATGAAGGCTATGCTCGGGCTCCTTGGCTAGCGCACTGGCGTGCAGCGATCCTAACTTCATCTGTCGGCAGGGGATCCCTCGGCCCCAGCAATCATTTAATCGGAGGTAAACGCTGTGCGATACTTGACCGTTGTTCAAAATATATGCTCTGGTACCTACGGTTTAAAACCTTTAGTGAGCTGACTTTCTGGTAAGCATCCTTGACGCTGGGCTTCATCCCACACTATTTTAGGCTATTGTCATTTTAGGCTATTGTCGCGTTAGCGATCTGGAACCTCAGCATGCTAAAGGCACGCCAAAACATAACCAGGACAGATCTATGACTGACATCGGTGAGATGGACGCTGTGGAGCTCGCAGCGATTCGATCGTGCCCTTGAAGACGCACGTGCCATCAAGCCTGGTTCTGCGCCATTTGCGGGCGTCCCGACACTCATCAAAGACCTCGGTACGCCGGAAGCTGGTGAACCCAGTTACATGGGTAACCGAGTGCTCAAGGCGCTTGGGACAAAGGCTCCGGTGGATGCCCACATCGTCACAAAAATGAAGGCTGCGGGCTTGATCTCGATCGGTCGAACCAACGTGCCGGAGATGGCCTGTGGTAATTGCCCATGGGCTTGCGAAAATGAGGCCTTTGGCGATACCCATAACCCCTGGAATCTCGCCCACACGGCCACCGGCTCAAGCGGCGCAAGCGCAGCGGCAGTGGCGGCTGGGATTGTACCTATTGCCCACGCCAACGACGGCGGGGGTTCCACTCGAGTGCCAGCCAGTGCCAATGGTCTGGTGGGCCTAAAACCGTCTCGAGGTCGCATATCATGGGGGCCGATGATCGGCGAATCCTGGGCAGGTGCCTCCGTCCAGGGACTGCTCACCAAAACCGTAAGAGACACCGCGCTCGGATTGGATCTCGTGTCCGGGCCTATGCCTGGCGACCCTTACAGCTTGCCGCAACCCACCCGAGGATTTTCTGAAGAGCTGAGCCGCTCACCATGAAGGCTTCGAATCGGCCTATGCCGAGTGAACGAACTCAGCCCGCTGCACCCAGACTGCGTTGCCGCCGTTGACTCGGTGGCTAGATGCCTCGCGGCCGAAGGACACTACGTCGAAGAGGCGTATCCCGAAACCCAATTTGATGAATCCGGATATGCAGGCTACTTTCGCATCATCGCGGTGGGTACGGTCGCGACGGTTCGAGCCATAGAGCGGATTGCCGGCCGCTCGCTCACAGAAGCCGACATGGAACCAGGTTCCTGGGTGTCTTACCAGATGGGCTTACCCGTCACCGGCGCTGAATATGCTGAAGCGCACGCCCACATGAACCTGTTCACTCGTCGATACGCAGCATGGTGGGAAGGTGGTAACGGCTATGATCTGTTGTTATCGCCGACAATGGCCACACCACCGCCCAAACTGGGTTTTCTTATCAGCGAGCCGGCGGATCGGGTAATACGTTCCCGTGATACGTTTCCCTTTACGATGCAGTGTAATGTGACGGGTCAACCGGCGATCTCGTTACCGCTCGCCATGAGTCGCGACGGCTTACCTGTTGGCGTGCAATTGGCAGCGCGATATGGCGATGAGGCAATACTCCTTCGAATCGCGGCACAGCTAGAACAACTGATGCCTTGGCACCAACGCAAGCCTACCGGCATCGAATGAAATCAGATACAGAGATAAAGCCAACAGCGCGCGTCCACTAAGGGGCAGGCAATAACCCCAAAGAACACCGCAGATTGCAGAAAAGCACTAGCGAACGCCTCGCCTACTGCGTTACTGACGCCACGCAGAGAACGTCATATTAACGTAATTCACTTATTAGATAGTTGCCGATAACTAACTACAAATGTGTAGTTTCGATACGCTCGAAAACAGCACCCAATCACTGCTTGCTCTAAATACACGATCAGTCTGTACGCTGAGGGGCCCCGCTTTATCAGACAGCAAATCCTGATCTAGCAGCTCAGCAGACAGGCCTAACTTAGCTTTGAAGTCGGATGAGTGATTCGTCCGAGCCTTGTAGGCTTGGTATACTCGGTATTTTCTGTGCTTTTGTTACCGCGTCAACGATGCCAAAAAAATCTTACGATTTATCCCCCGTGTCAGGTTGTCGGGAACTTTCTGGCCCAGCTCTAGCATCACAACTAAAGCAATATTTTTCACCAGACTTTTTAAAGGACTTTTCACAGAAGTAAGAACCAAGAACAAACCGCAAAAAATACTAGCTTTTACTGCTAAATGTAGTAGTTTTAACGAACAGATCCATAATTTTTGCCGTTACAGGGGAGCCGCTATGCGCTATTCGGACTATCTGAATGCCGTGTCCTTTCATCACAAGACCATCAGCTACAATGCATTAGCACCAAAACTTGATCCTGACTCACCCAAAGTTGATGCCAGACTTGCCATCACACTAAAGCAATCATTCGATTTAATTGGTCCCTATTGCTACAAACGAATAATGGATCAAGTTAAGGCAGTCGTGCCACTGGCAGCTTACCTGGTTCTCTTCCAAATATTGATTCTTCGCCATCCCATTGACTCAGCTCTGATGTTAGGTGGTGGTTTAATCGCCGTGATTGTCGGCCTGGCCGTATTCATGGAAGGCCTGAGCACGGGTCTAATGCCCTTTGGTACAATCATTGGTGACAATTTACCTAAAAAAGCATCGATGACTGTGGTGCTCATCATCATCGGTATGTTGGGCGTGGGTGTCACGTTTGCAGAGCCGGCGATTGGGGCTTTACAGGCTTTCGGCTCATCAGTCGACGTCAACACTGCGCCATATCTTTATGAGCTCTTAAACAATTGGACCATGCCCTTGATCTTAATGGTCGGTGCCGGCGTCGGTTTAGCTGCCATCTTGGGAACCATGCGGTTTGTTAGGGGTTGGTCCCTCAAACCAATGATTTATTGTGCGCTGGCACCGGTCTTGGCACTAACGGGGTATGCTTGGCTGGATCCTAACTTACGATCTGTCCTCGGTCTTGCGTGGGATTGCGGTGCAGTGACCACTGGCCCCGTGACGGTTCCCCTGGTTCTGTCTCTCGGCATCGGTATTGCTAACGCCGCTGGCAAGGGACAGTCTTCATTATCTGGATTCGGAGTCGTCACGTTAGCTTCATTGTTTCCTATCTTAGCCGTACTTATTCTCGCTATTTTCATGTCTTTGACCATCACACCAGAAGAGATACGACAGGCCGCTCAAATGGCATCGGCGGCCGTTGCAGTTGAGCCTACGGCTTGGGACAAGACGCCACTGATAGAAATTGTCGCTGGGGTTCAAGCCATATTGCCTCTGGTACTGTTTTTAATGTTTGTACTGTTCATCATCTTGAGATCCAAACTGCCAAACCGAATGGTGACGTTCTACGGTTTAACACTCAGCATAGTTGGTATGTGCATCTTTAATGTCGGCCTGACATATGGACTCGGCGCTATTGGCGCACAGACAGGCGGTGTCTTGCCTGCCGCTTTCATGGAACTGCCTATCAGCCAATTTTCGCCCATCTACCCAGAGTTAGTTGGGATAGCGATAGTGATTGCTTTTGCTTTCCTTATGGGCTTTGGTGCAACCCTCGCAGAACCCGCACTCAATGCGTTAGGTCTGACAGTGGAAAACTTAACGAATGGCGCGTTTAAAAAATCGATGCTTATGTATAGCGTTGCTATCGGAGTTGCGGTAGGCATAGCGCTTGGTATAGCGAAACTCGTTATCGGTTTTGACCTTATGACAGTTCTGATTCCTCTGTACCTGGTGGGTATCGTTTTGACGATGCTTTCAACTGAAGAATTTGTCAATGTCGCCTGGGACAGTGCCGGCGTGACAACAGGTCCGGTAACTGTACCATTGGTGTTGGCAATGGGCCTTGGGCTGGGTTCAGCCGTATCAGCGGTAGAAGGCTTTGGTATTTTATCACTCGCCAGTATTTGCCCTATCCTCGCCGTTCTAACCATGGGCCTGGGAATTCAATATTTAAATAAAGTAAAGTCACCCACTGAAAACAGCGTTACAGAGGCATTGATATGAAAGAACGAAGCATTACCTATTTATCAGATGCATTTTTAATAACCTGTGTCTTACAAAAGGATTTAGCGGAAGAGGTTCTAGCTGCGGCGAAGAATATCGGCGCCCAGGGCGCAACGATTAGCTATGCCAGAGGTACCGGTATTCGCGAAAGAATGGGACTCTTGGGCGTCACCATAGACGAACAAAAAGAAGTTATACGGATTATCGTGTCTGAAGATCAATCCAACCTGGTGTTTGAAGCCATGTATCTCGCTGGCCAGCTCGACACCCCGGGCATGGGCATCATGTATATGGTCAAGCTTGATCGCGTTGCGACCTATGTTCCTGAATCGATTATGAACGCAGCTAAGTAAGGAGGGACGTATGCAAGTAGAAATTGGAGCATTGGTCCACAAAGATTGCGGACCCGCTGTGCTCGAAGCCATGCGCGGCACCGAGGGCGTTGCCGCGACCATGATAGAAACTGGGCGATCAAATGATTTGTTTGATGACCGACAATTTGGTGAATATGGCGAAGCATCGATCATTACAATTATTGCTGACGAAGAGCACAAATCAGCCGTTTTTGACAGATTATATGGCGCTTGTAATCTTTTTGATAAGTCCCAGGGGATTATTTTTATGACAGAACCGGTCATTCGCACTAGCTTGTAGTCTTTTGATTGGCGCGGAATTGGCCGCGGTAATGATTGCGCCGCCACCAAACTCCAGCAAGGCTTGCCTGTATCGATCAGCAAGAACCTGCCTGCGACTTATCATGGGTGCTGTACACCCCGCATAGCTCACACACCTATTTGCTTTGCCACCTGTTATCTTCACGCAGCGAGTGGCGAAAGTCGAAAAGTCTTATCGAGGAGAAAACATTAAACGTCAGAAAGTTAATCTGATTATAGATGTGCTACCAAGCCCCCTGCTCGACAACCACTGTCTGAATGACGCAACCCTAGCTAGACCGACCCCAGGCTAAATTCATTAAAAGTATCGAGTGAAACCCTATCCATGGTGAGGCCCAACTTCGCCGCCAATACCCGTTCTTGGGTAACAGGCTAAGGACTCTATTCTCGTGCTGAGGGCTCTATGCTCGAGCTGAGGGCTCTATTCTCGTGCTGAGGGCTCTATGCTCGAGCTGAGGGCTCTATGCTCGAGCTGAGGGCTCTATTCTCGTAAAACTGGCCTTGCCAAAATTATTACTACGAGTACTATATATGGGGGTTAGCCTCGGGGTTTAGCCTCCGCTGGGGCCCAACAAACTAGCAACTCAGTAATAGGATTCCAAGTAATGCTTCGAGTGCAATCGGTTTTAGCCTTACTCTGCTTTTCTTTTTCATTCGCCACAGCGCAAGTTAGCCTCGAATTAAGTGAAACAGACAATTTTTCTGAACGGATTCAGCAAGATAAACGAGACATCGATGCCTATGTCTCGCTGATCAAAAGCAATTCTGACAGCTCCCAATTTGATGTAGCACTTGACTACCAAAAAACAGCACTAAGATACGCCCGTCAAAGCCGAGATATTATTATCTTACGCACCTTGGGAATCATCGCTAACTCTGGTCTCGGCAAGTTAGACAAAGCTGAAGCCGAGTACAAACGTGCCTTCAAAATAAACGGCGCGCAATCCAATGTCGCACTTCACATAGCGATGTCGGAAGCTTATCTCAAGTTCAAGCAGTTGGATAAAGCTAAGATAGCAGTCGCGACAGCCCTAAAGGCCAACCCCGCAGACAAACAATCAGTCACTTTACTGACTCGCCTGTTGGAAATAGAAAAAGCAATTTTAGTGACTGGCAATGTCTTAGCATACGACGAATCGATTAAACGATCGCAGGTTGCGGGTCTTCTCATTAACGATTTACGGATTGATCAGTTTATGACATCGCCCGCAAAATCAGATCAAAGCATGACCTCAGACCAAGGCCTAACGGACTACGCTGATTCTGCTTTTGCAAAAGAGATACTCACAGCACACACACTTAACCTCCGAAGCTTTAGGGTTCAAAATGGCGCCTTCAGGCCTGACGCGGATTTCACATATCAGGATTTAGCATTGCTCGCTGAAGATATATTGCATCTGACGACAGGCATCAATAGGGCTTTATATATCGGATCGCCGAGTCCCTTCTTTGATTTATCTGCTGACGATACCGCCTTTAACGCGTTCATGAACTCGATAACGCGAGGTATTATTGAAGGCAATCTAGGTGGCAAAATACAGCCGAAATCCAGCGTTTCTGGGGCTAAAACAATACTCGCACTGGTGCGTTTAAAAGAACTATTAGCCACATCAAAGCTTGCGAAAAATTAATATCAGGACAACTCGAATATGCAATATTTTAGCCGATTAATTGTTACCGCTGCGATTCTCTTATCGCCATTGATGGCAAGCGGGGATACAGAAATTATAAAAGCGCAAGGACAGGGGGTTGCGTCGACAAGCGATCGGAGTAATACACAAGCGAAACTAATGTCAATGCGGGCCGCGAGAATCGATGCCCAACGGAAGTTATTGGAGGAAATTGAGGGCGTACAGCTCACTGCGTTATCAACGGTGAAAGACCTAATGCTCACTAACGATGTTATAGGCACTAGGGTTAAGGGCATGCTCAAAGGTGCTTTCGAGGTTTCATCGAACGCAACCAAAGACGGTGGCGACTGGGTCAGTACCATCGAAATGGCCCTGTGCTTAACATCCGATAGTGCGCAATGTCGTGGGCAAATCAATCTTACAACGTTAGCGAAACCTTACCTGGAAGTTACACCGGAAAAAGACTTGTATTCAGCCCAAGACCTTAATGCAACAATTAACACAACCGATAGCGTAAGCACGATAGAGGAGCAGCCTCTTTATACAGGCCTAGTGTTAGATGCGACAAAATTCAAAGTAACGCCTCGGTTAGACATAAGAGTCAAAAATCGCAATGACAAGGAGCTATACGGACCGGGTTACGTTGCAGATGGAAAAGATTGGTTGCATTGGGCTACTTCGGTTGAACAGGCGCAATCCTTCTCTGAAGTCGTTGGCACTAACCCAATGATCATTACAGCATTGCAACTTGATGCCGCTGACCATATCGTACTTGCTGATCTCGTTGCTGCCGGGCTCTTCACCGAGAACCTGAAAGCAGGCGATTTCCTCGCAAAAGGTAACGTCATCTTTGTGGTTTCCGATCAAGAGCAATGAGTTTACTTCCGGTTGGGTTGTTGATTTTATTGATTGCGGCTGAGAGTATCAGTGCGGCTGAGTTGGATGCGTTCGATGCACTAGACGAACAATTTCAGAACAGCTTCGATATGCTTGACTCAGATCTAAACGCCGAATACGAACTGATTAACGCGGCTATCGATCAAGGTTACCAACAACTCAGCCAAGAAATTGGCGTAACTTGGGGAACGGATGATATTAAACTCCCCGAGAAAGACGTGTGGGTAGACTACTCGAGCGACAAGACTACTCGCAGAGTTTTTGATTTCGCGGCGGAAACACTCATTGTTGAACACCTAGTGGACCCCAATGCGAGCTCTGAATCGACTTCAGCGCAAATTAAGGACGCTGTTTTAGCAGCACAAACAGACACTGAAATCGACTTAGAGTCAAAGGACGATGCTCTAAATTATGCCCTAGAATCACTTCGCAAGAGTGGAGTTAACCTACCGCTAACACCTACAAGCGGAAGTAGCAGACGCAAGCCAGTACTGGGCAATCATTTGCTAATTTCAAGTCAGACCCTGAGCGCCATCGACGAGATTGCAAAAGAAACATCTGAGGTGACATCAGGCCTATCGAATCGAACAGACCAGACACTGCCTACTACCAGTAAACTAAAGGGAGTGCCGCTGAATAACGCCCAACAGGATCAACTCTCTAAGGGAATCACTAATCGCCCGCCACAAAGACCGTCGGAGGCGGAACAGCAGCCCCCCAAGAGGAGCACCAGCAAGAAGAACGATGAGCCGGACTCACTCACCGATGTAAGCGCATCGAAGCTGAGTAGCGGATACACTGCGGACGGCAAAAGAAAAATCACAATCACTATCCCCCTTCAACAGAATTTTCTGACCACCAGAGCTGAAGAATTTAGTGACACTGTACAGGCTCAAGCTAGTCGGCAGGATCTGACAGCAAGTTTAATCTTTGCGATTATGGAAACGGAAAGCCACTTCAATCCAAGAGCAAGGTCGCACATTCCCGCATTTGGCCTTATGCAATTGGTACCCACTTCGGGTGGCGTTGATGCATACAACTACCTGTATGGTAGGAAAACAATACTACCGCCCGCTTACTTCTTTCAATCCGACCAAAATATCGAACTGGGTGTCGGATACCTAAAATTGCTGAATGAACGTTATTTAAAATCAATCAAAAACCCACTGAGTCGCCTCTACTGCACTGTAGCCGGGTATAACACCGGCGCGGGCAATGTTGCACGCGCATTTAATGGCACTACAAATATCAACAACGCAGCCAAAATCATCAACAAAATGACCCCCTCACAGGTTTACGAGCGGCTATTAGACAACCTGCCTTATCCAGAAACAAAAAATTACCTCAGAAAAGTTTTCGCCGCTCAAACCCGCTATCGCCATAAAGACTAACCATCTGGACCGGGCGGAACTTAATAGCAGTTCGTTTGTGATTCACACAAGGCGAATGCAACTCAACTCATCTCATGCTAAGTGGCACCAAACTTAACCTACTAGAGCACGAGAACGGCCACAGCCCCCCCAGTAAAGGGTAATCAAACTAGCTGTCGATTTAGTGACCAACCGACTTAGGGCCGTTAATCGGAACTCCACCTCAGTCCCGTCGTTATTGCGAGTCAGAGATTAAAACGGGTCATCAACATCATTATCACCCAGCCAGGCACCCGGTTTGGGAGTTTTGCCCTGACCAGTTGATTCACCGCCTTGCGCTCTCGGCAGCTGATTGGTTTTTTCCTGATTGGTAATAGCCTTAGTAGCGACCCCGCTCGCTCCTGCTGCGCGTCCTTGCTGATACGCGACGGGATCGTCTTTGCTTTTTGCGGCTTCTTCTTTCATTCCTGCTAGCTGTCCCTTCTTATAGCTTTGATCTGTATTGAGCTCTTTCAGCAGTGCATAGGTTTCACTCATTAATGCCGGTGACTGTGCTGCAATAGCACTATTGATATTTGCAACTACGACAACAATATCCTTGCCAGAGGCCGGATGTACTGTACGTATCACTTTCCTCTTCTCCAAACCTGCTATACCTAACTCTTTCACTTCCTGGCTCATCGACTCACTAAGTGCTTCGTAGTATAACTGCTCGGTCCTTACGCTCCCGTCGCGAAGACTTTGATTGTCAATGCCCGCCTGTTCCTTACCCTTCTTTACAGCTACTTCTGCTTTCAAACTTAGGAGCGCCATTCGCTGTGCTGAAAGAGTCGCAGAAGTTTCTGCACGTGTCATAGTCGAGAGGTTTTGTTTATTGTATTCAGCCGCAGCTATACCGATGTAATTATCAGACCCATCTCTCGCCAAGTAACGTCTCGGGCCCACCATATTAGCCAATTCCTGATTACCCAACCAATCCTCCAGACTTAACTTGGTCTCGCGCGGCTCGATATCTCCCGTGCCAAGAAGAATATGTTGCGCTTCGCGTTCCAGCTTAGGACTCCAAGCTAACAGCACCGCAACCTGCAAGTTCTCGTATAAGTCATCGTAAGACTCCGCCTGAAACATGACGGTAGCACCAAACAAAGGCATTTGAGACTCAACAGCAACACTTGTACTGACTTTCGTCCCTACATCGCCACGAATTGCCTGAATTTGGCGCTCGAGCTCTTGACTAGCTAGAAGAACCTCACTTGCACGACTATTGACATTATCGCGGCGTTTTTTGAGACGATCTACTTGCTGCTTCTTGTCCTCCAAGATTGATTTAGAGTCATAGGTCTCGTCCAGTTTTTTGATAATGGAATCGAGTAAGCGTTTCCCACGGTCATCCCATGTTATGCCTTTGGCTTCTGCGGCTAATGCTGCATCTAGGCCCTCAGCTAATGTGGCTGCCTCTGCCTTCAGACTCTCGAGCTGTCTATCAAGCTGCTCTTGAGCCGCCTTTTGTTGACTGCTTGCCTGAGCAAGCTGTGCTTGAATCGACGGACCAGCTAACGCTATAAATTCGCTTGCGGACGCCGTGGCCATTCGACTGATAATAAGATCGGTCTTGGCTCGCAGTATCGCTTCAGTCGCAATCAGCTCTCTAATATTTAGAAAGTTTGGGTTTGTAGGGCTCACATTTCTCGACGCAGAGCCTTTCGCAAAATAGACGGGTTTAGAAGGGTCTGTTACATAGTTTTTCCTGGTAGCACTTTCATCCACCAAGTCTATCGCGAGCTTAGACAGCTCATAGGACGTCGGTTTGACTTCCGCTTGGGCCTCCATAACGGCTTGCACACCGGCATCTACCTCGATATCAGCACTAACGGCAGAAGCGCACAGGAGTATTGAGCCACTCAAAAGACTTACCCATTTTAACGAAATATTCATCTACTTCTTCCTTGTTATCTTGTTGCATCTCTATCGTTTAAAGCTTTTTTCGGTAGATTTCCTCGACCACTCTACCGTTCCTACGCTACCAGTCGTCAGCCATGATCTCTTTTTGTTTTTTCACGCGATTCTTGAATTCACCATGAGTGCGCGAACCACTGGTCTGCGCCACTGATTTTAATCGACAGATGTATTTTCCTGGTGGTAGTTCAGCTGGCAGCATCTTCTCAATAGGTTCTAACCATTTACCGACACTGAACTTCGCCGTCACTCTCGTAATCTCCATCAAGCCAATCATTCGCTCTTCTCGACCGATCGACTCTTTCGTGTATGGGTCTAGGATCCGCTCGCCAGCTTCGAATACGGTATACACCGCACCCACCTCTACCATATCCCCGCCTTGATTCAAGGTCAACGCCGAACCACTGGCTGCTACGACGGTCAGCGGATAACTCGCCTCCAAAATTTGGCGTGCGATTTTTTTGCTAGCCAAGTCGGCAATCACCACATAAGGAGAAAAGCCATCATGGGTTAGTTGAAGGTCCGAAAAATCATCTGCTTCAAACCGATAGGATACTAGGTCAGCAAATCGGACCTCACCGGAAGAGACTTTTTGTATTTGGTAGCTAATCTGAATACTCCCTTCTGGCAAAGGAAACGTTCTGTTTAGCGCCTCAAAACGCACCTCCCGAGTTTCAAATGCTACTGACTCAATGCTTCCGGAGATCAATAAATCTGCCGACAAATCTGCCGTGACCCTTAATTTGTCAGCTACTGCCACAGACTTGTTTTTCAATGTGACATCCCGCTCACTCTGCAGCGCAACACCCTCTTGTCGATCAATGACTTCAAATCGCCGACTGCTGGCCAGGTTCGCTGATAAAGCGCCAGTAAATATCCCTGCTAAACGTTGTAAAATGGGATCTCGTTCCTCTGCAATAAAAGGCAGTACCGCAAGACTTAGTCTCGAGCCTGATTGCTTACGCAGCCTAGCGACGCGCGCCAATATCAGCACCGAGACCAAACCATTGTCTAAGGACTCGTGAGATAAGAGGTCATAGGAGTCAACGACGCCATTGGTTAAGCTCGTAACCTTTTGCTGCATTTCACTCGTAAAACGCCCATCAGGACCAAGCTCCGGGCTTTCTTCCCAGTTCTGATCTAAGCGCTCAAGCGCAGCCATTTGTCGACCGTTAACTCGGCCGATAGCCTCGACAAGCGCTTTCTTAATCGCCAGTGATTCGGTTTCTGCCTCCGCAGACACCTCCACCTCGACAAGTTCCACGGTGGTTCTTGATCCTGCTGATTGTTTCTTATCTGGTTTTGACCAATTTTTAGTATCCTGAGACACGCGCGGCGCGTCGTCATTCGATGCCTTTGTAGGCTTGAGTTCTTCCGAAGGTACGACCTCCGCCCGGATAGTTATATAGAAACAATCGCCGCTTTCAGGCTCATCCCAAACTTGGGCGACGGTTGATAGAACCTTTACTTCGGCACTTGAATAAGCGGCTACCCAGTCGCGTTTTAAGGCAAAATCTTCCATTTCCGTTTCACTTTCGATAAGCGTTTTGGAAGACTCTACGGCTTTTCGCTTAGCATCCTGGAGCGCAAGACGTTCTGTTTCTTTACGGGATAGCTCTGATCCCATACATGAGTAACCTTTAACTTCGACAATCGAGGACGGATTGGCGAGCACGTTCTGACCAAACAAGGCCCATACCAACACCAATAGATACCGCATTCGTGATCTCCTTTGCCGACTCAACACATTCAACGCTAATACACTTGTGACATTAAAATATTTTTCGCAACATTTTAGTCTGCGGATTTACCGCTTTTATCTTCACTTTGAGGAGGCTTTTTTCTGCCACCGAAAAGCCAGGATCTGTTAAGGGTCTGTGCCAACTCATCGACACTTCCCAAGGCCAGTTCGGTTTTCCTAATCAGTTCTGGAAGAGATTCTGCAATCGGATCACCTGCCTCAATCAATCTCTCTGTTTTTTTCAGGGTGGCGGTCGCTTGTGCGGTGAGGCTGGCCGTATTTTTAACTGCCGCAACTAGATCGTCTTCTGAGTTCTCGATTATCCGCTGCGCGCCTTGTGCCGTTGCGTCGAAGGAAATCGCACTTTGCTCAATTGTCATCAGCAATTTAGGTAGGCTTTGAGAAACCACGTCAAGCTGCGCGGTAATTGACTGCAAATTGCTAACCATCAAATACAGAGATGCTTGATTCTCAGAGAAACCCGTGGTTATTTCCTCTGTCGATTGGACGATATTGGTGAGTTGCGAGACGACTAAGCCCACATCGAGGCTATCTAAAATTGAGTTAAAACCCGTTTCAAGTGTAGTCTCAAGTTCATCACCAGCCTTGAGCCTTTCATTTGAGTCCATCCCCGAGATAAAAGACAATCCGATACCATTTAAGATCGACGTTACGCCAATCTCACTGTCGATTAAAAGCTTAGAGCCTGATGTGTAAAAGCGTTCGTACTGTTTGGACAGTGAAATCACGACGGTTACTCTACCCTGGGCATTGAGTTCAACTCCACTCACGGAGCCAATCGTCACGCCGTTTAGGTTGACTCTCGCATCTTGCTGGATGCCATAGGTTTTGTCTAAATAAGTTACAAACGTGACGTTGTCTCTATCGCCTAACTGCCGCAACCATGGGGACAAGAAGAGCACGAGCATTATCAACAAAGCGCCAAAAACGAAGAACCCAATAATTCGATCTCGCGCTGTTATCTCTAAGGGACCTGTTGTATTTGCTTTCAAAATTCAAACTCTACTAACTTGTGCGCTTCGATCTTGTAAGCGCAGTCCATTTCGCCTAACAGTACATCTTGTGATGTCGCTATTATTATCGTGGTAGCGTGCGTTTTCTGAAATTCCTTAAGTCCAAGAAATGCGAGCTCGATCATTTCCTCATGCATGCCACCATCAAACTCATCAATCAAACATAAAGATGGGCGAACGATTAAAGCCCGAATCAAGTTAACAATTCTTATCTGAACATCGTTTAGGTCATATGGGAAGCTCGAAAGCAGTTGTGTATCCAACGCGAACATTTCACAAAGTGCATGCACTCGCGCAGAAATATCCTGGTCTAAGCGGTTGTGGTAATCCAGCGGCAAAATAATATTTTGATAAACATTAAAAAAACTGATTAAACCGCCCGCCTCATACGAAATAGCAATGTGTTGAGATCTATCTCGCTCAGAGAGCCCAAATGTACTTACCCCATTAATCGAAACCTCACCTGTTACTTCCTCAATCAATCCAGCCAGCCCTTTGAGCAGAGAGGTTGTACCACCAAGCACACAGGCTTCAATCCCACAGATCACTTGCTTGGGTAGCTCCAAACACAGATCCTCGAATAACAAATTACCGGGGAACTCTAGCCTGAAATTTTTTACGATTAGCGCCATAATTTTAGCGACTGTAGGCGAGATAAGAGAGCAACACGTTCAGCGCCAGAAAAACTGCAAGCTGAATCGTCACCGATGTTGAAATCGCATTAGAGATAGACAGATGATCTTTGCTCACCTTTAGACCAAAGTGGATAGAAACCAAGCCAATCATCAGACCACCCAGCACGGCTTTTAAAGCATTGATCAGCAGCTCACTGTTCTGTATTTGCTCGAGGACAGCCATTGATAGCCCTGTAAATCGTGCGGATGGATCAGACAGCCAAATCATAAAGTAGCTCGACAAAAAAACTACAACATCGAAGTAAATGAACATAATTAACAAAGACACTGGAAACGCAATGACAACAGGTAGCAATAAAATGAAAGCCGGGTTAACGCCTAAGCCTCTCAATACGCCAAATTCGCCTTGCAACTGCAGGTAACCTATCTCATAGGTCACGGCAGTCCCTGATCGCGCGATTAAGATAAGCCCTGAAATTAAGGGACCAAGTTCTCGAATCACAATCAACACGAACAATGAGCCAAATTGATTCTCTAATGCTTCACCAGGCAAATAATCGTATAGCCTCGAGATCATGAGCACACCAATCAGTGCACCGACTACAACATTGATATAGAGGGCTCGTACGCCTGTTGAGTAGAGCTGGTGGTTGAACAGTTTTTGAAATAGACGCCGTTTTGCACTATTCAGCAAGAGTCGGCTGGATTTGACAATGACCCAAGCGGTTCCTGTGAAGTGAAGCAGTGGATGAAAAAACTGGATCACAGCGCCGCCGATCGTGCTGACCAGCGGGATCGGTCGTCTCTGAATTTTTGAGCTAGACTCACGCATTTTTCAACAAATCGTCAAGACACATCGTTATCGGGGCATCAATGCCAAACAAACCAATTCATCTAGCCAAGGATAAACACATTGACTCATATGGAATTCGCGTGTCGTACCACAGGCAGAGACTGCACAGGCAGAGACTGCCTAAAACAAGCCGCAGCAAAAGTAAGGTCAGGCGCTACTATCAAAACATATGGCAAGATTTGACTTAGCGCTAATTACTATAACCCTATGTACTATAACCCTATGCACTATAACCCTAGCTGCTCTAACCCTAACTGCAGAACGCTTTATCCTCGAGTTTTAACCAGCGCAGCGCACAAAGGCAAAGGGATCATGCCTACGTCTCAACCAACGCTTTGCAAGGGTTCGTCAATTGTTAACGATGGGCAGTTTAGCGTGTGCTTTAATGGCACCTAATGACACCTACCACTTTCATTCATGGGCTGACTTTCGAACAACTCTACGGTCATGATTTTTAGACTAAACGCTCCCTGGCCATTGAATGATAGAGCTAGCCCCGATTTTTCTTTCTTTGTTACAACTCAAGTAACGCACCCTATGGACAGAGCGTTAGACAGCACCCAACCGTCAAAAACGGTCAGGTGCGTCTAACTGCGCCTTTAAAAATCAAAGCTGTTTGCGCCCTCGTATGAAATATCGTTCTTCTTGAATACCTCGCGAGCTAGTTTAATCGTCGAGAACCATTTTTTGGCTGCACCCGGAGCTTTACTGACAATAAAAAGCCCCTGAGAAAATTTCTTTTTCATCTTCGCTGCACCCATAAGTCCAGCGCCTTTTATCTCAGTTGTCGCTGACTTGCCCCAAGCGCCGAGCTTTGGAATGTACTGCGCCGTTCTCAAACCAGCTTTTAACCAAGGAACTATCGCTTTACCGGCCTCTTCTTTGGAGACAGCTTTCATCGCATCGGCGTCAGACATGGCTGACTCGATGACCTTATCCAACTCTGCACTTCGTGCGATTCCCTCTTCAATACACTTATTGTCGCACGCGCCTGACATTGCCTTAGCATCCGCCTGAGCCGCATCACCCTGATTTTTCATTCCAAGCGCTGTTAAAAGCGCACCTTGTGCGAAAGTAACATCACGAAGAATTTCTTTAAACTCGGTGACGATACTATCCTGAGCATCTGCTGCGGAAAGCTGAGTTGCACCATCTGCATCAGCAGATTTTTCTGCGCCCGGCATCACACCTTTCATGGCATCACCAAGACCAGGAAGCGCCATTGCAACTGGTGTAACACTGGCTAAAGTTAAGGTTACCAACACACTAACTAAAGATATTCTGACCATCTTCTTTACCTCTTTTTATGACTGTAGTTATAGTTTCCGCTTAATTCTTTGTCTCATTGAGTTTCGACAGGGTAATCTACCATAGATAATAATTCTTTTTACCATCCAAAAAGCTCGTTTTATCGAATACCTGCCGAATTCAACTGATCTACGATTTCTTTGCTTGCGGCTTCTGCAGCCTTCACAAGAGCGTCTGTTTCCGCCGCTGTTTCGTTAAGCCCAGCCCCACGCATCTGAATTGGAGCGACCGCTGCGACTGACTCAAAAAATAAACCGTCATCGCGATAAACCCAGGCTTTTACTGAAGCATAAACGATATTATTGCCATTAACCGGGTCAATATCGGAACTTAGAACATCCACAGTTGCAACAACTAATAGGGGGATTTTTCCTGAAATCGCGTCGAAAGCAGCATTTTTTGTTTCAGGGCTCAAGTCATCACCGACCCCGAACTCATCTGCAAACGCATTCAAGTCAAAACCTGGGAACCGTCCAGCTACTTGGGAGGCATCTACAACTCTGAAGCCATAGGAGGAAAAATTTTCTGTTACTGCTGCGTCCAGAGCGCCTGAATTAAAGACCGAGTAGAGCACTTTGTTAGCTTTTTTCTCGACGCTGCCACCCGTGACACTCTTCTCAGTCGTCGTGCTTGTTCCAACAGCTGACATCGACTCGCCGGAAACGTCTGCACTTTGCTCCGCCTCAGAAATGTTAGTCTGTTGATTAATTTTGGTCACCTTATCATCATAGATTTTGACACTCATCTGTTTCCTAGCGACGAATACCGCTGTCATTCTAGATCTCGGGCCCTCAACAGCCGGCGCGTTTCTTGCCATTAATTGATTCAAAGCCGCAACATTTACCTCCGCTTTAAGGGCTAACCTGAAGGTCTTACCGTCACAGTCTGAACGAATAAAGGGGTTGAGCAGATAGGTATCGAGTTCCGCCAGAATTTCAGACTCGGCACTCGACAGCAGGTTCGTTGTCGCGACGCTTTGTTGGGAGCCCCATGTTCGAATCGCAGCAACCTTAACTTCTGTTAACGCTGATTGATAATCCGCAGCGGAACGCGGCTTACCTTTATTACATTTTCTGCTCAGTTCTTTTGTAACCGTCGCTTGAGTCCATTCGGTATCTGCATGAACCAATGGCGTCTGAAGCAGGCCGGTGACTAAAACCCAAAAAAAACCAATCACAGAGGATTTTCCAATGCCAAAATCAATCATTTTCATCGTCACTTGCCTTTGATTATTTGTATTATGTTTTTATCAATCGTTTTCATTTGCTTAACGATTTCTTTATATTTGCTCTTGGTTTTTAGGTGGCGATCCATCCATTTCTTATCCGGTTTAACCAACTGCCCCATGAACTCAGTGATCAACACCAGCTGTACTTCCTCGTAAATTGGCCACTCCCCAACCTGCGCGTCCTTGCTGTACTGCACGACTCTGCCCATCTGCATATTTTCTGAGAAGAGGCTTCCTAATGCCACGTCTGAGAAACCTACTTCCATTCCTACGCCATGGGTTTTTGTAGTGGTTGCGCTAGTCGACCCCAATTCTTTCGTACCAAAACCCCTGGCCACCAAATCGACCGCAAAATCGGCGGGCGGTAGCGAAAAGCTGACATCGTTACCTTCATCGAAACGCAGACGCATTGCACCTAATGCCTGACCCTTGGTATATGGAAGGACAGGGATATCATGAAAATCAGAAAGACCGCTTGAAAAGGCTGCTGCGAGCCAACTTTTATAGGCGTCTACGGGAATGTTGTTGGCCTTTAAAATTTCTTCGGCAGGTGGGTTAACCGTGACATCTCGGACTTGGACATAAACTTTCCACCCCTCTTTGAACTTCAAAGTTTCAAGCTTCTTGCCAACCTTGTCAAAAATACTCTTGCCTGGATCCTCATCGTTATTGATTAAGGTTTTTACAACCAGTTCTTCCCGAAGGGCTTCCATATCAGTGGTTTCGTTATAGCTTTTTACTGAAGCGCTGTAGACCGGAAAGGAGCTGATAACGCGTTTGTTCGTAAAATCAAAGGTCAGAATCTGCGCGCGAAGTGACAATTTCAAGGTGTTCCCGAAACTCGTGCGGTTATCCCGAAAAGACTCTGCGCTTATGGCCACAGCCGTCGCGAGAGCACTTCCGCTGTTGATACTGCCCCCCCCTTCTCCGCCAGTCAGAAACACTAAGTCTTCTCTGTCGACTTTGCTTACGATTTTCATTAATTCGGTATTAGCAATGCGAATTTTCGAGTCGCTCAATACTTTTGTGACGTAGGGCATCGTCACTTCCGCGTCTTTCAGCCCGCCGACAAAGGCTATACCAGCAAACTGAACATTTTGCTTTGCCTGCAGAGCGGTGGCGGCAAAGAAGCACACGAGAAACGCAGCAGCGAGACTATAATTATGGGCCATTACTATATTTTACCTCTTCAATCTGCTCGAGTATTTGGCATCGTAGCCTTGTTAGCCATAAACTCGACGACCATATCCAACATCGCTTTGCTCACACTTGTACGAGCCTCGAGGTGCGTGCCAACTACCGAAATGATGCGTACCAACTTACCAGCGGATTCGATCAGCTCACTACCATCTAATGCGCTGCTTTCGTGATCTAAAACGAGTACGTATCGAGCTGGGCCTATAATGTCTGACGTAAGGTTCTCACCCGAAAATAAGTTATCGATGCAAAACACCTTTTTGGCGCCTATCCGTGACTCCAGGTCATCCACCTCACGTTCATACTTTTTATCATCATCAAAATATCCTAAAAGCAACGCCTCTGTAGCACCTGTCCATTCAATTTCATCGAAGAAAAGTCTCGTTCCCCGTCGTGATCCTCGGACCGGAATGGAATAGAGCTTGCTCACCGAGAAGAATGCAATTCCCATAAGCACAGGAAAAACAAGATCAATCGCAACTGTTGTATAACTCATTGAGATCAGCGTAACGAGAACGCTGAGAACTTCCGCCACGATAAAAACAGAATCGATTACATCCTCATCGACCTCGTAAACGTGCGCGATAGCAAGACACCAAAAACCGAAACATGAAAAAAGCACAATCATCCAAACTGGAATGGGCGTCAAGCCAGTATTATTTTTCATGTCATCAATAAAATTGGCTATCATGAAGTTGTCATCAATCGCATTAGACAGCGGAGTCCCCTTAAGTAGCGCTAGCCCAGGCGCGGTAGCACCGATGACGATAATTTTTCCTTTCAATATGCCAAGATCAAAATCACCCTCTCCTGCCAAAGCAGAGTAAATGTCAAAAAATGAATAGCGCGTATAACTTGCGTTGTAGGGACGCCAATTGACCAGATATTCATCATTTAGCTCTGAGGAAATATTGGCGTCAAATATATCGATTGTTCTTTTCGCCAACGACGGGAAGGCGAAATTTTCATCATAAAACATCGGCTGAAACCGGCGAACGACCCCGTCATCGTCCAAAACCAGGTTGTTTATACCTAGACGATCGTGTGCTTCCGCGAAATAGGGATACAACACAGCAACCGTTTCGTCCATCAAGCCGGCTTCAGGCAAAACAGCTCCTGGTAGTTGAGACAGTTTGACCTCACTGAGCACATCGTTTTCAGCCGATAAGCGTGTTATGGGAAAAGCCACCTGCCGAGCATAACCAGACATTTCTGCTAGCAAAGCGTCAGATTCTACATCTTGAAGATCTGGGTCACTAAACATAACATTAAGAGCTACGGCCCCAACTTCATTGTCTGCTAAGCCTGCTAAAAACTCACCAAAAACAAATCGTGGCCAGGGCCAGCGTCCGAATTCATTAGCCATCAGCGCGAGACTTCGCTCATCGACATCAATCAATATGATATCTTCGTCCGCGCTAGGTTGCTTTAGTCGATACTCGAAAGCTAAGTCGATGGAGTCTGTGTCATATTGAAGAAATGCGGATCCCTGCTGACTCGTCACCACACCAAAATACGCCATGGTTGCAACTGAAAATAACGCGGCTAGCCCTAGATAAAACCTCTTTTTTGAACGTCTACTGATCAGCCCAACGACAACTATCAGCTTAGGCATAAACAAGGTAAATCTTCTTAACAGCGACATAATATGATTGACCCTATGGAACGCTGATTTTTATCAGCATAGATCCTGCGCGCGCTGGCAATGCTGCGGCTTCAAGCTCAGTCGAAAATGCGATCGATAACATATCTATTCTTTGATTTGGTGTAGGGTGGGTCTGAAACAACAGCTCTACGGATTTCGCCTCAGCCTTTAACCCATCCAGCTTAGCCAAGACATCAAAAAGCGCGCTGCTGTTATATCCCCCGCGTGCCGCGATTACAGCCCCATCTCTGTCGGCCTCGAACTCCGCGCCTTTGTCTAGCCCTTTAGTCATTACGTCGGTGAAGACACCATTCATTTGTGTAAAAAGGTCATTCGCGTTATTCATGTTAGATTGCATCTTGGCGATCATTTGAGTAGCTGCTTGCTGCTTCTTAATGATTTGCCAATGATGTTGTCTGACGACATGAGCTAATTCATGAGCGAGCACGGCCGCCAGCTCATCTTCAGTTTCCAACAGCTGATAAAGACCTCTGGTGACGAACACTTTACCTCCAGGGGCACAAAACGCATTCACAGAATCCGTATCCAGAATACCAAACACCCATGGTAGCTCGGGGCGCTCAGTCTGATCGGCCAAGTGACGTCCCAATAAATTTACGTATTCGTTAACTTTTTTATCAGCAATGAGATCTACAGTACCTAGATACAACGCCGCAACCTGGTCTCCCGCCAGGATTTCTTTATCATTCGTTTCTTCTGCCGCCGTAATGGAAATAGACAGGGCGAACAAGAAAACGCCAAAGTTCAAGATTTTTCTATTCAATCAAATTACCTCGCCGCGATGTCTGAGAAACGCAAAATTACCAATCATCATCGGAGACAACCTTTTTCTTTTTAGTTGGATTTGGTTTTTTGACGGTTTTTGCTGCAGCGGTTTTTGAAGCGTCGAGACTTGTCGACGTGTTTTGCTTTCTTATCGGGTCCGCTAAATAGGCGATTTTTCTACCACTAAGTCTTCGATCAGTTGCGAAATGAATCGCGTCTATGGACACCACCGTAGATTTCTTAAACTCTTCAAGCGCTTGAAAATCCGGGTCTGAAAGCTTGATCATCTCTGAGTCAAGCCCTCTTACGCCACTCGCTGATACAGCGTTACCAACGCCCTCGCGACCGCTTTTAAGGCCACTTAGTGAAGAACTTGTGGACCCGGTCCCAGCAGACCCTATCTTTAGAGAACGCAACTTGACCCAACCTTGTGAGGGTTTAATCAACTCAACCCATAATCCGCGCCGCACACCCGTTTCCACCCGAGTTTCTGCTTCTAGCAACCCGACCTTGTCGGCGCCACCTTTCGGCGCAGACAGCACTACAGCCTGCGATCTGACAACAGCTTCTTCAGCATTGGCTTTAAAGATCAACAGCGTCAGCAACACCAGATACAAAATCTTTGACATGAAACTCCAACCACAGACCAGATTCCCGCCACCAGACGATTGCAGGATTTGTGAAAATAATCAAGAGGCGATTGAGCCCTGTGGTTTCAAGCACACTCACCTCTGCAGTTAGCCCTATCCTTTCTGTGCGGCACCCGTGTCCCATTCCAGGCCCGCTGGCAGGATTTCATAACCAGCGTTAAGTCTTAGCCGCTGCAAAACCTGACACGCAAAATTCACGTCGTGTCATTTTCTGCATCTAAACGATAGGCTTTCCTGAGGCTGGGCAGCTGAGTATTCATGCCGCGGTCTAAAACACTATAGTAATCGTGATGCGCAGAGGGTTCCCGCGGGAATTCGCTGTTTTTTTGGCGTTTTTGGAGGGGAATGGTGCCCGGGGCCGGGGTCGAACCGGCACCGCCGTGAGGCGACAAGATTTTAAGTCTTGCGTGTCTACCAATTTCACCACCCGGGCAGTTTGGGAAGTGATCAAAGGCGCGTAGTGTAACGGTCTGCGGCCCGCGGCTCAATCGCTATCAGACAACTTTCGCGAGATTTTGGCTTGACGCTGATAAATGCACAAATACGAGGCGCACTATGGGCGATTTTGGAAGATGATCTCGGCCTTTTGAACCACGATATCAGCACCTATCGTATCAATAGTAAATTACCGCTCAAACAGGCTAACAATCCCGTGAATTAATCGACAGAATCTATTACACTTGCGCTCGTTAAAAAGGCGGAGTGGCAGAGTGGTTATGCAGCGGACTGCAACTCCGTACACGCCGGTTCGATTCCGACCTCCGCCTCCATTTAACACCCTTCTTACTGCCTCTCCAAGGCAATCGGACTCGTCGCCTTTGAACACGATAAATCGCAGCTGAATGCATTGTCATCGATTAACGTTCTTCGATGAGCAGTCAGTTCGCAAATTATTTTATTCTCTGTCCTACCAGTGTCCGTCACCATCAAAGTTACTCTGGTTGCTGCCAGCGTCTTAACGGTTGGTTGTTTAAAGCTAGGTTTTCTAACGCCAGCTTGATAACGCCAACTGTTAAATCAATGCGATAAACCCATGCATCAGTGCACTCCCCACGCCCAACTAGCTCGCCGGGTGCTGAGGCCGGATCCGCTCCGGCCTGCCATAACCCAACCTTGATCGATTAACTCTTCGCTAGTTGACGCGTTGCTCATTAAAAGCCGACGAAGGAAAGTGCTGCTAGCCAACGCTTAATCAAAATCACTGGCGTCATGACGTTCGCGCAGCTGAAGCTCTTCCGGCCCAAAGGTTCTGTTAACTCGTCGGCCACGCTGCACGGCTGGGCGCGCTTCGATCTCAGTCGCCCAGCGAATCACATGGGTGTAAGACGCGACATCGAGGAACTCCGCTGCTTCATAGCCATTATGGAGAACTAACATACCGTACCATGCGTAAGTGGCCATATCGGCGATCGTGTATTCTTCGCCGCACAGATAGCGTCGGTCTGACAGATTTCTGTCGAGTACATCTAACTGGCGTTTAACCTCCATGGCATAGCGATCGATGCAATACTCGATCTTGACGGGCGCATAGGCATAAAAGTGGCCAAAGCCGCCGCCCAAGTAAGGCGCACTACCCATTTGCCAGAACAACCAAGACATGCACTCTGCCCGGGCTGAGCCCGCCGTCGGCAGAAACGCGTCAAATTTTTCTGCCAGGTAGACCAACATCGCACCTGACTCAAAAATACGAGTCGGCGGCGATGTGCTGCGATCAAGCATCGCTGGAATCTTCGAGTTCGGATTGACTTCGACGAAGCCACTACTAAATTGCTCGCCTTTGCCGATATTAATCAAAAAGGCGTCGTACTCGGCCTCGGTCTTGCCGAGCGCCAACAGCTCTTCAAGCATGATCGTCACTTTGACACCATTCGGCGTACCTAATGAGTACAACTGGATGGGATGCTTGCCTATGGGTAATGCCAGCTCATGGGTGGGACCGGCAATGGGTCGATTGATATTGCTGAACCGGTGCTCGGCATTAGTATTCCATTGCCAAACTTTTGGTGGCGTATAGCTTGTATCAGTCATAGTGGCTTCTTTTATAGTGATGGCTGTGAGCGTGAAAACTGACCAGAATAGTAACTCACGCCCTACAGAGCATCAATGCCGAACCGCCTTTGTGCCATCGTCAACTCAGCATGACGTGAGTTAGACTGTCAGCTGGTATCACCACCTCTTTCTCGACTTTGACTGGATAAACTGATGATCGATTTGTCGCCCTTTCCCCGAATCAAGCTCGCTCAATTACCCACGCCACTGCAGCCGCTCAAACGTTTATCTGCGCTACTTGATGGACCGACGATTTGGATCAAGCGAGATGACTGTACGGGCTTGGCGTTGGGTGGCAACAAAACCCGTAAACTCGAATTTCTCATGGGCGAGGCTCAACACCAACAGGCCGAGCTGATTGTTACCTTTGGCGCCGTTCAATCGAATCATGTACGCCAAACCGTCGCAGCCTGCGCCCAACTGGGCTTTCCCTGTGAGCCTATTTTGTCCCGCAGTGTCGACTTCGACGAGGACAGCTATCGGCTATCGGGCAATTTGTTTCTCGATCAACTACTCGGTGCCACGATCCATCAAGTTAACCCGGAAGACGTCAAGGTCACCTTTCGGGCCTTGCTCGACCGCGAGTCGCGCCGAGTGTATGCCATACCCGCAGGTGGCTCCAATGCCACAGGTTCATTAGGTTATGTCGACTGCGCGCGGGAGATTAGCGCTCAGGTGAACAACCTCGGCATCGAGATCAAAACCCTTGTGCATGCCACCTCTAGCGCCGGGACACAGGCAGGTTTGATCGTTGGCATGGCCAACGAAACCCGGCCTATCCCGATTCTGGGCATTAATGTCTATGACGCAAAAGCCGACCACATGGAATCCAAAGTTCGGCAGTTGGCCACGGACGTCGCCGACAAGGTCGGTTCTGCGCCCATTCCAGACAATCTCATTCAACTCAATCACGAGCACAGAGGACCGGGTTATGGCTTACCCACGCCCGCCATGATCGAGGCGGTCACCCTGGTAGCGCAACAAGAGGGCGTGTTACTCGACCCGGTTTACTCCGGTAAAGCCATGGCAGCATTGATTGCCATGATCCGTGCCGGCACCTGGCACCGCGATGATCACGTGATGTTCCTGCATACCGGCGGCAATCCGGCACTATTTGCCTATCATTCGATATTCCAATGAGTCGAAGGCTGGGGGCATTTTCGCTGGGTTTTTCCCCGCCACTTGAGGTATTCTCAAAACCGGCCAACTGGCTTGCCGGTGTTGATGGAGTCGCGACCCCCTTAATTCGGCGCCGAGAAATTTTTTACACGTCCAGAGTCTTAAACATTAATCAAGCACATGCCCGCCGTTCCCCTGCAAGACGGCGAGCCAAAGCAACAAGGAATCAGTATGACCAACCCAGAAACCCAAACCGCTAGCGCCCATTTCGACGTCGTCATTGTCGGTAGCGGCTTCTCAGGGCTGTTGTGCGCGTCTTATTTAACCGAGGCTGGTATTGATAGTGTCCGTGTCTTTGAGATGACACCCTCCGTCGGTGGTGTCTGGAGCAATGGCGGCGTGGGCGCCTATCCGGGCGCTGCCTGCGATGTGCCCGCCTACACTTACCTACCGTTTCTCGATCGGACCGGTTTTATTCCGTCGAAAAAATATGTCAGTCAGCCAGAAATATCTGGTTACGCGGAATTATTGGTCGACCATACCGGGATTCGCGACAAGATCCGCTTCTCGCGAAAAGTCGTCGACATGACCTATATTGGCGATCAGCAAAAAGTCTGGCAGGTCACGACCATCGATACCGCCACAGGCGCGCCAACTGAAATTGTCACCTGCACTCATATCGTGACCGCCAATGGTCCCCTTTCCAGCCCACGTTTACCGGAAATTCCTGGCATGGCCGACTTTAAGGGTGAAAGTTTTCACACCGCCAAATGGGATCAATCGGCGGTATTGAAAGGCAAGCGCGTTGGGGTTGTGGGTACCGGGGCGTCTGCCGCTCAGGTGATCACCTCAATTGCTGATGAAGTGGAATCATTAACCGTGTTCCAGCGCACGGCGACTTGGTGCCTGCTGCGAGACGACGAGCCAACCCCGCCGGAACTAGCCGAGAAATTTCGCGCCGGCGGCTATGGCGAAACGCTGCGATATGTGGACTGGAAAGGCGAGTTGCCGCCTGCAGAAGTTGCGTTTTCCTTTGAAGACCTGCATGACGAAACTAAGAATGCCGCCATTTGCGCCCAAATCACGGCACGCCTGAATTCAGAGGTTGACGATCCAGAAATCGCTAAATTATTGACCCCTGACTATCCTTTCTTCTGCAAACGCGCGCTGTTTATCGATGACTACTACTCCACCTTCAACAAGCCGAATGTCACGCTTGTTAACGACAATGGTGGCGTTGTCGGCGTCAACGAAACCGGTCTGAAAATCGCCAGCGGTGACACATTCGACTTAGATGTGATCATCTATGCGACGGGTTTCGACAGTAACTTTATTCCGTTTCGTATCGCCGGTCGTAATGGCACAACCCTCGCCGACAAGTTTGGTGCGAACGAGGCCAATAACTTCCAGATGACCACACCGCATTCTCTGTGGGGCGTGCATGTAGACGAGATGCCAAACCTGTATATGATGATTGGTCCGCAGAGCCTGAACCCGGTAACCAATGTCACGCTGTTGTGTGAGCAGCAATCCCAATACATCACTGACTTGATCAAAAAGATGCAAGCAGCGGGCCACACTGAAGTCGAACCTACGACTCAAGCGGTCGGCGCCTGGACAGATCTGTGCAACTCAACGTCAGAAGGTAAGGTGTGGTTACGCTGTAATAACTGGTATATGAAAACGACCAAGACCGATGCCAAAGCCGGCCGAGAAGTGTCTGCAGGTATGTGGATGGCCTCTTATGCTGACTACCTACAGCACGTCCTCGGAGAAAAAGGCGGCTCGCAAGACGAATTACTGCAATTTAGCTAGGCGGTATCAATCCGGTTGCTAACGACCAACCTGCCTAATGCAGTACTGACGAAGCCAATTCATCAGTACCGCATGAGGCATTGGGATATTAGTCTTGCCGTCTCACCTCAAGCTCAAACTCCAAGCACCTAGCGAAACTCTAGGCCCTCAAATTCGCCCGACTCGCGCCACTCGTCCAGATACTTGAAATAAGCCATGGGGCCAGCGGGATAACCCACGTGATACTTTGCGCCTGGACTCGGCGTCTGACCTTCATTGTTGTAATAACCCGGCGTACAGTCTGGCGACCCCGTCATCCTTGGTGCCGCCTGTAAGAGTAATTCAAGCCAGGCATCTTCAGCCGCACGGTTCAGCTCAATCTCTTTGAAGCCATTGTCCAAGGCATGTTTGATTATCACGGCAATGGTCTTACCCGCCTCAGTCAAATTGTGCGGCACATTCGAAATCAAGTTGGCGCCCTGTGTCGGCTGAACTAAAAATGCATTGGGAAAACCATGCACATGAATACCATGTTTGGTACGCATGCCCTGCCCCCAGTAATCTGACAACTTAAGCCCTTCGCGGCCGGTCATATCAAATCCAGCTCGACGTTTGAATTCAGTACCTACCTCGAAGCCAGAAGCATAGATAATACAATCCACGGGGTATTCAACGCCGTCAACGACCAGTCCATTGGCGGTTATTCGCTCAACGCCTTGGCCATCGGTATCGATTAAACGAGTACTGGGTTCATTGTAGGCTTGCAGATAATCATCATGAAAACAGGGTCGTTTGCAGAGCTGCTGATACCAGGCTTTCAGATGTTCGGCGGTACTCGAATCCTTGACGATGGTGTCGACTCGAGCGCGAATTTCCTCCATTTTCTCGTAATCAGAATCAGAAAAGGCCTCCATCATCTTGGCCTGTGTCATGTCTTCAGGCTTGAGCTGCATGATCTTCGAGCGAATGCGTCGCGAAAGATCCGTCCAACCATCCATCACCAAGTCTTCAGTCGCCAGGCTACCCGTCTGATTCGCTGTAAAATTTTCCAGCCAGCGTTGCTGCCAACCTTCAGAGGCAATCGTTGCGAACCATTCAGGATCTGTGGGTTGGTTATTTCTGACATCAATGGACGAAGGGGTCCGCTGAAACACTAACAGTTCTTTGCAGGCCTTGGCTAAATGTGGAACACACTGAACGGCTGTTGCGCCCGTACCGATGATTGCCACCCGTTTACCGGCCAAATTTACCATGGGTGCGCCGGTAGGATCACCCCCGGTATAATCGTAGTCCCAGCGACTAGTGTGAAACGAGTGGCCCTTGAAGTCTTCAATACCAGGAATACCCGGTAGCTTCGGTACGTGCAAGGGACCGGTGCCCATGGCCACAAATTGCGCGGTAAACTCATCACCACGATTGGTTTTAATCAGCCAGCGATTGTCAGCGGCCTGCCACTCTAGCAGTTTCACCTCAGTGTGAAACAGGGCGTTGTCGTACAGCTCATAGTGTCGACCGATATGCTGGCAGTGCGCTAAAATTTCAGGCGCATGGGCATATTTTTCAGTGGGCATATGGCCCACTTCTTCGAGCAACGGCATATACACAAACGACGCGGTATCACACTGCGCACCGGGATAGCGATTCCAGTACCAGGTACCACCAAAGTCCCCGCCCTTCTCAAGAATGCGTACATCTGCAACGCCCGCTTCTTTAAGCCGCGCCCCTGTCACCAGGCCCGCAAAGCCGCCACCAATGAAGGCAACCGTCACATGATCAGTCTTCGGTTGGCGTTCTACGATGGGGGTATAGGGGTCTTCCAGATAATGGGCTAACTGGTCCTTGAGCTCTAGATACTGGTTATTACCATCCGCGCGAAGGCGCTTATCACGCTCCAACAGGTATTTCTGGCGGATTGCTTCTTTATCAAAGGGCACCGCAGTCGCGTTGTTATTGCTACTAGCATCGGTCATAAGAATTCTTGTGCTCCTAGTTTATCTTTGCGGTGTTAAGGTGAATGAGTGAGTGCGCGAGCGAGCAACGCCGATGGCTATTTGCCGCCGCACAGGCACATCCTCGAAAATCAGCGGATACCATAATAGTACCATCACCGGGATGGCATGCCAGTGCCTCGGAAATCGAGCGTCGACGAAACTGGAGGTGCTCGGCTACTGGGGTGTCGCGACGAGACTTATGGGCTGGCATTTCAGATTTGAGGCCCTGGGGTAAAGTCACGAACCTAGTCTTTCTTGGTCATACCAGAGGCTAGATCCGGCCAGGCAACACGCAGATATAAAAACATCGACCAAAGTGTCAGGCCCGCTGCTGCATACAACAGAACAAAACCCAGGACAACCCACTCGCTGTGATCTTGAGGGCCAACCGCCAGCAAGACAATAATCGCGGTCATCTGGAACCCAGTCTTAATCTTGCCCACAAGCGAAACCGCAACGCTGCGGCTGGAACTGTAGTTCGCCATCCACTCACGCAGCGCCGAAACCACGATTTCACGCCCTACGATCACCAGGGCCGGGATCGCCAGAATCGCACTAGCATGTACCTCAACCAGCAATATCAGGGCAACAGCCACGATTAGCTTGTCCGCCACAGGATCTAAAAAAGCACCAAATGGCGTCATTTCGTCGAGCCTGCGCGCCAAATAGCCATCTAGCCAATCGGTGATACTGGCCAGGCTGAAGACCAGTGAAGCCGCCAAATAACGTGACTCGAAGGGTAGGTAAAAGACCACCACCAGGATAGGAATCAGGAGTATTCTGATACTGGTCACAATGTTGGGTAGGCCGATAGTCAATTACATGCCCTGAGCAATAATGAGTTTAGGCGCGCCATTCTAACTGTTATGTAGCGTGGCATAAATCTGTTCCGCCATAGTCTGACTGATTCCCTCAACTTTGGCTAATTCTTCAGTGCTGGCACTTTCCACTCGCTGGCTTCCGCCAAAATGGCGCAGCAATGCGCGGCGGCGTTTCGGGCCCACACCCGCGATATGTTCCAGTACCGACTCGTTACGCTTTTTGCCTCGCCGCTGCCGATGCGCCGTGATCGCAAACCGGTGACTCTCATCACGAATATGCTGAATCAGGTGCAACCCGGGATTATCTGGCGCCATCTCGACCTCACCACCACCCGACAGAAACAGCGTTTCCAACCCCGCTTTACGCCCAGGGCCTTTAGCCACGCCCACCAAGATCACGCCGGTAATCTGCAACCGCTCCAAGATCGTCTCAGCCTGGCTGAGCTGCCCCTTACCCCCATCGATAAATAGGATGTCAGGCAGCATCCCTTCGCCCTTCTTCACCCGTGTATAACGCCTTAACAAGGCTTGGGACATGGCCGCATAGTCATCACCAGGCGTAATGCCATCAATATTGAAGCGCCGATAGTCAGACTTCAGCGGGCCATTGCGATCGAAGACCACGCAAGACGCCACCGTGGCCTCTCCGGAACTGTGGCTGATATCAAAGCACTCGAGTCGTTCCGGAATTTCAGCCAGACCAAAGGCCTCACGCAACGCTTCAAAGCGCTGATTAGTATTGTTTCGTGTCGCCAGATGCCCACCCAGGCTTTGTTCTGCGTTGGTCATGGCCAAGCTCACCCAGCGATTCCGCTGGCCTCGAACATTATCGCCAATATTCACCTTACGCCCGGCCACCTCGCTCAGCGCTGCCTCCAGCAACGGCTTTTCTGCAATTTGGGCGCTGATGACAATATCTTTTGGAATTTCGCGACCCTGATTGCCGGCGAGATAAAATCGTGGAATAAAAGCAGACAGTACTTCTCCCGGTGTTTCTTCCAGACGAATACGTGGAAAGAAGGTCTGGTTGCCCAGTAGTCGACCACCCCGCACCATCATCACCAGCACACAAATGCCACCCGGATTGACGATGGCTGCGATCACATCAATATCACCGCCGTCGCCGGTGACATACTGAGACTCTTGAATCCGTTGTAGGTGCGCGATCTGATCACGATATTTAGCCGCCCGCTCAAATTCGAGTTGTTGGGAGGCCGCATCCATCTTGTCGGCGTAGTCATCAAGCACTGCGCGACTCTTACCCTCAAGAAACAAGGCTGCATGTTTCACATCATCTGCGTAATCCGCAACACTAATACGACCACAGCAAGGACCCGAGCACCGCTGGATCTGGTATTGCAGACAAGGCCTTGAACGATTTTTAAAGAAGCTGTCTTCGCACTGTCGCACTCGAAATATCTTTTGCAGAACGTTGAGACTGTCACGCACTGAATAGGCACTGGGGAATGGCCCGAAATATCGCCCTGCGCGCTTCTTCGCACCACGGTGAAAGGCCAGCCGCGGGTATTCTTCTGCCGTCGAAAGATAGATGTAGGGGTAGGACTTATCATCCTTGAAATCGATGTTATAAGGCGGTCGCAACGCCTTGATCAGGCTTTGTTCCAGTAACAAGGCCTCAGTTTCACTGTTGGTGATCGTGTACTCGACCGTTTGAATATGGGACACCAAGGCCATGGTTTTCGCGTCGAGCGCCGTTGTTCTGAAATAACTCGACAAGCGATTTTTCAGATTTTTGGCTTTGCCCACATAGAGTATCTCGCCCTCAGCATCGAACATCCGATACACGCCCGGCCGACCGCTGACGGTCTTGAGGAACGTCTTCGCATCAAACGGGGGAATTTCCAAGTCGGGCATGAACGAGACTAGTCGCGGTTAAGTAATCTGCTGATGATACGAGGCTCGCGACCCGAGTGCCAGCATCCTGTGCTAGATTACCCAAGCCAGCCACGCCGAGTCGGTCAGAATACTCCTGGCGACTCGCTGACGGCTCTTATTGGCACCCGGCTGCAGGCGCTAGCACTCGGCGGCAGGCGCCTGCCCGCCCAGTGGCGGTGCTGACCGCCTAGCTGACAGCACCGGCATCGATAATGCCATGTTTGATCGCAAGCTTGGTGAGGCCCACATCATTCATCAGGTCGAGTTTCTCAAATATCCGATAACGGTAGCTGTTGACGGTTTTTGGGCTCAAGGAAAGATTTCTCGAGATACAGGGCACCTTGATTCCATCAACAATCATCAAGGTGATTTGCATCTCTCGATTCGACAAGACCTCAAAGGGTGAGGCTTCGTTTTCCGAAAATGGTTTGAGGGCCATAGCCTGGGCAATTTCCGCACTGACATAACGCTGGCCAGTGACGACCTTCTTGATAGCACGGACCATTTCTTCAATATCAGCTCGTTTGGTAACATACCCCTGAGCACCGACATTAAGTAACTTCGAGGGATAAGGTTCGCTTTCACAGACCGTGACCGCCACCACTTTAATGGCCGGGTCGACCCGCAAACAGCGCCTGGTGGCCTCGAGCCCGCCGATACCCGGCATCTGCACGTCCATCAGCACCACGTCCGGTTTCAGGTGTCGAACCCGCTCAATCGCTTCCTCGCCGCTGCCGGCTTGACCAACCACCTCCAGCCCTTCTATATCGGCCAGTAATCTCGAGGTACCAACTCGAACCAATTGGTGGTCGTCAACCACTAGAACTCGAATCATGATGCGTCTCCTGTCTTGTTATCACACGAATAAATAACAAATCATCTGCCGCAGGGTAGGTACTACTTTACTGACAAAAACTCAGAAGGGAAGGACGTCAATGACGTGCGGTATCGCCCGTGAGCGACCAGCCTGGTGGCCGCCAAAGTCGCACCGGAGTGTGCGACTCAGGCTAGAACAACCGCGCTTAAGACTCACCGACGCAAACCAGCGCCGGTCTTGCAACCACTAGAAGAATGCCTGTAAACCTGTCTGTGCTCGACCCAAGATCAGGGCATGGACATCGTGGGTGCCTTCGTAGGTATTCACGGTTTCCAGATTCATCAAATGCCGAATCACATGATATTCATCCGAGATACCATTACCACCATGCATGTCCCTTGACATGCGGGCAATATCCAAGGCCTTACCACAGTTATTACGCTTCATTAAGGAGATCACCTCGACGGGGCAGTTGTCATCATCCATCAAACGACCGATGCGCAATGAGCCCTGCAAGCCTAGCGTAATCTCTGTCTGCATATCCGCCAGCTTCTTTTGAATCAATTGATTCTGTGCCAAGGGCCGATTGAACTGCTTACGTTCCATGGTATAGGTGCGTGCAGCATGCCAGCAATATTCTGCCGCACCCATCGCACCCCAAGAAATCCCATAGCGTGCCTTGTTCAAGCAGCCGAATGGACCTGCCAGGCCCTTCACGTTAGGCAGCAGGTTCTCTTCTGGAACCTCAACATCTTCAAGCACGATTTCACCTGTGACCGATGCTCGCAGACTCATCTTGCCTTCGATTTTCGGGGTTGAGAAACCCTTCATGCCGCGTTCGACCACGAAACCACGGATCACCCCTTCGAGCTTGGCCCACACCACCGCCAGATCAGCAATGGGCGAATTAGTGATCCACATCTTGGCGCCATTTAGCAGATAGCCATGACTGGTCTTCTCCGCCTTCGTCACCATACTGCCAGGATCGGAACCATAATCAGGCTCAGTCAGACCAAAACAACCAACCCACTCACCACTGGCAAGCTTTGGCAGGTATTTCTCGCGCTGGGCATCACTACCGTAAGTATAGATTGGGTGCATCACCAGCGACGACTGAACACTCATGGCAGACCGATAACCGCTGTCAACCCGCTCCACTTCCCGGGCAACCAGGCCATAAGACACGTAATTGACCGCCGAACCCCCGTATTCTTCAGGTAACGTGGCGCCCAGTAAGCCTAACTGACCCATCTCGTTCATGATCTCGCGATGAAAGTACTCGTCACGGAAGGCTTGCTTAACCCGAGTCTGAAGCTTTTCCTGGGCATAGTCTCTGGCCGTGTCTCTAATCAGTCGCTCATCTTCCGTCAACTGATCATCGAGAAAGAACGGGTCGTCCCATTTAAATCCGGCCATGAATACTCCTGAAATTCGTGTCTGTGTTAGGTTGGCGCTTTGCTGAAAGGACGCTTACAATGCGGCCTTTCACTTCGCTAGTTCGAGTTCGCGCCATTATATAGACACTGGTCTATGATATACAGGCCAGGACTCAAACCCGCGTTTCGTTTATCAACTCCTATAAGGTACAACATGGCCCTTGACGCAGACACTCTGAAGCAACTGCTCGACACCATCGATAAGTTCGTTGAAAACCGTTTACGCCCACTGGAATCACAGGTTGGCGCCGAAGACCTGATCCCCGACGATGTCATTCAAGACATGCGTGAGATGGGCTTGTTCGGCCTGACCATACCCGAAGCCTACGGCGGTCTGGGTTTGAACATGAGTGAAGAAGTGGCAGTTGCACGAGTTTTTGGCCATACCTCACCGGCGTTTCGCTCGATCTTTGGCACCAATGTCGGTATTGGCTCACAGGCCTTGATCATTGATGGCACAGAGGCGCAGAAACAGCAGTACCTGCCGGGCATGGCTACCGGTGAAATCATCGGCAGCTTCTGCCTAACCGAGCCAGATGCCGGTTCTGACGCAGCGTCTGTGCGCTTGACGGCAAAAAAAGATGGCGACGATTACCTGCTTAACGGCACGAAACGCTATATCACCAATGCCCCAAAGGCCCAATTGCTCACCGTTTTTGCCCGCACCAATGCAAATGAAACCGGCTCTCGTGGTGTGTCTGCATTTCTGGTCGACGTCAAGAGCACTGGCATCAGCATGGGCCAACCCTATCGGAAAATGGGCCAGCAAGGCACCTACGTTTGTGATGTGATGTTTGACGACGTCAGAGTCAGCGCTGCCAATCTGGTGGGCGGCAAGGAAGATGTTGGCTTCAGAACCGCCATGAAAGTACTGGATAAGGGTCGCTTGCACATCAGCGCCCTTAGCGTCGGTATTGCCGAGCGGCTGATCCGCGACAGCGTCATATATGCTTCAGAGCGCAAGCAGTTCGGCAAGCCGATCTTCGAGTTCCAAATGATTCAATCCATGCTGGCTCGCAGCCAGACCGAGATGTATGCCGCGCGCTGCATGGTTGAGGACGCTGCCAGACGCCGTGACGCCGGCGAGAACGTCGCGGCCCTAGCGGCGGCGTGCAAGCTATTCGCCACCGAAATGGTTGGTCGCGTCGCCGACAACGCGGTGCAAATACATGGTGGCGCCGGTTATGTTGAAGACTATGGCATCGAACGGTTTTACCGCGACGTGCGGTTGTTCCGCATCTATGAGGGGACTTCCGAAATTCAGCAAACGGTGATCGCCAAAGACTTGCTGAAGCAACTGGGCTAAACCCGGCTGTTAATGGACACAATGATGCTGTTGCTGTTCGAGAGCCAGCGACTGTGACGTAAGACGCCAACACCAAAGGGCGATAGATGAAAGGCTATTCCACTCGTGAGGTCGCTGAACTGCTGGCCATGACGCCACGGTCAATTCGTGAGATCGCCCGTGGCATCATTGATATCAAGCGCAACCCCAGCAGCCGCTATCGATTCAGCTTTCAAGATATTGTGCTGTTGCGCACTGCGAAAGAATTGATCAACACCGGTGTCAGTCAGGGTCGCATCAATCGCACCTTGCTGAGCCTGCAGCGACAACTGCCCCATCGCGCCCTGACGTCCTTGCGTATCACCGGCGAAGGCGGAGCCGTGGTGATCCGCAGCCAAGATCACGTTTACAACCCCGAAAGCGGCCAACTCCATTTCAACTTCACGATTTCCGACTTGGCAGGATCAGTAGCCCCCCTGGCTCGCCAGGCTGCCCAGGATGCGTCGCAACAAGATCACTTGACGAGTGATGACTGGTTTGATTTGGGGGTAGATCTGGAAGCCGTCTCGCCTGAGGACGCCCCGGCCGCTTATCTGCGCGCCCTTGAATTGGATCCTAATCACGCCGATGCTCACGTTAACTTCGGCCGGTTAATGCAGGAATCTAATCAACCCGAGCTCGCAGAAACGCATTATCTTCAGGCGCTCACGTTGGAGCCTGATCATCTGTTCGCCTCGTTTAATCTAGGCACGCTGTTAGAAGATATGGGTCGTTTCGAAGATGCCATAATTGCCTACAAGCATGCGGATGCCTTCGCAGACGCGCATTACAACTTATCACGGCTATATGAGGTCATGGGTGAGCACCTGCTGGCGCTGGCGCACTTGAGAACCTATAAAGCGCTTAGTGATTCGCAGTAAGCTCCCCTGCCCAACCTGCACGTCGCCCTGAGCTCAGTGAATCACAGGATTGAACGTCTCCATGGCAATCCTTAAGACCTGAGCCCCCAATAGCGTCACTCTTCCCCTAAACCGCGTCTCACCATCGTCGGTGTACTCGAATTGATACTCACGCCAAACTCGCCACTGCTTGTGTTGATCGCGACTCAGAGAGATCTTTAGCTGATGCACCGTCTGATCCAACAACTGAACTTCGCATCGTTGACTTTCCTGACTTGCGGCTCTCACAGCCAGCTCCTTGGCGCGCATAGACGCCTGCCAATACAGCACAAACACCACCAGTCCAAAAATCATCAATAATTCGAGCATCAAAAACACCTGTTTAGAAGCCTTCATCGTCGCAATTTTCGGCTTTCGGCACAATTGAACAATGAATCCTTGAGAAGATTGCAGAAGTCGCTTAACAAGCGGCTCAAAATGACCTATATTACGCGTCGTTCGGAGGGGTGGCAGAGCGGTTGAATGCACTGGTCTTGAAAACCAGCAAGGGGTAAAACCCTTCCAGGGTTCGAATCCCTGCCCCTCCGCCACACAGATCACTTAAGCCCATGATTATATGGGCTTTTTTATGCGCGAGACTTTCTTGACCATCAAAACGACCATCAATATTATTACTGATTGGTTGACCGTCCAGAACACCCACTATCGCCAGCTGCCAACGCCCTACTACTCTTTTGTTACCTGGCTCGCCGAGGCTACGCGGTGGATACGCCAGCACGGTTAGAGCACACCAACGCCAGCGGCATCCTGGAATAATCTACCAGGGGCACAGACTCGATCGATTGGGCAGGGAGAATCGCCAAAATCGGTGACTAGCCGAACGCTGCAGTGGCGCGACACCCCTTTCCAGAAGTCCTCAGAGTACCTTGGAGGAGCATTGAGCCTTTTGACATACCCCTGTAGTCTGTTCGAAGCTCGAGCCCTGTGACGCATTCTGGACCCTTGAAGCCTGGTGTACATCGACTGCTTCCCAAGGCCGTCATTTTTGAAGCGGCGATCACCAAGGCCCTCCCCAACCGAAAAGCACTAATCTGCTCAATGAGTGCAGTGGAGCACGGTGGTGACAACGCAGCATACGAGGGCTTCTTCGACATGCTGATACAGAAGGCAACTCATCACATGAAGTATCCGACCTTGGACAGTGCCACGGCCAACGTGATTCACTACATCAAGTGAACCCATAATCGTCGTATCCGGTGAGGTGTCGCGAGGTAGACCTGAGGGGCACACAGGCGATTCAAAAACGCCCGTGGAGATGGGGCAGAACCCCTTCTTTAAATCATGAGAATAAGAACGAGGAGAATAAGTCGTTTAAGCCGCACCTCCCTGAGAACGCAAAAAATTTTGTTAGTGGGATATTTTGTGATAGGCGTCTGATACGTGACATGCGTACCCTAGTTTAGGCTTGGACCCGATTTCATGATATCTGGCATTGGCGTTTCCCTACCAAAATATTACCCCCACAGACTTCTTCTAACAAGAAACGCCAATCAGCATGCTTTTGCAATCCAGGGTAAATGTGGTCTATATTTACTATCCTCCCCGTCTTGCCTTCTCCCGCCGAAATAGGTTCGCTATGCCGCGGCAACCGCTCTCGCAATTTCTCCCCAACGATTTATCTTAGAGGGATTTCGGTGTATGTCCTCAGCAGCAAGGTAGGTCACAACACGACTCGCTATGCCTTGGTATCGTGCAAGGAGGGCGTCTGCCATATCATCCCATTTAGCCTCGACAGCAAAATGCGCCAGCATTTCATCACTGATTGTATTCGCTAACCCTGCTATGTCACCCTGTTTCATTAACGCGCCAAGTTTAGGCGTCGTGCCTTCGAAGCCAAGGTCATCAAATTGGTAAGCGTAGTTTGGCGTAGAACCGTAGAATGCAATTTGAGTTCTGGCTCGCTGAAGCATGACCGCACGTTCTTCTCGCGTATCACCAGGGATCGCAAACACCGGCACTATGAGATCGACGTCCAATAAAGTCCGGCCAGCTTTGGTTGCCCCGGCTGTGACATCAGGAATAAGGCGATTTTGTAGATAGTGCAAAGAGTGCATCGGATGCACATGCACGCCATCGCAGAGTTCGCCGGCAACACGGCACATGAAAGGCCCCACTGCCGAGATATCAATTTTGATGTCTTCGAACTCGTGACGACCGGGCGACCATTGAGAGGGAAGCAAACTCAGATTGTAGTAGGGCCCCTCGTGATGAAGTTTTTCTTCCTGACGAAATGCTCTTAAACAAGCATGAACCGCAGAAACATAGTCGCGCATCTGCGGCGCTGGTTTGTGGAACTGACTGGCATAGCGGCGCTCAACGTGACCTTTTACCTGACTACCCAACCCAAGCCTGAATCGACCTCCAGTGTTCTCAGCTAACTCCCAAGCTATTTGCGCACTCATCATCGGACTACGCGGAAAGGCAACTGCAATACCGGTGCCAAACTCTAGAGATTTTGTGGCCATGGCAGCCGAGGCAATCATCATCCAGGGGACCTTGGCTGCTTCAGTGAACAACATCCCGCAGAAGCCTTGCTGTTCTAATTGCTGGGCGATCTCAGCACTTTGTGACCAGTTTAACCCGCCAGCCATTAAATCAAATTTCATAAATCCCCTTGTAGACTATTTACCCCATTGAATAGCTCCAATAATGCTGGGGCCAGAGTAAAGTGACAAAGTATGCTCGCTGCCGATGCGAGTATGCCCCAACCACGTTATACTTTCTAATCAGTTTTAGCATTGAAGAACGTGACCTCCCCCCAATAATCCAGGCCAATTAAAACTAGAAGATTCTGGCAAAATCACGATAGCAGAGGAGTGATTTTGTGAAGAAGACGAAGTACACCGAAGAGCAGATTGCGTTTGCTTTGCGGCAGGCGGAGACAGGCACCAGGGTCTCAGAAGTCTGCCGCAAGATGGGGATTTCTGAAGCGACTTTCTACAACTGGAAGAAGAAGTATGGCGGGCTTGGCGTATCGGAGCTGCGGCGACTGAAGCAGCTTGAAGAGGAGAATACGCGCCTGAAGCGGATGGTCGCGGATCTCAGCCTCGACAAGCAGATGCTGCAGGATGTACTGACAAAAAAGCTCTAAAGCCAGCCAGAAAGCGACAGTTGGTTGATTTTCTGCGTGATTCCTATCGAGTCGCCACCCGGCGAGCCTGCCGAGTGTTGCTCACGCACAGGTCAGTCTATGAGTATCAGTCCTGCAAGGACCCGGATACGGCCCTTCGAGAACGGATCAAAGAGATCGCGGCAGCTCGGGTCAGATATGGCTACCAACGGATTCACGTTCTTTTGCGACGGGAAGGCTGGCTCGTCAATCACAAGAAGGTCCACAGAATATACTGCGAGGAAGGATTAAACCTGCGACGACGTAGACCCAGACGCCATGTTGCCGCAGCTCGGCGCATGGAGCGACCAGAATCGGTCACGGTGGACCAGTGTTGGAGCATGGATTTTGTTGCCGACAACCTGTTTGACGGGGCGCGTATTCGGGCGTTAACTATAGTCGACAATTTTAGTCGTGAGTGTCTGGCAATTCATGTTGACAAAGGCATTCGGGGAGAGCATGTGGTTAGCCTGCTTGAGCTGATTGGCGATGCACATGGCCGCATACCGGAGCGTATTCAAGTGGACAACGGCAGCGAGTTTATCTCGAAGGAGCTGGATCGCTGGGCGTACGAGCGTGAAGTGACGCTGGACTTCTCAAGGCCGGGTAAGCCTACAGATAATCCGTTCATCGAGTCATCCAATGGGAGCTTCCGCGACGAATGCTTGAACAGCCACTGGTTCTTGTCAATTGAAGATGCACGAGAGAAGATTGAAGCCTGGCGAGAAGACTACAACGCCTTTCGACCTCATTCCTCGCTGGGAAATCTATCGCCCAACGAGTTTGTTGAGAGGCATTTTGAAACCGGAAATCTCTAATTTTGGATGGCCCAGATTTGGGGTGGGGCTCACAGGAGCTATTTACTACAATTTGAAGAGCGAGCTAAAAAGGGGGGAATCACCATCCGAAATGCCTCGATCTCAAATACCCTTGTGTACGTTTTATACGACTGACTTTTACTGGTCATTTTGAATACTCCTTGAGCGACATTGTCACCTATTAGAAGTATTCGTTAAACTGGAGGAGCTTCACGCTGCCCCCACCACTTGCCAAAAACCCAGCGCTTTATCGTAGACATGTCGGATGGAATCATAAAGGCTGCAGGTACAACTAAGAGTGTTAGCAAGGTAGAAGAACTCAAGCCGCCGATGAGCAGAGCGCCCAAACCGTTCCTCCATTCAGCACCATCAGATGCTGCAATTGCCACGGGTATCATGCCAAAAATTGCGGACAGTGCTGTCATCAAAACCGGGCGTAGCCTCTCAGGACAAGCTGTTGTAATAGCCTCTTGAATTGACATGCCTTGTTCCACTAACTGGTTGGCTCTATCAACCAGGAGAATTCCATTTTTCATTACTATCCCCATCATCCCGACCAATCCAATCTGGGTGAACAGCGACACTTCCATTCCACCGACATAAAGTGCAGCAAAGGCCCCAGAAAAACTCAGCGGAGCAGTGAGCATGATGATTGCAGGCTGGGAGAAGGAGTTAAACTGACTTGCGAGCACCATATATAAAGCAATTACTGCAAGCAATATGGCAAAACCTATTGCCACCGCTGATTCAGCCATGCTTTTTGCATAGCCTTCAAAACTATGGGTTATCGATTGTGGAGGAGGCGAAACTATTAATATCCCCCTCAACTTTGTTGCTGCCTCACCAAGAGAGATACCGGAAGCTGCGTTTGCCAGGATAGAAATTTTTCGAGAACGATCCACTCGATCTATTTGCGCTGCGCCCGACACAAACTGAACATCTGAAATCGAACTAAGCTCAACGGGACGGCCATCCGCACCTCTTACTTGAAGTCTTCCCAAATCTTCAATATTTTGGCGTTGATCTTCCGCTAGCCTAATCCTCACATCGTATCGCTTACCTTGGTCCTCAAAGGTGACCGCATCTACACCACCTAAAGCAATCCGCACCGTGGATGCCAAACTGCTTGCACTGACACCTTGATCGCCAGCGGAAAGGCGATTAATAACGACTTGAATTTCAGGTCTGCCTGATTGATAAGAAGATTGAACATCGGAAAAGAGACCACTGGAAATCATTTCTTGCATGACTACATCTGCATATGACTCTATTTCAGCAAGATCAGCCCCCTTAAGGTTCAAATCAATATCAAAGCTCGATGTTCCTGATCCACTCACCCAAGGAACTTCTACAATAGCGGATTTAGTGGCATCAGGGAGTACCCGAGCAATAGCTTGGCGGGCGGCATCCATGACGGGGAACTGGTTTACATCTCGTGACTTTTTGGGCGTCATGGTGACGTACAGTTCTAACAGGTTAGACCGCCCATTTACCCCAGCGCCCACGGTAATGAAGACAGATTCGATATGTTCAATTGAGCGCAGCGCGTCATTCAGGCGGATTGCCTGGTATGCCGACTCGGCGATCCCTGTGCCAAGTGGCAACTCAACGGTTCCCATGAATTCGCTACGGTCCGCCTTGGCTGTAAACCCCGATGGAACCTGTGAGGCGAAAAAACCACCAAGGTAAACAGAACCCACGGCCAATAACAAAACAAGGTAACGAAATCGGACTGCATAGATAACCAGTGAAGAATACTTCCTGTCTACGGCGTCCCAGAATCTTCTGATGGACATCAGCCAAACAGGGGTCGCATCTTTTTTTAGCAGCTTGGATGCCAGCATTGGCGTCAACGTGATGGCCACAAGCAAGGATACCGTGACCGAAAATACAATTGCCAGACCATACTGAAAGAAAAAGCGGCCAACAATGCCATCCATAAATGCTATTGGAATAAACACCGCCAAAGTTGCCACTGTTCCAGAAAGCACAGCCAAACCAACTTTTCTTGTTCCTTCACGGGCAGCCTCCATTGGAGAAGCACCATCCTCCAACTCCCTTGTTATCGCCTCAACCACGACAATTGCATCATCAACCAGCAACCCTATAGCAACAGTGAGGGCTAAGAGCGTAAGCATATTGATCGTGAAGTCAAATAGATAAAAAGCAAAAAAAGTCGCGACAAGAGAAGTAGGGATTGCCAACGCAACAATGAGTGTTGACCGAAAATTGAGTAAAAATATAAAAGTCACCAAAACAACGAGCGCCATAGCAATCATAAGATCAACACTGACATCTTTAACCGAACTTTCAATAAACCGAGCAATATCACGCGCTACAATTATCTCGACACCTGCTGGCCTTTCTGCACTCAATCGTTGCACTGCATCTCTTATCACCCGCGAAACTTCCACCGTATTTCTACCCGACTGCTTGCGTACCTCAAGTGACACACCGCGCAGTCCATTTAATAAAGCAACAGAGTGCTCGTCCTCCATTCCATCCTTCACCTGCGCAACGTCACTTACCCTAATAGTTACGCCATTTTCGCGGTAAGCAATTGCAATGTTGGCAAACTCCTCTGGCGTCGTGGCCTCCGCGATTGTTCTGATACCGAATACCTGCGAGTTGCCATTGATCTCCAGACGCCCACCAGGCATTTTCACATGCTCGCTTTGAATCGCCCTCAATACGTCTTCTGTCGTCACACCAAATTTCTGTAATTTATTGGCATTGATTTCTACACGAATTGCTCTCTCTCTGCCTCCAACAATAGATACAGAGCCAACGCCAGGCAGTCTTTGAATGGCTTCTTTTACAACATCATCTGCATATCGGGTTAAATCGCGAATAGGAATATCGCCGGCAATCATCACTGAAATGATAGGCGCCGCATCTGGGTCAACCTTTTCAACAACTGGCGGATCTACACCATCAGGCAAATCAGACAATGCTATTTGAACCCGATCTCTTACATCTTGCGCCTTGATATTTCCGTCTTCAGATAGTTCAAACTGAATAAATACCTGACTAATCCCTTCCGAACTGACAGAGCGCAGTAGTTCAATGCCGGATATAGTGTTGACGCTCTCTTCGATAATATCAGTTACTTCCGTTTCGATCGTTTCGGGGGACGCTCCTTCTAGCCTTGTCGTGACAACAACATAAGGAAATTCAACATCCGGAAATAAATCGACACCTAGCCTATCAGTAGAGATGACACCCAACCCAACTAAGGCGCTAATCATCATCACGGCAAAAACCGGATTTTTGAGAGACAGGTTCACCAACCACATCATGACTTTCTGATCTCGACTTTCATACCGTCCCTTAAATCACCTTTAGGATTGACGATGACTTTCACTCCGGTGGAAATCTCGGACAGAACTTCCACCCTAAGCACATTAAGATCAGAAATTTCTATGCTTTTCCTCAGGGCCTTTCCATCTTCTACGACAAAGATATAGTGACCTCCTTGTGAACTTTGAACCGATGAGCGGGATAAGCTAACAGCTTCACGCGCAGGCAAATTTACTTCACTCCTTACAAATTGCCCCGCCTTTATCCTGCAGTCGGGATTCAGAAATGCCATACGAAACTCAGCAGTTCTGTCAACAGGATCGACTCGATCATTAATAATTAGTATCTCCGATTCGATCGGCATGTCATTCGCAGCAACAAAGAGTTGACCCGAATATCCTAGATGAAGCTTCGACAGGTTATTCTCAGATGTAAACAGGATCGCGGCAGCAATTTCACATTCCTGTATTTGCACAACAGAAGAGCTACCCATCCCAGAAAACCGATTGCTCATGTACGTACCCTCATCAACATATCTCGCTGTGATAGCACCGTCAAAGGGGGCACGGACAATCGTGTCAGTGAAGGATTGCTCTGCTGCAAGTAGCGTAGTTCTAATCTGCGCCAATCTGGCGAGGGCAATATTCAAGTTTGTTTCAGCATCCTGCTCCGTAGCAGTTGCAGCCAATCCTTTGCTTACGAGCTCAGAAATTCGATCCAAATCACGTTGAGTTTTTGCTGTTTCTGCTTCAGCAACCCTTATTCCTGCTTTTATCTCGTCGATTCTCCGAACAAAGTCGACAGTTCGAGTTTGAAAAAGTGCCTGACCTTTCTTAACGCGATCGCCTACTTTGACTAGAATTTTCTCAACAACACCCTCGACAAGCGGACCGATGGCACTGGTTTGCTTAGCAGCTATAGTACCCGTCGCTACCAGTTTATCTCTAACCATCTCGCGCCGAGGGTATTCCACCGCCACACTCACCACTTCCGTTGTTGCAGCCTCTTTCATAGGGGAGGGAGATTCAGAACCCTGACTACAGGCAGCTGATGCAAAAACAATAATTAGAATGGGCAGCCAGCTAGCCCCTCGAAAACAAAGCTGCACTCTATTCTTGAAACTCATGCGGACTTGTTCTCCAATATCTTAAGTGACGCCGTTGCTTGAGCCACCAAGATCAATTCCTCACTATCTCTGCGCTGCCAAACATCAGCGGACACAGATACAACACGCCTTCCCGTGCGGTTGATTTTGGCGGATGAAAATAGATCGTTTTCTATTTTTGCTGACCTTAAAAATGTCGTAGTGATGCTAATCAGCTCTGGTGGATACTCTAGGTTTTGGGCATGCATGGTCGTGAGACGCATGGAGCATCCTAGCAATCCGTTAATAACCCCACCGTGAAATGCTCTAATCATGGGGTTTCCGATAAAACGCTCATCTGCTTGCAGAATAAATTGGATGCCAGAGACTGCCTCCTGGCAAAAAATACCGTGATATTGGGCGTAGGGAATCTTGTTGATCAGAGATCTATAGTCCGTCATACACTCCCTCGCTCATCTGGAAACTCCTGCTCTTTTGCGGCATTCATGATGACTTTTGACAGGTTGCCCTCCCCCCTGGTTAACATGAACCTTGCAGTACCCCTGCAAAATGGCGTTACAGAACCTTCTTGCCATGCCTCTGCTTGAACAAAAATCAGATCTTCCACCACAGTATCAACTTTGGTTCTGACGCTGATTTCACAATTAGCTCTTGGGTTTTCGATCCAGTCCGTACGAAGCTCGAGAGTAGCAATGGAGGAGAACTCCTCAAGGCTTAGCATTACGCTCATACCCATAGCTGAGTCCATCACCGTTGCTACAGGCCCAAGATCACAACTATTCGTGCTAACCGAGCCTGCCATGGAGGCTGTCGGAGAAAAACTCATAGTTACCCCATCTTCCCCCACATCGAGAATTCTGATGCCGAGCTCACTATGAACACCCGAAAGACCAGTATAGCTATCTCTAAACTCTGGTCGTGAAAGATACTCCCGAAACTCATTTCTACTTAGTTGTTTCAATGTCATGTTTGGTAGACCTGCATTAGCACTTCTATGTTGAGCTTATTAGCTATTATACTTTAAGATAATAACTATGATTATTATAATCAAGTCTTCTTTTACAAGACAGTTGTCAAAGACGGCCGAAGCACAAAATTAATACAGAAGGGATGCTAGTGAACACACTAAAGAAGAAAAAACCCAACGAGACCCAACTAGCCGTGCAGGTCCATGAGCTAAGCCTTGCTTTTTCAAAATTATTTAACCGGCGTGTAAAGCATCTTGGATTAACACGCGCTCAATGGCAGGTACTTAAGGCACTGTACTCAGAAGATGGTAGGACACAAACCCAGTTAGCCAATGAACTGACGATGGCGACACCACCTCTGGGAAAGATAATTGACAAGCTGGAAGTAGGTAAATGGGTTGCTCGAAAGGCAGACCCCATAGATCGACGGGTAAAGCGAATATTTTTGACATCAAAAGTTGATCCTCTCATGGAACCTTTAAGAGATAATGTTGAAGACCTTAGAAAGATTGCTACACGCGGTATGACAAAGAATGAAGAAAAGCACCTATATACCCTATTGAACCGGCTCCAGGTAAACTTAGATGCTGAATTGAATTAGAGACGACGCCCCGATTGCTCGAAGCAATTGAGGTGGCCCCACTTTTCCAGACAACTATGGGAGTGTTAGAAATTCTGTGTCAATCCATTAATCTCACTATGAGAGGATTGACCTATGAGCAAAGAGTTTGATTTTGACAAAGCCCTGAAAGCCCTGCAATCAGGTAAAGCGATCACCGGGAAGGATGGTGTCCTGACCCCGCTGATCAAGCAGCTTACCGAGGCAGCACTGGAAGCCGAGTTGGATTCCCATCTGGCCGATGAAGTTACGCCGAACCGCAAAAACGGCACGACCAGCAAGACGGTCAAGAGCACTGCCGGCCCTTTCGGGTTAGATACTCCACGGGACCGGTCTGGAACCTTTGAGCCACAGTTGGTCAAGAAGCATCAGCGCCGCTTTACCTCCATGGATGACAAGATCCTGTTTCTTTATGCCCAGGGCATGTCAACACGGGAAATTGTCACGACCTTCAAGGAAATGTATGGCGCTGACGTTTCTGCCGCGCTGATTTCCAAGGTTACCGATGCAGTCCTGGAGCAGGTCGTAGAGTGGCAGTCTCGGCCACTGTCAGAACCGTGGCGTCAAAGACATCCTGATCGCCTGTGTCGATGGCCTGAAGGGCTTTCCTGACGCTATCAGTTCAGCATTCCCCGCGACGCAGATCCAGCTGTGCATAGTCCACATGGTTAGAAACTCAGTGAAGTATGTGCCCTGGAAGGAGTACAAGGCAGTAACTTCAGACCTTAAGCTGATCTACCAGTCTGCGACAGAGGAAGAAGCCCTGCTGGCCCTGGAACAGTTTGCTGCACGCTGGGATGAAAAATATCCACAGATCAGTCGTTCCTGGCAGGCCCATTGGCACAACCTCAATACCCTGTTCAGCTACCCGGAGGATATCCGCAAGGCGATCTACACCACCAATGCCATAGAGTCGCTCAACAGCGTCATAAGCAAGGCTATTAAGAAGAGAAAGCTGTTCCCGACCGATGAATCTGCCAAAAAAGTGATTTATCTGGCGATCCAAGCGGCATCAAAAAAGTGGACAATGCCCATCCGAAATTGGAAGCTTGCCCTGAATAGATTTATGATCATGTTCGAAGAACGTCTGACAGATCATATTTAGCCACTGCAGTTACACAGAAATATTTACAGGGTCCGCTGGAGGCGATTCACAATATACTTGGTCAGGTGTGCATTCGTCGAATCTAGGGAGCCCCCGCCCCTGATCATTTTGGTATTATTAGAAAAGCTCGTGCATTTCACGATTCAAACCCATCTTTGCACCGGCTCCGGCCACAATCTTAAACAACATCCATCAAACTCATCCGCCAGTTCTGCTCATCCCTGAGCGCCTTAATGGCCTTAAATAGCTGATTATCGAGGGTCGTCTGGTATTTCGAGAGCACATTCAGTTTCTGCCAGGGCACGGCAAGCTTGTCCTTGGCCTGCGCCGCAAGCTTGAGGACGGTGGGTTGGCGTGCCTCTTGGGTTTCGAGCTTATGGACGTGACCGTAACACCAGTCCATTAGGTCCTGTATGTACTGCTCAAGACCAGTCTCTGCCAGGTGCTCCTTGATGGTTTCGCTATCCGCCTCGGCATCTTGAGTCAACTGGTCGTAAATTAACGGGGCGGCCTTGCTCAGGTTGCGCAGGGTCAGTGAGTCGGACTCGTCATATTCACTTATCATGGCCCTGCATTGATCTAACAGCTCAGATTGCTCTTGCGTGAACGGTTGTAGGTCTTCAGGTTCGATCTTGTCACCAATGAACCCCGACAAGCCCATGCAAGAGCTCACCTCGCTGGCAATTCGTTGGGGGGTCATCACCAGCTCGACAACGGCAGTTTCAGCACCAACCAGACGGCGCTGGCGCCACAGGATGACCGCGACCTTCTCGACTAGGCTCAGCTCCAGAACACCTACGGGCCGTAACTGCACCTGCAGGTCACCCAGCAAGGCTTGGTAGTCCTGGATATCCTCACCCGCCAGCAGCAACTTGGTTGATAGGATGCCGTGGGTGATGCGGTTGCTACCGACTTTCTGTTTACCATCAAGACTCTTAGGGCCGGTTGATTTCTGAGCGTTCTGCTGGTTGGCGAGTACTTGTGCTTTAGAGGTCATGTTATTCCCGTGACGTGTAGAAAACATACCGTAATTATACCCCGCTAGCACCGGAAGACATACTTATCTCTTTGATATATAACGTTTTTATCTCCATCGCGCGCTCTGATTCTTCCAGGAGCAATATTGCCTCCTCTGACCCCGCCTCTTCCCAGGTCTTTCCTACGCCAATCTCAACCAGATTCCAGTCAGGAGCACCCGGGAAACAGGTGCGAAATCCGTGGTAGAAGGCATCCCGCAGCAGATGTGCAGCCTCGATTGCCTTGGGTTCCGGTGCCAATAACGTCAGTTCATCGTAGACATGGTGACTGATGTGGATACCCTCTCCGGCATGTTTGTCGACATACAGAATCGCTAGTGCGAGCACCTCCCAGGCAGACGATTGGATCGGGTAGTTCATCGCGTGCGTGTAGACATCCTCGTCGTAATGACGGGTGAGCTTGATCAGATTGCTTTTAGATGACTCGTGCAAGTTGGTAGTTTTAACAATATCCTGCTGCCACTCACGGAACTGAGGATATGTTTCGAAGAATAGCTGACGGTAGTCCTCAGCCTCTTCCAGCGACATAGCGACGCCGTAACTGCTGACCGCTTGCCGCTGCAATGTGGCTGCACCCGCGCCGAACAGCAGTCCGAAGTTGACGGCCTTTGCTGCCGTCCGTTCAGCCTTGGTGACGTCTCCAGGTGCCTTACCTGACATCCGGGCAGCCATGCTGCGATGCAGATCCTCACCATTACTATAAGCAGCATTGATCACATCATCTCCTGACAGGATTCCCGCAACCCGCAACTCAACCTGTGACAAGTCACCCGTGACGAAGACGAAGCCCTCTGGCGCACTGAAACAGCGTTTGAAGCCCGACCGAGGCATGTTCTGCATGTTGGGGTTCCGACAGCCGAATCTGCCCGTCACCATGCCCGCGATCTGGTACCCGGGGTAAAGGCGCCCGTCAATCAACTGCGCTTGCACCTTCAGTCCAAAGTTACTCAGGCGACTGGTGATCCTCGTGTACTCTGCCAAAGGTTTGGCGGCAGGGATATGGCTCGCGTTCTCCAGCGCCTCACGCGCAGTCGACAGGTTGCCGTTGTCAGTCAACGGCCAGTCCAGCAACTCGTCGTCACTAAGGGCCTGCGTGAGCCATGCCTGCTTCTGCTGGGCGCTGTTAGGGTTGTCGATGTTAATCTGCCCGAGGGCGTCGTCCCGCGCCTGCTCCCAGTCAGTAATGATTCTGTTGTGGCACTCAACGTCAAACGGCACCCCTTTGCTGATCTGACGGGACAACGGGTATATCAGACTGCAGAGAAACGTATATGCTCCTCTGTAGTGGGGTACATTCTCAGCGAACCACTGATCAAAAACATTAGCCAACTCGAAGGCCACTACGGCATCAGCCGCTGCGTATTCAAGTTGTTCCCGCAATAGCTTAGGGCGCGCCCAGTCTGACACCTGCAAGGTCTTGTCCAGACCCAAGTCAAGGCACTCTTCGGCCAAGTCCTTGAGCGCCCTGTTTTCGTTGAAGAATACACGCCCCATCAACATGCTGTCGTGCAGATTACTAAAAACCATGCCCTGCTGCATGAAGTGCCCGGCCTCAAACAGCGCGTTATGGGCCACGGTCTTGACCGACAGCAGCGGCTGAATCCAATCCAGACTATTGATCTTAAACTGATCAAAAATGTAACAGTCGGTCCCGTCGCAGTATTGAATCAAGCGTATGCGACTCAGCTTTGGATTCAGACCGCTCTGGGGGTGACAGGGGTCTGTCTTGGCGGTCTCTATGTCCAGCCCCAGCATGTCGCAAGCGGCAAGCTTGATGGCCACCGGACGGGCAAGCTCGAGGTTATCGACCGTGTGCAGCGTCACACGATCCGCCAGCCACTCACGCAGGTTTCGAGCCTTGCCCTCCGCCTGCCAAATATTTTTGAGTTTGCTGACGCGCATGACCTCTTCGTTGTTCGGATCAAGGCGCCGCTGTTCCAACCAATCCTCATAGCTCATCATGGCCATGCCCTCCCTGGTCGGCAGATTGCGCATAACTATGTGTCACCGCTTCTGTTTCAGCCGCTATCTCGCTACCATCGGTAATCGCTTGATTTGTAGGGCCTCCAACCGATTGGACGGGTAGCGGTAGCGTCTCGTCATCCGCTACCTCCCCAGTGACACCGACCGCAGAGTGCTTTGTTGATACTGTGGTTGTCGCCGAATCGACGTTAACAGCCGCTACCGCTACCTCACCCGCTACCATCACAGGCCGCGGTAGATCTAGGTTTCCGGCCTCAGGTAGCGGTTTAGTGGTTGATTCAGGGGGAGTGTTCGCAAATTCTTTTCTAAGGTACCTTTCAAAAAGGGGCCTGAGATCCGCAAGAAAGTAGTGCTTCAAGTTCTTGGCGCCCACCTTGGATTGGTGGGTGTAAACATCAAAGTCCTTGAGCAGTTGAGCGAGTCTGTTCTGGGTGAGAGGTTTATCTCGGTTGTATTCTGACCATGGACGCTCCTCCATGGCAGTCAACATCTTCACCAGAACCTTCGACGGCAATTTGTCTTTGCCCTCATCGCGGAAGAGCTGCTGGATGTCCGCCAATAGCTCCACCGTCAGGCTATCATCCTCCTTGACGGTCAGCTGTCGGCAGGCGGCCTGCGCGTCGTCAAGCAGTCCACAGCGCAGCGCGATTGCGGCCAAAGGTATCCAGTTGTCCCGTGCCCGGTCGTTGCTGATTTCCTCCGGCGTCAGATCTCGGTCACCTTTTAAATCTGCCACGTTATCCTCGGCCCAGCGGAGGCACTTTTGACGAATGTCCGAATATTCATTTTCTGCCTCGAGCGGCAGTGGTGTGACCTGATCGGCGCCCAACTTGCGTTGCATGCGAACAACTACCGATCGATCCAACAGCGTGTCCGGCGGTCGCTTAATCATCCCTATAGCGATCGGTGCAAACGTTGGAAACAACTTCGGCTCGTGTTCATCGCCCACGGTTCGAATGACAAATGCAGTAGATTTTGTGTGACCTGAGTTGAGAATTCCACGCAGCTCATCATTACCCTGCAGGAATGTGTCGGCTTCATCTATCAACAAAGTGGGTGACCAGGCCTCTAGCCCCCGATACAGCGACGCAGCTGAAATATTTGCAGCCGCAAGCCCCCTAAAACACATTGCCTGAATCGTTTCCAATAACGTCGTCTTGCCGCAGCGCTTCTCGGGCGACGAAACCAGCAGCCTGGGACAGATTCGGAACGCCCTGAAGACATAGGTCAGCACGATCCAAAGCGCCACAGCCATGGACTCCTGCGCCGAAAGGATAACGTGATTTCGGATGATGGATTGGATCTCAGTCACCAGCACCCTACCATCAACCGCTTCCGGCCACGGTTCCTCGCCGCTAAACAGACCTCCTTGCTCAGGCCCATCATCGCGGGCTTGATCTAAAGCCTTACGGGCTTTATTGACCCCGCTGTCCACAGTACGTTTACTCACTCCCCCCAGTAAATCGACGAGCCTGCCTTTGCATCGATCGTAATCCAAGGGCGACAGGCGGGCTGCGGCCTCGATGATCAGATCGTCCATGCCATTCATCCCAGCCCACTCACGGACTGGGATGCGCTGCTCTGTCAACCATTCCTGCGTCAGATCAGCGTGGTCTGCAACGTCCTCACCGTCAGTCCAGCCTAATGCCAGTGTGTCGATGATGAACACCTCTGACCCGTTGACCAATAATTCAGCCGCGATTGTCATCGCGTACTTGGTGCCTGGCTCATCAGCGTCAGGTATCAACGTCGTAACTCGCCCATAGAGCGGTGACCAATCCGATTTCAGCGCGTTACTGCTGCCGCTTGCCGAGGTAGTGCAGATAGAGCCTGAAAAATGTTTGCTGGCAGCGTCTACAGCCTTCTCGCCCTCGACGACAACTATCGCAGCGCTCTTGTCGCGTAAGATCTGGTCAAGGTGATATACCGGCAGCGGTGAACCTGGCAGCCGCCACTGCCAGTCCTGTGCTTCAGGGTTGTAAGACACAGAGCGTGTTTCCTTCCCTTGGTGGGTGTCGAAACGATAGACGATGAAAGCAACCCGGCCATCAGCAGTCAGGTATTCCCATGACATGGCAGGAACACCGAGCTCAGGGTGAATATCGGGTGGTAGGTGACAGTCGTTCGGCGCCGGAGTCGACAGAACATCCGGTTTGACGGTCTTGCTTACCGACTTTGTTGATGTATGTGTGGTTATAGGTCTCGACTGGCGAAGCGTTTCCTCCAGCGCGGTCACTGCAGCATGTTCGTCCAGCTCATTTAGCACCATATACAGGCTAACCAAATCAGGTCCTGAAAAACCCTCGACTGCGTAGTCCTTCCAAAAGCCCGTGGCCAGAGTTACCTTGAATGACCCAAGGTTTTTGTCATCTCGACACGGGTTAATCGCAACGAAATGCTCGCCCTGTCTCTCGCCTTCCAACCAAGCCCTAAGAACAGCCTCGCCGTTAGATAGCAGTTGACTATTAACGCGAGACCTTCCTTTATTAAAAGTTTTGCTCTTCATGATGTATTCCTTTTGTGTGCAGGGGCTGATTCCAAACCACGCCCCCAAATGTTTAGGAGTGGCGGACCCGTTTTGAAACCCAGCCCTTGATGTCGCGGTGCAACTTGAGATAGACATCACGATCCATCTCGTCGGCATCAAATTCCAACATCTCGGTCATCGGTTTAATCGGTTCAAACCCATTCTCTAAACACAATATCCCGGTGACGCGCGGCCACTTGGCGTCATGTACTTCCACCTCGATCAATACCGACTTACCGAGCAAATCGGTCAGCCCTAACGCTTCATTGGCTGATTCGTCGTGAATAGGGAACGCTGAATTGAACAGAGCGAAGCAGCCACTGGATGGGTGGTCCGAGAACTTCATGCGCTTAGCTATCAGTTCACCTGAAGCAACCTCAAAGGCTACGGCCATTTGGCCCTCAGGCTCTTTGTTTCTGTCGAACGCCAACTGCAGGCCGATATGGGCTACCTGAACCACTACAGCGACATGGAGACCGTCCTGAATGGTGATCGGTGACTGAGTGGTCGATGAAGACTTGCCAAAGGTGAATTTGCTCATTGAGAAACCTCCCGGGGTATAGTGTGCCCTGGGCGGCTGGAATCGATCTGCTGAGCTAGCCAATCGTCGATCTCCGATTCGACCCAGCCGACGGCACGACCGCCTAACGACACTGGTTTCGGGAAAAGTTTTTCAGAGATGCGTAAGTAAATTGTGGAACGGGAAAGACCCGTGCGCGCTTTTACTGTAGGAAGTCTTAGAATTGCTGTAGCCATGTTTGAGCCTCCTGAGGCGTCGTTGAACATGGCTAGGGATGTAACCAAGCTTAGCGAAGAGGCGAAATGCCTTCAGCTAGCAGGGGGGATACACTGTGCGCGCAGACTGTAAACTCAGGCTCCAAGCTGATTTTTATTGTTTGCACTGATCCAGCGGGCAACAGTTCTCGACTTGACTGGAACAATTTTGTCGGCGATCTTACGAGCTGCATCCTGAACACTGTTGTATTGATGTTTATGCATCTCGTAGTGTGCCAGGGCTTCTTGCTTTAAGGCAGCATTCTCCTCATGGCGCACCGCCGCGGCAGCGCGGGCATTTTCAGACCTTCGTTCCGCAGCTTTTTGGTCGGTTTTCTTTTCTATATCTGAATTAGATTGTTTCAATCTTGACCGCAGGTTCCGTGTTTCTTCGGATGTTTTCTCTAACGCTTCTAAAAGCTCAGCATGGCAGACGGCCTCCATCGCCTTAATGGCCGCCGCCCCAGCTAAAATGAAACTCCCGTTACTAGTTCTGCGAGCCAATTGAGCATCGTATCGAGTGTTGCTTCGCGCCCATTGCAAACTATCTGCGAGCAGCCAGAGAGCAAGCACCGCAAAGAGTTCAGATTGCGTTGCTTCTTTAAACCACTCATCCTCAATGTCGTAATCATCTATGCAGATTTTCAAAGCCTCGACTTCAGATGTATTGTCCCCATCGGAGAACTCTATGTGGTCGTTGGCACCGGCATGCTGAGGCAAGTCGTTTTCGACGTATGTTGCAATATCCCCCCCTGCCGCCTTCACTTCGATCAGATATTCTTTTGCCCAACCATCATTATCAATTTGGTCTTCTATAAACCCGTTTAACTCTCGCCTAAAAAAGTCCTCAATAATCCCATCAACAATCTCTGCCGCAGAGACAACTTCTTCGCGGTCGCGACGGAGGAGTAGAGCGCGAGCCCGGAAAGCAATGCTCGGGAGGATGTCGAAAGGGTAGTTGGAGACACGCCCCTTTAGCGGATCAAAGTCGTCGAACTGCCCCCAAAAACTCATATAAACTCCTCATCTTATAGTGCTGAGAATCAACAGCATCCTTGTTCTAGGCAGCCAGTCACCCTGCAGCCCACTAATTAGTAAGCGTATTACAAAATCCTCCAACCTCCTGAATATCTGTCGGTAGCGACATGTAATTTAACTGCCCGGTGTCTCTGACCAATGTTTATATCGTTGCCGCAGACTCACACGGCCCTAGCCTCGGAGCAATACACAGCCCAATCTGCCATCAACAAGGTTCGTTTGGTGAACTGTGAGCCTCGCTGGTAGGCCCGTTCGACAGCATCAGGCAGTTGGTGCGCCAATGAGTGTTCAGCTACCTCACGCGGGTAATCTGTTATCTCCGCTGCCCACATGCGAAACGTAGTACGAAAACCGTGCACTGTGACCCTTGCTCCATGTGCGTCAACCCAATCATGCGTGTCACCCATTCGCCGGATCACGGCCGTCAAAGACATATCAGATAACGCCTGACCTTTGGTGCCGGGGAACACAATGTCGCCGTCTTTTGGTAACGACGCTAGTATCTTCACCACAGCATCGCTGAGCGGTATCTGATGTTCGCGCCCCCCCTTCATGCGTGCTGCTGGGATGGTCCAGAGCGTCTCATCCAAATCAAACTCATCCCATTGCGCACCACGCACCTCTCCTGATCGACAGGCAGTCAAAATCAAGAACTCGAGTGCCAGAGCGGCCACACCTGCACGTTCCCTTAATGCTTGAACAAACGCTGGGGCATGCTGCCAAGGGAGCGCCGGATGATTCTTCGTTCGTTTAGTTTTACTGATGGTCGCCAACAAGTTCTCAAGGTGCCCCTTCCATCGGGCAGGGTTCTCGCCGCTGCGATACCCGCTGGTTGTCGCCCAGCCCAACACAGCCTCAATTCGGCCACGCACACGCGTCGCCGTTTCGGTCTTACTTTCCCATATCGGTGCGAGACACTTTACAACCAACCCTGTGTCAACGTCAGAAACTGGCGCTGCTCCAAAAACGGGGCTGGCGTAGGTTTGGAGCGTACTGCGCCACTGTTTAGCATGCTTTGCATTCTTCCAGCTCGCCTTCTGTGCCTGGATGTAGGCTTCAGCGCATTGGTCAAACGTCATCATGTTGGCTTCTGCGAGCTTTGCTGCGACCTGCTGCTGGTTTTTAGCGAGCAACGGATTAACCCCATCCAGTAATAGGCGCCGCCCCTCCAAAGCCTTCTGCCGGGCCTCAGCTAAACTGACTGTATGAGTAGGACCCAGGCCCATTGCATAGGACTTTCCCGCGACCATGTAACGGTGCAGCCAGGACTTTGCCCCCGCAGGTGTAATCTGCAGCGTTAAGCCCCCACCGTCACCGTAAAGGCCTGGCTTGTTTAGTTTCGTGACCTGGAGGGCCGTGAGCCGGTGTTGTTGACGCGCCATAGTAATCTTAAACCATCAAAACGACCATCAAATAGTACACGGATTGTAGTGGAACGCATAGAACTACTTAGGACGCTGAAATGGCCTATCTCATTGTTTAATATCGATTAAATGAATTTCTATGGATGCTACCGGAACCCGAAAAGGCGGACTGCCCCTCCGCCATTAATCCAATAAAATCGGGCTATAATACCGGTTTCATATTATTACCCACTTTAAAACCCACTTTTAATTCTCCGTTGCGCTACAAGAATTTTTCGCAAGGGGGCAAGAGCTTTCCGCTATCCCTAGAACTATCACTGACACCCTACCCACCCAAATATTATTTGGGACTCCTACTAATGGTCTTTACCTAGTAATTTGCTCGTTGAGTGAGGGCGTCGTTTTTGTGATAAAGTCAAAAAGTGCTTAGAAGTTCATTGGCAAGTCATGATTCAACACGATGACGGGTTTAGAATTATGAAAAATACGACGAATGGGTGTGTAAAGAATTCCGTTTATGTTTGACAGAATAAAAAAGAATACGAATACCCAAGTCAACATTGGGAATTGGATGAGGCTGGACAGCCTAAGCAATCGGTTAATAGTTCCAGGCGACCATCTTCTCTGATCACACCCCTGCACTAAAGACACTAAAGATGATTTTATCTTCAACTGATGGAGCGGACATAAAGGGGGACACGTGATGTCCAATGAGACTGACAGGTATCACGGGCTTGATCTACTCAGATCATTGGCAATGCTGCTTGGCATCGTGTTCCACGCCCCGATGTTCTACTACATACCCGAGATGGCTGACGGCTTCAGGGACTTTGGCATCTCGACCAGCATGATCCCGGAGATGGAGCTTTGGCTCCAGCTACTGGTGCAATGGTCGCACAATTGGCGAATGACCGTCTTCTTCATCATCTCGGGTTTCTTCGCACTCATGGTCATCCAGAGGAAGGGGGCTGCTCACTTTGCCAAGGACAGGGTGGTACGGCTGGGTTTGGCACTGATCCTGTTCGCAACACTTTACGACATGCTGGACGGCCAGTTCCAAGGTAAGCTGGAGCATCTTTGGTTCATCTACTACCTCCTCATCTTCAGTCTCATTTCATCGGCCATCTGGAGAGGCAAGTCATCTACAACCCCCGAGAACCAGACAGGGGCATCCAACAGGTTGCTGGCTGGTCTTTTGTTGGCCTTCGTGCCCATGAGGATGATCTGTGACATGCTGGATGGTGGCGCACTCTCTATCGCCGGCTCTTATGCAGACATCAAGCTCGGCGGGTTGATCTACTTCGCGTTCTGCTTCCTGCTTGGCTCGGCTCTGTTCTCAAGCAAGGAGACACTGAACAAGCTGGCTTCAAGGACCACAATTCTGGTGATTGGAGCTATCGCTGCGATCAGTTTTGCAGTCACTTTCACTTACGTGGATGGGGTGTTTGGACATCGTCGGACGCCGAGTGCGGACATGACTGATGCACTTCTTGGGTCTGCCTTTGCTGCTGTCAGCGCATTGAGCTGGAGTATGTTGCTTATCGGTGTCACCCACACCCTCATCCAGAGAAGCATTACACCGGTGAAGTGGCTGATTGAGCTGTCCTACCCGGTTTATCTGGTTCACCTGCTGCCAGCTATGATAATCAGCGCAATCCTGATCGGCCAAGGGGCCGGTCAGATAACGGTTGTGTTGGGCACGGTATGCGCAACCTTCATCATCAGTGTGATCGTCTATTACGTGTTGATAAAATTCACCCCGTTGAACTGGATCATCAGCGGCTACCAGAAATCATGGCTCAGGTTGCCTGGATCGAGATAGACGAGTTGCTGGGCTGAAAACCATGGAAATCCTGCCTATCCGCCACATGCCCTTTAATATCAACAACTTAAATTCGAAATATATCTTCTCCCCAGATCTAGCCCAACATAAAACTTAGCTAATCATCTTGCAGCTCTTCGTGCGGATTAACGATATTCATCACGATCTTTGAGCCCATTTCCTCAACTGGCGCTGAAGTTCTCATCTTAGGATGAACCTAGGCCGCGATTGTTTTGTGGCAGTCGATTCGAACAGCTTATTTCCCCTATCTTCATAAATGAAATCAAGTCCCCGACAGCGCACCTGCGAGGATTGAGTGGAAGGACAGACCTTGGCTTTGACCCTAGAACTAAAACCGATAACTGAACTCAATCATATAAAAATTGGCCCCTGTGATACCTGGACCGTTGAGACCAGCGTCGTAGAACAGATCCCTCGTTTGTCAGGCGTTATCTGCTAAAAGGGTTCAGACGATACGGCAATGTGTTAACGCAGATCTCGTACTCGGCATAGAGAGTATTCGAGACCAAATGACGGCCTTAAGAAGCTAGCGATTCCTGATCCTTAAGACTGATCGGCCCTGGCACTTGGTCCTGTCCCCTAAGATTCGAGCTGTCGAATACACCACTAGGTGCCGGGCGTCACCAGCATGCTCTTAAACAAAGCCGCCCGACTGGGCGGCTAGCTAAAGCTTACCAATCAAATCATAAGACCCATCATTTCTTCGGTAGGGATAAAGGGGCCGGAAGATTCAACTTCAAACAACTGTGCACCAGCCAATCGCGCAATGACTCTCTTGGATGACTCGATATCGGGATAAGTGTTGATGTTGATGAATTTACCGATGCCTGTTGCCCAGCCACCAGCAATGGTTTCCGCACCTGCATCTGCTAGGATTTGCATTTGCTTTGCTTGTAATGCGGACCACGCGTCTGTTCCTGCTTCGATCCCATCCCATGCTCTTCCAGTACTACCAATAGAAAAAGAGGTGTAACTCATACCCTGCTCCCTAGTTCATTTATTGTCCGAATAAAGTAATAGACTTCTGATAATGCGACAATAATGGTTCGGCTTTGGTTTTCGCTTTTATCCGCCGCTTCCTGAATCATTTAATCTTTATAATCTGCATAAAATCGATAATTCATAATTCATTTCGACCAAAGCGTTGGTTTGGTACCAGCTCTGTTACCCAAATAAGCTTTCAAACGTAGCGCTACTTCGACCCTACCCACTAACCACTTTCGGCGTACCAGCACCCCACCCCCTACTCATGTGTAATAAGTGGCTGGACTTTTTTTGGGGTTTTTCAGCTGTAAACCTAACAGCCTGACACTCAATTGAAGTGTCTTTTTTTTATACAGCAGACATTGATTCTTTAGAGCATTGAATCGCCACTAGTATGCTAGACACGTTGTTGTCGCACAAAATGACGACTAAGAGATCAGAGTAGGCTGCTGACGATCTAGGGATGATCCTTCATCTAATCCCTGTCTATCTGCTTGGCCTCACTGGCCATCTGCTGTTGTTATTGCAACAGCGCCAATACGCCCTGGGACTGCTGGTTAGCCTGGGCCAACATGGCAGTACCCGCTTGCTGAATGATCTGGGTACGAGCCAGCTCGGTCGTCGCCTTCGCATAGTCAGCATCTTCGATGCGGCTGCGTGAAGCTTGCG
>Ga0181557_1000182_pt1 | contig 80629 bp, 56 predicted proteins | sample 011ome_23_FD_148632 | JGI IMG/M metagenome (GOLD analysis project Ga0181557, IMG submission 148632) | Coastal salt marsh microbial communities from the Groves Creek Marsh, Skidaway Island, Georgia - 011506CT metaG (spades assembly) | ecosystem: Environmental > Aquatic > Marine > Intertidal zone... | reverse complement strand
CCCTTCTTTCGACGAGTGCGCGATCGTTTGCGCCAGCTTCTTCGACGCCATGGTAGTGTATTGATTTGTTGTTGTTCTTATTATATATTGCGTGGTATGTGTGTTGTATGCAATAATAAAAAACCTGATGATGATGATTGAAGAAGAGGTGGAGGAAAATGTCTCGATTTTGAATTGTTGTTCTCTGTGCTTTTTTTTATGAGAGAAAATCGATTTTTCGCAGCCGATTTTGATGAGAGAAACGAGAAAGAGAAAGAGAAAAAAACAAAAACTATCTCGCGAAGAAAAAAAAGAGAAAAAAAAACGTGTTCATCTTTTATCACACACATCTCAAAGAACCATCATCATAAAACGACAGAGAGAGAGGATGACTTTTACGACGATATCGACGACCAAAACGGCTTTAACACCACCACCAAAATCTTTGTCTTCTCGTTTTTATTCCTCCCAAAACTCTGATTCTTCTTGGTCTTCTTCTTCTTCTTTTGGCGGTGGCAGGAAGAACTTCTTCTCCCTCGCGATGTCGCGAAGAATTGGACGACGAGAAGAGAAGAAGAGCGCATTAATCTCCCAGTCCTCTTCTTTCGTAAACGAGGAGGAGGAGTTCCAAAGGAGAAGACAAAGACAAAGAGGAAGAAATAAGAACGCGAGGAGCAAAACGAACGCTTTGTCGTCGTCGTCGAGTAGTAGTAGCAACAACAGCAATAGTAATACCGATTTCGACGACCGCGTGGAAGAAGCGTCGATGGCGGTGGAACGCGCAGAGGAACTCGCGGCACGAGCGGAAGCCAAGTTGAAAGCTTTAGATGTGAAGATGTCCTCGTCGTCTTCTTCTGACGACGACGACGACGACGATGAAAACGAGGAGAAATCGTCCTCGCGAGTGCAAGAGCTGAAGAAATCGTTGGAAGAGATGAAACAGGCGAACTTGGAGTTGAGGAAGAAGAAAGGGAAAGCGGCTTCTTCTTCCTCGTCGTCGTCGTCGTCAAAGTCGTCGTCGTCGACACCGGTATCGCGATTAGCCGCGATCGAACGAGAAGAAAAAGAAGAAGAGGAAAAGAAAAAAGGAGTAGCCAACAACGCAGACGTGGACAACACGAACAATTTCGGAGGCGGGTCGCAGCGACGCTTGTACGATCAAATGTTGACGCTGAGAACTCGATTGAACGAACGCGTCGCGTCTTCAAACGCGTTTGCAAAGTATCTCGAGAAAACGCTTTTAACTCGCGACGATGATTTGAAAAGAGCGAACGAGTTGTTATACGGCGCAGCGAAAGAGTCTGGCGAGCTGTTACGTCTCATTCGAGACGCGCAGAATGACATTGCTAAAAGCGGCGACGACCCGACGCGACGAGCGCGGGGCGAGCAAAAGCTCGAAAAATTTGTCAATCGTTTACAACTCGTAGAGTCGACGTTAACGAAGAATGCAAAAGAGATAGATTCAACTGTCGTTCGAACTGTGCCAGTTGAATATCACGGCATCGCTTCGGATGTGATCATGATGGGTGATTTCGATGGGTGGACGAGAGGAATTCAATTATACCCGAGTTTCGTGGAAGGCGGGAGTAGCACGTTTACGGGCGAAGCGAGATTACCGCCGGGAACGTATCTCGTTAAATTCAAAGTCGACGGCGAATGGCGATTGGCTCGAGAGTGGCCCTCGAGTGGCGAAGGATTTGATGCGAACAACGTTTTGACGGTCATGTAGGGGAAAATTGTTTTCGTTTGTACCTATCCAAATATTAAATCTATGGCACGCCGCGCATTTTATTTAAACATTGCTATCGCTATCAGACGCGTGAAGAAACTCGTATTCTCTAATCCTTTTTTAATCGCTATTTCGTCTATTGCTTCGATGCTTTTTTCGTCGTTTTTGACGTCGTCTTCGCCGTCGTTTGTACTAATGCTGCTGCTGCTGCTGCTGTTTATACTTCTTTCATCTTTTCCGTACAAATCGTTGTCGCGCTCTTCGCGATGGAAATATCTCAGCGCTTGATGGTAAAACGTTCCGTTTCTTTCCGTCATATCCGGAGAATGATCCACGTCTTCGACAATCAACTCTCCAGAATCTACGTTGACGAAACAGCGCAACATGGCGACGCCAGAAATGCCAGTAAGATTTAAAACCCGTTCTATTCTAGGTTTCACGACGCTTTCAATTTTCTTCTCATCGAACAACAACTTTTTTGTTTTTCCATCCTTGACGCAATCTAAATACGCGTGCGTTTTTCCTTTTCTTCTTCCTTCGGGTACACCAACGGGACACGCGGGATCTAAAGCTTTCATTTTACCTTCGGGTCCGATACCGCCGACGTAAATTTTAAGCCAACGTGATTCGGACGAGGACTCTTCTCTCTGAACGAATTGAAAATCAACCACTTTCCCAGTCTCCACGAACGGCTCGAGAATGAAATTATTTTGGATGTTGTTATTCGACGAGAAACGACGGTTTCTCCTGCATTCGTACGCGAACGTTTCTAAATCCTTTGCGCTTCGAATCCGAGTTATTTTTGACGAGTTCTGTTCATAAAATTGACTCTTGATGCACAACTCTGCGCAATTCAACTCTTTTGAAGCCTCGGCGTAGGTTCGGACGGCGCGTTGAATGTTTGAGACTGAGGATAAAAACTCGTTTTTTTCGACGTATTCTTCAGCCATGACCGTGAGCGCGGATTGTAAGATGACTTTCTTCGGTATTCCCATGACGCCTGGAATTTTAACTTTCGAATTATTCAAGGCGCTCGAAAGAAACACTCTGTCGGCGGCTCTCGTGGCAAAAGCGGCAGACGTTCCGGTAAACGTAATTCCCGCGGATTGAAAGAGCTTTCGTAAAGTGCAATCGTTTTTGTGGTTGTTGTTTTTCTCCGACATGTTTGGAGCTATGAACACGATTGACGACTTTGCCACCCCTTGCGCAAACGCAGCGACGGTGATGACTGAAGGAGTTGTTCTTTCCAGATCTTCTTTTTCTCTCCTTTTCGGGAACTCGAGCAGTAAATCTTTACGGAACCTCTCCGGCCACGTGTTTTTGTTGTTCTTTTTCGCAAATATAAGAGTTTCCGCTTCTCGCCATCCAGAGTCTGCGTACACGCACTGGTAAAAATCATGCATATGGTTTCTGTTGTTGAATATCCAGACAAAACTAGAACGGTCGATTGTTTCGTTCTCTTCATTGTTTTCACCGTACACTAAAGCCACGGGTATTACTTTGATATTATTATTGTTATTTTTCAATCTGAAAGACTCGTACGCTTGCAACGCGTTCCACTTGGACGTTTGCGACGACAGGTTGAAGAAAATATAATAGTTTATAGTATTTTCTTTTGAATCATTTTCGGCGTTTTGCGACAAACATAACCGCACGTATCCCTCTCTAATCTTTCGTCGCGCGTCTAAAGCGCCGCTCCTTTTCTTGAAAGCGCCCAAAGAAGACGCGAATAAATGATAGGCTAAAAAATCGTGCGGTCCCGTCTTGACTAAATTTCTGTTTTGCAAAACGTTGATCGTTATTAGTTTTAACAACTTTGTTATCGATGGATTTGTTTTTGATGGAGATGTAGTATCAGATGATGGTGGCAGAAGGGATACAAGTTTTCCTTTTTTACCGACCAATGTATTATCATCACCATCATCATCGTGAAATACTTTGACGTACTTCACATCATCGTCATCATCATCATCACTATCACCGAAACCGCCGCCGGTTCGTCGACGGCGACGGCGAAAGTCTAACACTACTGTCTTGAATTCTGATTTGATTCTTATTTTATCATCGATTGATTTCAAAACGTATACTTCGTTAATGAGTGTGCCGGTATATAAATTCTCTTCAGAAGCCATCCTATAAATAGAAGAGACGAGAAAGCGTTTTGCAACCTCATCGTCATCATCGTCGTCGAAAGCCAGCGCCAGGTTGAACTTTTTAACATTTGTTTCTTCTTCTGAATCAATTGAACCCCCCTTTTCTTCGTCATCATCGTAAGCATCGTAATCATCATCATCCTCGTAAGAATTATCAATATCCTCGTAATCGTTATCGTAACTACTACGTGTGCTCATACGACGACGACTTAAACTTCTTAAACTTCTTCTTTGTTCTTTTGCGAATGATGATGATGACGATGATGATGTTTTTTTTCTAACCGCTCCGCCGGCGAAAGAAGTTGACGGCTTCTGAATTGAATTCCAACAACAACAAGGCTTTGACATCATCATAGTTTCTTGTGTATATATTATTAACATGTAGCAGACGACGACGAAGACGACGACGAAGATGATGATGATACCATCGTCGTTTTTATTCTTCTTCTTTTATTCGCGTTGTTTGTTTGCTATTGTTGTTGTTGTTTTATTATAACGATACGATTTTCACCCAGTTTGGTATTTGGTTAAGTACAAAACCAAAACACAAAGACCGCGTGTGAATGTTCGGAAAGAGGAAAGTGGGTTCGCGGCGTGCCGCAGAACCCCTTGAAAAAATTATCGAATCTTGCGCATTGCGCAAGAACCGCTTCGCCGAGTCGAAATGCAAGGACTCGGCATCGGCGGTCCCTCGCTGATTTCTTGTTATCAGTGGAGGATTCGCAGGTAAGTGAAGAAAAAAAAGCTTCCTTCACGGACTAGTTTCTAGAAAGAGTTTCATTCGAAAATATATTGATACATCTCTATCTAATTTCATAACATCAAGTTTTCACTTGTTGTTTTGCTTTTTCATTAGTCTAAAAAAGCGAATGTTCTTTCGGCAGGCCCGAGGCAGTGCTTGCAAAGCTGTAGTCGCCTTTTACTACTACAGCAGCGTCCGCTGTCTCATTTCAAAGGCTTCAATCAATTTCTTTCAAATTTCCAACCCGCCAAAAAACGCGCGGTTCTCTCTCTTCTCATTCTGTTTTACACAGACCGCGTGTTATTTTCAATCGGAGGAGGATAAAAGTGCTTTGTAGAAGCACTTACAAAAATTCTCGAACGTCTTGCGACGATCGAAGTTCGGATGATTTTGTTTTCAATCAGCAATTACTCAAGATCCCTAATGGTCATGTCTATGAGTAGTACCCCGAGCGCAAAGATGTTGGAAAAATTTTGCCCGGCGGAGGTATGTGTGTTTAAGTTTTTTCAAGTGTGTAGTTATGTTCGTATCCAAAAATACAACAGTTTTAATCTTTTTTTACATGCGACATTTGGAATGTTAATATACCGCACAGTAATGGAAAGAATTTCACTTTTCCAAGCAATTAAGCTTTGATCAAGTGTAGTATCTGTTCTATTAAAGTTAAACCTTTAATTACGATGTTTACCATCGTATTAGTTTAACCAAATTTTTCTGGAGGGCTGAGGAACCGGGCTTGCTCGGCCTCAGCGAGCGTGGCTTGTCGATTGCATTTACCCGCAAGACGCGCACCTCTTTTTTCTTCTTCTTTTTTTGTTTTACAGCGGCCGTGTTTGAATGTTGTTTTGCATAAATTTTTAGCAAAGAAAACGTACTGCCGTTTTCCAAACTCTTCTTTTTACAGAACATCAAATCAAGAACGTCACAAGTTCATCAAAACAAAGTTTGATGGTATCGTCTCTGATAAAGATGGATAACGAAATCACCGACCAAGACTTAATATTCGAAGAGAACGTGCTCCAAAACCCGTACGTTGAAGACGTTTGGGATAAGTACATTCAGTTCTTAGTATCAACAACAAATTCATCATCAACAAAGCTTCTGACAATTCACGAGCGAGCCGTCAAAGCGAATCCAAAATCGAGAAACTTGTGGTTGAGATATTTACGATGGAGAATGAACGCTTTGAAAACAGCTTCCACTTTAACCTCTCCTTTAGATGAAGAATTAGAACAGCAATACAATAAATTGAACTTGGTGTTTGAGAGATGCATAGCAAACATGGAAAGTCCCGGAGACTTTGAAATTTGGGAGCTGTACATAAAATCGCTGTGGCAAGATCAGTGTTCGGTGACGAAAACGAGACGCGCGTGCGATCGAGCGTTGCAATCGTTAGATATCACGGAACATTCAAAATTTTGGTCCTCTCTTTATTTACCGTTTATTAGAAGTTCAGACAAGATCCCAATCGAAACGGCGTGTAGAGTCTATCGGCGGTATGTACAGTTCGAACCTCAACACGTGGAGGAGTACATTTCGTTTCTCAAGAATCGGGGACGCGTCGCGGAAAGTAGTCAAAGACTGGTTGAAATCTTAAACGACGAGACCTTTGTCTCATTGTTGAATAAATCCAAACATCAAATGTGGCTCGAACTTTGCGATTTGATCACCAAGAATGTTAATAATACTTCTGTCAACAACACCGAAGATGGAAAAAAAATTAACGTCTCGGCCATTCTCAGAACGGCGATTAAAAAGTTTACGGACGAAGTCGGTAAGCTCTGGGCATCGTTAGCGGATTATTACATCAGGAGAGGTTTGTTCGAAAAGGCGAGAGACATTTACGAAGAAGGATTAGAGTCCGTAATGACGGTGAGAGATTTTTCGCTCATTTTCGACGCCTACGCCGCCTTTGAAGAAAACGTGTTGAGTTCAAAAATGATGCAAGAAGAAGAAGAAGAAGAAGAAGAAAACGATGAGATTGAGCTGCGATTAGCACGTTTAGAACACTTGATGGAACGTCGACCGATTCTTTTGTCGAGCGTGATGTTGCGACAAAACCCGCACAACGTGCACGAATGGTTAAAACGCATTTCGCTCTTGTCTTCTTCCTCGTCGAAAGAAATCGTGTCCACGTATTCTTTAGCCATTCAAACCGTTGACGCGAAAGCATCGATCGGATCGATTTCGCAAGTGTGGATAGACTTTGCAAAATTTTACGAAGTGCACGGCGACTTGGACAACGCGAGAGTTATTTTCGAAAAGGCGACGAAATCGCCAAACTTCAAGAGCGTAGACGAACTCGCGACGATTTGGTGCGAATACGCCGAGTTTGAATTACGCAATAAAAATTTCAAGCAAGCGTTGACGCTCATGAAAAGAGTGCTTTTCGTGAATCACAACAAAGAAAAAAGAATAAATAACGCGTCAAATACCACAAAAGGAGAGTACGACGCTCTTCTCGTGCAAGAAAAAGTGCACAAATCGATCAAGCTGTGGATGTTTTATTGCGACTTGGAAGAATCGATTTCGCCGGAAAACGCGAGAATTGTGTACGAAAGGATACTCGATCTTCGCATAGCTACTCCGCAAATCATTCTAAACTACGCGGCTATGCTTCAAGAATCGAAATTCTTTGAGGATTCGTTTCACGTGTATGAGCGCGGGGTGAACCTGTTCAAATTTCCGCATTCTATTGATATTTGGCGCGCGTATTTGACGCAGTTTGTTGATCGATTTCAAGATAAAAAAGTCGAGCGCGCGAGAGATTTATTCGAGCAGTGCTGCGAGCAAGCGCCGCCAAAGGATTGCAAAGAGTTCTTTTTAGAATACGCAAAGTTGGAGGAGCAGTTCGGTCTCTCCAAACGCGCGATGGACATTTACGACCAAGCTTTGACAAAGATGAAATCTGCGAGTGATAAGATTGAGGTGTTGGATATTTACGTCAAGCGCGCGATGGACTTCTTCGGCGTCGGTAAAGTTCGATCAATCTACGAGAAAATCATCGAAGACGACGATGACGACGACGACGACAACGGTACGACAAAGAAAAAGAAGAAGAAGAATCGTTTGGATGATAACTCGACCAAAATCATCTGCGTTAAGTACGCTGAACTGGAGGTTTCTCTCGGTGAAATCGACCGAGCGAGAGCTTTATACACTCACGCGAGTCAGTTCTCAAATCCTGCGCAAGATGGTACCTTTTGGGGTCAATGGAACGACTTCGAAGTCAAGAATGGCAACGAAGATACGTTTCGCGATATGTTGCGTGTGAAGAGATCCGTCGCGGCTTCGTTTTCGCAAATGCACTTCAACATGTCTGTCGTGGAAGTACCAGCCGATGCTTTGGAACCACAAGCCGGAGGAGGAGGAGGAAAAGAAGGCGAAGAAGAAGAAGACTTGATGAAACTGCTCGAGAGAGAAGAGTTGGAGAATAGAAACGCGGCTCCGATTGCTGGATTCGTGAAATCGCATGTGGTTGGCGGTGATCGGGACGACGTTCCAAAGAATCCAGAAGAGATTGATTTAGGTTTTGATGATGAAGAAGAGGAAGGTGATGATGATGAACCAAAAACGTCCGTTCCGTCTGGAGTGTACGGCAGTCTTCTTTCTTCTGGTGGAAAGAAGAGAGAGCGAGAGGACGACGAAGAAGAAGAATAACTTAGCGAGCGTGGCTTGTCGATTGCGTTACGCGCAAGTATCGAGTTTTAGCTTTTAACATGTGTAATACTAGTAGCACGTAAATGTCGTACAGGTACACTCGCATTAACCAAAAAACGGTTTCCCAGAGATTAATTCAATCAAGCAAAGTAACGTAAACGCAGTCATCGCGATTCTACCGTGCGCCATTTCAACCTTGGGCGTAAAATTGCACTTTTCGACGACGAGCATCCCGGGCGTATCTCTAATCCCTTCTAAGCTTTGCGGGTTTGCGTTGTATCCGTTTTGAGGATTAAACTCGAACGGTTTTGTAGACGCATATATGATAGAACCCCCGAGTAGAGCCAATTGAACTAAACTATGCGGGACTTGTTCGAGCAACGACACGTGCTCGGTGACTTCCACCGTGGCGCCAACGCTGAGTCCAACCATACAGACTCGTCCGTTGACAACTTCCGGCAACCAAACCGGGAACCCTCCTTCTTGAGCGAATTTAGAGAAGGCCTCTTTCGCATCGTTACCAGCATCTAATCCTTGCGCTTTCAAAAACTCGTTGTTGTTGTTCGAAGAAGAAGAAGATGAAGATGATGATGACGACGACGACGACGATTCGGCTCTCGTCGTAGTACTAATCTTACTCAAAACGCTCCCTCTCTTCTTCGGTACGGAGGAGATTTTTTGTAGACTTTTCGACGACGACGACGACGACGACGACGACGCGAAAGAGGAGGAAGTCGAACAGAACGACGATGCGGTCGCTGTTGTTGTTGTTGTTGACATCGCGTTACAGGTTTTACAGGTACGAAGAAGAGTTTTGTTGTGTGTGTGTGAAGACTCGAATTTATTTATCAGCTCTCTCCTCTGGTGAGTGAAATCACCAAAAAAAAATACGCGAAAACAAGCAGTCTGGCAAAAAACAAGAAAGACAAAAAAAATTCCTTCATTTTTCCTACAAAAATACTATCACTCACATGTGGGGACGACCACCGTCTTCGTCTTCCTCTTCTTCTCCTTCCTCTTCTTCGACCAACACGAACGCGCGAAAAGAACGAGGAGGAGGAAAAGGAGGAGAACATCGAATACCACCACCACCGTATCATCGGCGTCCGGCATCGCGCGCGACGACGATAAAGCCAAAGACTTTTGAGAAAAGAAAAAGTCAGCTGAATACTCTTCCTCCGAAAACGCCTCCGGGTCGGTCAAAAACGAGTCTTTCCTTGCACGAAAACCAAACGCGCGGGTCGAGAGAACGCGCGATGCGCGCGCTCATGTCGACGAACAACAACAACAATACTACGAGTAATAATAAAACGACGACGACGATGAAGACACGACATCAGCTTCAACCTCCGCAACGCGCGCAATCGACGATAGGAGTGCCTCCTCGACAGAAAAAAAACGACAGTCTCGGCCCACCAAAACAACACCTTGTGTCCCGTTTCTGCGGCGGAGCGAGACTACCACCACCACCACCGTCTCAAACCAAGCGAGAAGTAACAACAACGAAGCAAAGGAGTACAAACGGCAGAGAAACGGCACCACCGATAGCCCCTAGGCTCAAGCCGAGAGAACCGCCGGTGTTGGCGAAGTATCCGCCAACCGCGACGGCGGCGCAAGGACGAAAACGCGGCGACCAAAGCGTACTCGTTCGAGGAGGACCGGCGAGGACGAAGACACCTTCTTCTTCTCTTCTGGTGACTTCAACTTCAACCGCCGCCGGCGGGAGAAAGATGACGAGGACGACAACAATGACAACGTCGACTGTTTTTGGGCGTCAAAATGGTACAGAAAAACAACGACAGGAAACGATAGGGACGAGCGAGCTCGAGTTGGAAAAACAGTTGAAGAAAAAAATCGAAGAAACGAACGCGTCGCCGGGACGGAAACGAACGCTGTGCAAAGAGGCATTCGACGACGTCGTTCAAAAATCTAACCTCTTTCGAGGGCGTCTGGAACTCATACGCGACGTTATATTTAACGATAATACTAATGCCGAGGATGAAAAGGATGTAAAGTGCCTGGTATGCGCGGAGAATACCCCGACGAAAATACGAACGCTCGAAGACTCTCTACGAATAGAAAAGTTAGAGAGATCAAACGCAAAAAGAGAGAACGCGAACGCGATGAAAACAATCGCAGAGCTACGAGCTGACGTTACGCAGCTCGGTAAGATAATTTCTCGTGTGTTTCGAAATGAAATCAAACCGAACGAGTTGAAAGAAATAGCGGCGAGGTTTCGCGAAGCCGCTGCTTCGTCTGCTTCCTCGGCGTCCGAAGATAAAAACGAAAGCGAAGAAGAAGATGATGATGAAGAAGACAATCAATGGACACCATTACCAAAAACCTCCCAATTTTACGGTCTCCCGGTCGAAGAAATCAGTTGGGGACGAACGTTAACGCCCAGAGTCATGTCGCCGGGATATCCAGTCCCGAAGCTCGATTTCTCGTTCGTCACGAATAGCGTCGACGCCGAAGACGAGGATAGCTTTTGCCGAGAGAGCGCGAGCAGTAGCGTGGTAAGCGACGATAGTTTTTACGACGATCAAGAAGAAGAAGATGATGATGATGATGATACTGTTGTTAACAATAATAATAACGCTGAAAAAGGAAAAGAGGATGATGATGATGATGATGATGATGATGATGATGAAGACGCCGAAGTCGATCGATGGTTGAACAGTTGACAGACCAAGAAGTTGTCCGTGAGTTAAAAATTTGTCTCGTCGTCTTCTGTGTTAAATAAAACCAAATCTGATATCTCCTGTTCTCCTCCTCCTCAAGATATCTTTATTTCTCGTGTATAAATATTCTTCTTCAAATCGAAAACGCATTTTCCAAAGTAAACTCTCTCTCTCTCTCTCTCCACTCGACGACGACGATTACGGCGCGCGTTGAAAACAGAAGGAAACTTGGGTGTTTTATTATTAGCGCTTTTAAAATAGTATAATTATAATTGGTAAAGAATGGCTGCAATGATGACATCGTCCTCTTCGTCATCCGTGATGACGATGGGAGGAAGTATCTCGTCCCGACGAGGATTTACCTCCTCCTCTTCCTCCTCTTCCTCCTCGAGAACAACAACAACAACAACAACATTACAAAGACGACGACGACACCAACAACAAATTATTCACGCCGCTGCGTCCAGCGAATCCATAGAGAAAGCCAAAGAATCTGGGTTAGTTTTAGCCGAATTCGAGAAAGAAGAAGTGATTAAAGTGAGAGAACAGTTGAGAGCGAATCACTCGGAGGAAATCTCTGGCGTCGAGAACGATATCGTGGACTGGTTCGTTCGAGACCGAAAGTTGGACGGCGAAGCGGCGCTGAAAAAAATAGTGAAATACCAAACCTGGAGAGAGGAGAACTTCTCCAAGGAAAGTTTAAACGCACCGTCGGTGATTGAGGAAGGGAAAACGGGGAAAGCGGTGTTGATGAAAGAGAGAGACGTGTTGGGGAGACCGGTGGTGTTGGTGACGTTGATAAAGCACGAAGTCGCGACGAGAGTGTTGGAAGATACGCAGAAATTGTGCGTAAAACTGTTGGACGAAGGGTTGGAGGAGCTGAAAAACGAAGGTTTCGAGCAAGAAACGGTGATGTGCGTGTACGATTTGAGAGGATTTTCCATGAAGAACGCCGACATCGACTTTACAAAGTTTTTCATCTCGTGCATATTCGATTACTATCCGAAACGTATTTCGCAAGTGTTGTTGGTGGAAGCGCCGTTCGTGTTTAAACCGGTTTGGGGGATCATTAAGCCTTTGATGGGTAAATATTCCTCTCTCGTGAAGTTCGTGAAAGCGAAGGAGGCGAACGAGTTCTTCGAATCCGAACCGTTTTAACGACGCGCGATGATAAATATACGATTTTTATACGACGTGATTACAACTGAGCACTTAATTTATATTTTTTTATTCCTCTTCTCTCTTATTAAAGTTTCTTTAACTGGGCCGCGACTCCTGCTGCGTTTGCAGCTTCCTTCAAAGCGCTCGCGGTAGAGACGTACGCTTTCTTCGCCCCGTTCGCATCGCCCGATGCGCACGCTTTCTTCAACGCTCCCACCGTCGAGGTCAACGCATCCGTTCCAAACTCAGACTTGGCCAACTCTTTCTCCCAATTCCCAGACTCCAACTCCGCTCCAGCGCCATAAATCGAGTCTTGATCGATTAAACTACCCGCCTTTGAAATTTTATAAACCGCGAGTTGCAACGCCGCGACGTCCCCGGTCGATCGACCGAGTTTCTCGCCCGCGTATTTCGCCTGCTTGCTTCTCTCGTCCTGTAATTTCGCGTTTCTGTTCGCTTTCGCCTTGGCCAAGAACGCTTCGTCTTCCTCGTCGTTCCCTTGTAAAATAGCCATGGCCGGTAAGGCAGAAAACAACGCCGGCGCGAGCGCGGCGAATTTCATCACCTCTCTTCTCGTCTGTTGTTTCTTTTCATTGAAATTGTTTTGTACTTTATCCGATCGATGACGACGCTCTGACGACGAAGCTGCGCATTTCACGTTGCTTCTTCTTCTCTTGATGTTGGAAGAGGAGGCAGACGAGGAGGAGACGACAGTTGTTCCCAACGTATTATTCGTACCGAGTGCAGCAAACATTATTATTATTATTATTATTCTCTCTTCTTCCTGTTTATTATTCTTTACACCAAATGCACGTCGCGTCTGTCTTCGTGTTTGGGAGAAGTTGCAAGATATGACGAGGCGAGATGATGAGAGTGATGACACTTACACGAGTTTTTTGTTCTTCTGACTCTTCGTAAAGCCTAAATTTTCCTTCTTTTTTTTGTGTTCTCTCTTTTTTTTCGTCTTTTTCGTCAGTCAGTAACGCTTCGTTTTTAGTAACCGCTTTACGAAGTAATAAAATCATATAATAATAATGGACATCATGGGCAACCCCGGGGAAGGTGGCGGAGGAGGAGGAGGGAGCATGGGTGGAGGCATGGGAGGCGACCAAGACGCGTTCGCGGAACAGTTCAAACAGTTTTGCATGAAACCGGAAAACAAAGAGAAAGTTCAGGAACATCAGAGGAAAGAAGTCAGGAGAGCGGAAAGAGTCGGACATCGCATCGAGGCGTGTGGATTTCGAGAAAAAGTGCTGGAATCTGATTACGAGGCGCAACAAAACATAGCGCCTTTTATGGAACACAAGTTCTTGAGGAGAATTATCCAGACGTTTTGTAACGACGAACAAGGTGATTTCGGGAAGTGGGCGAAAAATCCTCGCGTGATTGAAATGCTTCAACATGCGAAAGATCTCGTCGATAACGGCTACGTCGACGAAGAGGAGTTGCAATATCGCATGATCGAGTACTTGAAAAACCCAAACGCGGAAGGGCACGCGCAGTTCGATAAGAAAGTCAATCGGAAAGTCAACGTTGAATCGAAAGATTTAGTCGGCGCTTTGAACGAACAGTGCACGTTACGACACGAAGGTAACTTGCAGTACGCGAAGAAAAATTTTGAAGAGGCGAAGGAGAAGTACGAACAAGCTTTGTCGATTATGAATCTCATCAAAGCCGCGGACAGGCAAATGGGCCAATTTGAAATCGAGCAAAACAAGTCGCTTTGTTTAATGAACATCGCGTCGGCGTGCATCGGGATGAAGGATTACGGAGAAGCGATCGAGCGTTTAAATAAAGCCGAAGAGGTTTGGCCGGAACCGCCGGGAAATTTCAAGCTGTACACGAGAAGAGCTCGAGCGCACGTGTACAGAGCGAATTTTACCGAGGCAAAGAAAGATTTACAAACCGCAAAATCGATCGATCCGAACCACGAGGAAATCGAGGAAGTCGAGTGGATGATTGACGCGTTCAAAAGTAAATACGCCAAGGAAGAGAAGGAACGCGCGAGAACTATGTTCAAGTTCCCGAAGGTTTTAATGTCCGATCAAAAGACAAAGAAAAGACCCTCGAACAGATGGCCGCACTCGTACGGATGGTAATCACAGAAGAAGAAGAAGACAAAGAAGAAGAAAGAGTTGGACGAAGGTAGTAGTAGTGGTGGTGGTGGTGGTTAGATGAGAACGAGTATCGAAATTTTGTATGTTTTGAAATAAGTAGTAAAACACTTCCCGCCAAAAGTTTGTTCACAAAAATGGCGTTTAGAGCAGTCGCGCATCAAAGCACCTTCCTGTTGCGCAGATGTATCATCGGCAGAAGCAGTAGAAACACTGCTAATAATTATAACAACAGAAAAGCGATGATGATATCAACTTCTTCTTCTTTGTCTTCTTCTTCTTTTTTATCGTCGTCGTTCCTCCTCAAAGGGCGGACGAGCGGAAGTTTGTTCTGCAACAGAATGATTCGAATGCCGCAACGCACAAAACACATTCGTTTGGGAAACAAAAATCACAAAATCTCGACATCGACAACAGCCGCGTTAGGAGGGGGATCCTCCTCGTCCGCGGGGAAGACGAAACAACGATATTTGTGCCAAGATTGCGGCGAAGATTACTCGCAGTGGTACGGCCAGTGCCCCGGGTGTAAAGCGTGGGACTCCATGAAAGTCTTTCGAGAACCGATTTCAAACGCGAACGGGGGGTCGAATAAAGGAAAATCTGGAGGCGGAGCTGGCGCGGCGGCGGCGCAACGCGCGCAATCGAACAACACCGACAGGGAACTGAAATCGTCCTCGTCTTTGATTTTCAAAAGAAATAGTAACAGGAAAAGCACGGTTAATGGTGGGTGGGTTTCGGACTCGAACGCGCCGCGCGCGTTGAAGGAAGTATTGAAACCGGAATCGAAAAACTCGAAGAATATGCGTCGAGTACCTTTGCCGGGGACGTTGGGTTCGGAAATTGAACGCGTTTTAGGTGGCGGCGTCGTGCCAGGTGGTTTAGTATTAGTCGGCGGTGACCCAGGCGTCGGGAAGAGTACAATTTTATTGCAGTTGGCGGGACTTCTCGGAAAAGAAGCGACCGAGACGGCGAAAAAAGTAAAGAAAGCGACGAAGACGAGCGAGGAATCCGAAGCGGGAGAGGAATCCATGGAGGAAGTGGAAGCTCTGTTCTCTGGAGGTGGCGTTTTGTACGCGAGCGGCGAAGAATCCGTTGAACAAGTCGCGTCGAGAGCTGAACGCATGGAGATTAATCAGGACGGCGTGTATTTATATTCCGCGACGCGTTTAGAAAATATCTTAGATGCCGTGAACCGATTAGAACCGTCGGCGTTAGTCGTCGATTCAATTCAGACTGTATTTTTAGAAGATGCTACCGGGTCTCCTGGATCGGTGAGCCAAGTTAGGGAGTGCGCGACGGCGTTGCTACACGCCGCGAAAACGTCTGGCATGCCCGTGTTCATAGTTGGTCACGTGACCAAATCCGGAGATATCGCCGGTCCTAGAGTTCTCGAACACATCGTAGATGTAGTTCTGTACTTAGAAGGTGACGCCGACAGAGCCGTGCGTATTTTGCGCGGGCATAAGAATAGGTACGGTAGCACAGACGAAGTTGGCGTCTTCCAAATGGCCGATCAAGGTTTGGTCCCGGTGCCGTCGCCATCCGCTCTCTTCTTGGGTGAACGTATTATTTCTGACGACGTTAGCGCGGCCCCGACTGTTACTTTACAAGGATCTCGACCATTCATGCTGGAAGTTCAAGCGTTATGTAACGATAGATCGTCGACTTACGACGATGAAGAGGGCAATAACTCGGGTGGTGGCATGGTTGCGCCGGCCGTGCGTACGGCAGTCGGCTTGAAGTTTGAGCGCATGCAGCTACTTCTCGCTGTGCTAGCAAAATTTGTTTTAGGAAGGAGAGTTCAACGCAACGATATTTTCGTGAACGTCGTGGGCGGTTTGAAACTAGACGATCCCTCGACCGATGTTGCGGTAGCCATGGCGATCGCTTCTTCCTTTCTAGAAAGGCCGTTGCCGTCTGATATGTGTTTTTTTGGCGAAGTTGGTTTGGGAGGAGAATTGCGGCCCGTTATGCAAGCAGAAAGACGCATCGCAGAAGCCGCGACGATGGGTTTCAAACGAGTGCTCATGCCCTTTACTGGAGCTAACGAAGAAGCTGGAAGAAAACAAGGCATGGAGATCATCAAGTGTAACACTCTCGCAGAGGCAGTAAAAGTTGCGTTAGGCGCAGATCCCGTCGGTAGAAAGAAACAGATTCCATGGAAGAAAAGATGATAATTGAAAGGAATCGGTTGTACAATGTAGAATAGATTTAAAATGTTGATTTGTGTGTTATATTTTTGCGCGCGAAATTACTTTCGCGTGCGGGAAGATTTTCTAGTCGCTTTCACGGGAGTCGCCGCGCTCTTCTTCTTTGCCGTGGCCGCTTTTGGCTTTTTCGCTACTTTTGTTGTTACTGCTGTTTTTGTTGTTTTCGTTGCTGTCGCCTTCTTCGCCGCTACCGCCGCTTTTGGCTTTTTCGTTGTCGTCGTTTTCTTGACCGGGACCGTTTTCTCCACTGCTTTCGCTTTGGGTTTGCGACCACGCTTCTTCGGCTCTGGGGCATCTTCTTCTTTTGTTTTGGGGTCGATAACTTTCTTTGGCGACGGTTGCGCTGTCGCCAGAGCTACTGCCTTTGCGGCCGCTACGTTCGAGTCGTCGTTCCCCCAGACCCGCGATTTGCGTCTTTGTGTCGTGGCCGTAGAAGGAGGAGGCGTTTTCTTTAAAGCAGAAGTTGGAATAGGAAGTTCCATGGATGCGCGACGCTTGAGCGAAGGAACATCTTTCTCTTTCTCAACTTCGGAGAGAGGAGCACTGTTGGTATCTTCTAATCTTTTCATCGCTCGACTCAGCGGCGACTTGTTCTCTTCAAACGGTTTCTTTGCCACTTTTGCCGCGGTGGACTTTTTTACTACACTTTTTTCCTTCGAAGCCGACTTCGGAGCGGCGGCTTCCGGCGGTGAAAACTCTTCGTGCGAGCCTCCAATCAACGGTTTCAAACAAGAGTGAGCGTATTGCCCGACACCAAGCACACCAGCACTCGTGGCTTTCTTTACGCTTTGCAAAAAGCCCGCTCCCATGGTAGCGGAGGCGTTGTTTTCCACCTTGGCTTTCTTGGCGTCCACGGCATCGACATGGCTCCTATTTTTCGGTGTCTTCTTCATCGACGTCGTTGGACTAATCGCCGGCGTTGTTGATTCTTTCTTGGCGGTTGGCGGTGTTGCTTTCCTCGAAGGCGATAAAAGCGATGAGAAAAATGTTGGCGAAACCGGTCCGGAACTCTTTCGTAGTTTTGCTTTTTCCTTTTCGAGCTCTTTCTCCTTCTCAGTCAACGCGCGCTTTTCGAGCTCGACGGCTTCACACGCTTCTCTATGTTGCGCCGCTAATTTTTCTGCCGTTTTCTTCTCCTTCTCTTCCAACTTTTTCTTCGCGTCTTCCTCCTTTTCGCGAAGTTTACGTTCCTTCTGTTCAGCAGCTTTCTCTTTGGCAGCTATTTTTTCAGCGGCTTCCTTCTCTCTCGCCTGCAACTTTCTTTGGACTTCCTTTTCTTTTTCTGCAATTTCTCGCTCTTTCTCCGCGGCAGCTTGTGAACTCGCTTTGTCTTGAGCGGCCAACTTACGCATGTGCTCTTTCTCTTTCGCCGCAATCTCTCGCGAGAGCTCTTTCTCCCTCGCGTTAAGCTCAGACTCCTTCTCCGCTGCTTCCTGCAAACGTTGATCTGCTTCATATTCCAAGCGTTGTTCTAACTCCGCCTGTTTCTTTGCAAACTCTTTTTCTTTTCGCGCCAGCTCTTTCGCATCGATCTTCTCTTTCGCTAAATATTTTGACTCGAGCTCTTTCTCTTTCGCTAAATACTTTGACTCGAGCTCTTTTTCTCGAACGGCTAAACTCTTCGTCATTTCCTCTCTTTCTTTCTCTAAAGTTTTCGCCGTGTTCGAAGTCTCTTTCTCTTTCTTTCCGATTTTCTCGTGCAGCGATTTCTCCAACTCGGCGTTCTTCTTCAAAAGCTCCTTTTCCAAGTTTTTCTCCTTCGTCACGAGCTCTTTCTCTCTCGCCGTGAGCTTTTCGCTCTCGCTCTCCAGTGTCTTTGCTTTTTGCGCGTATTCTTTCTCATTTTTGGCAATGTCTTCCTTGACCAATTTCTCCAACTCTGCTTTCTTCTTCTCGAGCTCTTTCGCCATCGTCTTTTCCTTGGCTTCGAGCTCCTTTTCTCGCGCCGATATCTTCTTCGTCGCCTCCCCAACATCTTTTTCTCGTTCTTTCGCGGTTTGCGAGCTTTGTTTTTCTTTCTTTGCGAATTCCTCTTTCAGCGCCTTCTCTTTCGCGATAAAATCTCGTTCTTTCGCGGCGAAATCGCTGAGTGCTTTCTTGTGCTTTTCCTCCACTTCGTCCACGCGCGCTTGGAGTTTCTCCGCTAACTTCTCTTTTTTCCCCACCTCTGCCTCGCGAAGATTCAACTCTTTCTCGAACTCTGTCCCAGCTTGCTTCAACTTGTGAAGTTTATCCGCCTCGAGCTTTTGGATTTGCACATCCTGTTTATGAATTTCGTCTTGTTTCGCGAGGATGTCTTTTTGTACGCCGTTCAACAGGTTCGTTTGCTCCTTGCGCAAAAACGCCTCTTGCTTCAACTCTTTGCTCTTATCTTCCAGCTGCGTTTCCAATTTCACGATTTGTTCTTCTTTGTACCCGAGTTCTTTCGCAAAGTCGTTCATCTTACGTTTTGCAGTTTCCAAAGCCGGTCGTTGCTCGTCGTTCAATTTTTTCAGCTTTTTCTTCTCCGCCTCGAGCGCCTCCGCTTCCGCCGTTTTCTCCTCCAAAGCTTCTTCCAAATCCGAGAGTTCGTTCTCCAACTTCTTCATCTCTTTCTTTGCTTTGGTATTTGCGCTCTCCAACGCTTCCACTTGATGCGAAATCTCTTCGAGATTCTTCTCCAACTGCGCGTTTCTTCGCGACATTTTCGTGACTTCGTAGTCGTTTGACTCCAACGAACGCATCTCGTCTTCCAGCTCTTTCCTCCGCGTTCTCTCGTGCTCGTGACTCTTCTTCATTCTCTCCAGTTCCTCTCTCGTTTTCAGCCACTCTTTTCTCTTCTCTTTGAACTCCTCGTCCGCTTTCGCGCACTCTCGATCGAGCGTCTCTTCCATTTCTTCCCAATCTTTCTTCTCTTCCAACAACTCCTCCACGTCCAAACGAAGTTCCTCGCATTCCATCTCCAACGCTAAACACCGTCTGTTTAATTGCTCGGCTTCGCCTCTCGAGAGATGGTTCAAGTCCATGGAAGGCGTGTTTCGAAACGCTTGCATCATTTGCAAAGCCGTGTTGTTTTTATTGTTGTTGTTGTTGTTGTTGTTGTTTGGCGTCGTGCTCGTCATTTTGTTGGGAGAAGAGAGAGAGAGAGAGAATGGGGGGACAGAAAGACGTTTGAAATTCAGACGCTCCTCCAATTCGCTCTCGCTTTCTTTTCTCTGTTGTTGTTTACTTTTCACCGACGAAAGAAACGTGTCGTTGTTGTTGAGAGTCTTTTTGTTGAAGCACTTTTCCGTTCTCTGTTTGTGTGTGCGCGTGACTTCACTTCGTCCCCAGGCGTGTGTGATGCTACTCTAAAGAGAGAGATTAATTTCAAGCAGAAGAAGAATGTGATATGGAGAGAGTTGAGGTCCACTCGAGAGAAAGAAGAGCAAAAAAAGGAGAGTTTTTTAGAAGGGTGACACTTTAGAAGAAGACAAATCTAACGAACTAACTAATAAAAACTATACGACTAAATAGACTAAGTACGACTTTCACTTCTCTACTTTTTTGAGGGTACCAAAAATTCGGTCCGGCCATTGGAACGGGAACGCGTAGTTGACGTTGAAATGTTTATGATGCAAGTCATGAAACCTCGCTTCGTAGGAGAAGAGAAACCAAGGAAAGCGAAAATCCACCCCCGAATGGTCGAGAACGCCGAATACACCTACTATCGCCATGTACAACAAGAACGACTCTTTCGGTAAGTTTTTCACCACAAACGCCGGCGAATATAAAATACAATAATACCCGATAGCCTCCAAAGGGTGAATGAACAAGTCGCAGTATACCACCGGGCTTTTGTATTCGTGATGGTATTTGTGCATCCGCGTATAAAAATATTTGTAGTGCATCAATCGGTGCCAAGGATATTCCAACGTCGACTGTAACAGCAGCGCATAGAACAAGCCGATACCTATTTCACACGCGCTCGTATCGGTACTCATAATCGTGGATTCTTTCAAGCTCGATTTTCCCCGCACGGTGAGCTCTGTAACCACCAAAGCGAAGAGACTTGAAACGACTAAATTCAGAGTTGCAAACGTCTTGTGTTTCGAGTGCCTCTGCGTTGTTGATGCTGTTGTCGTTGCTCCTGCGCTCGAGAAGAAGAAATCCAGCAAAGGAATAGAAAGTACAAAGAAGCTGTTGTTTTTATGACTTTGTTTAATCCCAGGCCATTTGTTCCGTCCGTTAGGTTGTATCTTCCACGAGCGTTCCTGTTGGCTTTGCTTTCTGTAGAACCACACTTCAATTAAACCGCTCAGAATGAAATACCCAAAGAACTGCGCGAAGAACGCGCAGTAACTCAAAGCGTTCAGAGTGTGGTGTTCTTCTCCTTTCAACATTTTCTTCTTCCGAGTTTCATCGAACGAGATAGAGTTTTATGCGTGCGGCAGTCAGGAAAGGCTGTGAGAAAATTGTTCGAAGAGTGCGAACAGAAGAAAAAAACATCACAAAAAACTCAACTGACTTTTGAAGAAAAGAAGAAAAGATGTTGTTTGAGGTGAAGGTTTCCGAGCCAGTGGCAAAGTCGGTGAACAACAAAATCGTACAGTTCTATCCCGTGAAGACTGAAATCGTCTCTTTGGATGAGAACAACGAAGATGGTGATGATGAAGTACAATATCGCGCGATGGAAAAAGAGTATAAAAGTCAAAGAGCATCTTCACCGTTCGCGTGTTTTCGAAGATTCTCTCAGTTTCGAGAGTTGCACGCCTTCTCTTCGACGAAAGGTGCACGATTACCTCCGTTTCCTCCGAAAGTATTAATCGTCTCTCCGCAACACTTAGAAGAGAGAAGAGCAGCTTTCGAACAGATTTTGAACACAATCATGAACGACAGGACGTTGAATGCTTTGCCAGAAGTCTCGTCCTTCATTGGTGCCTTGCAGATATTGGAAAACGCGGGAGATACGAACTGGACGATACCGAAGGGTGATAAGAACGGGAAGAATGGTAGCACTGGTAATAAAAGCAACGGTAAAGCGAGCGGGAACTACGATACCACGCCTCAGGGAAGAAAGAGCAACGGCTTTGATGGCTACGATTCGTGGGAGGAAGAAACGCCGATAGTAACGAGTAGCTCGCGTTCGCAACAAAAATCGTTGGAAGAGTTTCACCTTTCGAGCGCGGCGCTTCACAAGACCATAGCCGCGTCGCCGAGTCCACTAAAGTTTACTCCAACAAGTGAAGATAAAAATGGGAGTAGTCCAATGGGAATGACATCAATGTTGACATCACCAACAACGACAACAACAACATCGAGCGAGAATCCGGTTACTTTGGAATCACAACAACAACAACAACAACAACAACAACAACAACAACAGCGCACTTTTGATGGCCTCGAGGCACGCGAAGCGATCAAACTTGGCGATGTTGCATCTTTAGAAACTATTATGGGTAGCGGACAAGTCGATCCGAATTATCGTGACGGGCACGGATTCACCCTTTTAATGTTGGCGGCAATGTTCAATAAGAAAGAGTGCTGCTTAGCATTACTCGCCTCGGGCGCTAGAAAAGAGTTAGTCAATAGGGATAACGAAACTGCAATAGATTTAGCTCCAGTTTCGCTCGGGAACATCATTAGGCAATATAAATAGCAAAACGAAATAGAATCTCTAGTTTACTACGTACAACGCGCAAATCTAATAATACATAAAATCTTCCTTCTTCTCCTTCTCCTTCTTCTTTAAGCGAGTCCTAATAACTTTAAAGTCGCCGCTGAATTTTTTTCCATGCCGGAACCGCTGGCGATAGCATTCACATATTCTGTTTCGAAAGCTTCTTTAACGATATTAACGAGTTCGTCGCCGTCGGAAAGGACGAGCGCGAGTCTGTGATTGTTCACCGGATGCATCTTCGTCTTTATTCTTTTCTTTCTTTTTGTAGCCGCATCCTCTGCTTGTTTTTCTGAAGCATAAACTACAATCGAAGCTTGATCGACGTCGTGTGTCCAACTTCCGGTGTGAATAGTGATATCTGCTTCGCTCTTCAGCGCTCCTTGAAGTAAGAGCGTCTTATATTGTCGCATCCAATTTGCACTCCTCGATGGTCGAATACTCGCGGCGAATAAATCTACTTGCGGGCAAAACGCTAAAACTCTCGTCGCGTGCTCGGCGAACGCTAAAGATGCAGTCGCGCCCATCGAGTCGCCGAGATATAAAACTTTCGAATATTTCGAGCATATATCTTCTAATCGTTTGCTCCGTTTACTCACTTCGTCTTCAACGTTTCCAGTCATTTTGTTCCCCGCGTACCAACTTCTTTCCACGTCGCAGACGTACAAGACGTCGTAGCTCTTTCCTTCGCTTTCCCCAACTCTTTTCCGCAATTTCTTCAACAAACCGCCCCAGTTAGGCACTCCTGGCGCGCTACCAAATGATACGATCAAGACAGGGGCTCTTTTGGAATCATCTAAAGCTGATCTATTACCATCCCATTTCACGAGTTTAAAATACCCCGCGTTATCGCTTCGATTCGGAACTTCCGCGACGGTAATTGCGCTCATATTTTCGAAACCACCGCCTATTTTTCGAGCTTGCTCTGTATCTATTCCTAAAGTCTTCAGCATTCTCGCATCTTTCATGTTTTGAATAAACGCTTCGAGTTCACTTTTATCTAAATTTTCGTTGTTTTCAATCCACAACTGTCGCAAAGATTGGGATTTTTGAAGTTCTTTCGGTAGGGAACGCAAATCGTTCGAGTACAACCACACGGACGTGAGAACTGGTAAATTCCTCAACTCTTCCGGCACTTGTTGAATTCTGTTCTCCGCAAGGTTCAAGCTTCGTAATCGCTTCAAATTACCCAACGACCCAGGAATGCTTTTCAACCTGTTTCCTTGTAAACTGAAAGTCTCCAACGCTTTCAAAAACTGAAAATCGTTCCCGTTGGCGGATAGATCTTCGATGCAATTGCCGTGCAAATCGATATCGGAAAGATTAAACATCTTTCCTAGGTTTGGTAATTCAAGCAGTTGATTTCCAGGTACGCTCAGTTCTTCCAAAGCGACGAGTTGGGAAAGATTTTCCGGTAACTTTCGTATCCGGTTCCCGGCGACGGAGAGGTTTCGCAAAGATTGGCAACTGCATATGGACTCCGGTAAGCTCTTCAATAAGTTTCCATGCGCCCATAATCCTTGCAATCTCTTCAATTTTCCTACGGATTCCGGTAGCTTCGTCAATCTATTCCCAGCTAATCCTAATCGTTCGAGCAGTTGCAAATCCCCTATTTCATCCGGTATGTGGTATATCCTGTTGTTTGATATTTGCAAGTCCGTCAAAGGCGCGTCGTCGTTCGTAACGTCGAATATTTCCATCGGAAATTCCGTCAAGTCCAATCCCGTCAAGTCTAACCGCCCAGTCGAACGAGATTTCTTGATTCGTCTGGAAACCAGTTCGTCCAACTGTTCGTTTTCCTCTGTGTCCGCATCGTCTAAAATGCTCACTCGTTGCACAAAGGAATTGGACTTTTCTCGTCGTCCTCCTTTTCGTCGTTCGTTGGCGACGCGAGGATGATGCCGTTTGTTCTCCGTCATCGTACGCGTCGTCGTCTTCATCGACGACATCGTTGTTGTTCGCATTCTCTGGCTACTATTACTACTGCCTCTCATCATCATCGCGTATATATAGAGAGAGTGGTTTGTGATGGATATAAAACCTGAAATTCTCTCTTTCGAGCACCACGCAGTTTTCCCACAAAAAGAAAGGAAAGAGAGGCATCAAAGGAAAAATTCGAAAACTCTTCAAAAACAGACACAGAAAGCTTCGAAAATAAATTAATGTCATCTTCAAAGGCTGCTCTTCGAAAAGACTCTGGTCGAACGGCGACGACGACGACGACGACGACCGCAGGAGGACAAGGAGGACAAAAGACAAAGTCATCATCTTCGGGGGCTCCCTCGTCGCAGGAGGTGTCCACGCCTTTGGAGTTGAACAAGTTTCTCTCCTCTTCTTCTTCTTCGTATTATTTGCCCGAGTCGATTCAAGCCGTGGAGAGATGTTTGAAAGAAAACCGAGAGAATTTGAGAGAGTTTTTCTCGACGTGTTATCAGACGCTTCTGTGGCAGATATTCAACTTTGACGAGAGCGGGAGTGGATGGTTACAAAGCGTGTACAACATGCGATTGCAAGCGTTGAATTATTCCGCGACGAGCAGTGCGTCCGGGACAACACCGGGAGGAACTGCGGGAACGAATAACGCATCTCATACGTCTTCTTCCTCGACTTTGTTGAAGAAAAAGAGAGAAAACGAAGCAACGGTGCATCTTTTGTTGAAGTTTTTGAGTCCCGACGGACCTTTGATGAAGGCGATATTCTCGGCAGATTCGAATAATTTGGTCCAATTCGCGTTTCCGTTGGAGCGCTTGCCGTCCAAGACGCAGAGAATGTTGCAAACGCAACAAGGGGCGATGGAATTAAATCGCAACCCGTTGTATAGGGGGAAAATAAAACAGGATCAAAACGGACGGTTTCAAGTGCATTTGGGACTGTATCATTACTTTCTCTTTTGGAACGCGTATTTTGTCCAAAGAGTTGGAAACATAACGAGTAGGTCGGGAGGTTCGTCGTCCTTACACCGCTCGTCGTCGCTTTCACACCAACAACAATACATGCAGCAACACCAACACTCGCACAGACCGACACTCGCGCAAACGCACGACGTACTTACTCCTGCATCCTCTTTGAGAGGATGGCCAAACTCAACGTTATCATCGATAAAGAATTCTGCGCTGCATCACACGATAAGGTCTGGTGGTGGAAACGGTGCAAACGGGAGCGGCGGCAGTGGTGGTGGTCCAGCTGGTTTGAACGGTAGTGGAGGAGCATCGATGAAAAAGAACCACCATCCGTATCAAGACTTGCTCATTTCGCACCTCGAATATTTCTTCAAGCCTCGACAAACGGACGATGCAAACGAGAAACTAGGAAGTAATGTTGTCACGGAAGGTGAAATGATTGTAAACGTTCTCATTGAGTTTTGGTTGAGTGAAAGCGACATCTCTAGCGGGTCGAGGTATTTGTACAATCCTCCGGACGACAACTTAGTCAACGCCGTCACGCTTTTGGTTTCTTATTTGGGAGAAAAAGAATACAGTTCTCCTGCATTTTTGCGCACACGAGAGGGTTTGAAGCGTCCGTTGTATAGATTTTTACGCGAAGCTTTCATGTTGTGGCCGATTGAATCGACGAAATCGCTCGAACCGATCACGAATTTATGGGCCACTTACATCATGCCTTGGTGCAAAGAAAACGTTCCTTTCTCGCACAAGCCGCAGGATTCAAAGTACATGTCTCATCTTCTAGGGAACGTTCCGTTTTACCATTACTTGATGAAACACTTTCTAGAACTGTGTTGCAAGCTCGTACCGAGCGATCCCGAAGGCACGGCGCTCATTTTAACGCGAGTATTTGAAAATCTCGTGCAGTCTCCAGACTTGGTTCTCGTTCTCAAAGCTCTCGAGGAAGGCTTTAATAAATACATCGAGGATCCTTTGAAAGCGACTGCCAATCGCATCAACAATCAAGAAACGTTGACTCCGTACGATCACATGTTTCCAATCATTCAAAATCAGCTCGAATATTGGGATCCCCCGGCGTTAAAGCCGGAAAACGAGCTCGGCGGTTCTAGAACCCCCGCGGGAGCGCAACAACACACTCCTCTTAGAAATAGAAGTAGCCGATTAGGGGGTAACGCTGGATTATTCAATTCCCCGCTATCGAGGAAGAAGCTTGGCATGATGGGCACACCAGGAGGCAGAACGCCCATGAGAGGCCAACAAAATCAACACGACGAGTACCAACTGCAAAAATTGATCATGTTTGATTTAGGTCCCGAAGGTTTACCTCAAGTAACGATTGCTCTTTTGGTACGTCTCAGTCGCGACGTCCAGGAATCCTCCTCGGGTAGCATTCTCAGGAAGCTCGTGCCACAATTTCGCAAATCAGCATTTGACTTGCTTCCCTTGGAAAAGTTGGACGACGTCTCGCTCCTCAAAAACTCCGCCTCGCAAGTTTCGGCATCGGCGAAGAACGTCGCGAAAAATGGCGGTGCTTCGTCGTTCGAATGGAATAAAAAATCGAATATCAAAAGCGCACGCGATTTATACGTTGGCGATTGGATGCAACGACCTATTGGTGAGACAGAGTTTGGTCCTTTGGTGAGGATACTCGTGTATCTTTCTCAATTTCTGAACACCATTTTACACTTTGACGGTACGCGAAATGAAACCGTGGACCAGGAAGATATTTTCGCGCTCGTCACCAAAACGTGGAACGAGTGCCCGAACAAGAAAGACTATTGGTGCGTAATTAAAACGGTCTGTTCAATTGCAAAAATCGGAGTTCTCGGTGTTATCGATCTCGCTCTCGGTCTTTTACGCCGAAGAGGTTTTCGAGTCAACTTGAGATTCATGGCAGAGTACTCCATGATGGTTCTGTTGTTCATCGGGTATTACATTCTCAAGTTCTTGTTTCGAGTGTTATTCTTTTAAAACTGCCGTCGTACCACGGTACCAGTAATTCAATTGATAATATACATTCCTATTGCGCGCATACATTTCTAAATAATCTAATAATATTACTACAATTACGCTACAGTGTGCGGTATGTTTCTATCACGTGCTTTTCTTCACATCGTCCTTTTTCCAAAACTGCACTTTCTTCTTCAGTTTCTTCGCCCACTCCGGCAACTTTCGAGGTGGCGGAGGTGGAGGTGGGATCCAGCGATTTGCTACCTCGCGATGGAACACGTATATTAATTGTCGAAATCCAAGAGTAAAGAAGAAACTCAACACGACGGCAATCATAAGTAAAAGAATAGTTGCCGACCGCTCGGTGACAGTTCCAACGTCCCAGACGCGCTCGAACGCGGTTCCAGTGACCAAACCCTGCGCGGCACCTCCAAGCGATGCGGGATCAGCACCAACTGGAGGAAGCAAGACAGTTGCTAAGCTTGGCACGAGAAGGGCGAATAATCCAATAATTAATCCGACGACGCTCGATGCAATTGCAGATAAGTAAAAGAACGTCTTGAGAAGCAAAATTTTCCGACCGAGCATGAGTTCGGTGCTCCGTTTCAAATTCTCTCCGCCTTGTTTACCTTCAAATATTCGAACGGGAACGCAAAGAGCCAAGTCTAAACACCTCATTAACCCCAAATACGGAATAGGAATGGTAATCATACCGTTCCACGCGATCGAAAGCGTTCGGCGCAAGTCTATTATGAGAATCGATTTGTACAGCTCCAAACCTTGCTTCAAAACGCCGTACGCGTACTTTGGTTTAACTTTCGCGTATGTATTGTCGTCGCTGTTATCATCTTCTTTTTCTATCGTTCCATCTTCTTCCTTATCACCAACGTACGCGTTTTTAAACGTTGCAATACGAACGAGAAACTGACACAGAAACTTCCACGCCTGCGTGGCGACGACGAACGTCGCCGCGATAACTTCCACCTCGTGCACCTGTATCAAAGCTAAGAGGAACGTCCCTCCGAGATTCAACGCTTGCGCGAAAAAACCAGCGACGAAGACGAGCGTCACGGTCGGTAAAAAATCTCTCGAAGACATTCTCAAAACTTCCCCGATGATTGCTTTCGCCGTCAACTCTTTCATACTATTTATTTGTTCTCCTCCTGCTGTTTTTAGGGGAATTCGTGGTTCCGCTAACGGATACACCTTTATTACCTCTGAAGAAGATATCTCTCCTCCCGTTTTAGAAACTTCCGCACCATTTTCGTCACCACCCGCAGTTGTTGTTGCTGCTGCTGCTGCTCTTGCCGCCCGAGCGATGATGATCACGCTGTTGGGGACATTCTTCGTCCTCCCAATCATCAAAGAAAAAAGCTTCTTCTTCCCCTCTCTTCTTCTGGAAAAAGATGATGATGATGATGACTTTTGATGATGATGATGAGAGCGACGATGAGGAGGAGGAGGACATTTTTCCATCATCGAAAAGGAGGAAAAAGAGGACGAGGAGGAAGAGATCATCCTGTTGTTGTTGTTAGTCATCGTCATCATCATCTTCGTCGTGGCAGTGGTGGTGGTAGTAGTGGTGGGGGGTGGTTACGATGAGACTCTTTTTAGAATAACTGCCCCCAGCTGGTGGTGTAAAAAAAGTTCAAAAAGACGAAAAAAGGAGGAAAGAGTGACGCATCACAAACACAAATCTCGATTTTAAGACCCCTCATCGTTACTTTTTTCTTCTCATCGTCGCGATAAGTCCTTCTCCAGAGAGAGAGAGAGAGAGAGAGAGAGAGAGAAACACGCACAGATCCGCGGATAAAGAGCGCTTTACGACGGGTTTCGTCTTTTTTTCTCCTCCGTCTTCCTCGTCTGAAGAATAACATCAGAAGAAGAATAAGAAATCATGAACGTTCATCACAGAACAACGATGAACGAGAACAACAACAACAACATCTTCTCCTCGCTCTTAGATAGAGGAGGAGGAGAGAATTTCATCAACAAGAGCAACAGAGCGCAACAAAACAGAGGCGCGTTAGGCAACATCACGAACAACATCAACAACAACAACAACAATAGCAGCAGGCACAAGAATAGTACAAGTAATTTTGCGACGACAACAACAAAGAAGACGAGCAACAAAAATAGTATTCAGATTTTACAGAGAGACGTGGAACGATTGGCTCGACTGGAATGTCACGAGTTCGAGTCCATCGCGGAAAGGAATAGCACGAACAGTAACGCCGAGGATCGAATCATTTTAGGTAAGATAATGGAAGAACTCATCGTGGAATACTCTGAGAGAGAGCAACCGCACTCGTATTACTACAAAACGTTGCGCGAAGCGTCGAGCCGAGCGAGTAGCGAACGCGATGACATTTGCAGATTCAACTTTTAACTTTGTTATACTATACAGCGAGTATTGCTACGATTCTTATTAATTATGTTATGCGCTATTATTTCCTACTTTGAATCCGCTTCTCTGCGGCGTCTGCTAACTGAGTCACTTCGGTCAATAATTTTTTCAGCACCGCTTTCTCCTGTTCCGCGTACACGAGCTTTGCTGTCGATTCTTCTTCCGCTATTTTGGCTATTTTATTGTTATTCGATTTCGACGGTGACTTTGTTGGTGACTTTTTCGCGGTAATCTTCCCACCATTCGTCGAGAGCGGCGGTGGCTGCGGCGTTCTCCTCTTCAAAGCGTCGTACGCCACCTGGTCGTGTGCTCGCTTTCTCGCGACTTCTGCCGCGCTGAGCAAAGCTTCCCCTAACTGATCCACCGCGTTTGGCTTTATCAAACCGTGCAAAATCGGTTTCTTCGTCTTTAAAAAGTGAGGGCTCGCGCCTCCTTTCGCGGCGAAACCCATCGGAGATTTCTGCGGCACGTACGCCTCTTGTTTCATCGCGCCTCCGTTTGTTTTATTGACGTCCATCTGCAACCCGGGCGCGACTAGTAAACTCGCATCCGACCCGGCTGGCATGAATTCTTGCTGACTCGCGATCGCTTTGTGCGCGTCCGACCCTTCAAAGTTCTTACAGTCCAAGCATCTGCACATGTCCGAACAGAAAATAGACGCTTGAAAACACTCGCAATACTTCTTCAAGCAGCCAGATTTTTTACAGTGACACCCTTTATTGTGCTTCTCGTCGCCTTCTCCGCCATTGAGAGTCGGCAATACTTTCGGTCTGAACGCGTTTGGGTTCCTCTCTAAAGTCGCCTCTACGGCTTCTTGTCTTTGCACCGAGTTTTCCACGTTATTTTTACATTCTACGCAGTTGCAGTTTTGCAAACAGTACTGCCCAGAGGCGAAACACTCGCAGTATAATTTCAGACACCGAGAGTTTCTGCAGTTGCACGTCTTACGATCGGTTTGAATGTTGGCGTTATTCAACGGCAAACCACCCTCCACGGGTGGAATCATTTCTCTTTATCTGTTTCTGCTTCTGCTTTAAAAGCGTTTGATCGTCCGTATCAAAACCTTCTCTTTCTCTTGAAGAAGAGGTCAGGTTTTTCGAAATTCAAATTTCACCTCCGCCTCCCAATTCTACCCTCTTGTCTCTTCCTCTTTTCTTCGTATATTCTTACGCGCGTTGATTTATATCTTAAGAGATCTCGCACCAACTGAGAGCGCTTTCACCCTCTTCCTCTTTCACTCTCTCTGGTTGATTTCCTTCTCTTCTCTTACTGATACGAATGAGTTTCTTGTGTGAAGAATATATAATAATTTTCGTTTCGAGAGAAGACCTCTTGCGTAATTCCCGCCTGCTCTGCTATATGTTTTCGTTTTTGGAGGAAAAGAAAACGAGGAGGAGGAGTGGTGAAAAAAATTTGTCGATCGTCTGCACAAACAACTGCGAACTAAGTAAACTACACACCCTCTCTATCTATATTCTCTACATTCAAAAGCGATCAATCTCTTCTTTTGCCTCTGCCATCCCACGTCTTCTTTTTGGATCTCTGACTAACAGAGAAGACAAGACCGTCGCGAACTGCGCGTCGTATCCTGGACCGCCCTCCGTATTGGAGAAGGACAACGGATTCTTCGCCTCGTCCTCCTCCTCCTCGCGTAATATTCTCTGATACGTATCGTACGAATTCCCTGTCTTGTAATGATAACCTCCCGTTCTCATCGCGTGAAAAGACATGCCTACGCTCCAACTATCCGCCTTAAAGCCATCGTACGGTTTACCTTCGCAACATTCAGGAGCCGTGAATGCGGGCGTACCCGGCGTTTTTAGTACCGTCCGGGTATCTTTCGAGAGGATAACCGCGGTGCCAAAGTCGCCAAGTTTTACGGTTCCGCTCGCATGTACAAACATGTTTTGCGGTTTGATATCTAAATGAGCTATGCATAAGACCTCGTGTATGTATGCAACTCCGGAAAACACATCTCGAGCGTACCGAAGGCACGTCTTCCAGTCGACCTTCTCAAACGTTTCTCGTTCCTCGTCTAGTATCGGACCGAGAGCGCAATATTCCAACACAAAGTACAGTTTCGGACTCTCTTCGTCCCAGAGAAACTCGATGAGTTTGGTCACGTTTTCGTGGTCGAGTTGAACTAATATTTGCGCTTCGTTAAACGCGTCGTCCAGAGCGGTGCGTTCGTTGTTGGATGAGCGTATTCTTTGCAATCGTTTCTTGTTGTAAATTTTGATGGCGCAATCCGTTTCCTTCTCATCACCGTTACCCCTGTAACGATAATGCATGACTTTCCCGAACGAACCTTCGCCTAATCGCTTCACTTTTCTGTATTTTTCATTGATTGTTTTCACATCTTTGGATTCTTTTATCAGGGATACCTTCCGAGTTACCTTGTTCGGATACGCTAGGAGAAAGTCGTTAGTCGATGAACAAATGGAAGTTGTTGTTGTTGTCGTCGTCGTCGTCGTCGTCGTTGCTCCTCTCTCACTTCTACTTCTTCTTCTCGCCGTCGACTTGGCACTGAAGACATCCGCGGGTTCCTGCTTTAGATTTTCCTTTTCATCTGTTCTCTTCAGAAGCGTCGACTTGGAAGGAACACAGCCCATTCTTTGTGAAGAAGACAGAACGAAGAAAATTTTAAGTAGGGGTACTTTGTCGCTGGAAAGCATAAATGAAGTATTTCTGAGAATCCTGAACGATATGGTTGGCAAATTAATTAAGATTGCTCTATTCCGACGGATTAGTACAATTATATCAGTAATTTCAACCTTTAAATTTTATTATTTTATTATTTTATTTGAAAAAATAAAACAACTCAATTCCTTTCTGACTTTTCAGATTATTTGTCCCAATTTATTTATCAAATATAAATAGAATAATTATTTTCGCGCATGAATGTATAATTGTATGTGACAAAATGAGTATAAATGGGGAAAATGCGCAGGTTATTAAAATAGTTTATTTTATTCTCCTGAAATATTTTTGTAATGCAATGTTTTATCTCGGTTTTCCTTTACCAAAATTAGATTCATGTACGATAATTATATTTAAGTGTGTTCATATAATTAAATGAGTATAATAGCAAGGCAGGATATAGGAATCGTATTTTAAATAAATTTTTAAAGACAAAAGAAGATAAAAAAAAGAAAAGTTCGTTGAGGGAACAATACCAGTTGCAAAAGCAAAAATCTTCTCTTCTCTTCCTCCTTTTGGAAGAAGGCAAGAAAGAAACACGAGAGAGATAAGAAGGAAAGAAGTATGCAGAGAGCCGTGGATATCCTCGCAGATAAGCAGAAATCCACGGAACACGTCCGAAACATATGCGTTTTAGCGCACGTGGATCACGGCAAGACCACGCTGACGGATTGTCTGATTTCGCACAATGGCTTCATCAACCAGAAACAAGCGGGAAGTTTACGAATGATGGACTTTCTCGAAGAAGAACAAAGACGAGGAATCACCATGAAATCCGCTTCGATTGCGTTACAATACACCTCGCAATCAACATCATCATCTTCTCCTTCGCAATCTACTTTAATAAACGTCATTGATTCTCCCGGTCACGTAGACTTTTGTTCCGAAGTGAGCACGGCGGCGAGACTTTCGGACGGTGCGCTCGTTCTCGTGGACGTGTGCGAAGGGGTCTGCGTCCAAACTCACGCGGTTTTACGACAAGCGTGGGAAGAAAAGTTGAAACCGTGCTTAATTTTCAACAAGATGGATCGGCTCATCGAGGAGTTGAAGTATTCCCCGTTGGAGACGTACGAAAGATTGCGAATGCTTTTGCACGAGGTGAATTCTCTCATGAGCGCGTTCGAGTCCGAAAAGTTTATCAATCAAGCGGATACGTTTCTCAGTGCGGAAGATAAAAGGAATAATAACATCAACAGTGATAATAACGAAGATGTGGAAGATTTAGCGGAATATTTAGATGATCATCTGGACATGACGGATGCCGAAGACGTATTCTCCGTGGAACGAGGTAACGTGGCGTTCGCCTCAGCCATGGACGGTTGGGCATTTCGACCGGAGCAGTTTGCGAGATTATACGCGGAAAAGTTGGGATGTTCGGAGAAAGCTTTGAAAAAAGGGTTGTGGGGCGATTGGTTCTATCATCCAAAATCGAAACGAATAGTCGGGAAGAAACTCAACCCGAACGGAAAATTGAAACCGTTGTTCGTGCAGTGCATTCTCGACCCGATTTGGAAACTGTACGACGCCGCGGACGAGTATTACTCAGGCGATAAAGATTTACCAACGCTCGCGAAATCGCTCAAATTGACAAGCATATCTGAAAAAGAGTTGACGCAATCCAATAAACGAATGACATTATTAGCAATCATGCGAAGCTGGCTGCCTTTGAGTTCCGCGATACTCGAAATGGTCGTCCACTCGCTCCCTAACCCGGTTGAAGCAATGCCGTTTCGAATAGAACGGCTCCTCTACCCGTCAGATAGTAAAATAGCCGCATACGACGATATTTTGAAGTGTAACAAGAGCAGTGATGCGACGACAGTTGTATTCATTTCGAAAATGGTAGCTGTTCCTTTGAGCTCGATTCACGGAGGTGTACGAGAAGGTTCCGAGACGCACGGCGACAGCAAGTTTGTCGGTTTCGGACGCGTTTTCGCTGGTATCATGAAAAAAGGTGATAAAATATTCGTCTTGGGTGGTGACGAACCTACGGAGATTATAATTTCAGAGTTATATTTGATGATGGGTCAAGGGATGTTCCCTGTAGATGAAGTGCCGAGTGGAAATCTCCTCGCCATTGGAGGTTTAGACAAAGTGGTCTTGAAATCCTCGACTCTTTCTTCATCTTTAGAGTGTCCATTATTCGGGTCCATGATGTTTCAGGCGAGCGCTATTGTTAAGGTTGCCGTAGAACCAGAAAATGTGCAAGACATGCCGTTGCTTTTAGAAGGTTTGCGTTTGTTAAACCGAGCAGATGCGTTCGTCGAGATGGAAGTTATGGATTCTGGAGAGCACGTTTTGAGCGCAGCCGGTGAAGTGCACTTGGAACGGTGCATCAATGATTTGAGAGAAAGGTTTGCCAGAGTCCCTATTCGAGTGTCTAAACCTTTGGTAAACTTCAAAGAAGGCATTACGACCGCTGGTTTTGCGGACTATAAAATAGGTAGTAAAAAAGTGTTGCGAGCGTCGGTGGAGAGACTTCTTGTTGTTGGCGACAAAGAAAAAGAGGAAGAGAAAGTAGACGAAAAAGAAGCGACGACAGCCAAGGACGAGAAGAAAAAGAAAAAGAACAACAACGCTTTGAATATAGAACTTAGTAGTATTAGTAGTAGTATTAGTGGTAATAGTGGTGACACTTTCTTGGACGACTTTGAAGAATCCATTCGGCTGGGATTCCAACTCGCATGCGAAAGAGGACCGATATGCGACGAGCCTCTCGATAACCTTAAAGTGACTGTTGAGTTCTTAGATGCGCCTATTGAGGATAACGACGAAGTAAATAATAACGACGATGATGAGCAGCTGAATTCTGGACAAGTGATTACGTTTACCCGCGACGTGATTCGACAAGCCGTGATGAAATCAAACCCAAGGTTGATCGAGGCTATGTATTTAGCGGTCATAACAACCACCTCGGAAGCATTGAATGGAACCTACGCCGTTTTAGGAAGACGACGATCTGATATACTTTCAGAATCCATACGCGAAGGCACTGGTGTATTCATTATTCACGCGTACTTACCTGTGGCAACTTCGTTTGGTTTCGCCGACGAGCTTCGGAAACTCACTTCGGGTGCTTCCAGCGCTCAGCTCGTGTTTTCGCACTGGAAAGAGTTGGATATCGATCCGTACCAAAAGCTCGGCGAGGATGGAGAAGAGTTAACAGACAACGTCGCCAGAGATTTGATGGATATGGTTCGTAAGCGTAAAGGTTTGAAAGTGGACGAGAAAGTTGTTAAAGTTGCCACGAAGCAAAGAACGCTGAGTCGAAAGACTTGATTTAGGACGTAACGCATTTTTTTGCTTTTGCGAAAAAAAAAAGATAAAAACAAACAAACTCTTCACACACACACGCACACACACGAGCGCGCGCGCGAGCACAGGAACACGAACACAAACACCACCCTCATCAAATGGTGCAATTCTCTCACGCTGACAATTCTTCTCCAACCATCATAACTTTGGATGAGAGCGAAGATAAAGCTCGCGCTCGAGAGTTGACTTTGCTCGAATGTCAACAATTGGCTTTGGAGTATAATTTCGTCAAAGAGAACGCACCATCGAATGGAACCGTGCAGCAAAGAGCAGACGTCGTCGGTTTCTTCAAACAGTACGGCGCAAACGGATTATCGCAATTTAAGAAGAAGTTCGGATCGATGAAGTTATATCCACCCGGAGAGAAAGAGGTGGAGTTCTATTCCTTCTCTTGCGGTTCTGACGAAGACGATGATCTCGGAGGATCAAACGGAGATGCGTTCTTGAAAAAACCAATCAGCAAGGAAGACATCGAAGAAGCTATACCGATTTACGAAGAGAATAAAGGTTCCTTTCAGAAATTAAGCTGGAAATACATCAAACGTCCTGGAGGTCAGGCGATTCGTCCGCCAGATTGGTACAAATTGGATGGCGCTGTTGCGCAAGTCGAGAAGGGCGACAACGATACTGAGTGCCCGATGTGGACATCGAATGGCTCTGTTGATTACGGCGGGAAAGAACAGTGGGAGTGGTGGTTAAAATATAAAGGTAAATCAGCCGATGAATCCAAAGTACTCTTTGTTCGAGTCCTTGAAATGGCAAAGAAGAACAAGAAGGAGAATTTCTATTGATTAGTGTGAAGCTATACAAAATTCTTCATCGTTTATTTATTCAAAAACAACAAAAGCTAATGTTACACACGTTACGTTCAGTTTAAAAGTCATGGTCATCATGGTTCTAGTCCTTACTCTTCTTTTTCTTCTTTTTCTTTTCGCCGTCGTCATCGGCTTTGGAAGACTTCTTTTTCTTCTTTTCGCCGTCTCCATCCTTTTCTTTCGTCTTTTCCTTCTTCTCCTTCTTTTCTTTCTTTTCTTTCTTCTCGCCACCACTTGGTAACGCCGCTGCGCTATCTTTATCTTTCTTCGAGCTCTTCTTCTTCTTCTTTTTCTTTTTACCATCGCCAACTGAAAACGGATTGAACGCGTCGTCTCTCTCGTACGGATCAAATCTCGGATACGCTTCAATCGTCGGCATTTCGCCTTCGCCGCGGCCTTCGCTCGGTTTGAGTGGATCGTAAGCGACTAAGTTCGAATGCAACTTCGAGGCGGCATTTGTTGGTTGGTATCCTCCAATTTTCAAAGCCGCTCCTTCCTCAAAGTCCTCGTCTTCGTCTGAGCTATCGTCTTCGCCCTTGATGGACGGTCTAGAAATCGGGCCGCCCAAGCTATGCGCTGCCAAGTGCGCTTGCATCGCTTGCATGGCCGCAGAGTCAGTCGCAGTGAGCGCAGCGGCAGCCTTACCGTCCTTTTTGGATTTGCGACCACCCGAGCCGGCTTCTTCTTCTGGAGCCAAATAATAGTTGCCCATTTTCTTCTTATGGTTGGCCAACATTTTGCGCGCCTCCTTTTCTTCCTTGGCAATTTGTTCTTTCGATTTTTTAACCGTAAACAAATCGGTAACATTCTTTGGTCCTTTCGACTTCTTCTTACCTTTCTTGCCTTTTCTACCCGAGTATTCGTCGTCGGATTCCGAGTCACTCGATTCGAGCAAGTGATCCCACTCCGTTGACAACGGCGCGTTGACGTTGAGATCCTCCGGCGCCCCGAGTTTGCGCTGGGCTTTCGTCGAAACTGGCTGAATTTCCTCCGCGAAGACATTTGCGATTTCTTCGACGAGGGCCATACCAGATCCGGCTTCTTCGTCTTCGGCGTCTTGAACCGCATCGAGAATAGTTTTCAATTGGCAACTTCGTTCTCGCACTTCGAGATTTAAGGAAACCATAAAAGGCATCAAACGTTTGCCACCGATAATATCTCGAATATCCGCGAGATCTTCGGTTTCTGGAACCAAAATAGACGCATCCGAACCTCGCGTAGCTTGCAAATGCTCGCTGACTGCACTCGAGTAGATTTTAAGCGCGCTGTGAATGTACACGCTTTGGACAGGACCGGGTAACTGCGTGACTTGTTGTTGCGTCAACGCATGCACGAGCTCGGCGTGGTCCGTGAGATAATGCGCGTACTCACCAACGACCCATGCAATGGCTTTGAGCGCATCCGGAACCGTTTTATTAACGCTCGACATTTCTAAAAGAGTCGGGTCGATCAAAATCGGAGACAAGATACCGACGGCGGATTCTCGAATGACTTCCACGCGCAAGCACACGTCGATGATTTGATCGCCGACAAGTTTCCCGTGCGAAGAGGACGGGACGCGAATCAAATCAGCCAACACGGATAAATACCAAACAAAGTCAGTGACTAAAGCGTACCTATCGCTCATGCAAATGTGAATCACAGACCATACCAATTCATCTCGGAATTTCTTATCGGCTCTTCCCATGGCGCCCATCAAATGAGCGGTGGTATCCATCAACGTCTTCTTCGTCACCAAACCTCGGACGATTTTCAACGCGCAGTATTGAATGTTCGAATCTTCGTGGTCGAGACAGCCAAAGATGTTCCCCTTATGTTCGGCGACAATTCTCGGGTGCGAATCGAGCAAGAAGGTCAACGCGTGCAACGCGAGAAACTTAATATTCGGATCGGTATCTTCGAGCATGTCTTTCAATTTATCCACCGCTTGTCGAACAATCTTCTCTTGAGAAGTCATGCCTTGGACAACCGTTCGAATGCATTCGTACATGAGCGATTTAGCGCTCGTGGTTTCCAAAATTTCCGACAACGGACCGACGAGTTTCTTTCCCAATCGCGGCTCCAAAGGCGTCAAAGCGCCGAATACTTTAACCAATTTAATCGTCATCCAGTTCGAGGACGAGGTCGTCAATAATTTGTAAAACTTCGGTGCGAGCGGCAAGTATGTTTTCGGGTTGTGCATGGCAAGTTCTGATAATACCGTCACCGCGGCTTGGACGACAGTTTGATCGTCATCTTCTAAACATTCTGTCAGTCTCGCGAAGGACGGTCTCAAAGCTTCCGGGTATCGCAAGAAGCACTTGTAGAGACACAAGCACGCTCGGCGTCGTAAATCCGGTTTGTGGTTGTTCAATAACGAATACACATCTGCGACTAACGTTTGCGACAATTCTGGCGTGACAATATTCGCCAAGCACGAAATCGCCAACGCCGCCTCCGCCGGATTCGGACTCGCCAGATCCTTCTTCAATAAATTGGGAATTAACAACACGACATCGGTATCGTCCCCGAAAGATTGACAGGCGGCTAAATACCCGACTCTTTTATATTTCACGTTCGCCGTGGACATTAACTCGACGACGTGAAACGACGCCCAGTTCATGTTAAATCCTAAAGAGTGCAAATACGTCGCCTTTTCAATAGCGATTGATTTCGTTCGAATGTCCGACGAGACCACTTCGGCGCGAATGTCTTGCAAAGACTTGTTCATGAAATCCTTTTGATTGTCTTTGTGACTTCGAATGCCTGTTTGATGAATAGAAGAGAAAAAAGGATTAATAATAACGCTTTGATGTTCTCGATCGTAGAAAATTTGAGCGAGTGTGATGATGCCATTGGGTCTCGACAAAACACATAAGAAGGAGAAGAAGGATCGTCGTTTTGCGCAATTCAATTTAATTTTGGGAGCCGCAGCAGACGCGGGCAAAAGAGAATTCAATTTTACGACACGAGATAAAACCACGACGTACCCGTGATCAAGTCTCTCAAAGATTTCTGAAACAATCTCGTGACTGTCGCAGATGACGCCGTCTTCGATCGATCTTTGTTGCTCTGCGACCCCATGGAGGACATGGAGGTCATCTTTTTTATTTAAAGAAGAGAGAGAGAGAGAGAGTACGTGTGTGTGCGCACTACAAATGAGGGGAAGAGGAGAGCAAAAAAACACGTGCAGACAGACTGACAGACAAAAAGAGAGATTTTTTGTGCACAGACGCTGACAGACGCTGACAGAGAGAGAAAAAGAGATATACAAATCCAAACTCCTTTTTATTCACTAATCTTCATTTTGTCTTCACTGAGTTAAGATGATGGCATCCTCTTCGACGTCTTCTTCGTCTCTGTGCGCGACTTTTACGAAGTCCACGGCTAACCCTTCTTCGTCTTCTTCTTCTTCTTTTTGCTGGAAGAAGAACGAATGTAGCAGTGGTAACAACAAAAATAAGAATATCTCTTTAACGACGAAAAGCAATCATCATCATCATCATCATCATCATCATCATCGAAGACACAATCGAAGAAGAGCGACAGTGGTGGTGGCAACGTCGGCAGAGGCCACGGGTGAAGGAGATGGATTAATTTTACAGCGCGGTAAAGGAGAATTGAACGCGTTTGATTCCATCGCCATCGGGTCTCCAATCGTGAAATATTTCCAAAGCGATGACGACACCGAACGGTGGGTGATGTGGTACACGGGGAGACGAGAAGTAGGCACGAGCGGGAATAATAGCGAGGAAAATGTAGGAGACAAAATAACAGCGGCAACGTTTGACCACGACAAATCTTTGACATCCGGGGAGATTGGTATCGCCGTTTCCGAAGACGGCATCGTGTGGAGACGAGGCGGGTCGCCGACGGAAACGTACAGAACCGGCGGCGACGCGGAGGCTTTCGAAAATCTCTCCGTGGACGTAGGCGCAGTTTTATATCCCAACAACGAAGACTGGTGGGTTTTTGATACCGCTCACGTTTCCGTTGGAGACGTGCATATGATTTCTTCTGGCAACGTCTCCGGTGGAGCCGGTGGCGGTATTTATTGGATGTATTACCAAGGCGGCGATAAAGAGGAAGTCGACGGCGTCGAAGGCGTGCGCACGAGACCGGGCTTGTGTCTCTCGCAAGACGGGAGAAACTGGGCGAGAATAGAGGGTGAACACCACACGCACGCAGTGTTAGACGTCGGAAGTGAAGGCGAATGGGACGAGCTGTGCATCCGAGACCCGAAGCTTTTATTAGCGGGACCGAAAGATATGCGATTGTTTTATCACTCAATCGACAAAACGACAGACGTTTCCAGAATTGGCGTCGCCACTTCCAAGGACGGGTTTCAATGGCAAAAGAATTCCAGCGGATTTATATTAGACGCCGGGCCAGAAGGTTCCATCGATGATTTAGGCGTCAAATCGCCGTGCGTGGCCAGAATTGGAAGAAACGAATACGTCATGTTTTACGAAGCGTTGAGTTCAAAACACCCGGGGAAATCCACCATTTGCGTCGCGAAATCGCAAGACGGCATTAAATGGGAACGCGCTTCAACCCCTGCGCTCGTTTTCGGTGAAGACGGTGCCTGGGACGAAGGTGGAGTTGGACGACCGTACGTCGTCCCCATGGCGGAGAACAAGTTGCGATTATACTACGAAGGTCGAAGCGACGCGAACGGTCTCGGAGTCGGTATCGGTTTAGCCGTGAGCGTTGGTGACGACATGTTTAGTTTTGTTCGTCGTAAATCCGTCGTGACGGCTGCTTAGATAAATGTGATTGTAATGAACAAGACCAACGATACATACATAGTTATAAAGAGGCTAAAGAGGTAAGTAAGTAAGGAGCTAAAGACGATTTTTAGATTTTTTTGTTCGTTTGCACTCTTCTCCACAGTTCAAAACTGCGCATCTTCATAAAAGTAGAAACTTCTCTCTCTTCAACGCGAGTTTGTTTGTGAGAGCACGCGCGTCGTCGCACCGATGCACGTCGAGAACGCATAAAGAGAGAGGAGGAGGAACAAAGAAGACAAAGAAGAAGAGAAAAGCAAACGACAGAGAGAGACGACAGAGAGTGTTTTGAAGAAGAAAGAAAGATGTTGCCAACCTTTGTTCCTTCCAAGTCTTCCTCCCCGAAATATCATCAACGTTCTCCTCACGGAGGAGGAGGAGGACGCGGCGGCATGCACCCGAAAACACTTCTCTCGTATGCGTTTCTCTTCTTCGGCTATTACTTCATCTTGGGCGCGAAAGATTCCCGACGACGCTTGTTCCGCGCGTTGGGCATTTTCTCAGACGAAGACTTGAAAACGTTGAGCAAAGAAGCGTTGCAAAAGCGAGACTCCTATTCCGTGTGGGACAAACATTTCAATCGAGACGAAGTGCCGAAAGAGCAATTCGCAGTTGGTTTGTTTCTTGAGTATTTAGAAGATCGACGATTGAACTTAAATCGAGGACGGGCCAGAGCTTTATCTCCTTTCTTTGACTTGAACAACGACGGTATCGTGACGAGGAACGAGTACGGCGAGTTTATACGAAAGTTTTCGCACACGAATTCCGAAGGCGGAGGCGACGATAAAAAACTGTTGAAAGCGGCGCTATCAGAAGCCACGAGAACGATTCAGTCGAGGAAGAGCGGCAATAACGGCGGCGAAGGCGGGAGAACCGGTTTGTCCAATAGAGGCTGCGCGTTACATTTGGACAGAAAGAAACGAGATTATTTAGAAATTTTAGAGTCGGGTGATTTGCAATTCGGTGGCACCGCGCCGTTTACGATTGAATTGTGGGTGAAGCCGAAAAGAGCGTCGGAGAAAGCTGTTTTAGTCTCCAAGTACGATCGAGGGAAGTGGGGTCAATATTTCGTGCAGTTGCAAAGAATAGGTGAAAGCGACGAGATGGAGGTGTTTTTCCATCGAGAGGTTGCGCCGTGGGGACAAAAAGCCGGCACGATTCCTTTACACGCGTTCACGCACATAGCGTGTTCCTACGGGAACGGCGTGTCCTCTATTTATATTAACGGAACCTTAGCGTCTTCCCAAAAAGAAGCTGGGCAAGATCAAAACCCGGAAACACCGGTTTTAATCGGAGCGATGTTGGAAAAAGGCGAACCGATTGATTTTTACGACGGTATTTTAGACGACGTGCGAATATGGAGGGTCAGTCGTAGCCAATTGGACATTCGAGAATCCATGCTGCTTTCTTTATCTGGGATGGAAACCGGTTTAGAAGCGTATTGGGAATTCAACGAGTGTTTAGGTAAACACGCGAAAGAGAAAACGGGAGAGAGTAAACACGACGCCAAGCTCCACGGAGGCGCGTGGACAACTTCCTCGATTAAGTTCAAGAGTTACCAAGAAAGCTTCGGTTGTAAAGATACGCACTGTTAGTAATAATATAGTCGATATAATGATAGGATTTTAGTTTAAGAAGTACTAGTTTACACAGATTGATGATTCCAAGTCACAAATGTTTGCACACGCTATTAAGTTGATGGAGCAGCAGCACTTTTCGTCTGAAAAAGATTACTTACTCGTTCCTCACTATAAGAAACACATCACCGCACGCGCGCGGAACAACACGTATTACTTATTCGCCAAAATGCCACACCAGAGTCTCATCGCGACGATGAGAATCGCTTCGTCGCAGAAAACCTCTTCTTCTTCTTCTTCTTCTTCTTCTTCTTCTTCGTTGAAGACGACTGGAAAGATATCATCGTTGTCGTCATCTTCCCGAAGAAGAAGAAGAAGAAAAACAAGCGCGTTGTTCACATCGGCATCATCAAACGACAAGCCAGCCGTGGTCATACTACCTGGTTTAGGGAACGCCACCGAAGATTACGAAGAGTTCAAGGAAGAGTTATCCTCTCGAGGCTACGTGGCCACGTCTATCGCTCAAGTCGCGCGACCGGATTGGTTGAGAAACGCAGCCGGCATTGTCAAGCCATCCTACTGGCTCGGAACTTTGGAGCCTAGGCCGACTGTCGATTGGTATTTAGAGAGAATCAACAATGCCATCGACGAGGCAAGAAACGCGAACGAGAATAACGGGGAGGTTGTTTTGCTCGCCCATTCAGCCGGTGGGTGGTTATCCCGAGTATATTTGGAGTCGAAAGAAGACTTTGCGAACGCAAAGCTTGTATCGAAGATAATTTCTCTCGGAAGTCCGCTAAACGCGGTACCTTTAGACGTGCCCGGTGTGGTCGACCAAACCAGAGGCATATTAACCTACGTCGAAGCGAATTGTTTATCGCCAAAAGCCTTAGGCATCGAATGGATTTGCTTAGCTGGAACGTATAAAACGGGAGTAAAAGAGTTCTCTCGCGAACGGTTTTCTGATTTTATCGTCGGGCAAGGCTACAAACAAGTCTGCGGCGCAGCGGATGCGAGTGGCGATGGAATTACTCCGGTAGAATCAGCGCAGCTGCAATTAGAAGGCGTGGAAAATATAGTTTTGGACGGGGTCTTTCATACGCCAGTTGGGTCGAATAACGAAGAGAGACCGTGGTACGGCACGAAGAAAATTTTGGATTTATGGGTTTCGAAAATATGACACCCCCGACGTTGTTGTGCGTTTATAGATTTCTAGTTATATTATTATATTATCATTATAGTTACAACGAGAGAGTGAGGGAGAGTGTGCACGTTGTATTAGCTCGTGTACGTCTCCGCTCCTCTCTTCTAAACGTATTCTACTCGTATCATTTTTTTGTTTGTTTCTTTATTATTATATAGTTTTCGAAGAAAGAGAGAGATGAATAAAACTAATCTCATCTCATTTGACTCTTTTTTTCTCTCCGTTGACGATGGTATACACCGCGGCCGCATAATGTCGGGGCGTTTTCGGATCTTGGTTGGTGTCGTTCGCTTCATAGTCTTCCTCGGGCCGTCGGCGTTTTTCTCCAGCCTGTTTTATTACGAGTGACATCATGTTAGTATATTTAATGAAAGAAAAAGTCGGCGGGAAAGAAGGCGAGAGGACGTTTTCGTCGTCTAAGGGCAAAAATTAGGGAAAGCCGAAGCCGACAACGAGCGAACGAATCACTCCAGACAGACGAAACGGCAACTCGAACGAATCGAATTCGAACAGACAGAGAAAGAGAACGAATAAATTTCGACATACCTTGCGCCAATCGTCGCTTAAAATCAACTTCCCATCGATGGGTTTACCTCCGACGAAAATCGAAGCCGTCATTTCAAACGTCTCGTCGACGAATTCAAATAGAGGAAGGAAAGAAGATGAATTTTCTTCAAAGTCTTCTCTTTCTGAAGTAAATAAAGTCTCTTAAAACAAGAGTTGTTACGAACCGACAACTGAAAAAGACGGTGGCAAACGACGAATCCGCTTTGCGGTTAGTTTGGGTGATTTCCTCTTTTACGAGTTGTTTAAGAACGAACGTTAAAGAGAGAGAATGACGTTTTCCAATAAGACGAGATCCAGAAAGTGGTGCCAACATGAGAAAACTCGAAAATTAGGGTATAGTCTGGAGGAGATCTTTTCATTACTTTGACGATGAATACTATGTTACTGCATTATTACAAACAACCCAAAACATACGATGTAGTTTTCCTTCTCGCCGCGTTTCATAACTTCACGCTGGTCATTCTTTGGAAAAAGTACTGCTTGTAGTCGTCGAAGATGTCCTTATCGTTTTGCGAGTACAAACGTAAACTGTGAACGCGCTCCATCATGTGCTGACGTAGTTTCGTCACCGTCTCGGCGCGATTGGCGTTATACGCCGCGTGTCTCGGGTTTGTCGCGCAAGAAGAGCGTATCCATTCGACCATTTGCGCCACCTCTTTCTTACATCTCTGTTTCAGGATGATTTCAGGCGCTACAGCTAACTTTCGCTCTTTCTTTTGTTGCTGTTTGCGGAGACGCTTTTCAGCCGCTAAGGCTTTCGCCAAAGCCCGTTCGCGTTCGCGCTTGTGCGAACGCTTCTCCTCTGGCGGATGCCAGATATCGACCCGTCTCGGATTCGCTCGCGTAGTTTGCCAGACGTTGTAATAATACGAAACGATTTGGGACATGGTTTTGTTCGGTAACAAAGGCTTCATTGGACGCAAATTGTCGCAATTTTTCGTCACATGTTGGGTGAAAATATCGCGCTCTTCTTCGCTCCATGCGTTGGCGACAACGACACCCATGTCGTGTAAACCGAACGACGTTTGAACGTGTAAAGAATCTCCAACTTCGCGTTTGAATTTAGCGCGCGCTTCGGCGATATCTTCGAGAGGAACGCGGACGATTCGGATAATCTCTTCTTGTCCTTGAGCGTTGATATACGCAACCAAGTCTGGGTCTTTGACTTCTTCTCCTTGAGTTTCCGTTTTTACTACTACCGCTCCTACCGCCGGTGCGTTGTTACTATCTAATTCAGCTTTCGCTGTTGTTACTACCGCTGCTGCTCCTGCTACTCCTACAACTTCTATGTTCTTTGCTTGCTCGCCGTTGTTAGTATTATTTTCGCTCGGCGCCAAGCGCTTGGCCGCTTTTTCCTCTTCCTCCTCAGCGGGTTCGCGACTCTTCGAACGCTTTCGCGTGCTTTTCCTCGTCGGCGAGTTCGTATTGGTGTTCGTATTATTATTATTATTCTGGTCGTTATTATTCAGTGGCCAAAACCGGACGCCAAGCATCTGCGTCTCCTTCTCCGTAAAATGTTCCAAGTCGTCCACGATGGCTTTTTTCACCTCTTCGTCGAATTCTGGCACCTGCGCTTGATACTCGTCTCCAACCCGTATAATCGCCGGTTTCACCGGTTGCCACACTCTCGTCATCGGCGACGAAAACATCTTCTCCGACTCCTCTACTAACGTAAAATCGTGCAAACCAGCCGCTCGAAACGCCTTCTCCTTCCCTCTCGCGCCTCTTCGCGGTTGATGCGCTTCGCCTTCCGCGGTGACCAACTTGAACCGCAAACACATCGCCCGGTTTCTCCTTTCCAGTTCCTCCTCTTGCATTTTTACCTGGTCGTCGATGATTGCGTCTTTATTGACGAGCATTCTCCCTGGTTTCGTGGCCATTCTCGAGAGCCATTGGTAGAGTTGTTCGCACTGTTGTTTTCTCTTCTCTTTTTTTTCCTCCTCCTCTTTTTGCTTCTCTTCCGTGCTCTTTTTTTCCTCCTCGTTTTCCGCATCGTCGTTCTGAGAAGGTGAAGGCGTTCTTGGCTCATCCTCCTTCGAAGGTTGCGCCGGCGAGGACGGGGGAGACTTTTGTTCGTTCTTTTCCACCGTCTCCTCTCTTCTCTCGATCTCTTTTTCTTCGTTTTCGCCCATCATTATTTAGTATTCGTATTCGTATTGCGCTCCTCTCTGCGCGTCTTTGAAGTTGTTGAAATACCAGGACGAGATAAAGTACGGTTCTCAAAGAAAAACAGAAAAATACACACCAACCGACTGATGGATTTTAAGTAGTATTCAACGGGTAGATCTGGATTCAAACCGGGCGCAAACGGTCCCTATATCTTTCCTGTCAACGTTTGAACAGTTCTTTCTCCGTAAAGTTTCTTTTTATGCAGTCCGTGCGCGCGTTTGTGGTGAGACGTGAATTGGAAATGAGAATGTCAGTTTTTTTTTAAACGATGAGAGCTCTTTTTAGGAAAATGAAGAGAGTTTTTCTTCTTTGGGTCTTCTGCTCAAAACGAGAACTCCTTTCAACACAAAAGCTGCTTTCCTTCTCTGTTTTCAAAGAAAAAGGAAGGAAAACAACAACAACACCACCACCACAGACTCTCTTCTTCATATCAAACTCAATCGCATTCTCTGTGAGTGTGGGTATAATACTATACATACACACATCATCCATCGAAAGAAGAGAGAAAGAAAGACTCGCAAAAGAGAAAGCATCCTCGTCGTCTCGAAGCGATTTTGAAGAAGAGGAGGAGTAAAAGGAAAAGGAATAAGACGCATAATAAAAGCTTTTGAGAAAGCAGAAAAATGATGATGTCAGCAACAAGGAGCGTATCTCCTACGACGTCGTCGATGTTGAGAATTCGTAAAACAACTCCTAAAGCGAACAACAACAACATCAGAAAGCCCACAAAACAACGATCGACAAACGCGATGGCTACGTTTACATCACCTTCTTCGCGTCGTTCTTCTTCTTGGAGCATCGCGAGGAGCAGTGCTCGTTGTGGTGTACAAACGAAGACGACTTTGACGACGACGACGATGATGAAGAAAAACGAAAGCAACAACAAAACGGTGAAAGAACAACAACAACAACAACAAAGAAGAAACGCGACTATTACGAAAGCGAACGAGGACGACTCATCATCATCATCATCATCAGTGGATGCTTCGAGCGACGACCCGTTCGAATTTGGTTCCAAATCGAAGAAGAGAAGGCGACGAGACGGGAAATCTACGAGACGCGCGACGGTTGCGGTGGACTCGCCGGCCATCGCGGCGGCGAAAGGCGAGTCGGAAAGAACCGTCGTTGAGGAGTCCGAGGAAGCTTTCTTGAAATTTCTTGGGTTTTACATAGCAATTATCTTTGCTTTTGGTGTTGTTCTCGCGTTATCGGCGTTTAAAATCTGGCCAGACAGCGTCGATTCGTTCATCACGGATACGCTCTACCCGGCGTTTACTCCTTTCGTCGGCGGATTTTTAGTGTTTTCGTCGATTTACGGTTTGATTAAAACGCGAAGCGATCCAACTTCAAAGTCCGGTTAGTCAAAGAGAGAGAAAGAGTCATCGCATAGGAAATGAATGCAAGCAAGTGTTTTAAATACATATTATTATTATTCGCTACTAAAATTATTATTATTGGTATTATATCTTTCTGCGCTAATAAGGTCTCTACTAGTATTATTATCCTACGACGACTGGCAATCTTTAAAAGAGAGGACGCGCGAGAAAAGCGCTTTCGCTCTCTCTTTGGGTTAAAATCTAAAGGTGATATAAATTCGAGCTCGCGGCGTCTCGCAAAACTTGCGCCGCAATCTTCCTCCCCGAATCCGTCATCATCGTGTGCACTACCTCTTCCACTAATCGATACGTCGTTATTATAAAAACGACGGAAAAGAAAACAACTTTCCACCCTCGAATTTTCTTCTCTCGATCTAACACGTTGAATATCTCCGTCACGTCCACGTAAATCTCCTTCTTGCTATATAACTTCAAAGAATACAACAGAACGGGTAAGTGCATCGCGCACAATCCAAATCGTCTCATCGCAGACGTGATAATAACCACCACTAAGTGGAACAAAACTTCCGGTTTCACCAATTTGTTAATTCGATTCGCCGTATCGTGAGGGTTCATGAAGTCGTTTTGTAAATCAGTCAAGCAGACTAAGATGTACATGTTCATCCCTAACCCGGCGCCGAGGAAGACGAATAAAGAGAGCCACCCGAGGATGAATGCGATCATTTCTTAAACTCTCCTTTGTCTTCTCTCTGTTTTGCGTCGTCGTGTGCTCAAGTCGTCAGCAGAGCGAGAGCAGCTTTTGCAGCAGCTCACCCAAAGAGGAGGACAAAAAAAAAGTGATGAGCAGCCCCCTTTTGGTAAAAAATTTTTGAGACGAAAAATATCAAAAGCAGAGAAAGAAGCAAGAGTGGTTTTGAGACTCGAGAGACTACCGACGTGTTTTCTTTCTTGGAACAATCAATTTTTCTTCACAGACACTTACGTTATATATATTTATTAAAAAGCTTCTTTCGCGTTGTTCGTTTGTTTGCACGGCGACGACTTTACAATTGCGTCGAAGGATCGTCTCCTCTTCTCTGACTCGTGTTATTCATCATCAGCGGTCGTGGTGGTGGTTTATGTATACGTAATAACGGGGAGAATTCGACATCATGAGTACAGAAAATCGAGGAGGAGAAGCGCACACACACAACATTAACAACAACAACGCGTTTGGAGGAGGAGGAGGAGGACAAGGAGGGAATTTCCCACGGGCGATTGTCCCCATTCAAGATGTCTCCGAGATTCTCTCCAAATACGATTTCAAGGAGAAGATTGGAACCGGAGGTACGACTTCGCGAGAGTAAACAAACAACAACAACATCAATAAAAACGGATTCCGTACAGGAAGGAGGAAACGTTTCCTTTTTTCTTCCTCTTTTTCAATTGCTTGGTTTTGGGTCGAACTCTCTTTCTTTTCTCACCAAAAAAAACTGACGACGACAACAATTTTTTTTTCCTCCTCTCACGACGACATAAACAGGTTTCGCAACCGTCATGCGTGCGATCGAGAAAGATACCGGAGTAGAAGTCGCGATCAAGATCGTGGACCGGCAAAAGTACGCCCCGACGGATAAGAGTTACGAGAGAGAGTTTCAAGTGTTGTCGACGCTCTATCACGAAAATATCATCAACTTACGGTGCACGTACGTGACGGAGAAGAACGTCTTCATGGTGACTGAAGTAGTTCACGGAGGGGAATTGCTGGAGAGAATAACCGAGGAAGGTAGTTATTCCGAGGCGGACGCGAGACGGATCATCGTTCAGATTTTAAAAGCGGTTGAGTATCTACACTCGAAGAAAGTCGTTCACCGAGACATCAAGTTAGAAAATATTTTGATGTCCGATCGATCTCCCAAAGCGACGGTGAAATTGATTGATTTTGGATTATCTAGATTACCGCAAGACGGAAGCGAGATGAGAACAATTTGTGGTTCGCCTTTGTACGTCGCGCCTGAAATTTTAGACATGAACTTATCGGACACGGCGTATACGCCGGCGGTGGACATGTGGTCCGTCGGCGTCATTTTGTTTATTTTATTGAGTGGCTATTCACCGTTCGATCACGACGACGAAGAGCAGCTGTTTAAAAATATCAAAGAAGGCGTGTATTGCATGGACGACCGAATTTGGAGATACATCTCGGAAGGTGCGAAGGATTGCGTTCGACAGTTGCTCACGGTGGACGTGATGAATAGAATGACTGCTACGCAAGCTTTGCAACACCCGTGGATTCGACAAAAACACCATCATCATCACCATCATCATCACAATAATAATAACAACAACGATAACAATAATAATAACGATATTAGTTCAATTATGACGAGCGAGACGAACTCGACGGGTTTTACCGATGGCGGAGGCTCGCTCACCTCGAGCATGAACATGCAACCTCCCGAGCAAATGCCAAAGGAAATTTTAGAAGAAAAACAAAACCGCTTAAAACAACGACTAGAAAGTATACGCATGATTCGAGAAGAAGAGGCGTTAGCGATGGATATAGCTATGCAGCAAGATAGCGATAACTCCAATCCTTCGATTTGATGATATGATAAGTAAACGAGGACGACGAAAAGATGATAGTGAAAATAATAAATCGTTTTCAAAAATAAAATACAGCCGCTTACAATCTCTATCTACGTAAATCTATGATACACTACCTCAAATGCTAATCATCAATATTCTGGTAACTCTTTGTTCATGAACTTCTTCCTCGCGAACGCCATCCAAAACTTGTTCATTTTCGTGCCTTCGTCGACGTATAAGTGGTCAACCAGGCGCAAACCGATTTCTTCGCGACACTGCGCGAGATACGACTTCAACGTTTCACCTTCTTGAAACGTTTTCGGGCCATCAATAATCCCTCCTAACCCAGTCGTGATGTCAAAGTGGTCGTGCGCTAACGCGAAGAGAAGCTTCGCCCCTTCTGTCATCAGATTTTTCTTACTATTATTATTCGTACCTTGTTGCGAGGAGGACGACGACGACGCTTGGTTTTGGTTTTGGTGAAGTCTCTTCAAGCATTGGGAGATGTAGAGAGTCAAATAAATCAACAACTTGTCCGCGTCGGATTGAATGGCGTATTTCCGGAACAAAACGTTCGGTCGGAAATACTGAATAGCCTCGTCGACGATGTCAAAATCGGTCGTCTTCGGCGCCGGACCTCTCGTTTGCGTTCGCAAAGGAAGTAAAGGGACGCCGCAGGACGCGTGGATGGAATCGGGCAATTCCGTGAACGCGGAATGGTACACCATTTTTTCTTTTCACAAAACGCACAAGTAACCACCACTACTACTCGTAGTAGTGATTAAAAAATCTAACTTATATGATGCGTGTAGTAGTACCGAGTGGTGGTGGTGGTGAATCTTCTCTCTCTCTGAAGAAGAAGAAGAAGAAGAAGATATATGAGAAGGAGAACACCAGGCGCGTTCATTCATTTCATTCCGAGAAACTTTGACCGTTTAAGGTTTGATTTATTTAAACAAGTTTATTATCTTATTCTTAAACCCTAAGCTAGCTAGTCACTCACATAAATTGCTCTGATAAAAAGAGCTCTTTGCACACTTTATTCGCCTCTTTCAAATGAGAGAGTTTTAGAAACGCGAAGGCCACGGGATCGAGACCCGTATGGGGCATATTCATAGAACGCCCTTTTAGCTCAGCTTGGTTAGAGCGTCGTGCTTATAGATCTTTTTTTGCTCTGCGCTCGTTTCTTATTACTATTACAATGCTAGAAGTTGTTAAATGGTGTTGTTGCCACCGCGTTGATATTGCTTGCGAGGCGATGACTTTGATTTTGTCAATTCGAGCAACTCTTTCAAGTCGTCTCCAATATCCTCAACAACAATTTCCTCTTTGTCGTACAATACCGTGCAATAATACGGTCCAGGCTGACCAGCTCTGGCAGTTCTTCCCGTTCTGTGTATGTGCATAGCCGCAGAATCGGCTAAAGAGTAATGCACCACGTGATGGAGCTCCGGGAAGTCAATGCCTCGAGCCGCTAAATCCGTACAGACGCACACTTTTAACTCTCCAGAGATGAAATCGTCCAACACCACGCCTCTCTCCTTCGCTTTCCCGTGAAACGCCATAGAATACATTCCACTGCTGTTGTTTTCTTCTCCGTTTATATCGGTATTAGTATTCAAGTATTCGACGATTTCGTCCGCCTCTACCGGCGAGTTTGCAAAGACCAACGACTTGTACTCTTTCCGCTTTCGCAACGCTTCCACCAACGCTTTGTTTTTCCTCGTTCGTATACTATTTTCTCTTCTTTTCCGTTGCTGCGCCTTCTCCATATCATCATCATTATCATTCTCATCCTCATTCTCATGACTCTCTGTTTCTTTTTCTTCTTCTTCTTCTTCTTCTTCTTCTTCTTCTCTTTCTATCATTACAACCTCTTGTTCCAGTTGCGGGTGCAACTTTCCGAAATACCCGGTGGAAATCCAAGACAGATCGCCTTGAAACGATTCGAAAATCGGTTCGGAATCTTTCAAAGTCGCGGCTGCAAACACGTATTGCACTTTCGCGCCAAACTTATTGACACCATCCGCGTTCTCTCCGTACGTTAAATCGATTAAATGTTTAACATCGTCCGCGAATCCTCTAGAGAGCATCTCGTCGCACTCGTCCACGACGAAATGTTTGAGACGACCAAACAACACCCACTCGTCTTTCGCCAAAGCTAATAAGCGAGCTGGCGTGCATATCAAAACGTCTGCTCGTCGAAATTCTGGTATGGCTTCTTCTAAATCGCCAATGATTTTGTTCCCTTTCTTTCCAGCTTTCGTCGTCGTCGAAGATTTACTCGCGACGTATTTTCGATTTCGATTATTTGTGTTTTTCCGTTGTTTCAAACTCGTCGGTTTCAACAATTTCTTCTCCTTACCGAAAATGGAAAACACCGTCGGCGCCGGTAACTCTAAATCAGTTCGTTGACACCAAATTGAACATAATTCGGCCATTTTTGAGACTTGCCTCGCCAACTCGACGTTTGGGACGAGAATGACCATCGCCGGACAACATCTTCCGCTAACTTTCGTGCCTCCCCTTCCCGGCGCCGCCACCTGGGACATGAGCGGTAAAGTATACGCGAACGTCTTCCCAGAACCAGTTTCGGCTAATATCACCGCAGAGTTTCCTTCAATGAGTTCTGGCGTAGCTAACTTTTGAATCTCTGTTGGTCTTTTCAAGCCAGCTTTGTTTAAATTTTCCGCCGTGATGGCTTCTAAACCGGCGTTGACAAACGCGTTGTCCGATAATTGTTTTTCATTACTATCATCATCATCATCGTCATTGTGGTTGTAATAAGAGTCTCTTCTCTGTGGTTCTCGCCGCTGCTGCTCGGCTTCCTTTTTCTTCTCTCTTTCCATTCTTTGCGTCTCCCACGGCCGTAAGCCTCCTCTTTTATACTTGGATTGGACCGCGACTTTTGGCGGCGAAGACGACGATATAACCTTTTTAACTCTGCTGCTGCTGCTGCTGCTGCTGCTGCTGCTGCTGCTCGACGAAACTCCTTCCTTGATCCCACTCTCGTTGGCAAATCGAGACCATCCGGCTAAATCGTCCACGTCGTCCTCTTCGGTGTTTTCGTACTCCTCAAAGTCGTCGGCGTATTTTCTTCCTCCTCGCAGTTTTTGTCTCTCCAAAGCGATTTGCTTTCGCTCCAATTCGTCCAAAGGCACCGCTCTTTCTTGTTGTTGTTGTTGTTGTCTACCTCTGTTGTTGTTGTTGTAGCTCGCGCTCTCATCGTCGTCGTAATTCTCTTCTCTTTTCTTCGTTCCAAATTTTGCGTACGCTTTATCCGCGGTATCCCATCCTCGGGGTCGTCTGTTCTTCTTTTTTCCTCCGCCGCCTCGTTCGTTAACATCATCGGCGTAATTCTCATTGTCGCTTTCGGAAGAAGAAGAAGAAGAAGAATACCGAGAAGGTCGTCTCTTCTCTTCCGCGGCGGCAAAAGCGGCAGCAGCAAAAGTGCGACCCCGAAGAACGACTCCCACTCTTCTCTTTTGTTTCCCTCTCGCTCCTCCTCCTCCGCCTCTCAGCGGCAACATCATCGTGATGTTGTTGTTGTTGTTCGCGGCGGCAAAAAACATAATTTTATTACTTTTTTCTGTCGTCTGTCTCTTTTCTCTCAAAAAAGAAAAGAAAAGAAAAGAAAAGAAAGAGTAGAGGGGCTGTTGTTTGGAGAGGACGACGCCAAGACGGCATTCATTTTTTTTTGGTTTGAGGGAGCCTTTTTGCGAGAGAGAGGGCAAAAACCTCTTTTTTCGCCGGCCAAAAGGATAAAACGCAAAACCGTCGCGAATTCAACGTCACTTCTTTGAGCTGTTTGCGACCTGCGCGTCCCATCGAAAAGAATTCATTTATATCGCACACTTCATTGTTCGTTCAATTCGACGTGAATATATTTAAGCGAGAACATCTCAACATGTCTTCTCAAACGTTATCGATGATGATGGCGAACGTGAGAATTTCGTCGGCGACGGGAACCTCAAAATCGACGACGACGACGACGACGCCGCGCGCTGCGAGCTTATCCGCGAAGCATGCAAACGGAAACTCGAAGGTTTTTTACGCGAACAGTTTGTCATTGAACAAATCTAGAGACTCAGTCGCGACGTTTAGCATTTCCGCCAGCGGGAGCGGGACGAAGAAAGGTTTATATCAATTCGTCGAGCGGGTGAACTCGCCGCAGATGAAGGATGATTTGATTCCTTTTCGAGTAGGAATGACGGTGAAGGTTGGCGTGACGGTCACGGAAGGGAACAAGAGCAGAGTGCAGCCGTACGAAGGTTTGATTATTGGCATTCACAGAGCGGGCGTTGCGAGTACGATTACGGTCCGAAAATCCTTGCAAGGGTTCGGGGTTGAGAGAATTTTCCCGATTCACTCGCCGTTGTGCTCGTTCCAAGAGGTCAGAGGCGCGGGTAAGCCAATCGCGAGACGCTCCAAGTTGTACTACTTGAGAGAACGCGTTGGTAAGAACGCGAAATTAAAGAGTAGATTTGTTGCGAAAAAAGAAGGATTGAGCCGATGGCAAGTGAAGCAAAACGCGTTGATTGCCGAGAAGGAAGCCGCGGCGGCGGAGGCGGCGAGAGTCCAAGCGGAAATCGAGGCAAAGGCGAAGGCCGAGGAGGAGAGACTCCAAGCGGAAGCCGAGGCGAAGGCGGCCGCGGAAGCCAAAGCTAAGGAGGAGGAAGCCGCTGCCGCTGCTGCTGAAGCCGCTGCTGCTGAAGCCGCTGCTCCCGCGGAAGAGGCGGCTCCGGAAGCCGAAGCTGCTCCCGCGGAAGAGGCGGCTCCGGAAACCGAAGAAGGTTCGGCGTAAAAGAGGTTTCTTTATCTTATCGCTTTTTAAAAAGTTGAGAGTAGAGAACAACAACAACAACAACAACAACAACATTATTTGTCTAACCTATATACCATAGCCTTTACATTATATACATACCTATGTGCGTTTTAATTGAAATTGATTGAATAAGAACAAACGAGTATTTTATTATTTTTCCTTCACTTCACACTTCACAGTCTGGCTTTGGTCAAATCTTCCTGACTCCTCTTCTTCGCCTTTTTTTGCTTTCCCTCCTTGTCGCGTCTGTTCATCAGTTCACTCTTCTCGTCATTTTCAAACGCGCTGTTTGTATCACACACACACACACATCAATCAATCAATCAATCAAAAATGCCGAGACCAACGAACGATAAGATCACCCTCATCTCCGCTATTCCGGAGCAAGAGAGATTTGAAGTTTCCACGGACGTCGCCAAGTGCGTTTTACTTTACGTCATCGCAGTCTTCTTCAATTTCTTTGCTTTCGAAAAAAACGCGCGAGATCGCGCTTCTAGGAATCGCCGTCTCTCCTTCTCTCCCTCTCGATTCAAGCGCTTTCCAGCTTTGATCGCGCGCAACCGCCCAGAACGCAACTCTTACGAGACGTACTGACCGATTCTCTCCCTTCTTTTACGTCCAAACAGCATGTCGCAGACCGTGAAAACCGCCATCAGTGGTACGCATTGCAAACGCTTCTTTCGTCTTCTGTTTCTTCTTCTTCTCTTTTCTTTTCGTTTTTTTTGAAAAAGTCATGTCAAATTGGCGGGAGAATTTTCTACACATCACACAACAACAAAGAAAAAAAAGAATAACGACTGACTGATGTCTCACCTCCTTTTCTTATTTAACGATAACACCAATCATCACAAACAGACGGCGAGAAGGAAATCCCGTTACCGAACGTGGCCAAATCGATTTTACAGAAAGTCATCACGTATTGCGAATACCACGCCAACGCGAAGGGCGAAGACGGTAAAGACAAATCCGAGGACGATAAAAAGAACTTCGATTTGGAGTACGTGAAAGTCGATCAAGCGACGTTGTTTGAGCTCATCTTGGCGGCGAACTACTTGGACATCAAGGATTTGCTCGATTTGTGCTGCCAAACCGTCGCGAATATGATCAAAGGGAAGACGCCGGCGGAAATTCGCAAGACGTTCAACATCAAGAACGATTTTACGCCGGAGGAAGAGGAAGAAGTTCGCAAGGAAAACCAATGGGCGTTTGAATAAATATTCGTTGAAACGTTTGCGCGCGCAAAAGATGGAGGGAAGAAGGAGAGAGTCTATTATTTTGTAGTAGTAAAAGAAAGAGAGAAGACTTGGGCGATTGTGATTGAGATAGTCTTGGAGGAGTTCGAAAACATTAGTAAAACTTAGAGAAGAAAAGAAAAGTTCGAAAGGGATGAAAACGTTGCGTTGTACCAATGCAAAGAGCGAAATAGCAACGATTTCGGGTACGAACAACAGACAAGAAAAAAAGAAAGAGAGAGAGAGAAACATATTGCAATAGAGATGCACAAATACTCTACCAGTACATCTGAATACACACCGAATGGATTGTTCAAAACTTTTCACGCTATATCGAGCTTGCCAACTTTTTCGCTAATGTTTTCCGCCGCAGTTACACCACCGCTGTCAGTACCATCTCTAGCCTCAATAAAAGCTTTAACCTCCGTCGGTTCTCCTTTCATCGCGTATGAAGTCATCTGGATGCCGATCTTATTTTGATCTGGGTTTAAAAGAGAAGCCGATATGGCATTCAAAGCTACCTCAAACATTTGGAGTTCTACGAGTTGCGGACGGCGAATGGTAAGTGTACCATCCTCTTCGAAATCCATTTTCGTAAAGACGGGATACATATCCCTTTCCTTAACTTCCTCGCCACTTGTATCCTCTCCAGCAGATGCCGCGCATGGCCAATCGTACTTTTCCTTCGCGTCGATATCCTCGAACGGCGAGAGCTCTTCTCCTAAAAACAGACAGTTCTGCAACGATTTTTTCGTCATATCAACTTCTTCGCCTTCTTCTTTCTCCAACTCTTCTATGATTTTCTTCGCCTCGGCTTCGTTTTTATACACGGTTAAAGTACAGTTTGAGTGATCAATTGTTACGCAGCAGCTGAGCGTGGCTTTGTTATTTTCGTCGAGTCTCAACCCGTACTCGATGTTGAAAAATTTAATCTTCTCGAGCTTCTCTCCGTGTTGCGTCACTGCGCTCAAATACTGAATCGCAGCCGCGAACAAGCTCAAACCAAACTTAGGCGTAAACCCATCCACGGATTCCATCAATCCCGGCAAGTGCTCCGTCGACCATTCCTCCGCCGGCGGGTTCATGTTCGGTTCAATCTGTTCGCGAATAATGTTTTCTATTATCTCCCTCGGCACAGACGCGAATCCGGTTTGAATATCTAACTTCTTCAATAAATTTCGCGTTCCTTTAACGTACGAACACGATTCTTCGTCGCTCGTATCCGTATTTGTGGCCGTTTTTGTGCACGCGAATACTATTTTCGTTGGTTTCTCAATCTTCTTTGTCTTCGATTCTTTTTCTTTTTCTTCTTCGCCGTCTCTCTCGTTCAACACTTTCGGATTCTTGAGAATCTTCTCGATGTACTCGACGATGTATTCGTTCGAGGGCGGTTCAGGACCTCTCACGATGTTCACATCTTCACCTTTCCCGTTCTCGTCTTCTTTCGAGGTCAGAAACTTCCCAGTCGAAGTATCCACGACTAATATCAAATGCGGTCGAGCTGGAATAAACGAAGCGCCTTCTTCTGAGTTTTCTAAATCCTCCAGTTTTACCGAAATTGGAGGCGCCCACGCGCGAAGTTTGTGCACGTAGACTTGCCACACGATTGATGGTTTTGATGACTTTGGTGCCATTCTCTTCTCTGTGTGTGTAGTACACTCGGGAAGAGAGAAGAGAGCAGGTAAATTTATGGATAAAATGTCTTCATTTTTTTCCTCATGTGAGCAAGGGGACAGAGTTGGAACAAATATCAACATCAGACAATAATGATAACGGCGACGAGGAGAACTTGCTTGGTTTGTTCTTCGATGCTAAGGTCGTCGACCACCACGCGTCAAAAATCGTCGTCATATAAGTCGTCTCTTTTCCTGCTTAGTAGGAAGAAAAAGTCAACAACAACGAAAAGGAATCCCCGCACGACGAATTGGAGTAAGAGAGGAGGAACGTTTTTGCAAGAAGAAGAAGAAGAAGAAGAAGAAGAAGGAGAAGACAGAGAAGTTACGAGAAGAAACGATTTTACGGACCCGATGCACTGGCGACATCAGAGTTACAAAAACTCGTTGGAAAATCCAGACTCGTTGCAAAGCGCGGAGTATCGCGAACGAACCGGGAGAAACCACGTCTATCGCGGCATCGTATCGTACGACGGGACGAATTATTTCGGATTTCAAAAGCAAGGCGAGGATAAAATAACGATTCAATCGGAACTGGAGAGATGCTTAATGCAAATAACGTGTCTCGATAGAGAGTTGCTGTGTTTAGGCGCGGCGGGGAGAACGGACGCGGGCGTGCACGCGAGGAAACAAGTGTTTCATTTCTACACGAAAGAACCTTTGAAAGACGAGTTGAACTTCATGCGAGCGTGCAACAGGTTGTTGAACGAAGACGTGAGAGTGGTGGAAATTGCCAAGCCGCACCCGATGTTTCACTCGAGGTTTCACGCGATTGAGAAGACGTACAGATATACGATTGATTTTGGGCTACCGCACAGTCCGTTCCATCGGAAGACGGCGTTGTCGGTCGGATATCGAGAGTACGACATGAAATTGTTAGAGGAAGCGTGTAAAGTATTTGTTGGGACGCACGATTTCGCGGCTTTTATGAATCGGTCCAGAGATGGTAAAAATTTGGAAAGAAACTCGGAACGAACGATTTACTCCTTTGATGTCATTCGCGGCGGCGGAGAAGAAGAAGGAGGAGAACGTTACGAAGATCCTTCGTCGTCGTTAGTGTACTTGTACGTCACCGGCAATGGATTTTTATACAAACAAGTTAGGAATATGGTTGGTGCCATTTTATCCGTGGCTGGAGGAAGATATACCATAGATGATTTGAAATTGTTCATGGAGAAGAAGGATAGAAAGCTCATACCGATGGCGGCTCCCGCGAAAGGTTTGTGTTTGTACGACGTAAAGTATCCAGATGAAATGTACTTTTCTCCTCCTCCTTCTTCCTCTTCTTTAAGGATTTGATGATTATGATGATGATGATCAGTTGTACTGGTAGTAATAGTGGTAGTAGCATTTATAGCGCATAGCTAAAGAAGATAGAGAGTAACATTATATTTATTTGTGTGAAGAAGTAGCCTAGTTTTAATATCTACAAAGTACCGAGTAGTACAGCTATAAAAATTCATTGGTGTATTCACTCACCGAGCGCCGGCGGCGGCTGTGTTCTTCGGAGCAAAACGCGTTGACTACCATGCATAGCATGGAACGCCATGAGCGTTGTTTTCCCTAGGCATTTGCCAAAGAGTGTTCCGGTAGAGCAACCAGTCACTTGAACTGCGATGTAATCGCCCGCTTTCAACTCGTGTTTGGCGTCGCCTTCGTCCTCGTCGCCGCCGTTGTATCCGCCGTATTTTTTCGTGTTGTCAAAAACGACCCATTTAGATGAATCTGTCTTTCCGGTCCACTCGTTTTCGTTCTTTTTCGATGGTCCCTCAATCAGCACGCAATGAACGGAACCAATTTCTTGCTCTTGCTTCTTTTGCGCCTGCGTTCGGAACGCCTCGATGACTTCCGCTAATCTGTTTTGTTTGACGTCTTCCGGGACGTCGTCCTCCAAATGTCTCGCCGCCGCCGTACCATCTCGTTCGGAGTACGCAAACATGAAAGCCTGTTCGTAACCAACAATGTTCATGAGCGAAACCGTATCTTCGTGGTCCTTCTCGGTTTCGCCGCAAAAACCAGATATGATGTCGGTCGTTATCGCGCAGTCTGGAATGACTTCTTTCACGTGGTCGACTAAATCCAAATACGCCTCTCGCGAGTAGCCTCTTCGCATGCGCACGAGCGTCGCCGTAGAGCCACTTTGTGCGGGCATGTGTAAGCACTTGCATACGTTTGGTCGATCGCGAATGACGTTGAGAACATCGTCCGGGAAATCTTTCGGGTGCGGAGAGGTGAATCGAATGCGCATTTCCGGATCGACTTGCGCGACGCGATCGAGCAGTTCTGCGAATTGCACCTTTCCTTCTCTCTTACGACCAGCGTCATATCGAGATTCAAACCCAGCCGCGTACCCATTGAACTTCGCCGGGTCTTCACCCGCCAATCCAGCAGCATTTTTCATATTCAATTCCTCTCTGGCGTTGTTAATGTTCAAAATCGCTTCGATTGAATTGTTCCCGACGATGTTCCCTTCCTTCAAAGAACTCAAAAAATCCTCCGATTTATTCGTATCCACGTAATAAGAGTTCACATTTTGCCCGAGCAAAGTCACCTCTTTCACCCCTTGTTCGCTCAAAACGCGCACTTCGTATAAAATACTCGCCAAATCTCTCGACCGTTCTTGGCCTCTCGTGTACGGGACGATGCAAAACGTGCAGCAGTTATCGCACCCCCGCATAATCGTCACAAACGCCGAGTGCGTACCGTCCGGTCTCACAGGAATGACGTCGGCGTACGTCTCTTCTACCGATAACTGAACGTTCATAGATTTATTTCCGGTATTATGCACTGTATCGATTAAATTCGGCAAATCTCTGTACGCGTCTGGTCCGGCGACTATATCCGCCAACTGATCCTCCTCCAACAACTGCGTCTTCAATCGTTCCGCCATGCACCCCAACACCCCAACTACTGGTCGTTCCGTTTTCTTTTTTGGTTTCCCAAGACTTCTGAAATACGCCAATCGCTGCCAAATTTTCGCCTCTGCCTTATCTCTTATCGCGCACGTGTTGATTAAAATTACGTTCGCGTCGTTTATGTCCTTCGTTTCCGTGAACCCGTTATCGTTCAACACCGACATCATGACCTCGCTATCGTTTACGTTCATTTGACACCCGTACGTTTCTACGTACACGTTCCGGTTTTTCGTTTTCGAGGCGACGTATCCTTCTAAATCTTCCAAAATACCCGTGTTGGCTTTAATCGGCCTCTTCGTTTGGCCTTTCAATACCTCCTCTTTGGAGGTGAGGTGGTGACCACCTCCGGTTCCCGTAATCGTCGTAGTGGTCGCGTCGTTCGCGTTGTGCGCTCTCGCGATAACATTCACATTCTTTCTCCGCGTCCTCGTTAAACCCTTCGTCGTTCGTTCGCACGTGTTGTTGTTGCGATACCGAGCAGCCAGGCTTCCTCGTCCTCCTTCATTCGAGAACGACGACGCGACGGCGCCAACTTTTCTGCTCGAAATTTTCTTCGACTTTGAAGACGAAGAAGAAAACGAAGACGAAGACGCGCCGCTCAAACTTGAACCCTTCGCGTAATTTTGAATACAAGAAGTAGACATCTTCTTCAGAATCGCACTGTGTTATATATATATATATATATATGTATATATATCGTTTATGTGTGTGCGTGTTCGAGAGAGAGACAATTTGTGAGGAAACACAATTGCCCTGTAAATAGGTTTATTTATCTCAGTCAAAAGTTCTGAGAAAAGACCAAAAATGTGAGTGAGAGAGAAGAGAGGAAAAATCAAAAACGTCGGTCGGTCGTCAAAAAAAAACAAAATCCATCCCTTTGCAAAACACCTTCTTTTGCTTCTTCTTCTCATTCAAATTCATTGCGAGATGATGACGACGAGAAGAAGACGGAAATAATAAAAAGCATTCACAGAAGAAGAAGGAGAAGAAGAAGAAGACAGACGCGAAGAACGAGAAAAAGGAGAGATGAACAAAGAAGAAGAAGAAGAAGAAGAAGACAACTTGTGCACGTTTTGCACGTTTCCGTTAAAAGTAAAATTGGAAGAAGAGAAGAAGAAGAAGAACGTAATTCGGTTAACAAAATGCAAACACGCGTTCCATCGCGAGTGCTTCAAACGATGGCACGTGTGGAGGCAAAAAGAGTGGGAGAGGGAGATGAGAGAGATGAATTGGCCGAAAGGGTCGGAGGAAGAGAAAAGAGCGAGAGCGAAGCCGACGCACGAGTGCCCGCTGTGTCGAGTTGAAGTGGAGGAGAGGTTTGATTTTAGCAAAAGCAACAATATCAGTGGAGAGGACGACGATTCAGACGACGAGGAGGAGGAGAAGACGATGAAAGAGATGGTGATGAGTGAGGAGATGCTGAATAAACTGCGGAAACAGAGAGAAGTGTTCAGACGGAAACTTCTCAAAGCGAGAGAGATTGGCGCGTTGGTGGTGAAAGATCCGTCGAAGACGAACGTGAACCGACTGCTCGTGCCTCGCTCGAGGGAGCCGACGCAACAAACAAACGGAGGAGGAGAAGGAGGAGAAACAGAGGGAAGAAATAGCGATAGCGTAGCAGTAGTACCAGCAGTAGGAACAACGACAGCAACAGCGAGTAGAGGCAGAGGCAGAGGATCAAATTTTCTCGCGCGCGCACTCGCGCGAGCAAGAATAGAAGATGAGGATGACCAAGATGGATGAAGATGAATTTTTTGCAAAAAGTGCCAAAAATAGCCTGCGCGCGCAACAAGAAAAGAAAAGAGAGATGGGTCTGACAACCCCGTACGCGATTGAAAGCGACGACAAACAAGACCAACAAAGTCGACGACCAAAGAAGGTGCGCGTGTTGATGCCTGGACCGGATTTCCGCGAGATGAACAAGAGAAACATCGGATGCCCAAAGGAGGAGAAAATTTTCGTTCCTCTGAGAGAAGGGAAAGAGTTTTTAGAAAAGCGAAGAGAGGAGAATGAACGCAGGAGAATGGTAGGTAAAGCGGAAATTCACGGTAAGACGACGGAAAAAGGAGTCGATATTGCAAAAATTGTCGAGCACGCGTTCGTAACGACGCGAGCGAATATAAAAGAGGTTAAGAAGAGACCTCTGTTCGGGGGAGGCGGCGTCGGAAGAGCTGGAAGAGAAACGCGAGCGTCTTTGGGACACGCAACTTCCGCGCAAACGAAGAGAGCCTTGTTGGCATCTTCGGATGACGCCACCACCCCTCGCCATCAATTCAAGTTGACAAAGTTCCTAAAAGTTCCGTCGAAGATTGTGACGACGTGGTGATGATGATGATGATGATGATAAATAAAGGGGGCTATTATTACAAATACAAAAATTCTTCAAAGTTCCATCTCGACATACGTGGACGAGTCTACCAATAGCGCTCTCTTCTTCCTCTTCCTTCTGTTCGAAAAACACGAAAAACACGAAGGTAAACACTTATTTCGACTCTCAAACCCTGTTAAATCCTGTTCTTGTCTCGTTTCCGTCTCGAACGCTTCCAAGCGTTTCCATCGCGACTCTAAAATTTGCAAATCGGTTAAATCTGAGTTCACGCTCATGAATTCGAAATCATCGTTTAGCGTCGAATACTCGTTTGAAAACGTTTCATCTTGGAAGTCCTTCTTTGGATCCGCGCTATCGCTTGACGGACTCCCCGGAGCCTGCTGCTGTGCGCTATCTATGGTGTTCATCTGAATCAACTGCGCCGCGTCTCTCTCCGCCAACGCTTCCGATTTCATCATTTCTTGCGCCAAAGATGAGTTCCTCAGAGACGCCTCCATCTGCCTCTCTCTTCTCGCTTGAATGTACTTCTCCACCAGCGGTCGAAACCCTTCGTACATCGTTCGAACTTCCTTAGCTATTATTGATTCTACTAACCTCCCTACACCCGTTAACTTCACGTCGATAGTTAAATCCACATACATCCTACACGCTTTCACGCCTACCGATTTACACCGAATAATACCTTCCACTTTCGACGCTTTCGTTATGTTATTCGTGTTCACTAATTCCGCCTCGAATAATTTCGGCGCCGTTTCGCTCTTCTTGCTAAATTTAAGTTCGTCGTACAGTTCTAAACTCTGGCCTTTTTTCAATCCGAGCGCTCGTTTCACAATCGACGGTATGTATGTGTTCGGCTGCGTTCGAATTATACACCGGACTTCGTTTTTCTTTTCGTCGACTTCATACAGCGGTAAATCACACTTCCGGTTGTTGAAATGCTCCGCTTGCGCGGTGAGAAAAGCTCGGGTGTTTTTTGCGAACCAAAAATCCGCGGCATCGATCGGGAGCTCGTCCGTTTCCAACTGAAGGCGCATGTTATTATTGACTTCTTCAATCAAGCCAAGTGCGCTCTCAATCCAATTTTCTTCTTCATTCGCAAAAGTCTTCTTCTTCTTCTTCTTCTCAACGACCACGACGCATTATAATACGAATAATACGAATAATTCTGTTCACTTCCGTTCTCTTCGATGAGTGATGCTGTCTTTCGATACTACTACTACTACTAATAATAAATAAACAAGGACGACGAAAGCGTTGGAATGAAGAGGAGGAGACTTTTTCTTAAAAATCTCGTATAAAAACGCTTTTTTTCACATCACTTTGAATAATAATACAAAATTTTCGGTTACACTTTAACGCTCACTCAATCGAAGAAAGACAGTCAAAATCACGCGAGCGAACTCTTCCCGAACGAAGATTGAATCTCGTCCCCCTCTCCTTCGCTTTCTTTCAAAGTAAACTCGAATTTCGGCAACCGTCGCAACAGCGCGTACGGCGCCGGGAAAAAGTTGGAGAACCACAGCTCGACGAGGAATTTAACAATCGCCGCGAGCACGCCTTTACAAAGAACGAGGTTTCCCCAGAGGAATAAACCGTTCCAAGGACCGAGAGAGATGGCCATAAATCGAGGCGGGAGAGAATATTCGTCGTTCTGCTTTCTTTGTTGATCTTTCTTTATTCTCGTGGCGACGTATTCGGCTTCCCAGTGCGCGAAAGAGGCTAAGAACTGTCCCGGCGGTTTCATCGCGCAGTCGCCAACCGCGTATATGTTTTCAAATCCTATAACTTGTAAAGTTTTTGGATCTCTTTCGATATAACCGAGCTTACTGAGCGGTATTTCGAGGATTGGCTCGTTGTTCTTTTTCGCTTCGGCGGCGGAAAGTAAAACGGTTGGATTTTCAAACGAAAGAAAGTTGGTGGACGGCTTCGAGCCGACGGCGAAGATCGTTTCCTTCGCTTCAATTTTTACCGTTTTGTCTTTAGATCCGACGTAAGAAGAAGAAGAATAAGAAGAAGACGACGACGGTGGAGAAGTTTCGCCGTTCACTCTCTCGAATCTCTGGCCAAGTTCGACGCGAACGTTCTTCTTCTTGAACCACTTTTCCACGTACTCCGAGGCGGATTTCGGCAACGTGTCCAAAAGTCTATTTTTATCGTGCGCTAAAACAACATTCGTTGCAGTTCGTTTTCCTTTTGCACGCACACAAGCTATATCCGCCGCTAATTCCACGCCGACGACTCCACCGCCAACAATTAAAGTCGTTTGTTCATCGTTACTAATGTTGTCGTTATCCTTACGAGAAGAAGGCAACGCTACGCGTTCGGCGTCTCGTTGGAACGTCTTTTGTCTCGCGTATCCAGTCTTCGCGCCTTCTCCTGGCGTCCCTCCCATTGGCTTGATACCTGACGTGCTACCACCGTAATTACTCCCTGTCGCTATGATCAAATAATCGTACTCTAGCTTTTTATTCTCCTCTCCTTCTTCGCCCGCCGTTCGCACGGAAACGTACTCCTCGCACACGCTCTTCACGCCGTCGTCCGCCGCGTGCGCAAATCTCGCCCCCACTCTCTCGCACATCTTCTCGTACGATCTGTGCAACTTCCCAATCCTCTCTCCTGAATTCTCGCTTCCTTTATACCTCCGCATTGGTCCACCTCCAACCATCGCAGAGAGCGCCCCGGGCGTGTACTCGAAATACGCCTTCGTATCCACCAAAGTGACATCGCACGTCTTGGATAAATCAAACACCGCTTGCATCCCGGCAAACCCGCCGCCGATGACGACGACTTTTTTTCTTCCCCTGTCCTTCATTTTTTTCGTTTTCGCGATCTGTTTCCTCGTCAATACGGATGCGATGATTACGATGGCGCTCAGCGCGATGGCGATTACAAACAACTGTTCTACTGATGAAAATGGTTGTTGGAAACCACCACCGCTGAGTCCGTTTGTTTCTACTAGAAGCCTCTTCTTCGTCTTCTTCTTAAACGTGGACGAGAGCGACGAGAGAGTCTCGACTTTTAGTCGCAGAGGAGTAGCTGTTTCTCTCTCGCTCGCGGTGTGACTGTCGTTGCTTCTCTTCAAACGAGAACGAGAACGCGCGACGACGACTTTCCCCGAGGAGGAAGTGCAAGAGGAAGAGGAAGAGGAACAGCGTTTTTGGCTGATTCGGACGACAACAACACTCGACGACGACTCGCACTGACGACGACAACGAGAACGATGATGATTGGAGAAGATGAAGAGCGGCGCTTCTATCGAATGTAACCGCGCGTACATGAATAAATGATGAGTGAAGGAAAAAGCACCGCATTTGGATGCGTTTGTGTTCTGAATTATTTTGTTCATTTGTTGTATTTAAGCGCGTTTTGTATTTACATCACTTGACTCACTCTCTCTCGTTTGACTCACTACTCTCTCTTCCTCACTCTCTCTCTCTCTCTCTATTATATATTTACGTTTATAAACCCCTTCAGTTGTATTCTTTTTATCTTCTTCTCTCTAACATCTTAGATGGTGGTGCCGTCCGGAATGGTCGCTCCTTGCAAGACGACGACAACCCCGTCGCGGATGAAGTAGTTCGGGTGAGCTGCTTCGTTATCGTCAAAATCGACGTTGTTGACGTTGGTGATCGTGCAATTCTTACCGACTCTCGCGTTCTTGTCGATGATGGCGTTCTTGATGACGGAACCTTCTCCGATACCGATCGGGATTTCTCCGGCGCCTAACAAAGCGGCGCGTTGTTCTTCGGACTCGTAGAGGTCGGCGCCGATGATCATGGCATGGTCGATGTTCGCGCCCTTACCGATGTTGGATCGGATACCGATGATGGCATCGTTCACCTTGCAATCGGACAAAGAGCAACCGTGCGAGATGATGGCGTTCTTAACCTCGCAGTTTTGAATCTTGGCCGGCGGCAAATATCTCGGCGAAGTGTAGATTGGAGAATCCGCGTCGTAGAATTCAAAGTCCGGCTCATCCGCAGCCAAGTTCAAGTTCGCTTCGAAAAAGGACTTGATGGTTCCAATGTCCTCCCAGTAATCGTTGAAGAGGTAGGCTTGGACGTTATAGCCGTCTCTGGCGGCAAACGGGATGATTTCTCCGCCGAAATCGTGGTTGTCCGCGTATTTTTTGTTCAAGAATTCGTCCAAAGAAGACTTCTTGAAGACGTAGATTCCCATGGAGGCAATGTACGGCTTTTGTTTCGCTTCGGCGGCAGAGAGGCCGAGCAAAGTCGTGTCGACTTGCATTGCTTTCAACGCGTCCCCTTTCGGCTTTTCGGAGAATTCAAAGATTCTCAAGTTTTCGTCGCACTTCATCAAACCAAAGTCCGACGCTCTCTTGTCGTCCAGCGGCAACACCGCGATAGTGATGTCCGCGTTCGTTCTTCTGTGGTGGTTGACAAAGTCCATGTAGTTCATGCGGTACAAGTGGTCACCCGATAAAATGACAATATCCTCGACGTCTTTGTTCTTCACGTCCGTGTACAACCACGAGTACTGTCTGACTGCATCCGCGGTGCCTTGAAACCATTCCGTGGACGTCGGCGTTTGCGTAGCCGCCAAAACTTCCACAAACCCAGACCCGCCGTTGACAATCCCGTTACCAAAGTTGTACGTCTTCGCCAAGTGTCTGTTCAAACTCGCGCTGTTAAATTGCGTCAAAATGTACACTTTATTGATCCCAGAGTTGATGCAGTTGGACATCGGCACGTCGATCAAACGATACGCGCCGCCGATAGGCACGGCTGGCTTCGAACGAGTCTTCGTCAACGGGTACAAACGCGAACCGGCGCCGCCACCCAAGATGATGGCCGCCACAGATTTCGTGTTTGACATCGCCGACATAGTTTGGTTTTCCTTCGGCTGTTGCGCGATGGCTTCCGAGCGCGTTATCGTTTTTTGGATTCTTCTTCTGTTGTTTTTTAAAGTTTGTGTGTTTTGGGAAAAAAATGAGATATTAGTAAAAGAAGAGACTTGACGAGAGATGAGAACAACAACAACAACAATACCTCGCTTCGATTCGAACGAGAGAAGAGCGAACGCGCGTTCTCTCTGCGCCGTTGTTGTTCTTTTAAAAGGTGCACCACGAACCCCTTTAAGCGCGCGCGCGGATAAAAAAATATCCCACACGGGCAATCCATCACGGAATGATTATTGGATATATATCACACTTCGGATCTCTCTCTCCCGAAAATACTAAACGAACACAAAACGAAACCCACGCGACGAATCATCCAAACGATTAAAAACGCACCCGTTATTGGTGGAAGACTTCTTCCCCCGGGTGGTGGTCAAACGTGCACCCCCGGTGGTAAACGCGCTCGCTTTCGCGGTGGCAAAAGAAGCGGACATGATTTTTTAATCTTCTTCTTCTTCTTGCTTTTGAGATACAAAGTGTATTAACGAGAGTCTGTGGTCTCACGACACAAGGAAGCTCTCCTCTTCGTGTGGGAATTAAATGAAAAACGAGTGGCACACATTTTTCATTGCATTTTGTGGCCGCGAAAAATTCCTTTTTTTTAGAGATCTCTGTCTGTCTGAAATGTGCTGACGCACGAAAACACACACTTTCGCGAGAAAAAAGTTCGTTCCAAAATGGGAGCTCTCATCGTGAAGAAGACAAAGAAGACCATCAAGGTTCTATTCATCTCCTACGAATACACGTTCGGGACGTTTTCTGGGAACGGTGTCTTAGCCGCGAGCACGGTGAGAGGATTTTTGAACGACGATTCTTCCGACTTTGACGACGACGAAGACGCGATGACGACGGAGATTTTGGTGGTGTGCGCGAGACCAACAGAATTGGAGGAAGAATTACGTATGGAAAAAGAAGACGAAGAAGAAGACAAAGGTGTTCTCTCTGTTCCGGTTCCGAAGTCGAAGTGGGGGAGGTTAGATAAAACGTGCGCGCACGAAGAGTTCGCGACGAACGTCTCCGAGAAGCAGTTGGAGGCAATCGTAAAGTTCCGAGCAGATGTCGTTTTAGGCGTAGATTGGTCCTCGCTGGAAGTCTACGAGAGAATACGAAAACGATATCAAGAAGAAGAAGAAGACGGGTTTTCACCACCGCCTCCTCCTTTAACGTATCTGAATTACCGCGTGTTTACGTTACACGACGAATCGCACCGGGCATTAGAGCAACGCATGATTACCGCTTCGACGCACGTTATTTGTTTGTGCATCAACGACGCGAAATTTTTGCGAGACGCTTTCGTAGGCGGCGATGACGGCAAAGAGATGGTCGTCGCGGTGGTGCTTCACCCGCCCTTGCGCGAGGACGTTTTAAGAGACGCCAAGAATGCACTCGCTCGAGAACAACCATCTCTTGTTACCTCTACTACTGGTGCGAAAAAGAAACGAAACGCTTTGACGTGCGTCGTTCGGTTGAGCAAAGAGAAGGAACCGGAAAGGTTCGTCGAGCTCGTCGAGGAACTCGCCAAGCGCGACGCTTTTGGTGATACGTTGGTACCAATTCTCGTCGCTCCTGCAACTTCAGAGTTTGCTGAAGGGTTGAAAAAGCGATTTCGAGAGGCGACGAAGAATATACCGAACGCTTCCGAGTTGTGCATCGAGTCCTTCTTGAACGCTACGCAGCTCGGTGAGATTTATTCGAGAACGAAATTGAACGTACACCCGTGTCGTAAAGATGCGTACGGCATGACTGTTATCGAAGCGGCGGCGTTTGGAGCACCAAGTTTGGTGTGTTCTGGAGGCAAAGTAGGATCCAGTGAACTTCTCATGGAAAACCAAGGTGTCTTTTCCTTCGACTATGAGAACAAATCCGTCGAAGCGCTCGCGGATTTCATCACAAACATCGACGAGAATAGATTAGAAGAAGTAGCAAAAATAGGAAGAGAGAGAGCTTTGGCGTACGACGAAACAGAATACGCGCGTCTCATATCAAAGGGAATGATGATACCGAAAGAACGAGGAGTAGAGACGATTCGCGAATTGGCAGAATCATACGCCAACGCGCTCATCGCCTTCTCGCTGGATTATGAAAGCCGAGAAAGCGTGACAATTATGACAAGAAGCAGAGGCAAAGATGACGACGGTGATGATGTAAATATAATAAGTAGTAGTAGTGCAAAAACAATAGAATTAGAAGGTTGGATAATCACGGCGGACAATCCCCACTCGATGAATACGGGTATTGGAGCAAACGCAATTGCAAAGAAAGCGCTCGAACACGAGCTCTTGGATGCATTTCCACGCGTTCAGCTCGGTCGCTCGCTGACTTCAGAATATGACTCGGATGACCCCGATGAAATGAAATGGATCGAATGTGGATACTTCGTGCCTTTCATTGGATACAAGACAGAAGAGAGTAAGATGAGCGTGGAACAACGCGTGCTCGAAATAGGCCGAAATTTTGGCCAAAACGCAGTATATTTTATAAGTAGAACGAGCGGAGAGAAGGCGTTTAAAGTGACGGTTGTTCCGTGCTGCGCGAATATGGACGCGTTACGATCGACGGTCGAAATGGTCCCGCGCAAGATTCCATCGATTAGGCGACAGGTAGTGCTGGATTATTAATAAAAATGCTCGCGTATGCCTTCTATAATCCCTCTCGCCTCGAAAGCCTTCGTCACGATTACTCGTTTCTTTCTACTTCCTTCTTTTTCTTCTAAGAGCGCTCTTTCTGCCCACCTCACTAAATCTTCCTGCGCGTTTCCTACCACTATCGCTAAATTCCTCCCCGATAGCATCAACTCGTCGTTCCCGCTATCTCCGCACGCTACCGTTCGCTCCAACTCGAAGCCTAACTTCTTTCTCACAAACTCTAAACTTTCCAGCTTCCCGGCTTGATTCGACACGCAATCCACGTACTTCCACCCGCCCGTGCCGGAACTGATTATTTTTGCCGTCACGTTCTTTTCTTCCAAATATCTCTCCAACGTCGCCACAAACTCGCCTACATTTTCATCCTTCAACGCACACGTTATTTTATGCGCGTTCTGTTCCTCCTCTGGTCGAAAATGGGCCGACTCTTCCCCGCATAATTCGATGGCTTTCGCGCACCCAGCTCTGACAATCGCCTCGTCCCACCCGACGTCTAACGTTCTCGTCCACTCTTCGTCTTCGATCCACATTTCTTCTTTCTTCTCGTCGCCGCGCGAGTACACTTTCGTACCGACGGCGCAAATCAACATCTCCGGTTTTACCATCACGTTTCCTTTCTCTCTCAGTAACGCTCGAAACGACTCCAACGACCGACCGGTGCTGTATACCAGTTTACTTTTACTCTTCTCATCCTCGTTATTAATGCTGTTCTCTTCTTCTTCCCAAAACGTCCGAAACTCTAGCGTCGATTGGTCGTCTCCAACCATCGTTCCGTCTAAATCCGACACGACTAAAATTGGATGGTTTCTCCTTCGAATCGTTTCCGTCGTCGTCGTCGCAAACTGGGAAGAGTGCGCTCGCACGCAACACGAAGAACTACTCCTGGGATGATGATGCGCGCACGACGACGCAAAGTGCGACGACGACGCGAAAGCAGCAGCCATGATGATTGCTCTCTCGCGCTCTTTCTCTGATGATTTTCGTGAAAGAGAATTTTTTTTTTATAACGACCTCTTCTGTCTTTGGTTCGTATTCTTGGTGTGTGAAAAGCTTCTACGACGACGTGTTTAGAACAACAATGTGATGATAAGTGCGTTTTGATGAGATGTTTTGATGCCCCCTCCTCCGCTCCGCGCGTTTAAGATGTGGTTCATTCATTATTGGTGTGTGAAAAGCTTCTACTAAATATGATGTGTTTATTATAACAATTTGATAAGTGCGTTTTGATGAGATGTTTCGATGGTGCCTCTCCTCCGCTCCTTTTGCGTTGTGTAACCCCGGAAGAAGAGAGGGAAATTTTACTTCCCACCACCACCAGCCATGGCAGCGGCTTCTTTCGCTTTCGCTTGCTTCTCCTTCACGTCCTTCACCGCGGCTTTAATCGCGTCTTCGGCCAACATGGAACAGTGCAACTTCACCGGCGGCAAGTTCAAGTGGTTGGCGATTTCGCTGTTTTTAATCTGCGTCGCTTCGTCGACGTGTTGTCCTTTCACCCACTCCGTGGCGACCGAGGAAGACGCGATCGCACTCCCGCACCCGAACGTTTTGAAGCACGAGTCCGTGATGTTCCCGTCGTCGTCTACGCGGATTTGGAGTTTCATCACGTCCCCGCACGCCGGCGCGCCGACTAAACCCGTCCCCACGTTTGCGTCTTTCTTATCGAAAGCACCGACATTTCTCGGTTTTTCGTAATGGTCGACGACGTTTTTGTGGTACAATCTGCTGCTTGTGCTTGTGCTTGTGCTTGTGCTCGTGGAAAGGATTCCAGAGGTTCGAGTTAACGCGCACAGCGTTTGATTTTTGTTTCTGCCGATAGAGTTTCTGAGTAAAGCGTTCATCGTATTCTTCTTCGCGTGTACAATTCAAGCAGAGAAGAAGGGATCTGTCTTTTTCTTTCTTTTCTGCTTGTAAAATCAAAAAACCACCGTTTTGTGACGTTGTTATGTTGTTGTTGTTGTTGTTGTTGTTGTTCAAAAACACAAACTTTTGGAAGGTTCTTTCTTTTACTCTTTTAACGAGGACGAGAATACGCTCACTTTTAGTCCTCAAAGCGCGCGCAAAGTGTTGTGAAGTAAAGGACGAAAGAATGTGGGTGAGAAGAATCGCGTGGAAAATGTAATAAGACAAAAGGTGACACGTCGACGAAAAGAAGGAAAAAAAAGTGTCCAAAGAAGAAAAAATGTCCTCTCTGGTACAATTCTCCTCCTTCAAAACGAGTACGAGAGACGAGTATTCGTAAATATAATATTAAACGTCGTCGTCGACGAGATGGTCTAAATCGCTCGCGATGTGCGCTTTGTCTTTAGGCAAACGCATTCTGTTTAACACGAGTTCAGCTTTTCTTCTTCTCTTTTGATCCGTCTGATCATCCGCAGGGAGCTCGTGTTCTCCTTGTTCTTGTTCTTCTTCCGCTTCCGCGTCGGTTGTATAAAACGACGCGGCTAAACCGCTGAGAACAGCCGCCGCGGTGTCCGGGAAATGATCGATGAAAAAAGACGGTCCGACTAAAAAACCGCGGTCCATGAGATCTTTCGCTTCGATTCTCCAAATCTCGTAGTTGAAATGTCGGATAGTTTTACTCACCCTTCGTCGGTTGCCCGACTTTGAAGACGAGGACGACACGTCGTTTGGAGAGTATTTGACTTTTCGGAGGTACAATAACTCGCCGGGCGGGTATAAAGGCGCCGCCATATTTGGATCGGACGAGATTTGCTGCTCGGAAAAAGCGTTAAAACTTTGACGCAAGCTCGTCGCTTCGGAAGGTAAGGCGCCGTCGGTATCGTCATCGTTGAATACGTCCGATTCGACCAGAGCAGTTCGCGAAGTCGTCAGTTTTCGAAGGAGTTGAAACTTACTCAGTTTACACCTGACCAACGCGTTGATGACTTCCGATCGAAGCTTTAACAAGGTTGGACCGGATAAACGCGTGATGGCATCGAGTCCGTGGATGGAAGAAGTGCAAAATTTTTCCGTTTCTTTCGCGAGTTCTGCGCCGAGTAACCCTCCCGGAGGTTCGATGGCGACGACTTTCACAGTCGGGAACTTCTCGCGCAGAAAGAGCGCCACGATTGACGCCGTCGCGCCGCCGAGCGAGTGTCCGGTGAGCACCAATCGCCAACCGCGACATTCCGAGAGAACATCTGCAGGAATCGAATCGCCTTCTGCCGTGCCTTCTTCACCGAGAATGACCTGGTCCAAAATGCGATGTCTGTTCAAATCGTTAAAAATAAATTCCGAGACCTCGGCGATGCCTTTGTGACAGTGCAACTGCGATCCGGTGAATTTTTTACTCGCGATATCTTTACCAAGCAAGTTTATATCCAACTCCGTCGGTTTATACATGGCATCCGTGACGCAATCGGCGATGGAAAGCGTTCCGCGAATGGATAAAACGACCGAGCGTTTCTTCACGTCCCGTGCGATGAAGTACGGCGCTTTACCTACGCCTTCCTTCGTGGAGATGTAGAAGATATCTCGCGAAGAGATTCCAGCGCACGCTTTCAGCGCCGCGCGATCGAGCGTCACGTCTTGCCGAGAGTTATACAAACGCTCCTTCTCGGCTTCCTCGTCTTCTTCCACATCTTCCCTCACTTCTACGACGACGTCTCCGCTATTATTATTACTACGACTACTATTACTACTGCTACCGCGACCACTGCCGATATTTTTCCTACTCTTTTGTTTCCTATAATACGCCCCACAGCACACGCGACTCATCCCTTTGAACGAAAACGCCATCTTAAATCCCTTCGATGGATGCGCCCAAGCGTATAACGTCCAGCCGTACGCCGCTAACGACCATCTCGCGTAATGCGCCATGTCTTCGAGCGTCTTCGAGAGCATTTCCCCGGAAGATTTAATCGGCACGTCGCACGACATCGTCGTCGTTTCTCGTTGAGAAAATACAGAAGAGGAAGTGGCGCTTCGAGGCGACTCGTTTGTTGTCAAAAGCGACGCTTCAATTTCACCACGCTCGACGTCGTCTCCTTCATTCAAAGGGGTGAATGATGAAGCAGCGTCCATCGCAGCCGCGGCGCTCGACGGTTTTAACAGAACCCCTTTCGGTGCCTCCTTGAGCATCCGTCGGTCTTGTATAGCTAAAAGCGCGAGACCGGCACTAATATCGCTCGGCACTAAGTCAGCGCCCTGGAATATTTCGCTAAAACAATCCGCGATGGCGCCCATACCACCTCCTCTTCCCGCGGTCACCCCTCCTCGTTCTCTGCTTTTTTCATCGATGCTTTCTAAATCCTCCCCCGCCGCCGAATCTTTCCGAATTATTCCACTGGAAGACGTGGCACTCCCACCTCTCCCCATGCACATCAAACACCCGACGATGGAAAATATCCTCTGCCACCTTTCCTCGGGATCCAAGTGCGCGAAAGCGGAAAACATGGCAAACACGCCAAACGCCGTCAAACCGACTACGATAAAGTTCCCGACGATGACCGTCAGTACCAAATTGTTCACTCCTTCCGTCTCGTAACACTCCTTGCCACCTTCTTCGTTCATCAGATTGACTCCGTACCCCATCGCGCCTACTATCGCGACTAAAATAATCGCGTGTATAATCAGTAGCGGTATCGCTCTCCTCCTTTTGTTCGGTTCCAATATCTTCCCTTTCGAGCTCTCGAAACAAATCAAAAACTCAACACTCGCCGCGAGAAAGAATAAAGACAGAGACGCGAACACCCAATCCAACGCCTTCTCCCCGACTTTACCGCACGTCTCTTTCAACGACTTTGACATTTTCGCGTACGCAGTCGCGAGTATGCACAGCCATAAAACGTGCAAAAAAGAAAGCAGGAACGATGGGACGACTAAATCGTCCAAAGCCACGAGCCAACTGCGACCGCACAGACGAAGTGCCGGCATTTTATTATTCTGTTCTGTTCTATCACGAAATCGTCGTCGTCTCCTTCTTCTTAAACATCACCGCGGTGATGTACATCCTCTAAATCCTTCTCGACGACGGACGGACGGACCGGGGGAAAGAAACGCAGTTTGGGAGCAAGAAGAAATTGCTTTTTTTTCTTCTGTGTTTGTTGCCCGCGTGACAAAAGAGAAAGTGAAGCCCAAAATTTTTTTGATTTTTGGCTCCTCTTTCTCCAGAAAAAAACAAAAGACCCTCCTCCTTTTTTCCTCCCAATCATCGCCAAACAACAACAAGAACAACAACAACAACAACAAAAAGGGTTTGGACTTTTTTCATTCACAAAAGAAGAAGCGACGGAAAAGCAGCGGCGGAAGAGAAGAGAGAGATGATGATGACGACGCGGTGCGTCGTTTACTCTTGTGTTTTGATGAGATCTCTTTTGTTTCTTTTTGCGCGATGCTTTTTAGATATTTTATATGCGTTTCCCTCCAAATTTTTAAAAATCAAACTAACCATAAATTTAAATCTCTTATTCTCTCGAACAGTGGCGCACTGGCGACGCATCACCAGGCGGTCGGTTTACGACCACCGCTCTTTCCTTCCTCCTCTCAAAGGAATAACAACGGAGAGGGTTTTACGACAACAAAATTTTGGGGTCGTCGTCAAAAAAGGAAGGCGATGATGCGGGTTGAAGCAGCATCAGCTTCTTCTTCTTCTTCTAAAAATTTTATCGATAAAGAGAACGAGACGCAAGGGCAGAATAAAGATAAACAAGTGCGGACGTTTTATACGTTTAAACCCGGGGAGACGGTGGAGATGCTCTCGGAGTATGTCGGAGTAGACGTCGAGGCGCTGAAAGCGCTCAATCCAGGCGTGGATTTGGATTTTGTGTTTCCCGGAGATCGGGTGGTCGTGCACGTCGAACGACAACGAGAACGAGAACAAAAGGAGGTGAAAGATGAAGGAGTTCGCGAGAAAGTTGCCGCGGTGGTAGATTCGCAAGGAAATACACAGCAACGAGACAATAATAACACTGATAAGAATCAAGAGCGACGACTGAACAAAGAAAAAGAGAAGCGAGCGGCGAGGATGGAAGAGGAGAGGAACGAACGACGACGACGAGAGAAAGAAGAGAAGTTACTGAAGAAAGCTGAGAAAGAACAACGGCAACAACAAAAAAAGATGAAAAAGCAAGTTCAACTCCAAGCGACGAAAAGGGCCGCTCCGGTTTTTAACGCTGGCGCGGCTATGTTTGTGGCTTCTGTACCGGTGCTCGCCATCTCGACCCGTCTCGGATTCTTCAACCCCGTTTTAGATACGTTCGGAAAAGTGAAAGCGATGCTTGCGTCTTCTTCTGATGCGCGCGAACAGTCGTCGTCGATAAGAGGCGAAGCGTCATCATCATCATCATCATCATCATCATCATCAGAACCTTGGCGATTGAAAACTCCGGAAGTATTCGCAGCGATGACGCAACCGCTCGGCTCTTTGAATACAAACGCTACCGCCACCAATGCACAACCATCGTCTTCAATGTCCTCGTCTCCTTCTTCACAAAACATAGTGTCTCAGCAAGAGTTTACGGAGTTGAGGAAAGAGTTAAACGGCGTGAAAGCGAAGCTGACTGCTTCCGATTCTGAAGCGAGGAACGTTAAGTCTCAGCTCGAGGAAGCGAAAGAGGAGAAGGAGAAACTCGCGGACGAAGCGAAACGAAGAAAAGATGAAGCAAACGAAGTGAAAGCTCAATTAGAACACGCACGAAGTGAACAAAAGAAACTCGCGAATGAAATTAAACAAAAAGAAGCAGAAATGGCGGACTCATTGAAGAATAACGAACAAGCTGCTGCGAAGAGTGTGGCGGCGGTAGAGGCGGAAATGAAGCGCGCGGTTGAAGAGTCCGTAGAGAAAAATGCAAAGTTGCAAAAAGATTTAGAGCTCGCGCGCGAGTCTTTGCGACAAGCGCAAGCATCTCGAGAGTCTGAATTGAATTCTATGAAGTTTGTCATCACGCAAATGGAAAAGGAATTACAAGACGAAAGAGCTTCTTTGAATGATTTGAAAGAAGAAAATACCCTACGCGCGGAGACTGAAATTTCTGATCTCGAAAGGCGTTTAAGCGAGAAGATGAAAAGCGAAGAGTATTTGCAGTCAGAGATTGAAAAGCTTAAAAACGAGTTGACTGCGAACGCGTCCGAAATTGAAGAAGCGATTACCATGAAAGAAGATGCCGTAAGTGCGTTGAAAACGATTGAATCCAAATCTCGCGAGGAAATCGACACGTTATCGACGGAAGGACAGAAAATGAAACTCGAAATTATTGCTTTCAATCAACGCGTTGTAAAACTCGAAAACGAAGCTGAAATGGCCACGACTCGCGCCGCAGATGCAACCGAGGCGTTGGAACGTCTTCAAAAGTCTGCAGAACTCACGGGTTCGACCCAAGAAGAAAAGCTCAAGGAGGCGCTTTCGGCGCAAGCGGAGACTGAGTCGAAACTAATGGAAGCGGAAAGTCGCTTCATAAAGGCGAGTGAAGGCTTTTCGGAGCAAAAGTTAGAATTCAAAAAGAGAGTAGAGGAGTTAGTTGGAAAAGTGAAGTCAATAGAAGGCAAGATGTTGGATGAGACTCGAAGTTTGGAGGAGAAAAACTCGGAGTATGCATCAAAGCTTTCGGAAGCTTCTGAAATTGCCGATAACGAGAAAAAGATGATTGAGGATGAACTCGCTTCAGTGTCGGCTATGAGAGATTCCTTGGAACTGCAATTCGAAGAGCTGAAGGAGAGAGTATCGAAAGAAAAAGAAGAACTTGGCGTCGAGCAACGCGCTATGGAATTAGAAATCAGAAACTTGACGGAACAACTTGAATCAAAGCGTTCGCTCGAATCAGAAGCTGAAAAGTTCCGCGAGGAGAGAGAAACGTTGCTTATTGAAATCGAAAACGTTAAATCCTCGAGAAAAAATCTCGAGGTTGAGTTTGATACGTTCCAGAGAAAAGCAGAGGCTGATTTAGAACGAGAAATTGAGCTGCGCGAAGCGGATTCGAAGCAAATCAAGGATGAAGTTCGACAGTTTGAAGAGACGAATAAATCTCTGACCGAAGAAATTGCAGGTTTGAAGCAGAAGCTTGAATTTGCGAATATTGCGGTATCGAGAAGTGAAACACAACGTTCGGAATATGTTGATGGAAGAATAAGTGACCTAGAACAAGCTCTTGAAAATGTCGAGAAAGAGAGAGACGTGCTAAAAACTGAGTTCGATGAGCGTTTGAATCGACAAAATACTGAGTTTGCGGCCTTTGGGCGCGACTTAGAGCTCCAAATTAAGGAAGCGGAAGATGCTCTCGAATTGTCCAGGCAATCTTTCGACTCGGAATTGAAAGCAGCGCTGGCCTCAAAAGAAGAAGCAGAGTCGAACGAGAAAGCGTGGCGAGAGAAAATTGAAGATCTCGAGAAACAATTGGCTGAGTACGGTGACGTTGAGAAAAATCTTGACGTTTTGCGAGAAAAGGTCTCTTTCACGGAAAGCAAACTCAAAGAAGCATCAGAGCGGATGAAGCAATTAGAATCGGAAGAAATAGAAGCAAAAGCTACTCGAATGTCAGCGCGGGAGAAAATCGCCGAGCTCGAATCGGCATTGACCAACCAAGGCGATCTCGAGGAAGAACTCACTGCTCTACGAGATAAAATTGCATCTAAGGAAACAGAGCTGCAAGAAGCATCGGATGAAGTCAAGAACCTCGAAATGTTCCAAATGGAGTCCAAAGCTGAGCTCGAAGATGCGTGGCGAGAAAGAGACGAAGCGACAGCGGACGTTTATCGTGAACGCGCAGAGCAGTTGGAGCGTTCCAATAAACTTGAACGTGAGCTGAACGCAAAGATTGAAGATTTGCAAAAGCAACTGGAAGGTGCCGAGGAGAGTAAAAAGTTAGCCGAGGAGAATTTTGAAAACGTCCAAGAAGCTAAAAGTGTTATCGAGGCTGATAAGATAGCTATGGAGCTCGTTCTCGATAAGTTCCGCGAAGAGCACGATAAGTTTATTGCACTAAATGAAGAATTAGAGCTTGCTGCAAAGGCGCAAGAGCAAGCGGAAAAGATTATGTCCGATGCAAAGGAAAATTTCAATGCGGTTCTCGAGGTCACTTTCAGCGAACATAAACAAGAAATTCAAGCATTGGGAAAACAATACGACTCAAAAGTGTACGCGTTAGAAGCAAAGTTGAAAGTTATGAGGGATCAAAGTTACGAAGAGAGTAAAAGAGTAGAGTCTGCCAATGCGCGAGTCGTTACACTTGAAAACGAACTCGAAGAAGTTCGTTCAAAGATGGAGGAAGAAATGGGATCATCCATTGCTGCAGCAGCGATTACGGGTGAAGCAGAAAACGCGAAACGACAGCTAGAAGAAGTTAGAGCTGAGTTGGATTCTACTCATGAGAAGTTTGAGAGTGAATTAAGTGTTGCGGTTGAGGCAAGGAGAATTGCCGAGTCAAATTTATACGCCGCGACTGAGAAAATATTAAACTTTGAAAATGAGGTTTCGTCGCTATCGAACGATCGTAACACGGAGATGATAGAACTTCGAGAGCAACTGGATGAGATGAAAGCGTCCTCGGTTCTCGAGCAAGAGCAGTTGAGATCGGATCTCGAAGAGTCTCGCGCGGAGTTGGAAACCGCTCGAACGAACTTCGAGGCTGAATTGACAGCAGCGTACGAAGCGCAGAAAAGCGCTGAATCCAATGTCGAGGAATTGAACAAGCAAATCAAATCGTTCGAATCTGAAATCGACGACGCCCGAGTCCAATTGACTGAGTATGAAACCACTTCCAGCATAGAGAAGGGGGAATTGCAAAAGCAGTTGGATTCAGCTCGCTTTGAATTGGA
>Ga0181557_1000174_pt1 | contig 81817 bp, 67 predicted proteins | sample 011ome_23_FD_148632 | JGI IMG/M metagenome (GOLD analysis project Ga0181557, IMG submission 148632) | Coastal salt marsh microbial communities from the Groves Creek Marsh, Skidaway Island, Georgia - 011506CT metaG (spades assembly) | ecosystem: Environmental > Aquatic > Marine > Intertidal zone... | reverse complement strand
ACGGCTAAATTTACCAGCGATCTGGTACCCATGATCGCAGTAAACATTGATGTCAAAATCCCAATAGACAGCGTAATCGCAAAGCCTTTCACAGGGCCTGTGCCAATACTATAAAGAATGATGGCCACCAATAACGTTGTAATGTTGGCGTCCAGAATCGTAACAAAAGCGCGGTCAAAGCCGCCATTAATGGCTAACTGGGGCGAGGCGCCCTTAGCCAATTCTTCTTTGATTCTTGAAAAAATGAGGACATTGGCATCGACAGCCATACCCACGGTCAAAACAATACCCGCGATACCTGGGAGGGTTAACGTTGCTGAGAGACTGGACATGACAGCCACCAACAGCAGCAGGTTGGCAATCAATGCAATATTGGCAGCCAAACCGAAGCCACGATAAAAAGCCAACATAAACAGGACCACCAGACCAAATCCTATGGCTACTGACGTCGCACCTAGCTCTATATTTTCCGCACCCAAACTAGCCCCTACGGTGCGTTCCTCTGCGATAAACATGTCTGCTGCGAGCGCCCCCGCCCTTAACAGCAGGGCCAATTCCCTCGCTTCTCCTGCCGCTAAGCCGGTAATCCGAAAACTGACGCCAAGGGCTGCTTGCACCGTGGCTAAGGAAATGACCCGCTCTTCAACATAAGGCTCAGAAATTTTCACCTCTTCGCCGTCTCTAATCTCATACCGATCCCGGGTCTTCGTCTCGATGAAGACAACCGCCATCCTCCGACCGATATTGTGTCGAGTGGCTCGGTGCATTAACTCGCCGCCCTCACTATCAAGCGTGATATTAACCTGGGGCAATCCACTATCTGGGTCAAATCCCACCTGAGCATCAAATACCCGCTCACCGCGTAAAATCAGGTCTCGCTCTAGCCGAACGCCACGGCCCTCATAGTTGTAGGGCAAAATGCTGGATCTCGATGCATCGGGAGAGGCTTCAAGTCGAAATTCAAGCGTTGCGACTTTACCTAGTATTTTCTTCGCTTCTGCTGTGTCTTGAACCCCGGGTAAATCGACAACGATGCGCTGCCGCCCCAAACGTTGGACTAACGGCTCAGAGACCCCGAGCTCATTGACTCGATTTCTAATCGTCTGCAAATTTTGCTGGACCGCAAAGTCCTCAATTTCTCGAATCGCTGCATCACTCATCTGCAAATTTAGCGCGAATTCATTCTCAGGCTCAGAAAGCTCAGAGACGGTAACGACCAATTGGGGATAGCTGGCCTCGACTTGTTTACGAGCCTTGCTACGCACCTGGCTGTCTTTAAACCTAAACTGCAGAATTTTACCGGCGCTAATCTCCGAATCTGCATAGCGGATTCGCTCACCACTATCGCCGGACCTAAACGCGCGCTTAATATCTTGCTCGGTCGCCTCTAGCCGGTCTCGAACAGCGCTGTCGGTGTCGACTTCCATCAAAAAGTGCACGCCACCTCGAAGATCTAACCCATACTTCATGGGTTCAGCACCGATCGCTCTCAGCCAATCTGGAGTCGTTGGGGCCGAATTTAATGCGACCACAAATTCAGCCTTCAGATCATGTAACGCCCTCTGCACCAGTGGCTGGGCTCTCAATTGATCATCTGGATTTGTCAGTCGAATGAGCGCCGTGCCGTCCACCAGTTGGCTCGCCTTAACAGCCACACCATTATCTGACAGGGCCGACAAAGCTACCTCAAGCTCACGATCGCTCACCACCTGACCGCCGCGCTCATTTTTTATCTGAACAGCATAGTCCGGTAAATAGAAATTTGGTAAAGCGTAGATCACCCCAAGGGCAACGATACCGAGCACCAGTAAATTTTTCCAAAGTGGGTAACGATTCAGCACGATTTGCCCTTAAGTCCAGCCCGGCGCGCTTAAGGCGCCTTTAAAGTTCCTTTCGGTAAAGCAGCCGCAACCGAGGGTTTTTGAAATCGCAGTTCGACGCCGGAGGCGACTTCAACCACAACAAACTGTTCCTCAACGGCGGTAATTTTTCCAACCAGCCCCCCGTTGGTGACAACTTCATCGCCCTTGCTTAAGCCCTCGATCAATTCACGGTGCTCCTTGGCGCGCTTACTTTGTGGTCGCCACAACATAAAATAGAAAATAGCCGCGAATGCGACCAGAATTAAAATATCGAATCCCGGCATGGGTCCTCCTGCTTCGGCCGCGTGGGCGACCGGAATCAACCAATCAATCATGTGTTTGACCTCATTTGAATGCTGTACCAGCGCGAAATTTGGGCGACTTCCCAAACTCATCCATTTCAGGTTTTTAAATTATTTGCGCAGCGCATTGTCCCGTTTCGGGCCACAAGACGCAATCATTGTGTAGCAAACTCAGCCGCCATAAGCGGCGGAGGCGCCTCACCCCAGCCCTCGTAGATGGAATTTGCCCAATGCTCAAAGCACTCTTTGGCTAGAGCATCCCTAGCACCACTCATCAACCCTAGATAATAGGCAATATTATGAATCGAATTAAGGGTCGCACCTAGGATCTCCCCACACTTGTCTAAATGGTGCAGATATCCACGCGAAAATCGTTGGCAAGTATAACAGCTACAATTTGGATCAACGGGGTCTTCACTCGCGCGATGCTGCGCGTTGCGCAGACGAATAACGCCGCGTGAGGTAAATAAGTGCCCGTTACGCGCATTCCGAGTGGGCATCACACAATCCATCATATCCACTCCTCTTCGAACGCTTTCAATGAGATCTGACGGCGTACCAACGCCCATTAAGTAACGCGGTGCCTTGGCTGGCAGTTTGGGTGCAATGTGGCGAATGGTTTCAAGCATTTCATTCTTTGGCTCACCAACGGATAGGCCACCAATGGCATAGCCGTCAAAGCCCATCGTCTTCAACCCGGCAAGGGAGGCCTCTCTGAGATCGGCATGAATGCCGCCTTGCACGATCCCAAACAAGGCATTACTACCGGTAAATGCCTCACGAGAGCGCGCTGCCCATCGCAAACTTAACGCCATAGAAGCTTCCGCGCCCGCCTTTGAAATGGGATATGGCGTGCATTCATCAAATATCATGGCAATATCAGAATTCAGGCTTTGTTGAATCTCCATAGCCCGTTCAGGGGTTAGTAAAATCTTGTCACCGTTTACCGGCGACCTAAAGGCTACGCCTGATTCACCAACCTTGTTCATGTCGCTGAGCGAAAATACCTGAAACCCCCCTGAGTCGGTCAAGATCGGTTTTTGCCACCCCATGAAATTATGCAAGCCACCAAATCGCTCTATCACTTCTGCGCCAGGCCTTAGCATCAGGTGAAAGGTGTTTCCTAATAGAATTTGCACCCCGGCCGCGTCTAACTGCTCAGGGGAAAGCCCCTTCACCGAGCCATAGGTACCGCAAGGCATAAATATCGGGGTTTCTATCGTGCCATGCGCCAAGGTCAGCCGTCCTAAACGCGCCTCACCGCTTTGACCCAGAACCTCAAACCGCATCAGGCCAACAACTCAAGATCATCACCGACGTGTGATTGCCACTCTAGGACGGATAAATAAATCTCCTGAACCTTGGCGGGCGTTAACTCAAAAGCTGCTAAGCCGGGCCAATCAATTGCATCAAATGCGCCAGCTTGAATCGATTCGGTAGCCTGCAAAATTAGACCGAGCACACCTTTTTTCTCGAGAAGGGCATCTTTAATATCTGCCCGCAGCATCAAATTTTCCAACAACATCGGCAAAGGCTGATCGAAGAATGCATCCATGGTAGACAGCAATCCCACCGAATAAAACACGGGCGCATCATCCGCATTGACACAAGCGCCCATTTGCTCACATAACTTCGCTTTCTCTAGTGCATGATCGCGCAAGGCATCTGGTTTGTCAGACATGCCCGATATCGCCAACAAACTGGCTAAACCTCGCATGGCGTCCAAGCCTAAATAGGTCATCGCATGCCCCAAAGACTCAATTTCGTGCCGCGGTCGATAAAACGCAGAATTCACTAACTTTATCGTCTTAAAAACAAGCGCCGGATCACGGGAAACCAGTTCTTCCAGTACACGCAGATTACTATCTGGATTCTGCAATTGATTGAGCAGCTCTAAAACCACAAGTTTGTTGGCGGATATTTTTTTACCGGATATTGGTTCAGGTTTGGATAAAAAGTTACCTTGAAACAGGGTAAATCCTAAGGACCTGCAATAATCCATCATTTCCTGAGTCTCAACTTTCTCTGCTAACAGCGCGACATCTAAATCCGCAAAACGCGCCAGCATACTTTTGAGCTCTTCATCGGTTAACGCCAACATATCGAGTTTTATAATGTCAGCCAGAGGCAGCAAGGGGGCGGCCTCCTCAAAATACAGAAAATCGTCTAACGCTATTGGATGCCCCCTCGCCTTTAAGACTTTTAAGCGCGCGATAAGCTCAGGGGTGACCACGACATCTTCCAAGACCTCTATGACACATCGCTCGGGGTCGAACGGAATATCAACTTCAAGCATATTAGCCGTGAAATTAATAAACGCCTTGCAAGATCCAAGGATCTGGGAAAAATCCAAATTGGTGAGCGCGTTGACCAATACCGCCGAGGTCGCACGATCACCATCAATCACGTTGGCAAAATCGGGATCAAATTCTCTGAACAACAGCTCATAGGCAACGACTTCGACATTGGTGTCGAAGATAGGCTGCCTTGCTAGTAATAACTGTGATCCCGCACCGTCAGACAACGTCGACTCCTAACGACAAGAACTTCCCCTCTCAAAGACCCAAATCCTATGGATCTCTCCGTCATCATCAAAAAATTATCAACAACCTCTTGCTCGGCTTCTATCCGATCACATCGAGCAGCGTTTGGCTGCGGAGCGCGTCCGTCTTCTCTCCGCAGCCTTTTCAATCATAGCAGATCTTGCGTTAGAGCACCCTTCACAGCAGTTTGGGATCTTAAGGTCTAAGGATTAACAAGTCCCCTTGCTCGCATCATATTTGGCGTATCGACGCCTAACCAGTAAGGGCACTAGGGTCATCACCCGGGCAACCCTCTGCTAGGGCGCTGAAGCAGCAGTCGATTCTGTCCTAGAAGGTGTGATTGGCTTAAATCTTCTAGATTTTAAAAATTCTACGAATTACTACTCAAGGGCGTGGCTACTCAGAGAAGGACGCGGGATACAGCTGACATAGATACCGCTGACACGGATACCCCTAACAGGGAATGCCACTGACAGGGGCCACCGCCACACGATCCGGCACCTGAGCTAAGCACTTAGAGGTTTTTCTTTACTAGGGACTTTTTGTCGGAGGTTTTCGATCGGGGATTCGATCAACCGTCAGATAAGCAATCGTGAGAAGATAGCAGGCCCTGATGAGCTTTTTAAGGGGAAGGTGGGACTCATCAGGGCCTTGGATTAACGCAAGGAAAGGGGGGATCCTTACATTAAGCTACTTCTACGTCTGGTGGGGGCTCCTTTGTTTTTTACTCAACCTAAATAAAGCAAGGCATGTGCCAACATTTAAATCCAGCGAACCCGTCGTAATCTATCGCGGCAGAAAGCGTCCAACTTATTGAAATAAATAATTTTATTTTTTTAGGCCAAACACAAGTGAAAACACTTAGGATTTTTGCAACCCGCCGAGATCGACCAGCGAGCCCTAGAAAAGCGCTTGGCGCACCATCGTCGCGCAACGCTGCTCGCATCAGGGGCAAATACCCTCGATAACCACGCCTTGGGCGCTAGACGATCAACATTGCGTCTCCGTAACTAAAGAATCGGTACTCGGAGGCGACGGCTTCTTGATAGGCCCGCTTTATTAACGCCTGATTGGCAAGTGCACTCACTAGCATCAATAACGTCGATCCGGGAAGGTGGAAATTCGTCAACAAAGCATCAACCACTTTAAATTCGTAACCAGGATAAATAAAAATATCGGTATCCCCTGACACCGCCGTGACCGTTCCTGAGACGCTTGCTGACTCTAACGCTCTCACACTGGTCGTGCCAACGGCCAGAACTCGAGCTGTACTTCGGCGCTGCCGTTCTATTTGATCCGCTGCACCTGCCGAGAGTGAGAACCACTCTGAATGCATCTGATGCGCGCGAATATCGTCTGTTGTGACTGGCTGAAAAGTACCGGATCCAACATGCAAAGTCACCATTGTTCGCTGAATGCCTCGTCGATCTATTGCCTCAAGCATCTGATCATCAAAATGCAATCCAGCAGTGGGTGCCGCTACTGCACCTTCCGCAACAGCATATACCGTCTGGTAGCGACTACGATCCTGCAATTCGGGCTGACGTTTAATATAAGGCGGCAGCGGCACTTGACCGGCGGTATCGACAATGGACTGCACCCCTGGTGGCGGAAATTCAATTTCAAACAAGCGACCCCTTCTGCCGACGACAGTCACAATCACATCCGAGTCAGCAAGCTGTATCGTAGTGTTAGGCTTAGGGGCTTTGTTGGCTTTGACATGCGCGATCGCCGTATTGGAGCCCGTTACTCGTTCCAGCAGCATCTCGACTTTGCCGCCGGTCAACTTTTGCCCCATTAACCGCGCTGGAATTACTTTGGTATTGTTAAAAACCATTAAATCCTTCGGACTTAAATACTCCAAAAGATTTTTAAACCAGTCATGGGTTATTGTTTCTGTCGCTCGGTCGACAATCATCAAGCGAGCATCTCGTCGCTCCGCGGGTGGAAATTGCGCGATTAAATGATCCGGCAATTCATACTCGTAGTCACTTTTCTTCATATTTGACGCTTTTTTAATACTGACAACACTTTAGACTCGAACTGAAAGCAACCTAAATTCCTACCACCGCCGTATGTTAAGCGTATCCCTTTGGCGACAACAACTATGTTTAACTGGTTTAAAAAAGATCCTCGCGCAAAACTTGATAAGGCCTACAAGCAAAAACTTACCGATGCCATGCACGCGCAACGCAATGGTGACATTCGTACTTACTCTGAGTTAACCCATGAAGCGTCTGTTCTGAAAGATCAATTAGATGCCCTTCAACAAAACACCTCGGAACCCTCACGGTCGTAACGGCAAGCCCTTGATTTTGTCTCTCAATCGTTAGGTAACGCCAAAACCTTTAGGCAGACCACGTTTACCCAATGTTGAAAACCGTTAATGTTTCGCAGGCCACTACCTCTGCCTGACCCGAGCGTCTCATCTGTTGCAAACAATTTCCTGTACACGATTAACCAGCAACCAGCTTGCGTTGTCCTGCAACCTCATCCGCCTCAAAGTCAGCGCCAGGTAACCCGACATTTCTTGCTGCTTGAGCGCCAGCTATGGCTGAGGATGCTCAGGCCATAACGCTCTGGACTTCGATTGGTCAACGCCGCCGGTCCTCGACACATTTCTCTGCGAGCAATCCATACCTATCACAATTTCTGGTATACTGGCTTCGCACGTGCCGGGGTGGCGGAACTGGTAGACGCGCCGGATTCAAAATCCGGTTCCTTCACGGGAGTGCCGGTTCGATTCCGGCCCTCGGTACCACGTGCTTACAAGCACGAAGGTTGGGCTTTTGATGGTAACCGCCCTCTCTTTATCTGCTAATATCGTTCAGCAAAAGAAGTAAGTTCTTAACATCGTTTTCTCTATCATTTAGTAATTAGCCCCCACTTAATCAGCGCTTAGTCCTCTAAATTTAAGTTTTGAATCCAACTTCATCAGGTGAGATTCAAATGACGCTATCTAGTATTCAACTTACAATTTTAGCGGTTCTTTTTGCGCTGTCAGCAAAGCGACGGCGCAGTCGGCGCCACTGGCCCAATTGGGACCCCAGGACAGGCTGGAGCGCCAAGCGCAGATAACGAACGCGATACCAAACAATTAAAGTTTCTAGGTCGAGGGCGTAATCAAGCGGCAGAATTTGACGAGAGCGCTGCAGAAATCGTAGCTTTCGATCCTGCCAGCCCTCACAAGTCACCCCATCAAAGCTGCCACAAGGGTACCAGAGCGAGAAAAAACAGGAGAGCACTTGGGTAACCTGCAGCGACCCATAGCGTCTGCACTTGGCGGGCGTGAGGCGTTTATGCCCTGTCGGCGGGATCGTTTGGAACTTATCTGAGGTAAATCAAGTAGACGCATTCGATCTCCACTTAACCTAATGGTTAGGATATACTCGCCCCTCGTGCAGAACCGCCCTTTAGAGGCAGAGCATAGTGGCAGAGCAAATCCGAACACACGGGACTAAATCTGAAGACCTGGGCATTTTTTACAAATGCGAGGCCAATCAAACCTGAATTTCGATTTCGACTCAAAAGGTCTTCGAATCCAAGGAAGGATAATAGATTCTTGAAAAAGATAATCATCATTGCTAGCGCTGTTTTAATACTCCTAATCGGAGCAGGAGCAGCCTATTACTTATTGGTTTACACAGCAGACGAAACCGAGAGCGAACCCAAGGTTGAGATTGATCAACGTGAATTTCGATACATCGAAATTCCACCGGTTGTAGCCAATTTTCAGGTCGGTAAAAAAATGCGCTACGTACAAATAACGACCAGCATACAAACCAGGGACCCAGTCTCTGAGGAAAAGATCAAAAAGAACTTACCCTTAATTCAAAGTGAACTCCTTATGTTGATGCAACAAACCGACTTCGACAGCATCAACTCAGCGGATGGGAAAGCGCTCTTGCTAAAAGATATCGAAGATAAAATCATTGCGATGTTTGCCTCCAACTCACCTAACTTCGAGATAGAACAAGCCATGATGACAGGGTTTGTTATCCAGTAACGGTCCGCGCCTTGCCTGGCGCCCTGTCATGGCTATTTTTTCATGAAATCCCGCACAGCGCATAAACCAAGGGCACGCCCCGCGTGAGCACCAACACAGACGAGCGTCCATTCCGTCACATTAGCAGTCGATATTCAGCCGCGTAACCTCCCGCAGCCCCGTTAAAGCGCGCGCCAATTGAACCCAGACCCACCATTAAATTAGCTCTATCTCTGGACTCGCCACTATTTATTGGAAGGGTTTCGCTAGGGTGATCGATCAGGATGCAGATTAGGGTAAAATCACCCCGAATAGGCCATCGAGGCCTAAAGACAACTCTTGCTCGAAAACGCCGCGATGCCTTGGATCTTCGGCGGCCTTTCACCATTCACTTGATTGCTTCAGATGCGTATTGGGAGCCCAAATTGCCTAAGAAACCCACCTCGAACCCGTCACAATTCATCCAAGCCGCCCCCCTTCTCAACGTAGACGATCTCCCAGAGACCATTGCCTTTTATACTGAGCAGCTCGAATTTACTTGCGATTTTGAGTCAGAAAGTTATGCCGTAGTCTGGCGCGATAACGCCGCGATTCATTTTCGATCTAGCAGTCAGAAGGTCAGCCTTGGCGCTATCTTTTTTTGGGTAAAAAATGTCGATCAATACTATCAATCCCTCAAGGAACGCTCGGTTTCGATTAAGATCGAGCTAGACACACGGCCTTATGGCATTCGTGATTTTGCCGTCGTCGACATTTCTGGCCACGAGTTAATCTTTGGGCAAGATGCCTATTGAGCGGCTTGAGGTTAAGGAATTGAGCAAGTGAGCCTTAGGCCAGTTCGAATGGCGTCGAGGCTGCTGCTTATCAGCCAATCGCCCAACCGTGCCAACCAACCTCATTGTCAGCCTAAAGACACGATCCGAAAACCAAGGTTTCGCCAAGCACTGGTTCTCGCACCACTGAACAAATGACACTCCAAATACCGGTATCTGCAATTGCTGGATGATGAAGAGCTACGTACCGCCACGTAGAGACAGGCCTCGTTCTCGTCATGGGGCTGGACTAACAGGTCTTAGCAGATCGTTGTTTTTGCAGCTAGCTGCGTTACCCAAAGTCCAACATAGCACCCAGCAGTTGCCGACACGTAATTTGACCCACCAATTGGTTACTTTGGACCACCGGACGTCGGCGCTGCTTATGCTTCAACATCGATTCTGCAATCGAAATGATGTCCGCATCTGGGCCGCAGCACGTGACAGGCTGAGTCATCACTGCTGATACAGGCTGTGCCCCTAATACCTGACCATTGTAACGCTCAGACAACAGGGTTCGAAGACAATCTAACTCGGACAGCATTCCCACTGCATTTTGATCGTCGTCAACCACCACCAACCCCGACACCTTTCTCTCGGTGATTAAGCGAGCCGCCTCGGCGATCGAGACAGACTCAGTAACCGTCACGGGCTGGGAGACCATGTAATCTTTCACGCGCACGGAATCCATAGTCGCTCCTTTTTTCTTTTTTCCTAGTCACTGTAGCAGTGCCGAAAACAAAACCGATGAAGTCACAGGTGAGAAAAACAGGAGCAATGACCTCGTTGCGATGCCTTTCCTTATTCCTAAAAGGGCCAAGTTAGACTGGCACTGACAAACATCATCAGGAATACTCAGAACATGGCCGCCGCACCCTGGGGGACTAGCACGGCAGCTATTCAGCACCATTTGTTCATTACTTTAGACAATCGCATATAAGGCATAATGCATGATCCGATTAACGCGCTTTCTTTTCCAAACTCATCTGCTGCTAGGGCTTTTCTTGATTGTTGTCAGCAGCTCCAGCGCAGACGCCCTCGCAAGCGGGCCCATCATCAAACCTGGTGCTCCGGGTGAACAAAGCATTTTGCTAAGCGCCAGCGAAGCGGCCCGCATCGCTGACTCAGGGTTTACCGAGCAAGATGTAAGATTTCTACAAGATATGGTGGCTCATCATCAGCAAGCCGTCGACATGTCCGTCCTTGCTTCAAACCGAACAAACAATGAACCCTTACTTGATATCGCTAATCGTATCGGGGTAGGCCAAAGAGATGAGATCGATTTAATGAATGCCTGGTTATCGGACCGAGGCCAACCTCTGACGCGTAAAATATCTGAGCACTCTATGATGGAGCATCATCAAAAAATGGGGATGGCGTCAGCTGAAGCAATGCAGGAGCTGGCCAACGCCTCAGGCAACGATTTTGACTCGTTGTTTCTCGAGCTCATGATGCGCCACCACGAAGGCGCGTTAAAGATGATTAAAGACTTATTAAAAGCCCCAGGTACTGCCCATGACCCCATGCTGTATCAGTTCGTTACAGATATTCGTAATGAACAAAAATCCGAAATTGATCGGTTGGACCAATTAAGTGCCAAGCTTTCACAAGACCCAAGAGTCGGTTTAACTGCAGGTTTTGATGACGCAGAGTTTGCAGCATTGAACCTCCAATTAGATATCAACCTCCCCAAGCCACCCGGTTTTTATGACCCGAACAATCCGTCAGAATTACCGCCGCTTAAAAACCCCGAAGCGCAGCAAGAGGATTTCGGTTCCTGGTGGTCCACTTTAAAAAATCTGGTCAGCGACGATCTTGAAGAGTCAAATTCAACGGCTGATGAAGCCGAATCGCAAAGGGTCGAACGTTCACCCCTTCTGAGCTTCTCCTATACCGACATGGCATTTTCTGGCGCTACTCTTGCGGTAGGAAGTTACCACGGCATCAATTTGTACCAACTGGCGCCGAACTTACCACCGGAACTGATCAGTTCTATTGTTTGTCCAGGGGGGCAAGGAGACGTATCTATCATCGACCACTTAATGTTGATGTCAGTTGAGCAAACAAGGGGACGAGTAGACTGCGGCTTGGAGGGAATTAGCGACGACATCAGCGAAGCACGCTTTCGTGGTCTGAGAATCTTTGATATCTCCGATCCCGCAAACCCAAAGCAAGTGGGCCAGGTTCAGACGTGTCGCGGGTCACATACCCATTCAGTGGTCAGCGCTGATGACGAGCGCATTATCGTCTATAACTCGGGAACATCGAGTGTTCGTAAAACCGAGGAACTTGCGGGGTGTATCGGTAATATTGCCGGAGATACTCGAACCTCACTCTTTCGCATCGACGTGATTGAAATTCCTCTTGACGACCCTAGCCAAGCAAAAATTGTTGATAGCCCTGGGGTCTTTGCTGACGAACAAACCGGGCAACTTGCAGGGTTGTGGCGAGGAGGCAAACACAGCGACGACTCACAGGAAACCTACCAAACTGATCAATGCCACGATATTACTGTTTTCCCTGATCTAGCCCTTGCTGCCGGCGCCTGCTCTGGTAACGGGATCATTTTCGATATCTCAAATCCCCTCAAACCGAAGCGGATCCACGAGGTGACCGACACCGGTTTTGCCTACTGGCACTCTGCCACCTTTAACAACGATGGTACCAAGGTGCTGTTCACCGACGAATGGGGCGGCGGTACTCGACCCCGATGCCGCTCCTTCGATCCTAAAGATTGGGGTGCAAACGCAATCTACGATATCGTCAACAACGAGCTGGTGTTCCGCTCTTATTATAAAATGCCGGCACCCCAGACGAAGCAAGAAAACTGTGTGGCACACAACGGCTCTATCATCCCCGTACCTGGCAGAGATATATTCGTGCAGGCTTGGTATCAAGGCGGTATTTCTATTCTCGACTTTACTGATTCAAGCGATCCCATTGAAATTGCCTACTTTGATCGGGGACCGATCCATGAGTCCCACCTCATTACTGGCGGTTACTGGTCGACCTACTGGTATCAAGGCAAAATCTATGCGACTGAGATTACTCGAGGGCTCGATGTTTTATCGTTGTTGCCTAGCGAACATTTATCCGCCAACGAAATCGCTGCAGCCCAACTGGCAGATCAGGGTCAAACCTTCAACCCACAACAGCAGTTTCCTGTCACATGGCCCAATGACCCCATCGTTGGTTTAGCCTATGTTGATCAATTATTGCGAAACCCAAACTCACCCAAACCCCTACTGACAGAGATCAAGATTGAGCTTGAGTCGATGGTGCAGGATGAATCCGTGGAAAAGGAGAGGCAAACAGCAATTTTACTCGCGTACAGCAGGGACCTGCGCAGCATAAGTTCGCTGCCTTCTGCGCGAAGGCTCGCTAGTTTACTGGATAATTTAGCAACTGATACTTCCAGCGGGGTTTAACTCAATCTCAAAGTGTCTGCTGCCTTTAAAGACTAATCGCTCGCAACCGCCGGCGATTAGCCTGTCAGTCGTCAATATTCCAGCCATTAAGGTAGAAGGCTTAGCGCCGGCTTATTAGGGCCGTCCATTGTCCTTACCGGTAGTCGCACCAACTGGGTTCAACAAATACAAGGTATTTGTGGATCGATTTCTAACCAACTGAGCCTATTGCGCCAAGCAGTTATCTTCGTTATTGGGTATGATATTTAGAAAGTCCAGCCCCTGAACCCATGCTCGCCCTCGCTGCCATCGACTACTACTTGATCATCGGTTATTTGTTCTTGACTACCTGGATAGGTCACCGGTTCAAAGGCAAACCATCATCGACAGAGGATTTTTTTTTAGGCGGGCGTCAGATTGCTTGGCAGGCTGTAACCCTATCTTTTGTCGCCACCACGATCAGCGCGATCACACTGATTGCGGTGCCTGCTTTGATCTTCGCCGCGGGCGGAAATTTTACGTATTTACAATTTGCGATTGCTGGGATTTTGGCGCGAATCATTATCGCTAGATACTTAATTCCCCGATACTACGAAAAAAACTATCTCAGTCCCTACGATTATGTACAAGCGCGCATTGGTGTAACGCCCAGCAAAGTCGCGGCGGCTTTGTTCTTGGTTGGAGGCGTTCTTGGTCAAAGCGTCCGGGTCTACGCTACAGCGCTAGTCATCGAAATCATGACCGGCTGGAGCATCAACGATAGCATTGCCATCATTGCGATTTTTGCAGTTATATGGACTTGGATGGGCGGCATTAAATCCGTGATTTATACCGATGTCGTTCAGTTTTGTCTGTTGATTGGGACAGCCTTGTTTGTACTGGCGTACATACCGCTTCACCTTGAAGGCGGATGGCAGGGTATTTTTGACACCGGTCGGGCATCTGGGAAGCTTACCCTTATTGACCTGTCGAACGATCCCAGGATCGCGATGACGTTTTGGGCCGCCCTCTTAGCCATGCCATTTCAAAACGTTGCGGTCTATGGTTTTGACCAACTATTTGTTCAACGCCTGCTTTGTTGTCGCTCGGTGCAAGATGCAAAAAAAGCGATCCTCTGGAGTTCGCTGGGAGAGATTATTCCTCTGATTATGTTGTTGGTCGGCTTGGGGCTTTACGCATTTTATCTCGTTGATCCCTTGTCAGGGGTGCAAGCAAGCCTCATTGCCGAGCGAGCAGATAGAATTTTGCCGCTCTTTATTGTTAGTGAAATTCCTGCCGGCCTAAGAGGCCTGATGCTTGCAGGCATCCTAAGCGCGGCTATCTCGAGCCTCGACTCAATTCTTGCTGCGCTAGCGCAGGTAACTTATTCGTTGCTCAAGCAGTCGCATGCCCGGCACCTGGTTACCCATTACCCACTGACCACCGCTCGAAGTTCTATCGTTATTTGGGGTTTCATGCTCGCTGCAATCGCAGCACTATTTGACGAGAGCGGACGAAATCTCATAGATCTTGCGTTCACCATGACGACTTACACCTATGGACCTTTAATGGCGCTGTTAATTTTAAGCTTGATGGGATACCGCGGACGGCTCTATCTGGCATCAGCTATTCCAACGACCCTCGTATTTATGATTATCTTGAATCACCCGAATCTATTATCACCCTTGGGTATCATCATGACTGGCCCTGTCATTGCCTGGCCTTGGCTTTTCCCGATCGGGACCCTGCTAACCCTCATGCTTGGCACCCGTGCATGGAGGCGTACTGAACATGCCCATTAGATCAGCAGCCCTTATTTTCAGCACGCTCAGTCTCCTAGCCTGCGAATCGCTGCGGGTAATCGACATCCCCTCAAACAATCAAAATAGCCGAGTCAATCACCTCGTCATTCATTTTACTTCGGAGGATTTCACGACTTCTCTAGAAGCGTTGACGAAACCATCAAGCCGGCCGGTAAGCGCCCATTACCTCGTTCCACACACCCTCGATCCGACTTACTCCCATGCCTCGGTGCGAGTTTATCGGCTGGTTGAAGAACACAACCGCGCCTGGCACGCCGGGAAAAGTCAGTGGTTTCGCGAACAATCACTCAACGATCGGTCCATAGGCATTGAACTTGTTAATCGATCCAGCTGTGGCCCGGATCAAACTGAAAGCGGTCAGCTTTATCCCTTAGCAGAGGTATGCCAATTTAAACCCTACCCCGAGGCTCAAATTCAAGCGTTAATAAAACTGATGTCCGACATAGTAAGCCGACATCCAGAAATCACACCACTTAACATTGTAGGGCATGCTGACATCGCTCCTGACCGCAAAGTTGATCCAGGGCCTTTGTTTCCCTGGCAGCGGTTATACGAGGCAGGGTTCGGCGCATGGTACTTAGAACATGATCTGCAATTTTATCGCGACTTAGTTGAACGCAAACCGCTGAGCATCGCTGCCGCACAAGCGGCGCTCCTTAGAATCGGCTACCCCATTGAGGTCAGCGGCGTTGAGGATGCAACATCGCAAAGGGTCGTTAGGGCATTTCAAATGCGCTATAGACCAAAAGCCTACTCCGGCATCTTAGACTCGGAAACCATTGCAATCGCCTTGGCGCTCCTCAATCGCTATCGACCGATGCTGCTATCTGAGATTGCTGTACCAACCCACACCAATTAATCAAAGCATCAAGCGCTTGCTACTCCTCGCTCGGTCGGCACTCAAAAACGGGTATTTGACGCTCTGTTCGGGTGCGGTAAGTCTCATAATCAGGATAACATTCCACACACCGCTGCCAGGCCTTATCGCGAGCAGCACCCGCTAGTACTTCGGCGGTCATTGACCTTCGGACACCCTCGGCCTCAATGATTACTTTGGGGTTTGCCGTTAAGTTGTAAAACCAAACAGGATGTCTCGGTGCGCCTCCTTGAGACGCGACCAAGTAGATCCTATCCCCCTCCGGGACATACATCAGGGGAATCCTAATGCGCTTTCCTGAGCGTCTACCCATCGTTTCGACCAAACATATGGGTCGTCCCGCTAAGCGATTCATCAATCGACCACCCGACCCGCGATAGACCCAAACATTGATGCGAGTGAAGAGTTTCAACAACCATCGAGGAGGTAAAAAATCTGCTTTCAATTTCGTTTCAGGCACCTGTTCTCTATCCTCTTTTTACTCACCACGATGGGCCGCAAAACCGCTGAAGATAAACTGCCCCAGAAACTCTATGCCCAGCCTATACGGCCATAGGCTTAATCGCAGCAGCCAAAAAGGCCAATCTAGCCGACAGCCCCGGGGTTACTCAGCGAGGGCTTCAACGCTCACCCTAGCGGCAGGGTGTAACGGTTTGCCGGTAAGGCCTTTACTCAACGTCTAATCGCTCACACAGGCCTCGATCACCATCGGTAATCGGATACAGCAGTTGGTAATCAGAGGCGATAAATACGGGCTGCGGTGTCATGGAAAAGCGCTTTTTTCTCTGCGGGCGACGCATCAATAACCAATTTTTTAAAGGTATTCCAAAGCACTTGGTAAGAACAGCTCTGTCGGTCCACCGGAAAATTACTTTCAAACATGCAACGATCGACACCAAACACCTCGATCGCAAACCGATAGTAATCGCCGGTCAGAGCTTTTAACTCATCGGAGCTCGGGGGTTTGCGGCGCTTATGCAACTGAAACCCATTGACTGGCATAACAAGCCCCCCTAGCTTAACCGCAACATTTGGACGTAGCGCTAATGCAGAAATGCTTTTTTGCCAATGCTCAAAGACTTCTCTCGCCCGGCCTGCATAGGGACCGATGCCAAGTGGGCCTCCGAAGTGATCCAAAATGATTTGTGTATCTGGAAAAGCATCTGCAAGGTCGGCCAAAGCGGTAATTTGCGGGTGATACAACCAAGCATCAAAGCTCAAACCACGTGGTGCCAGCATCCCAAATCCCTGACGAAATTCGCTCGAGGCCATTAGTTGCTCACTAGGATTGCTGTGAGAATTTCTAATAGCATCGCTTGGATGCCATCCAAGGGCGTGCCGTATGCCTCTAAACCGCCCGCTCGCATGTATATGAGCATCCAAAACGTCGCCCACTCGCGACCCTAAACTTAAATCCGCGAACCCGACGATACCGGCGGCTATGCGCACTGCGCCATAGTGGCCACTAGCAGACATCGCAGCGACCCCGTTGACGAATTCGGTTTCCCCAACAGGGGCCATCGCCTCGCTAGCAACCCTGTTGTACATACTGGCGCATTCAACAAAAACAGTACTTGCAATCCTGTGGCCACTATCAAGATCTGCCTTAAATTCGTCTAACAAATAACGATGGTTTTGATGATCCCAGAGGTGATGATGTGGGTCACATATCTCAAGATCAGGATCAAGGATCGGTTCTTGCCATTGATCCAACCAAGTTTGATTCTGATAGCCCATAAATACCTCTTTATGTTTCAGTGGTCACGAACATCGAGATGGCTAGCGTATCAAACGACATAGCACCGGGCTTAAGATGCTAGCATTTCAGCCGAAATCTTCTCAGCCATCATCATCACTACCGCGTTTAAATTGCCATTCGTAATCTCGGGCATGAGACTCGCATCGACGACACGAAGCCCTCGAACACCACGAACCTGGCCGTTGGGCGTGGTCACAGCATCTACATCATCGCCCATCCTGCAGGTGCCACAAGGGTGGTAGGCGCTTTCACCATGCTCGGCTACAAACGCCGCAACATCGACAGCACCTGGCCTTATTTCTTTACCCGCTAAGCCCTTGAAACTCGCACTCAAGGCCACCTCTCTAGCAATTTCGATACCCCTTGCCATGACCTTTTGATCTTGCTCGGTGCTGTTGTAGTTAAACACAATGTTTGGTGCGCTAAGCGGATCACTCGTTGCCAAACTAACCCAACCTCTGCTGGTTGGTTTCATGGGCCCAACATGCATTTGGAAACCGTGCCCGCGATGGGCCGCCTTGCCGTCATAATCCATCGCGACCGGTAAAAAATGAAACTGCAAGTCAGGGTAGCCATAGTCAAAGCCACTTCTGAGGAATGCACCAGTATGAAAATGGTTTGTTGCACCAGCGCCCCGCTTGGCTAAATACCACTCAATGCCAACACCTAACTGCCTTAAACCATGAGTTGACGGGTAAATCGACACCGGCTGCAAACACTTTGTTTGAATGTAAACTTCAAGATGATCCTGAAGATTTTGGCCCACCGCATCGATTGGACTACGACAGGGAATATCAAACTGCTTCAGCGCCTTCTCCGGCCCGATTCCAGAGAGCATCAACAATTGAGGCGATTTAATCGCGCCGGCGGACACGATCACCTCTTGATGCGCCTTAAATTGACCTACCCTCCCTGATCGATAGGTTTTGACGCCAATGACCCGGTCACCGCTAAACTCAAGACCCAAAACCTCAGTCTGAGTTATAACCGTCAAGCCCGAGCGGTCGATCTCAGGGTCGCCACGAAGGTAGGCACGCGCAGCGCTTTGTCTAATACCGTCTGCCACATTCCGATCAAAAGGACCAAAGCCTTCTTGCTGGGCGCCATTAAAATCGTTGGTAACTCCATACCCCAACAACTCACCGGCCTCCAACCAAGCCTGATTCAAGGGAGAGGAAACATCGCCATTGGTCACGCGAACCGGCCCCTCTAAACCCCGGTAACTTGGATCGCCGCCCGCTTTCGTCTCGCTACGCTTAAAGTGAGGTAACACCTCTTCATACGACCAACCCGAAGCCCCGAGCGTCGCCCAACGATTAAAATCTTCCGAATTACCACGAACAAAGATCATGCCGTTAATCGATGAAGAGCCACCCAATACCTTACCCCTTGGGCAATACAATCGACGGTTACCTAGCTTAGCTTCTGGTTCTGATGAAAAAGCCCAGTTGTAACGCGTTGATTTCAACACCAACGACAGCGCAGCTGGCATCTGAAGCCTAAAATCCCAAGCAGGATCAGCACGACCAGCTTCAATTAATAACACACGATATTTTCGCGCCAATCGCGCTGCCATGACACAGCCAGCTGACCCTGCACCGATGACAATATAATCGTACTCAGATTCAATCATTTTTTATCACCTGAACCTACGACTGAGTGCGTCGAGCATAAGCTCAGCAGCACATTGCTCAGCACAGCTGTCGCCAGGCACATTCGCGGCAACAGCGACTTTTGATAAGCCTTCATCATGGGCACCGAGTTTAACGCTGGCTTGGGCTGCGACCAAGGAAAATAGCCGTCGATGATCAATAACGGTTAATATCTTACCCAACTGTGAACCCTAAAATTGTGCACATAAGACCATTGCAGGAGACGCTTATGACAGAGGCCGATACCATTCTGACCGCATTAATTGACGGCAATGATCGATTTAGACAGGGGCGTTCGACCCCAAAGCTTTGGCAGGGCGCTGAGACCCTTCAGTCGCAAAATCCCAAGGCAATTATACTTGGGTGCTCTGATTCAAGAGTTCCAGTAGAAATCATCTTTGACCAAGGTCCGGGCGATTTGTTCGTTATCCGAGTCGCCGGCAATATTGTTGCCCCCTCGCAAATTGGTAGTGTGGAATTCGCAGTCCTGCAGTTTAACGTACCGTTGGTCATTGTCATGGGTCATACTCGCTGCGGCGCTATTAACGCCACACTCGACGTGCTGCAATCTGCTGAGCGCGCGACCGCTGGAAGTCTCGGATCTATCGTTGATCGAGTCCTACCTAATATCGCTCACCTTGTATCTGACGCCACCGATAGCGACTCAGAAACCCTAAGCCATCTATGCATGCAAGCCAATGTTGGCGCGGCTGTAAGCCAGCTGAAGCTAGGTTCAGAGGTGCTCGCGGCGCGAGCAGAATCTGGAGAACTGTCGATCTGCGGCGCTTTCTATGACCTTAGCAAAGGTGAAGTTGTCTGGCTTAACTAGCTGCCCTAACGTTCCGCGGCTTTACTGTTGCCTAGCTCGCATCATCCACGCTCAAACTGCTTTATCTTTAGCCCAGGCCGCGAGCGCACCTTTTTGCTCGCTGGGAAGGCTTTTGTTCCAACGAGGGTGCCTTCTGAAGCATCTTGCAAACCAGAGGTCTTAATTAAAGGGTGAGGCCAGACCAGCCTCCGAGAACCCCTTGCCAGCTAGGATGTGTAAATGCAAGTGAAAGACCGTTTGTCCTGCTGCCGCACCGTTATTGATCACTAAACGAAAGGCATCGGCGCAACCGAGCAGACCTGCCACCTTACCAGCGACCAACAAAAGATGACCTAACAACGCTTGATGAGTGTCATTGGCATCGACCAGTTTCGGAATCTTTACCCGTGGAATGATTAACACGTGGGTTGGCGCTTGAGGATTGATATCCTTGATGACAATCGCTTGATCATCTTCATAAATCATTTCAGAGGGAATCTCTCCGGCCATGATGCGCTCAAAAATAGATGGGTCGTTATTGGCTGTCACAAATTTCCCTCCTAAAGCCAGTGCTGCACAGTAAAGAATAAAGCCTAACATACCGACCTCAAAGCTTTCTGCACATATCAAGCCTGATAGCTTGATCAGAAGCGGCCGTTTCAGGCAACTGCTTGTGCCATAACTGCTTGAGCCATAAAAGCACGAAGATTGATGAGCGGTTTTTAAACGCCGGCTGAGGTCGAGACACCGGCTGGGCTTAAGTTGCACGACCTCACCCGCCCAACAAAACAAAATGGCTACCAAAGTCTGCACAAGACCCCAGTCAATCACTTGTCGTCGAGCCCCGCACCCAGCCATTTTACAGAGTCGGTTCGACGCCAAGCAGCAGGCTCCTGTTTAACATCCTATAGCTTTTGCGCTTAATTTCCGCTCAAGCAATAGCGCGCTATTTCAGCGCAAAAATTTGCGCATTTTAATATTGCCCCGAGCGTAGTCTGAGCTTTCGCCTGTAGAGGTGGTCTCAAATCCTAATGCCTTATACAAACCGATGGCAGGGTGAAGCTGGGTATTGGATTCGAGCACGATCTCTTGGTAACCCGCTGCTCTGGCTTCTGCAATAATAGCCTCGGCAATTTGCCGACCGATACCAAAACCCTGGAAATCCTCTTGAACCGCCATTTTTGCCAGTTCCGCGCAACTATCATCGATATGGATCAGTGCACAAGCACCCACAGTGACGCCAGTCTGGGTAACCGCAAAGAGTATTTTCCCGCCAGGTTTAATAATCGTTGCCTCTGGGTCTTTAAACTGTGCAGCATCTTTGGGCTCAATGCTAAAGTACTGCTCTATCCAATGCCGGTTCAGCAATTCAAAATCCGGCTTAAATTCTGGCGAGTACGGGTAAATATCTATCACTGATATCCTTTTAAGGGCTTTATCGACAAGCGCTTCAGAGTTCAACATATCCTCCCACTTCGATAACACACGCAACAAGTCAGCCGGTGCCAAACGCTCGAAAACCAATTGCTCGTAAAGCTGTTGGTGGGCAAAAATACCCTGAAATACATACCTTCCATGAGAAGTGAGCGCTAACAGACGCCGCCTTTTATCCCGACGATCTCGAAAATCTGCAAGCGTGCCCTCGGCGATCATGCGTTTTGCAATTTGCAAAACTGCTGGATGAGATACCCCCAACTGCTGACTCAGAGCCACGATGGAAGTTGGGCCAGATTGTCTCAAGATGCACCCTAACCGAACCCAGCCTGCCTCAAAGAGGAGCGGTTGCGAGCCAGAACGTCCACTTCCCGCCGTCCACTGTCGGCCGTAAACGGCCTCTGTCACGTCCAATAAACTTCGGATCTGCCCTGATTTGGAATCGCCCATTTAAGTAATTACTTACCTATTATTTAGTAACATATTACTTAAATATACAGCTCGGTCAATGGCGATTAGCCCTGATCAAATAGTCGATCCTAATCCTAACCCCATTGATACTGATACTAACCCCATTGAAGTGACCGATTACATTCGGGACGCATAACGGCAATGGCCATCGAACGAGGGAATGCGTAAACTAACCAAAACCCCTTGACACGACAGCACCCAAAACGGCAAAACTTTAGGTGGTTGTCAGCTGAAACCCTTTAGCCCAATATCGATGAGGCCTAAGCCTGCTTTATGAACATTACTCCAATTACCGGTGCGCTCGGCGCTGAAGTCGATACGATCGATCTTGCGCGCTTAACCGAAATTGACCTCACGAACCTCGACAAAGCCTTTGATGAGCACCTTGTGCTGGTATTTCGCGACCAGTCGCTGGACCCCGCAAGCCTTCTTACACTGACGAATCAATTGGGAGGGCCTGGGCAGACGCCCTATCTGACTGGTTTACCTGGTTACCCTGACGTTGTGCCCATCATCAAAGAGGCCAATGAGAAGTCCCCTAAAAGTTTTGGCTCAGGGTGGCACACGGATTTTACCTTTCAGGCCGAGCCACCCAGTAGAACACTGCTCTACGCCGAAGACACACCGCCCCAGGGTGGCGACACCTTGTTCAGCAATCTCTACAAAGCCTACGACAGGCTATCTAACGGCTTGAAGGCGATGCTAAACCCCTTAAACGCCATGCACAGCGCCACTCGCTCCTACGGCCCAAACAGCAATTTGCAACATGACCTTGAAAATATGACGATCGGCAAGGAGACAGACGAACCCGAAGAGCGCGCGCACCCGGTGATTAGAATCCACCCAAATACCGGTCGCCCCTGTCTTTGGATCAACCCAACCTACACGATTCGCTTTGAAGGCATGACCGAGGCCGAGAGTTCGCCGCTACTGAAATACTTAAACGACTGGGCAGTGCAACCCTCCTTTACCTGTCGTGTTCAGTGGCGGCCAGGAACGCTCGTGATGTGGGATAATCGCTGCACCCAGCATTGTGCCACCTCTGACTATCATGGCCATCGGCGTGCCATGCTCCGAACAACAGTTAAAGGCGATAGCCCTATCGCCGCAATTCGATAAATCGAGTCGAGGGCTTTTCACTCATGTCAGCTCACTCAACCCTGCTGCATCTCTATAAATGGCTTATCGCCGTGCCTTTTTTAGGGATCTCAACCATTTTGATCGGCGTGCCTCTCATCCTTTTGTCACTTCTCGGATTTGGCGATTTTGGTTCACGAACATTAGCCGCGCTCTGGGCCCGCCTCAACAGTCAGGTCCTAGGTATGGCAGTGAACATTGAGGGACTCGAATACCTAGATTCTGACAGATCCTATGTCGTGACCGCCAACCACTGGAGTCAGCTGGATATCCTTTTGATTTACGGTTATCTCCCTATCGAGCTCAAATGGGTCATGAAGCAGGAATTGAGAAAGGTACCCATAGTCGGGGCCGCTTGTGCGGCGATGGGGCACATTATCATTGATCGAAGCGACTCAGCCCAAGCGGTCAAGAGCATTCAAAAGGCGGGTAAAAAACTCGTCAATGGCATGTGTGTGATTTTTTTCCCAGAAGGAACCCGAGCACAGCCAGGTGAGGTTCTCAAGTTTAAAAAAGGCGCTTTCAGACTTGCCATCGACCTTGAATTGCCGATCCTACCGCTCACTTTGCATGGTACAGACCGAATGTTGCCTACAGGGACGCTGGACTGGCAACCTGGACAGGTCAAGCTACAAATACATTCGCCCATTGAAACCAATGGCTTAACCAAGGCTGACGTGGATCGGCTGTGCCAGCAAACCGAACATCTCGTTAGGGAGAGTCTGACCTCATCGAGTCAAGCAAGGACAATAGGAGTTGCAGATGCGTAACAATAACGTGCTTGGCGCTTGGCGCTCTGGTCAATCAACTATTGGAGGATGGCTGGGCATTGATTCAGCCTTTACGGCAGAGACCATGGCCCACGTTGGTTTCGATTGGCTCTGTCTCGATATGCAGCACGGTATGCTCGATTATCACGATATCAAAGCCATGCTACCAGCAATTTCGACCACTGACGTTGTGCCGCTAGTTCGAGTGCCTTGGAACGAACCCTATGAAATTATGAAAGTTTTGGATGCTGGCGCTTATGGTGTCATCGTGCCACTTGTGAACAATCGGGAGGAAGCAGAAAAGGCCGTCGCAGCGTGCCGGTATCCACCTCAAGGCATCCGCTCTTTCGGCCCGGTTCGAGCCGCCCTCTATGCTGGTCGGGATTACTTGACCGAGGCCAATAATGAAATCGCCTGTATCGTCATGATAGAAACCAAACAAGCGCTCGACAACCTTGATGACATTTTATCCACACCCGGCGTTGATGCAGCCTATATCGGCCCTGCTGACCTTGCCTTTGCGCTCGACCTTACCCCTACTGGGGACAATGACGACCCCGTTCATGTCGCAGCCGTTGATCGAATCTTCGCCTGCTGCCAGAAACATGGCGTTGCAGCTGGCATTCATACCGGCTCGTTAGCCTATACTAAGCGTTATCTTGAACAAGGTTTCCAAATGGTAACCCTCGGGCAGGACAGCGCCTTTATGGCACGCCTTGCTCGTCAGGAGCTCAAAGAGGCTCGCAAGTTAACGCCCCCTAATGAACAAGACGCTGGCGGTTTCTATTAAGCCTAGAATGATCTGGCATCCAACGAAACAGCCAGAAAAGGGAGATAACATCCTGTCATGAGCATCGAACTCGGAGAAAAACTCAATTCTGCCAATACATGCTTTGTTTGTGGACCAGAAAATCCTAGCGGTCTGCAGCTCACCTTTGCCCTTGAGGGCGAGTATTGTGTGGCGACTTTTACGCCTTCAGCACTTCATTGTGGCTACGCTGGTGTTACCCATGGCGGCATTATTTTTAGCGCCTTAGACGACGTTATGGCCAATTGGCTTTATCTTCGAGGGATCGAAGCTGTGACCGCCAAATGCGACTTGCGCTACAAAGATCCTTTACCAACCGGCGTCTCAGTTGCGCTGAAAGGCTGGTGTATCAAACAAAAGGGTCGAGTTGCGGTTATGGCATCGAGTATGAGCAGAACAGACAATGATGGTTTAATCGCTCAGTGCGAGGCCACCTTTATGCTTCGCACTTGAACGCCATCTGGCCAGTGAGCAAAAGCATCTGTTAGCCAAAAACCGTGACCAGCATCTTATGACCCCACCCGACTCGACGAGCGAATTTCGCATGACCCTTGCTAACGCTGGACTTGGCAGACGTCTCGCCGTGCTGCTTTACGATGGATTCCTCATCGTTGCAATCTGGATGATCAGCAGCCTTTTACTGCTTGCTGCAACGGACGCCAATGCCTATCTCGAGGGCATCTGGTACCAAGCTTTCTTGTATGCTGAGCTCATGCTGTTTTATGTCTACTTTTGGTCGTTCCGCGGGCAAACACTTGGTATGCAAGTCTGGCGAGTCATTGCAATCCAAGAAGACGGCAAGCTACTCAGCCCCAAACAAGCAAGCATTCGATTTCTCATTGCAACGTTATCGCTCGGTTGCTTTGGACTCGGTTTACTTTGGATTTTAGTGAATCCTCAAAAATTGGCATTTCATGACCTTGCAAGCCACAGCCGCATTGTCTACCAACCGAAAAATTGAGCGTTTCTAACCGGCTTTGCGCAGTTGCCAAAACCCAAACCACAAACAAATACCAATAGGAGCAATCACCGCTAAAAGAGGCGGGACACCATACACGAGAGCGACAGGTGCAAGTAAATCTTGCAAGAACTTAAATAAGACACCAATGACCAGTCCTGTGAAAATACGCATTCCCACGGAAGATTCTCGCAAGGGACCAAACACTGCCGACGCCGCAAGCAGCAACAAACTCAAGGCAACAAACGGTTGCAGCACCTTAGACCAATAGCCCAAACGATAACCTTCACTGTTTAAGGCTTCTGATTCCAAGCGCTCAATCTTTTGCGACAAAGACGATACAGACATCCGCTCGGGCTGCACTAATAGCTCATTGCCAATAGAGCTCGGCGTTAGTTGCGTGAGCCAGATTTTTTCTGGCCAAACCATTAACTCACTGCCCTGCTCTGAAAACCTCACTTCCGTGACGTCAAACAACATCCAATGGGGATTTGCGTCGTCGTCACGGTATTCAGCCCCACGAGCTGACCGAGTCAAGATTAGCTTCTGCTGTTCAAACAAATACCACTTGAGACCGCTGATCTCAGCATCTCGAACTGCCGCCAAGTGCAAAAAGGCTTCGCCATCCCGAGTCCATACCCCAAACTCAGGCGCGATAGTTTCAGCCTGGTCTCGCGCCTGTTGCCGGCCAAGCCTTGCCTCACGCTCTGCTTTGGGGAGCACAAACTCACCGACCACGCTGCCTGCGAGAGCAAAGAGCAGGCAGGGTATTGCCGCAAAAATCACAATCCGGAAGGTTGATACACCGGCAGCGCGCATGACAATCAATTCACTTTTTGCAGCTAAGCCGCCGAGACCCACCAGCCCACCAATCAATATAGAAAACGGCAGCGTTTCGTAAAACAGTCTTGGAACACTCAGCCCTATAAAGGTCAGAGCCGCTACAAAATCATAGCGATTCTGAAAATCCTTGATTTCCTCAAGAAAGGTGAAGACCGCCAAAAGGCCTACCAATCCCGCGGAGGCAAAACAGACTGCCCAAAGGACCTCGAGACCAATGTACCGGCTTAATATTTTATTCACAGTGCTGATCTAACTTTTCTGGACGCTTGGCCCTTTTTTAAGACCATTGGCCCGGCGCGTCTTAGCAACCACAACGCCAGCCCTAAAAAACCTAGATGCACCGCAAACAACCCCGGCATCACCGGAAACCGACCTTCCTCGACCGCTGCTCGCACGCCTGATAACAGCAATAGATACAAAAAACACAGCACCACACCTGGCGCAATGCGAGCAAAACGACCATCTCTTGGCTCAACTCTGCCAAGGGGCACTGCGAGCATCACTAGGATTGGAATCATTAAAACCAAGCCCAATCGCCATTGAATTTCTGCCCAAGCATCGCGACTACCGGCTTCCAATAGACTCAGCATTGACTGCTCTCGCACTTCTGCACTTTCGATATCATAATCATTGCGCGGTAGACGCTGTCCAAATTCTTCATAAGCAATCACCTGGTGAGCGCGGGAGCCAGCAGATAACTGATAGCGGTAACCGTCTTTTAAAATTAAAAACCGATCGCCAGAGGCATCTAGCTTGGCTTCTGCCTCCCTTGCCATCACCGTAATAGCTTGTTCTTCATTTTTTGCATCTTTCTGAACCCGCTCGGTCATAAACAATTGGCGCAATAATTGATCATCGGAGACAGACTGTACATACGTCACTCTGGCGCCTGAGCTAAGCACCTGAAATCGCCCAGGTACGAGCAAATCAAACTCCGTCATGGATTTTTGATCTGCTCTCACGGACTGAATCCCCGATTCTGCTGCCGGTCGTAGCCAAAATACTACGATCGATGCAAGCAGCATCACAAAGATCCCCTGAACCAGGGTCATACCAATTAAACGACGCTCACTGAAGCCGGCACTTTTTAGGACTTGTAATTCGTTGTCTACATGTAGACGCCCGTGGGCCAACATGACTGCTAGAAAAAAACTGATGGGTAATATCAATTCCAAAAATCCGGGCAACCGATAAAGGAGCAAATGCGCGATCAAGCTCGCGCTCAATGCCCCTGCAGCAGCATCGGATAAATAACTGCTGAGCCTTGATGCCGTTGCAATCAAAAACACCACGAGCGCTATCACGCTCATGGCTGAAAACACTTCTCGAGAGAGATACCGAAATAGAATCATAAGTTTTAAAAACTAAACGGTCGAACTTCAGTATAATCGTTGTACACTCAATTTACTCTGGCTTAAGTAGGAAATGTTATGCAGTACTCCGTTAGAACCCGTGCGCTTACGCAAACCCGAAGGACTTGTTTCGTGGTTGGTTGGTACGACGATCTAGAATTTTCTGAAACTGCCAGCGCGCTCAATGAAGCTTCGAGTGGCCAGCTCAAAAAGCTTATCGCGCTCGGCGATTTTAAAGCTAAGGCCGGCGAAACGCTGGTCCTACACGATCTCTCTGGCGCAGACACCCAACGGTGTCTTCTTCTCGGACTCGGAGAGCGAAAAAACTTTTCTGCAGACCAATTTTTGTCTGCCGCCGCCGGTCTAACGCAGTCCTTAAAGAAACTATCCGTTGGGCGGCTGGCCATCAACCTCGATGAAATTGTTGTTACTGATCGCGATGACACTTGGCTTGCTACCAAGCTTGTTGAGACTTTCGCTGACTCGGCGTATGAATACCTGGACATGAAGGGTAAGCCTAAACCCAAACCTAAAAACGCCATTACGGCTATCGAACTCATTGCGACCCAAGACCGAACCCGAGCATTGAAAAAGGGATTAGACGTTGGCTCAGCACTTGCCGCCGGTAAAAAAATTGCCAAGGATCTCAGCAATGCGCCAGGGAATGTCTGTACCCCGACGTATTTAGCCAACCAAGCCAAAGCATTGGCGAAGGATTATGACAGCCTGACGACCACAGTTTTAGACGAAAAGCAGATGGCGAAACTCGGAATGGGTGCTTTTTTATCGGTTAGCAAGGGCAGCACCGAGCCTGGAAAAATGGTCATAATTCAATACAAGGGCGCTAAAGCAAGTGTCAAGCCCCATGTCATCGTAGGCAAAGGCATCACATTTGACACAGGTGGGATTAGTCTTAAGCCCGGGGCTAGCATGTGGGAAATGATCTACGATATGTGTGGCGCAGCGACGGTCTTTGGTACCATGAAGACGATCGCAGAGATTGGCCCAAAAATGAATGTCATTGGCGTACTCGCGGCGGCTGAAAACATGCCGGCTGGCAATGCATCCAAGCCAGGCGACATCGTCACAACCATGTCAGGCCAAACCGTTGAGATACTCAATACTGATGCCGAGGGCCGGTTGGTGCTCTGTGATGCACTTACCTATATCGATAAATTCAATCCAGAGACTGTGGTCGATGTCGCGACCCTCACTGGCGCCTGCATCATAGCGCTCGGTAGCCAAGCCTCGGCTATTTTTGCCAATGATGACAAAGTCGCAGAGGCGCTATTGAGTGCCGGAGAAACCACTCGAGACCGAGCCTGGCGTTTACCCATCTGGGAGGCCTATCAATCACAGATCAATAGTGCCTTTGCTGATATGCAAAATATCGGCGGCCGGGAAGCTGGCAGCATCACTGCCGCCTGTTTCTTGGCTAGATTTGCTAAAAAATACCGATGGGCACATATGGACATCGCTGGCACCTCATTTAAATGGGCGGGTACTAACAAAGGCGCTACTGGAAGACCGATTGCACTCCTAACTGAATATCTTCTGCAGCAAGGCGGCTAATTTGACCCAAGTAGATTTCTATCAGATCGAATCAGATGAGCCGACGTTACTGTTCGCCTGCAGACTGATTGAAAAGGTTTACCGTCTCGGGCACAAAGTTTTGGTTCACACCGCCGATGAAGCAGAAACCCAAGCACTCGACAGCTTGTTATGGACCTTTAAACCCGAGGCCTTTATTCCACATAATCGATTTGATCCGAGTATCGATGCGCCCATCCAAATAGGACACCAAGCCGAACCTGTCGACCCGGGCGATGTTTTGATCAACCTTAGCCCAGGCATTCCAGATTATTTCAGTCGCTTCGTCAGAGTTGCTGAAATCGTTCCGAAGGCGGAAGAAAAACGAGCTACTGCCCGCGCTAACTTCAAATATTACAAAGACCGTGGTTATCCCCTGAAATACCATAAGGTAGGCAGCAAGTGACCGGTAAAAAAACCGCGCAGGCCTTGCTGCCTGATGGCGGCAATCGACAGATACCTTTGCTTCAAGACATTTATCTGCCATCTTCAGCGCCTAAAACGCCACGCACACGCCCCAAAGCACCTCTCCAGCCGCCCTCGAAAGACCCGCTTTATGATCCTGATAGCCTGGATCTTTTTCAAGATAGCTTAGAGGATTTAAAGGTCGCTGCCGTGGGCCCGCGATCAAACGATCAGAACAATCACCTGCAGACAGAAAACCAGCTAACTCAGGACCTGTCATCAAAGCTCGTCCTTGAGCTCAACGAGATCATTGAGTTCCTCAGCCCCGCACCAGGCAAGGCCAAAGACCAAGACATTTAAGGCCGCGACTGGTATCTTCACTGCTTTGTTACTCGCGCGCTGAACCATGGAAAAGTACGACCCCAAAAAGATTGAACAACCCCTCTACCAAGCTTGGGAATCAGCTGGTTACTTTGCGCCTAGCGGTCAGGGCGAACCATTTTCTATCGCTATTCCACCGCCCAATGTGACAGGCACGCTACATATGGGGCATGCCTTTCAGCATAGTCTCGTCGATGCCATCATTCGACGTAAACGAATGCAAGGCAATAACACGCTATGGCAAATGGGCACCGATCATGCGGGCATTTCTACGCAAATCATCGTGGCCGAACAGCTCGCAAAAAAAGGACTAAAACCCAGCGATATAGGCCGCGAAGCTTTCATCGAAACCGCCTTTGAATGGAAAGAGACTTCTGGTGGGCAGATCAGCCAGCAGCTCAGGAGAATGGGTGCCTCTCTCCACTGGGAGACGGAAAGATTTACTTTAGATGAAGGGCTGAGCATGGCCGTTATCGAGGTATTTACCCGACTCTTTGATGAGGGCCTTATTTACCGAGGTAAGCGATTAGTTAATTGGGATCCAAAGCTTGCGACGTCAATCTCGGACCTCGAGGTCATTTCAGAGGAAGAACAAGGATCGCTGTGGCATATCCGATATCCTTTAGCGGACGACAGTGCTGAAACGCTCGTTGTGGCAACAACACGACCAGAGACGATGCTAGGCGATGCAGCGGTAGCCGTTCACCCAGATGATGATCGCTACCAACACCTAATCGGCAGGTCTTTAATGCTACCGCTTAGCAATCGCGTCATACCCATCATTGCCGATGCCTATGTCGACCCTGAATTTGGTACAGGATGCGTAAAAATTACGCCTGCCCACGACTTCAACGACTACGAAGTTGGGCAACGCCATGACTTGCCTCTCATTTCAATTATGAACCCAGACGGCACAATTGCCGATAACGCACCGAGCCCTTATGTTGGCCTGGATCGCTTTGAAGCGCGCAAAAAAATTGTTCACGATCTCAGCCAAGCAGACCTCATTGCAAGCATCGATGACCACCGCCTAATGGTCCCGAGAGGCGAAAAGACTGGTGTGGTTATTGAACCACTGCTCAGTGATCAATGGTTCGTTAGGGTAGAGGCCCTTGCCAAACCTGCCATTGAGGCCGTTGAAGATGGCAGCATCAAGTTTATTCCCAAGCAGGCTGAGAATATTTATTTCGCTTGGATGCGTGAACTCAAAGATTGGTGTATCTCTAGGCAACAGTGGTGGGGACATAGAATTCCTGCTTGGTATGACCCTGAGGGCAATATCTATGTGGGCCGATCTCTCGAGGAGGTTAGGACTCAGTTTTCTATCCCTGAGGCGGTTGCTTTACGTCAAGATGATGATGTTTTAGACACATGGTTCTCGTCGGCACTTTGGACCTTCTCAACACTGGGTTGGCCTGAAAAGACAAAAGCGCTGGAAACCTTCCACACAACCAACTTGATGGTTACTGGCCACGACATCATCAGTTTTTGGGTTTCGCGCATGATCATGATGACGCTCAAGTTCATGGATGAGGTGCCCTTTAAAGAAGTCTATATCCATGGCCTCGTCACTGATGCTGAGGGGCAAAAGATGTCCAAGTCTAAAGGCAACGGCCTAGATCCAATGGATATCATCGATGGGATATCAGCCGATGCGCTGATCGCTAAGCGCACGCAAAATCTGCTACAAGAACGACAACGCGCAAAAATCGAAAAGGCTACCCGAAAAGAATTTCCAAACGGCATAGAACCTTTTGGCACTGACGCCCTCAGATTCACCTTTTGTGCCATCGCCACTAGTGCTCGGTCCATGCGGTTTGATTTAAAAAGGGTCGAAGGCTATCGAAATTTCTGCAATAAGCTCTGGAATGCAGCGAACTTTGTTGCGATGAGCACCAACCAGCCTATCCACCATGAGGCTCCTATCGCTTCCGTTGCTGATCATTGGATTCGGCTGCAGTTTGGACATACGACTCACATTGTTAATCAAGCCATGGACAACTACCGGTTCGATCTTGCTGCAAAAGCCATTTATGAGTTTGTCTGGGACGAGTTCTGCGATTGGTACCTAGAGCTCAGTAAGCCAGTTCTTACGGCAGACGCAACAAACACAGCAATGAAAGCAGGTACCCAAGCATGCTTAGTTGAAATACTTGAGGGCATCCTACGTCTTGCGCATCCCTTCATACCCTTCATTACAGAGACTCTGTGGCTGGCCCTACCCCAGTCGGAAAGACAAGGTCCTTCCCTCATGCTGGCAGCCTATCCAGAGCATGGTCCGGTCGACCTTGACGCTGCCACCGAAGTCGCGGATATTCGCTGGATCAAAAATATCGTCGGGGCTTTACGCAATATTCGAGGAGAACAAGATATTCCTCCTAATAAAGCCATACCGATTCTGTTCACCCAAGGCGCCCAATCGGATCGTGAGCGACAGTCCAAGTTCGCAGATCTAATCACTGCTTTGGTTAAAACCAGTGACATGAGTTGGCTTGAAGATGAAACCAATGCCCCACCATCTGCCATTCAACTGGTTGGAACCCTCAAGATTTTAGTCCCCTTGGCGGGCCTTATAGACACCCAAGCAGAGATTGAGCGGCTAGATAAGGCCATCAACAAAATTCAACAAGACATTATCCGTGTTGAGCAAAAACTTGCTAATGAAGCATTTGTTAACAATGCGCCTGCCGACATTGTCGAGAAAGAAAAAGCCAAAATTCAGTCCTATCAAAGTGCCAAAATCGACCTTGAAAACCAGAAGGCAAGAATTGCGGCGATCTAGGCGATCAATAATCTTCAAACTTATGCCGCTTAATCACTGAAAAAAATACTTGGACAAGCTGGCTCTACTGTGCATTAATTCGAATTCGCGTTGAAAAACGTGGTGAAATCATAAGAGGTAGTTGACATGTCAGAACGACAAATGGGGACCGTCAAGTGGTTTAACGATTCCAAAGGCTTTGGCTTTATTGAGCGAGAGTCCGGTGAAGACGTTTTCGTCCACTTCCGATCAATCAGGGGAGAGGGTTTTAGAACACTGAAACAAGGGGCAGCCGTTGAATTTGTGATCTCTGAAACCGAGAAAGGCTTCCAAGCAGAGGATGTTGCTGAGGTTTAATCCTCCGATAGCCGTTGGTGCTTGCCCAGATCATACTGGCTGGGCGAGTCCACCAATGCCTACTTAGCAACGCTCAATACAACCTTCCCGATCGTGGCATCCGAAGCGACTAAGTCGTGAGCGGCCGCCGCCTGCTCTATTGGTATAACCTGTTGCACGATAGGTTTTATGTCGCCCTGTTCAATCTTGGGCCATACGAACTGTTGGAGCTCCGCCATAATCGCTGCTTTCTCTGATAATGCTCTAGAGCGCAAGGTTGAGCCCTGAACTCGCAGACGCTTAATCATCAATTGTGCCAAATCGATCTCACTGCGCGCCCCTCCCATCAAGCCGATCAGAATGAGTCTTCCGTTCAGCTTCAAGGCTTGCAGATTGTCATCCAGGTAGCTCGCCCCAACAGGATCCAGGATAACGTCTACGCCATCGTTCCATTGATCTTTCAGCGCTGAAAGAAACGAGCCTTGCGTTCGATCAAAGCCCCCAATAGCACCTAAAGATCGGCAAGCTGCAATCTTGTCCTCTGATCCTACGGTAACAAAGCACTCAGACCCAAAGGCACGGCAGAGCTGGATTCCCGCGGTACCGACGCCGCTCGCACCCGCGTGCAGGAGCACCCGCTCGCTGGGCTGCAAACCTCCTTCTATAAACAAATTAAGCCACGCTGTCGCGAACACCTCTGGCAAGGCCGCTGCTTGCGAAAAGCTTAAGCCCTTAGGAACGGGAATCACGCTACCCTCGTCGACTGCAGCAAATTCAGCATATCCGCCCCCAGCCAATAGTGCGCAGACTGAATCACCGATTTGATGTCGGGTGACATCACTTCCAAGCTGTACTATTGTGCCCGCGCACTCCAAACCTAAAATCGAAGATGCACCAGGCGGGGCCGGGTATAACCCTCGTCGTTGCATAAGATCCGCCCGGTTTACGGCTGTCGCCTTTATCTCGATCATGACATCTGACGCGCCTAGCATCGGTTTTTCTGCTTCCTGCCAATTAAGTTCCCCTGCGTCAGAGACGACAATTGCCTGCACTTTTCAATCTCCTTTTCTAATCCTACTGAGCGGCTTGTTCAGTCCCTCATGAAGCACTCATTAATAGTGGGGAGGCCGTTCGTCTTTGGCCTCAGGATGGGCTTCTGAGAGTCTCTGAATTTGTTGCGATAACACCCGCACCTGATCTTCGAGCACTTTTATTTGGTGCTGCTGAGCCACCAGCGCATCATCTAGCTTCTGCAGAAGGTCCTCTTGAAATGCTAGTTTCATTTCAAGGTCAATAACGGCTTCGCGGTCCATAACAATATCCTAATGATTCAACCGAACTTTAATGCCCTGATCATCCAAGTACTGCTTTATCTCGCCAATGCCATATTCTTCATAATGAACCATCGATGCAACCAGCGCCGCATCCGCCTTGCCTTCGGTCAAGACAGCGGCTAGATGCGCCGGTGTACCAGCTCCGCCTGAGGCGACCACCGGAACAGGTACGGCCTCGGCAACCATGCGTGTGAGCTTAAGGTCGTAGCCCGCCTTCATGCCATCAGCATCTATGGAGTTCACCACGATTTCCCCAGCGCCTAAGTCACATCCCTGCTTTGCCCAGTAAATAGCATCCAAACCCATGGGCTTACGGCCACCTTGAATCACCACCTCATAGCCACTGGGGCATGTGGTTGAAACCTCTACTGACTGCACATCCATTGACAACACCGTATTTTGGGCTCCTATTGCCTGAGCACAGCTGCTAATCAGGCCGGGAGACAAAACCGCTGCGGAATTTACGCTGATTTTTTCAGCACCAGCCATCAGTAGCGCACTAGCATCCGCCACCGAACGAATCCCACCACCCACTGAAAATGGAATAAAAATCTGATTGGCTACATGAGCAACCACGTCCAACATGATCTCCCGATCATCACTTGACGCAGTAATGTCATAAAAAACCAACTCGTCTAAACCTTGCTGGTAATACAGCTTCGCTTTTTCAATGGGGTCACCAATGATTTCGTTGCCAACAAATTTGACACCTTTGGTCAATGCGCCGTCTCTAACGTCCAAGCAGGCTACGACTCTTTTACTCAGCATCAACCTCCCTCCCAATGTCTGAAGGCGGATAACAAAGCCAAGCCGAATCGACCACTTTTCTCTAAATGGAACTGTGTGGCAAAAACATTATCTCGACCAATCACACTAGCAAACGTTCTGTCGCCATAGGTTGTCTCCGCCAAAACATGCACTTCGTCATCGGGTACCGCGTAATAGCTATGAACAAAGTAAAACTCCGTCCCGTCAGGTACGGCGGCCAACAATGCATGGTCACTAGTCCTATTGGCGGCATTCCAACCGATTTGCGGAATCTTGAATGATGGGTCGCTAAAGCCAAACCGATGGCATCGGCCGGGTATAAGTCCCAGACAAGATCGATCACCCTCTTCTGTATGATCAAGCAAAACCTGCAAGCCCAAGCAAATTCCCAACAAGGGTTGACCGCGCTGGACGAAATCTGTCAAAGCCTGATCGATACCTCTCGCCCTTAATGTCACCATCGCGGACTCGGCCGTGCCCACACCGGGGAATATAACCCTGTCGGATTTTAATATTTCCTCTGGATCAGCGGTAATCGCCGCTTCTAAGCCCACAGCCTGACAGGCCCGCTGCACGCTACGCAGATTCCCAGCATCATAATCTACAATCGTAATTGACTGCCCCACAACCGCGCTCCTGATCTTTGCGCGTATTATACTGCTCTGCTGTAAACTTTGCGGCATTGGATTTAAAAAGAGCGGACGAATCCTGGCTTATCTGACTTTTTCTAAGTCGCAATCGCTGGCAAGCGTCAACGATATGGAGCGCAGTCAATCAGAAACCGCTATACTCCCAGTCTCTTTCCAATTAGCATAAACCCAGATTTAGGGGCCCCTCCTTGACTGATCAGAGCACTCCCGCCAGCGCTTCACCTCGATATTCAGCACGCGGTGTCAGCGCCGAAAAACAAGACGTACACCGAGTCGTTGACCGACTGGATCAAGGGTTATTTCCAGGTAGCTTTTGTAAAGTCACTGAAGATGTCTTGGCGGGCAGCGATGCACATTGCAATATCATTCATGCAGACGGCAGCGGCACAAAGTCCGTGCTTGCCTACTTGCAGTACAAAGAAACTGGTAGTCCAGAGGTCTTTAAAGGCATCGCGCAAGATAGCATCGTGATGAACTTAGATGACTTAATCTGCGTCGGCGCAACCCAGGATATTTTAATTTCTAATACCATCAATCGAAACGCAAAAAATTGCCCAGGTGAAGTCGTTCAAGCCTTGATTGAGGGTAGCGAGACTTTTATCGCGACCATGCGGGATCTCGGCGTCAACCTAATTCCTGGGGGCGGTGAAACTGCCGATGTTGGCGACCTGACCGGCACCCTAACCGTAGACAGCAATGCCGTCGTTCGCCTGCCTAGAGCACAAGTGGTCACGAATTCGATCCAGGCAGGTCACGTCATTGTTGGGTTAGCCTCTTTTGGGCAGTGTCGGTACGAACAAACGCTCAATAGCGGGATTGCGAGCAACGGCCTTACTAGCGCCCGACATGAACTGCTAAGCAGCTATTACGCCGAAGCCTATCCGGAGAGCTATGACCACAGTATGCCCAAGGACCTTGCTTACTGCGGTCCTTACCGATTAGATGATCTTCTACCCGGTGGCACAGGCGAAACCGTTGGAGGGGCTTTACTCAGCCCAACCCGAACCTATGCGCCGTTTGTTCGGGATCTCTTAAAGGACATGGGTACCGTCATCAGCGGCCTAATTCATTGCTCGGGCGGTGCTCAAACCAAATGCCTCAAGTTTGGGCATGACTTACATTTTATCAAGGACAACTTATTTCCCGTTCCGCCGATTTTTGAAGCCATAAAGAACGCCTCGAAGAGTTCTGCTCATGAAATGTATCAAGTATTCAATATGGGCCACCGCCTGGAGGTCTACTTGCCATCATCAGAGGCGCCATCAGTTGTCGCCCTCGCCCAAGAGCATGGCATCGACGCTCGGGTGATTGGCTATACCGAAGCCCACGACCATAATAAACTCTCGTTGCGCACAAGCGTGGGGGAGACTATCTTTTATCCCTAAGACCTCGATTTTATTGACGGATTCTTTAAAGGAAATTTTGATGTCACAAATTACATTCGACGACGCACTACAAAAACTTACAGATGAAGAGGGCTCAGACCTTTATTACTCAACTGGCGCACCTCCAAGCGCTAAGCTTTTTGGCACGCTGACCCCTTTTTCTGACGAGATCATGAAGCCCGGAGAAATCGAAGAAATCGCGAACAGCATTATGTCAGAGGAGCAACGCGCCCAATTTCAACAAAGCCCCGAGATGAATCTGGCAATATCAAGGCCTGGCTTAGGCAGATATCGGGTTAATATTTTCCGTCAACGAAACCAGGTCTCCATGGTTATCCGCAGGCTCGGTACCGATTTACCTAATTATAAAGATTTAGGTCTACCACCGGTGTTGATGCAGTTAATTATGCAGAAACGCGGCCTCGTGCTATTCGTCGGGGGTACGGGATCTGGCAAATCGACATCTCTAGCCGCGCTCATTGACTATCGTAATGAGAATACCCAAGGGCATATCATCACCATTGAAGATCCGGTTGAATTTACCCACAAACATAAAGGGTGCATCGTTAACCAACGAGAAGTGGGACAGGACACAGACAGTTTTGAGGATGCGCTCGCTAACACCCTGCGACAAGCCCCTGATGTCATCTTGATTGGCGAGATTCGCCATCGAGAGACCATGGAGCACGCGCTCGCCTTTGCGGAAACCGGCCACTTATGTCTGTCGACCTTGCATGCGAATAACGCCAACCAAGCAATGGACAGGATCATTAACTTTTTCCCGGAGGAGCGACATCCTCAGCTACTTCAAGACCTCTCTCTTAACATGCGAGGAATCGTGTCTCAGCGACTCATTCCGACCTTGGATGGTAAGCGAGCGGCAGCGATCGAAATTTTAGTCGGCACCCCTCGGGCAGCAGATCTAATTGCAAAAGGCGCAGTGACTGATCTCAAAGAGCTGATGGAAAAATCAGAGGAACAAGGGATGCAAACCTTTGATCGAGCGCTTTATAAACTTTATAAAGACGGTCGTATTAGCCTTGAGGAAGCGCTTAAAAATGCCGATTCAAAGAACAATCTCAGGCTTAAAATAACGCTCGACGAAAACCCCTCAGCAAGAAAAGAGGTTGACGCTGACGGCGATGGCACCCTCACCGACAAGGAGGTTGAAGCCAGTCAGAATTCGGATATCGACACCTCGAACCTAGCTCTCGACGACGGTAAAACAAGTCCTTTCGATGTCGAGGATAAATTTGCGCTGGTTGATTTGGACAAGAAACCTTAAGCGCTGGTTTGCAGGTGGGACTTTAGCGCTTTGTAGAAATTCGCTACCACAGGTAGTGAATAGGTTGATTTTCGCGCAACAAAGCGAACGGGTCGATTAAGGCCGTCATTACCCAAATTGATCAGCAGTTTATCTGAAACACCCAAAGTTCTCGCTACACCGATGGGCACTAAAGCGTGTCCAAATCCGGCGATTGCTAGCTGCGCCACGCTAAAAAACGACTCCAGCGCAACTTCTCGAACGATTCCAAGCTTGGTGACCGCATCTCCAAAGGAGCGCCAAGCCCCTGAGTGATCCTCAATGCTGATGACTGGGAGGTTCTGTCCTCTTCGCCATCGGAGTTTTTTGAGGCTTGAGGGAATAATCACCATTGGCTCCACCATCAGAATCTCTGACTGAAGATCCGTATCAATAGAATCAAGGCCGGTGCAGACCCCCAACATGAATTCACCGGAACGAATACGATCTAAAACTACTGAGGTGCGATGCGCATGAAAGGTAAATTGCACCTCCGGCATTTCACACTTGATATCAAAAAAAGCTTTTGCCCCCCAAGAAGACAAGATCGCATCCGAAACACCAATCAACAGCTCCCCACGGCTCGAGGCACCCTCCTCCAGAAATAAATCTCTTAATTCAGAAAGCACCGGCGAGATTTTATCCACCAATTTTTGACCATGCCGGGTGAGCTCCACTCGGCGACCCTTTTTCTGGATAAGCTTACGATCGTAATATTTCTCTAGGGCGGCAATCCGTTTGCTGACCGCTGACTGAGAAATTCTGAGCTCGGTGCTCGCTTCAATCATGGTGCCAGAACGTGACAAAGCCAGAAGCGTTTCTAGATTTTCAACCATTCGACAACATCCATTGGGTGGCGACTATCCATCTCCCTGAGCCCAGCGTCTCAGAAGCATTTATTGGACATTTTGGTCAAGGGCTTCGATCACAAACAACAAATCCCCCTCATTCACTTGTTGGCCGTTGCTCACATTGATGCGGTTAATTTTATAGGTTTGCTCAACCGGATACAGCGCCCCCTCAGGGCCCGAACAAGCGCTCAGCCTAAAGGGTGTAAACATTTTCATGGCTTCAAGCACACAAAGAACGTCATCAACCCGAACTTCATCACCCACGTTCACATACTCTGGTTCAGAGGGTGACGGCGTGCGAAAGAAAACCCCAGTGGACGGCGCTAGCACCCGCAACTCTTGACTGCCTTCGATTCGCAGAGATTCAAGATCGACAACATTACTTTGGCTTCCTGATGCTTCGTCAATTTCTTGGACCAAGGCCGATGTATCAATCCGATTCAAGAATTTCGGCAAGTAAGTTGTATCGTAATCTCCAGAACGAAAAACATCGTCTGCCAAGATTCGCTTAACTAAAGCAATATTGGTGCAAACGCCCTCGATCGTGACCAGCTCTAGGTAGGATCGCATTCGCTCAATAGCATCCAGACGATCCTCGCCGTGGACGATGATTTGAATAATCAAACTGTCGTAAAAAGGAGAGACTACCTTACCCTCTGCTGCCATCGAGATTAACGTCACATCGTCTCGTTCAGGCAAATCGCATCGTGTAATCGTTCCCGGGGTAGGCAAAAAGGTCACATTGCCTTCTGCGTCCACTGAGGCGCGTTCGGCATTGACCCGAACCTCAAGGGCATAACCCTGTTCTGGGTAGACAAGCTCCTCGATGCTACCGCCGCCGGCGATATGAAACTGTTGCTTTACGATATCAACCCCAGTAACCGCTTCTGTAACGGGATGCTCAACCTGCAAGCGGGTATTCATCTCCATGAAATAGATCGCGTTACTGGGCACATCAAAAATAAACTCAACTGTACCAGCACCCTGGTAGTCAACGGCATTCGCAATTTTTGCTGCACTGTCAAAAACAAGATCCCGCAGCGACTCAGACAAAAGGGTTGAGCCTGACTCCTCGAGCAATTTCTGATTATTGCGCTGCACGCTACAGTCTCTTAAACCTATTACATGGGTATTGCCTTGGCTGTCCCGTAGAATCTGTGCTTCGATGTGCCTCAGGGAAGTTACACATTTCTCAATGTAAACATCACCATTGCCAAATGCGCTCTTGGCCTCTGTCGTTACTTGGTGAAATTGTTGATGTAGGTGTTCTGGGCGTTCCACCTTAACAATCCCCTTGCCGCCGCCGCCATGAACCGCCTTTAACAAGATCGGGTAACCCACCCTGTCTGCGATTTCAAGCGCGCGCTCGGAGGACTCAACAATGCCGTGTGACCCCGGAACGACGGGCACATCGATACTCATGGTCGTACTAATAGCGTTAGATTTATTGCCCATTGTCTCCATGCTAATGACTTTGGGCCCTATAAAATTCACACCTTTTTGCCTAACCAGCGCCGCAAAATTGGGTGTTTCTGACAGAAATCCAATGCCAGGATGCAGTGCATCTACCGCCTGCATTTCAGCAATGTTTAAAATACTGAGCGCATTTAAATAGCTTTCATCCGAAGTGTTACCGCCGATGGGTACAACCGTACTAGACCCGCCCGCATTTCTGACCATATCGGCCGGTACAGAATCCATGTCTGGATCACTCTGAACCAAAACCACCGCTAAATTGCTCTCTAGGGACTTCTGAACCAATTTAACCGCTGTACAACCCCGAGCATGAATTAGCACTCGCTCAACGGGTCGCAGCGCGGCATGCTCTTCTACTTCAGAATCAGCTTCAACAGGCGCGCCCTCTAAACGCCCAGCCATAATGCGGTCAATGACTTCCGTCACCGATTCAACTGGCACCGGCACCGCAGGGTCGACGCCGCGCAGGCGATTATCTAAAGCCTCTGTAAAAGGATGCTTGACCAGTCCCTGCATAGCCCCTGGCGTCTGGGACAGATAATTACTCAAAAGACAGGTAAAGGGGAGATTGCGCTCAACGACTGTCTGGCCCGCAAAAGGCATACTGGCACCAGAAAAATAGTAGGTCTGAACCAAGGGGTGGGTGACAAAGCTTGCCTGGGCGCCGCCGGTGCAATCCCCGTAACCAAACATAATAATCGGCAAATCATTATCCCGCACAAAACGGGTTATCCGGTCATTGACGACCGCCATGGTAAAGAGGGCGGCAGCCCCTTCCTTGGTCTGCATGCCGCCGCTGGATATAAAGCAGATCACCGGAAGGCGCTGACTTGCACATTCAACCAGCAACTTACAAAACCGGACACAGTCAGAGTTATCGATACTGCCCGCTTGAAAGGCCACATTTGAAATCACAAAACCCGCTCGATAAGCCCCAGAATTACCCTTGAATCGCCCGATACCAGTGATCAATCCGTGGGGACGAACATTCGCTTTAAGCGCCGATTCAATGGAGGGTCTGAAAGTTGGAAAGGATACGGGGTTCGCTGACATCAAATTGCCATGGGTTTCCTCAAAGCCCTCTATGAAACGCTCGACGATATGCTCAAACGTGGTGTGTTTGGCGCGTTTTTCTTCGGTTAAGATTTCATGAAAGAGTAGATCCCGATAAGCGATGGTCAGTCTGTTCCAAAAATCTTTACGACGACCAATGCGCACGGGCTCTAACTTACCTGAAAAGTGCTTCCCAGACCGTTCAGCTTCAAAATAGCCCGGTAAAATGCGCTCAAAAATATGACTAATCACTACGAACAGAGTATCTGACTTGTCTTTGTGAATACCTCGCATCCACTCTTCAACAGACTTTAAGAACTGACTGACTCGGCTGAATTGACCCAACCGCTCTGACCAGCCGGCAAACGCTTGACGGATCTCCTCTTGCGAACGACCCTCGAATAGGGGTTTCGTCGATACTGCCTCAATCGCCTTCGTCAGCAATTGGCTCAGTGTGTCCATTGTCATGGTTCTAGAATCTCGGGCTTCTCTGGCGATTGCCACAAGGTTTTGTAACAGTTCGTTATAAAGCGCTGAGAACAGAATCAAATTCTCACATTCTTTTAAAAAATCATCTGCCACATCTTGATCGAGCAACAAATCTAGAATGGTCAACTCTTGATCGGTTCGCCTTGAATCTGCTTCGCCTTTGCGCCGAATCTGCGACCAAAGCGCGTCCTCAAGTAAGCGCCGATTGAGCGGTATTGCATTTGATTGGCTATCACGATTGCTCAAAAGTTTTTGGGTTTCTAGCGATAAGGGCAACGCAGATGAACGATGCTCATTATAAAGACTCGGCCCCTCTACAATCAGATTGAGTTCGCTGGCCAGCGCTGATTTTAAAAAATCGCTATTTTTTTGCTCAATAAAAGCAGCATCAAACAACTTTCTTCCATCAAAGCTGAATTTAGACTTCAGATCTTCAACCATGGGGTCGTCGGATACAGACATTGCAGCCAGTAATGCTTTGACGTCTCTGATATCAGCGGTCGACAGAAGGTAAGCATTTTGTTCGTAGTCCTGAAGGTAGGCGATGAGCGCCTCCAGGTTATCCTCGGCACTGCCCTTCCATCGATTATAAAGATGCAGCCCCAGCTCAAGGGTAAGCTCCTGTTGGGCTCGTTGAAAGTTCTCTTTGGGTTCCCCGAACAACAGTGTCTTCAACAGGCCAGACTCGTCTGATTGTTTTTCACGCTTACTTTCAAACCCTTTCCAAACCTTATTCAGTTGCTCCTCATAAAGGATCAAATCCGGATCTTGAAGCCAAGATAAAAATGCGCTCCGACGTTCTCGATGCACTCGCTCAGCGAGCTCTCCTTTTGGAATTGCCACATCCGCCAGTCGTCCGTATTGAGTGGTGGTGGTCGCTTTGATGCGCTTGCGCAATCCAAGATATCGCAGATAACGATAAGCGACGCCGAACACGTTCGGATATTCCGTGGGCGACGTCCGGAGTTTGAGTGTCGAACTTGCGTTCACCGCGGCTAAGTATTCGGAAGGATTAAGATACCGAGTAATATTGCGATGATAATGTTCTAGGATTTCGGGGTGGTCAGACACAAACTGTCTAGCGCCTTGTTCAATCGACTCGATCCCTGTGATGATCACATCTAGTAAATGGCCAATATTTTCCGTCTCACCAGGGTCATAGTCGACAATCCCATCGATATTACCTTGTTGATATAGCTCAAAAGCCGACACGCCCACGAACTTGGCACACTCCTGCCAGGACAAATTGTATCGACGAACGAGATTCGCTAAAGAACGGGGATGAATCGTATTGAAAACACCAGTTCGGAGACTCAGCAGTAAGTTACTCGCAGCAAGCGGTATGGCACCCCCAGAGTACCCTTGGCCGATGATGATCCCTAAGGTCGGCACATCCACATTACATAGCTCAGCAATCAGCCTTGAAATCGAGTGCGCTTGATTGTTGGCATTGGCCTCCTCGTAAGGGTCAGCGCCAGGGGTGTCCATCAGGGTTAGGATTGGTAAATTACGAATCGCATAACTGCTGGCACGCTCCGCCGCTAACTCGTGGTGCTCAGGTCCCCAAACACCGCTAGCACTACTTCGCTCCTGGCCAATCACCCCTATTTTCCGAAGACCGTTGGAGAATTTAAGGGTTAATTCACAGCTGTAAAAAGGACCAAGCGATTGTTCATTGGACACGGGCACATTGAGGCTATGAACGATGGCTTTAGCGCCAGGGCGAGTTGATTCCTCGGTGGGAGCAACGGTCGCTGCGATATAGGCATCAATCTCCATCCCTTTCAGACGCTCAACCTGGGCGTTTATTTGACGCTCGGTAAGCAATCCCTTAACAACTGCCGCCGGCTCCTTTCGAGGAAAGAGCGAGAAGTCCTCGGACAACCGTTCGGCGTTGAGGTAAAGCTGATCAATTGACGCTGCACTATCTGCCATCGTGACTACCATTATCCTTTTGTTTCTTATCTATCTTGAGCCAGTGAGGTTTGGAAACGACGCCTAACCTACACTGCTAGATCAACTACCCTATTATTCGTGTCATCGCACCTAATTCAGTCTTCTCTGCTGTATTGGGCCGCAGACCCTTCGAGGCCTGACAACTCTTCATCCAAGCCCTCGATCCGCTCAATTTTAACCCGTTATCAATTACCCGCGATGTCGATTAATCAACTCACTGTTTTACTGCTTCCCTATTTCAGTGCTTCACTGCTTCCCTATTTCAGTGCTTCACTGCTTCACTGCTTCACTGCCTGACTACCTCACAGTGTCGGCTTCTTTTGAGCAAAATCGCCAAGCAAGTTAGAGCGTTTCCGCTCGGTTGGCGCTACGTTCCCCTCCCACTTTGTGTGGCTCAGGCTTTAGATTGCTCAAGTTTTAAATTGCTCCAGCTTTGCGTTACGCCAGCTTGTGACCCTTAATTCAAGACCGAGTGATAACCTCAATGAAAGTTGCTTTACACACCTTTTTATCGTCTCTTCCTGGTTATCTTCAATGACGCTTCTGAACTTTGAAGTTTAGGAGCCTTGTCGTTTAGAAGCTTTGTCGTTTAGAAGCTTTGTCGTTGCCCTCTTCGTTGGACCTATTGAGGCCTTTAGGGTTCCCCTCTTTATTTCAGCCTCTATCCCTCAACGTCTTGTAAAGGAATCAAACCTATCTTACCTTGCCAATGTCTCGGACCTGTCTGATGGACCGATACGCCTTGGCTGTCGACGGCAACCGTTACCGGCATGTCTTGGACTTCGAACTCGTGAATCGCCTCCATGCCTAAATCTTCAAAGGCAACGACTCTGGATTTTCGGATCGCTTTCGACACGAGATAAGCGGCCCCACCCACAGCCATAAGGTAGACGGCGCCATGCTTTTTGATGGCCTCGATAGCAATGGGCCCTCGTTCGGCTTTACCCACCATACCCAAAAGCCCTGTCTCAGCCAGCATCATCTCGGTAAAGCCATCCATACGAGTGGCAGTTGTTGGCCCCGCCGGACCAACAACTTCTTCTCCAACGGGATCAACTGGACCTACGTAGTAAATAAATTTTCCCTTAAGATCGATACCTGGCGGGAGTGATTCGCCCGCCGCCAATAAATCCCGAATCCGCTTATGGGCGGCATCACGGCCAGTCAGCATTTTGCCTGATAACAAGAGGGTCTCCCCTGGCTGCCAGGATTGGATATCGGCTTGAGTGACCGAATCTAGGTTGACTTGTCTCGCGCCCGTTGAAGGGTTCCAAGTGATGTCAGGCCAATCCGACACGGCGGGTGCTTTAAGCTCGGCTGGACCATGACCGTCAAGCGTGAAGTGAACATGTCGGGTTGCAGCACAGTTGGGAATCATCGCCACTGGTAAATTGGCTGCATGGGTTGGGTAATCCAGTATTTTGACATCCAGCACCGTGGTCAACCCACCTAAACCTTGAGCGCCAATACCTAATGCATTGACTTTTTCGAATATTTCGAGCCTTAGGGATTCTAGTTTCGTTTGTGGGCCTCTTGCCTGTAGATCGTGGATATCGATACCGTCCATCAAAGAACGCTTTGCAAGTAACATTGCCTTTTCTGCAGTGCCCCCGATACCAATCCCCAACATCCCCGGCGGACACCAACCGGCCCCCATGGTTGGCACCGTTCGTAACACCCAGTCAACGATACTGTCCGCAGGATTTAGCATCGCTAGTTTTGATTTTGCTTCCGAGCCGCCCCCTTTGGCAGCGACATGTACGCTCACAAGATTGCCGGGCACCAATTCTGTGTGAATCACCGCCGGCGTATTATCTCTGGTATTCGTTCTGGCTCCCGCTGGGTCAGCTAGGACCGACGCTCTTAAGACATTATCCGGTAGGCCATAGGCTCGTCGCACGCCCTCATTAATGAGATCCTCAAGCGATTGCTCAGTTTCAAACCGGACATTCATGCCGATCGACAGGAAAACATTGACAATACCCGTGTCTTGGCAGATTGGTCGATGACCCTCAGCGCACATCCTTGAATTAATAAGAATTTGCGCCATGGCGTCCTTTGCAGCTTTTGACGCTTCCCGCTCGTAGGCTTGATGTACTGCTTGGATAAAATCTACCGGATGGTAGTACGATATATATTGCAGGGCATCTTGGACGCTCTGAATCAGATCGGACTCAGAAATAATCGTTGTCGACCCCATAGCCATTATCCTCTTGAATTAGGCGTTAAATACCCGTTAATCCCCGTACATAAGCCTAGTTAATGACTCCACAACGCACACAGGCTTATCAGATCCTTCGCATTCAACCGTCACCAGTCGCTTCAGTTGAATGGTATTCGCCGCTTTTAGCTCGGCCTGCAAAAGTGTATGTCTCGCTCGAATTTTTGAATTAACCGGCACAGGTGCAGGAAACCGAACCTTGTCCATACCGTAATTCACGCCCATAAAAACACCGTCAAGCGCCTCTGGTTTGGGAACGGGGACCGATCCACCCAAATGCACAACCAAACTCAATGTCAGAAACCCATGGGCGATGGTGACCTTATAAGGTGATAGCTCAGCGGATTTTTCAGGATCGATATGGATGAACTGATGATCGAGGGTTGCATCTGCAAACAGATTGATCCGAGCTTGATCGACTTCCAGCCATTGCCCAACACCCTCTTCCGTCCCTTCCAGAGTTTTAAAGATCGCTAACGCAGCTTCAGCTTTGCTCGACATAGGCTTCATATCCTTTTATTTGATGCGCGCTATAGTACCACAAATCGATTCCCACTCAGCCCAGTACTGGCCTTGCTGGCTAGCTTCGTTTATCCTCTTTCGAACTACATTACTGCCACCTTAGCCCGCTTCCGTAAGCGCTGCGCTATTGGGATTTTTCAAGGAACCCGTTATGACTCAAGACGTTTTTATTGCCGCCGGTGCTAGAACCCCAATGGGCGGATTACAAGGGGATTTGTCCTCACTGACGGCGGTTTCACTGGGTCAAATTGCCATTGAAGCCGCTCTAGATCGCGCGAACGTTGCTGGCAATGATGTCGATGAAGTCATCATGGGTTGCGTACTGCCGAGCGGCCTGCGCCAAGGTCCGGCTCGACAGGCCGCTATCGATGCTGGGATTCCTGACAGCGTTGGCGCGACCACCATTAACAAACTCTGCGGTTCAGGTATGAAAGCAGCCATGCTCGCCCATGACCTCATCAAAGCTGGCACCAACCAGGTCATGGTTGCGGGCGGCATGGAAAGCATGAGCAACGCGCCTTATCTCGTCCCAAAAGTTAGAACAGGTCTTAGAATGGGACATGGCGAACTCCAAGACGCGATGTTCACCGACGGCCTTGAAGACGCTAAAACAGGTCGACTCATGGGCTCGTTCGCGCAGGAAGTTGCTGACCAATATCAAATTTCCCGAGAAGACATGGACGATTACGCGATCGGCAGCCTAACCCGTGCCCTAGATGCCATCGATTCTGGGGCTTTGACAGAAGAGATCGTGCCGGTTCAAATCCAAACTCGGCAAGGTCCCGTCTTTATCGAAATCGATGAACAACCCGGCAATGCAAAAGTCGATAAAATTAGGACCTTGAAGCCCGCCTTCAAGTCGGACGGCACCGTCACCGCTGCCAACGCGAGCTCGATATCAGACGGTGCCTCAGCGCTTGTGCTGGCAAGCGCCGAAGCCATTAATCACAAAGGGCTTACACCCATGGCCCGATTTGTGGGGCATGCGACCCATTCAAGACACCCTGCTGAATTCACACTTGCACCGATCGATGCCATCAAAAAGCTCCTCACTAAAATAGATTGGCAGCTCGATGATGTTGACCTTTTTGAGATTAACGAAGCTTTCGCCATGGTGACCATGATTACCATGCGCGAGGTCGGCATCGATCCGTTGAAGGTTAATATTCATGGAGGCGCCTGTGCCCAGGGCCATCCCATCGGCTCCACCGGTTCTAGGCTGATTGTGACGTTAATGCACGCGCTCAAACGAAAAGGTCTAAAACGTGGTATCGCGTCTTTGTGTATTGGCGGTGGTGAAGCAACCGCCGTGGCAATAGAATTGGTTTGAAGCACCTCGCCAATCAACTTGATTCAATGTCGCGTAAATTTCTGGATTTCATGCGCCCTCGGCGCGTACAATTTAATCATGCTTCTGGGGGATCTGAACGTTGAATAAACTGCCCGTTATCGTCGGTTTTGGCGGCATCAACCCGGCAGGGCGAAGTTCAGGTCACCACGGCTACCGAAGACTGGTCTTCGATCAACTTTCAAGCGAGAAACAAAATCGAACTTTGCGATCGCTTGGGGCGTTGATGAATTGCGAACCCAGTTTAGAGCGAATTTTACCCCATACTTTAATCCGACAACTCACGGATAATCTCTTCGACCCAAAAACCTATCGAGCCAATAAACAAGGACAACTGACAAGTCCTAACGCTGACCCTTTGAGATTCACCTTAAAAAAGACACATCTGCCAGAAACTCTGCCACCTGACTGGCATATCGAAGCACTCGATGATACTCATGTTCAGGTCAGCACCAACGAGCCCCTTGATGTTTTATTTCCTGATGGTCGTGGGTCCAGGGTTAATTCTGCCGGACAGTTGCCCTCTGGTTTCGACCCAGGATCGCTCTACCAGTCAAGAAGTCACCCCCGAGGACTACAACTGACGGTTTTCGGTGCTTCTGATGCCATCGCCTCACTTGGTATCCCGTGGCAGCAAGTGAGGGACCGGGTGCCAGGCGATCAAATTGCGGTATATGCCAGCAGCGCTATGGGACAACTTGATTTCAATGGTTCCGGCGGCATGCTTCAGTCTGCTCTGCTGGGCAAACGCGTTAGCGCAAAAAATTGTCCATTAGGCTTGGCCGAAATGACCGCCGATTTTGTGAACGCATACATTTTGGGCAGCGTCGGCGCGACAGGTGCTAACGTTGGTGCCTGCGCAACCTTCTTGTACAACTTAAGGCAGGGTATATCTGACATTCGCTCCGGTCAGTGTCGGGTCGCTGTTATTGGCTCTAGCGAAGCGCCAATAACACCCGAGGTCATCGAAGGCTATCGCACCATGGGTGCGCTCGCCGAGGATGAGGCCCTTTGTAAATTGGACGGCATTACGACCGGACGGCCTAATCATAGTCGCGCCTGCCGCCCATTTGCAGATAACTGCGGTTTTACCCTTGCCGAGGCGTCTCAATTCGTCATTTTATTTGACGACGAATTAGCGCTTGAGCTTGGCGCACAAATTCACGGTTCGGTCGCAGACGTTTATGTTAATGCCGACGGCTTCAAAAAATCGATCCCAGGCCCAGGTATTGGCAATTATCTCACTGTCGGAAAAGCCATGGGGGTTGTCCGCGCAATTCTGGGTGAAGATGCCTTAACCCGGCAAACCTACATGCAAGCGCACGGCACTGGTACCCCACAAAATAGGGTCACGGAATCTCACATTTTCAGCGAATTGGCAGGTGCCTATGGCATCGAGCGATGGCCTGTCACCGCCATCAAGGCCTATGTTGGGCACTCTCTAGCCTGCGCTTCAGGGGATCAAATAATCGCGTCGCTCGGTTTTTGGCAGGACGGCATATTGCCAGGTATCAAAACGACCGAGCGCATTGCAGAAGATGTGCATCAAGCGAATCTTGACTTTCTTTTGGATCACAGCGTCATGGCGCCAAGCGACATGAAAGCAGCATTCATTAATTCCAAGGGTTTTGGTGGCAACAATGCCACTGCGGCGATTTTATCCCCGGAAGTCACCGAGACCATGCTAAGCAAGCGCCATGGCAAAAAAGCCATGGCCGCGTATAAGCACAAACAGTCGTCTACCGAAGCCGCAGCATTGGATTATGACGAAGCCTGCCTCCGCCAAGAGACCAATCCCATCTACCGATTTGGCGAGGGTGTTGTCGAAGGCACTGATCTTGCCGTCGACGACCAGCAAATTAGCATTCCAGGTTTTGCAAAACCCATATCGCTGGCCATTAATAACCCATTCGAGGACATGTGTTAAGCGATTTCCCGAGTGCTTCTAAAAGCAATTTCTGGCCATCTTTCTTCCATCAAGCTTAGGTTGACTCTCGAGGGCGCGAGGTAGGTTAAATAACCACCGCCATCTATCGCTAACTGTCCCTCAGCCTTACGTTTAAACTCTTCTAGCTTTTTTTCATCCTCAGCAACAACCCATCGAGCCGTGGTTACCCCAACAGATTCATACCCACACTCTACCTTATATTCATCTTTTAATCGGTAAGCGACCACGTCAAACTGCAAAATACCCACAGCGCCTAATATTAAATCGTTGCTCGTCAAGGGCATAAACACCTGCGTTGCACCCTCTTCGGAAAGCTGCGTGAGTCCTTGCCTTAATTGCTTACTTTTTAAAGGGTCTTTTAACCGAACGCGGCGAAACAATTCTGGGGCAAAGTGCGGGACCCCTACAAAACGATCCTTTCTGCCACCGCTGAAAGTATCGCCAATCTGAATGGTGCCGTGGTTATGCAGTCCAATGATATCGCCTGCATAAGCCTTGGCGGCTGTTGACCTTTCGCCTGCCAAAAAAGTCACGGCGTCCGATACTTTGACGTCCTTCCCCAGCCGAACGTGGTGCATTCGCATGCCTTGGACGTAATTGCCAGAGCAAACCCGTAAAAAAGCAATGCGATCACGGTGCTTAGGATCCATGTTGGCCTGAATCTTAAACACAAAGCCTGAAAACTCCGGATCTTCGGGCTGCACCGTGGGCCCGGTTGTCGCACGAGGTAAAGGTGGCGGCGACATCGAAACGAAGCCGTCTAGCATTTCCATCACCCCGAAATTGCGCAGGGCCGTGCCGAAATAAACCGGGGATAAAGCGCCTGCAAGGTAAAGCGCCTGATCAAAGGTTGAGGACGCGCCCCTAACCAACTCAATATCATCAAAAAGGGTTTGCCATGCATCGCCCAAATAGCTGCGGGCTTCGGCGCTAGATAAACCTTTGATACGTTCGGGGTCATCCAGAGGGCCTTTAACCTCGCCCCGGAAAGGGTAAATACAGTCTTCATATAGGTGGTAAACGCCTTTGAAATTAGGCCCCATGCCAATAGGCCAAGTCATTGGTGCACAGGCTATACCGAGTACCGACTCGACTTCATCGAGCAAATCGATCGGATCCCGGACTTCCCGGTCTAACTTGTTAATGAAGGTCAAAATCGGCGTATCCCGAAGCCGGCAAACCTCCATCAACTTAATCGTTCTGTCTTCAACACCTTTAGCGCCATCGATCACCATCAGCACGGAGTCTACTGCCGTTAAGGTTCTATAAGTATCTTCAGAGAAGTCTTCATGCCCAGGAGTGTCAAGGAGGTTGACGACACATTCTTTGTAGGGAAACTGCATGACCGACGTGGTCACCGAAATTCCTCGCTCTTTTTCCATGGCCATCCAGTCAGAGGTTGCATAACGATCGGACTTTTTAGATTTTACGGTGCCCGCAAGCGCAATCGCTTTACCGAGCAGCAACAGTTTCTCGGTAATGGTCGTTTTGCCCGCATCGGGATGTGAAATGATCGCGAACGTCCGCCTACGGTCGACTTCGGTGCTGGCCATGATGAGGTCTCTCAATATTTGGCGCGCATTATAGCCCCGACCGGCTTTGAATCGCTAAAGCAGTTCTTTTGCCATCACTAGCGCGTCCTCACGGCCATGATCGCTTGGATAGTAGTTAGGGCGTCTGCCAATTTCGTTAAATCCGGATCGATCATAGAGTGCCGCGGCAATATGATTCGAGGCACGCACTTCTAAAAACAAACTCGTCGCCTTGCGTGCCTTGGCTTGCTCGATCAAATGCAACAGCAATACTTTACCTAAGCCCCGCCCCTGAAAATCCGGATGGACGCACAAATTCAACACATGTGCCTCACCCGCACCTGCACTCAAAATCCCATGGCCAACGACCACATCCTCAAGTGATACCAAAGCGCAAACGTCGCGTCCTTTCAAGCTGGTCCTAAAATGGCCCTCTGACCAGGGGTGCGAATAGGCTGCCTTTTCATTTCTCATGACAAACGGCAGGTCGATAAATCGCATGTCTCTCAAATGAGGGGGCTGGGTACCTCGCTCAGCCATGGCCGGCTATTGCCTGCCAAAGTTCTGCTTTTCGCTGGCCACCGTCTGTCTCACTTAACAGATCACCACATGCTATAACTCGGCGCTTTGGACGCTGACTCGATTGTAAATCCTGCTGCAAAATGGCGTTTGTTTGAGCATTCCCACCAGCGAGCAAAACAATTAGATCGGGCAATTCATTCAACCATTGTAAAGAGCTATTGTCAGTCTGATCTGGGGAAGACTCCATCAACTGCGTCTCCAGGATAGGCGATGTCGCTAAACCATTGACCGCAAGGGCGATATCATCCGCCAACTGGTTTAAAGCGCGTGCTCTACCTGTAGAAATCTCTGCTTCGTCTAAGCTCAGAGTGGCAATCGTCCTGTAGTTCCTCACCGATACCCGCCATCGAGCCACGGCACCACCAACGGCACCAATCTCTTTTACAGCTGAGCTCGCTGCAAGCATTGCATTGCTCGTAGGCGCGACAATCTGCCGCGCACTTGCGGCAACTGGCCCTAGCCCTTCTGCTTCCGTTGAGGCAACACCCATAACTTGCTTGGTTGCAAAATAGCCTTTCGATCGAAAACTTTTTATGCCTATTTCAGACAACAGCACTGTTGAGGTTGCCATACTTATCCTTTTGTCTTTTCTGGATTTGGCTAAACAAAACGACCGATTCGCCAGCCTGTAGACTACCAGTTTCAGGAGCGGATATTTTATCGCTGCCCTGCCCGATGCTTAATCCACCTTTTTCGAGATTATAATCCAAAATCCTAGGCATTTTACCGTTGCCGAACCCTCGACCGTGTCGCCCAAGTTTTAGGGCGCAGACAAACCTTTCAGCGTTTGGATTAACCCCCCGTATTCGCTACAAAAGTCTAAAAGTACCAGCGCAAACTTGCGTAGAACGTATTAGGGTTACCGCCGTATTCTGAACCTAAGGCCAAGGTTTGACCGCCTTCCAGAGACAACCCCTGACCTGAGAAAACGTAAAGCCCAACGTCGACATAAAAGTTTTCGGCAATATTGTATTCAGCAGAGACAGTGGTGTAAGAGGAATCATCGGTCAAATTGACAATACCTTGTATCGACAACGACAACAGTGGTGACGCTTGCACCGTTAGCCCAGGGATCAGGTACTGCCGACCCAGTAAAAAAACCCCGCCCTGCTGATAAGGCAACGTTTGATAAAGCGACAAGTAGCGTTTGGGATCCTTTAGACCGGCACCATTAAAATGGTACTCCATCATTCCAAACACATACTCACTAAAGGCATAATCGACGCCCGAAGAGACTCTCATGTAATTTTGCTCGCCAGCGACGTGGGCAGCCTCAAACCAAAACCCTAAGCTACCTAAATCTGACTGAACCCCACCACCCACCAGAGTTTGCTCGGCAAACTCTATGAATGAAAAATTAAAATCTCTGCCGCCAACGCTGTTACGTAATTGTAAAAATGCAGCAGAGCTCTGAGGATTTGCATCCGCTCCTAGAACCAAGCCAGCATCGATTTCTCCCATATCTCCCCAAGTTTTTTGCACGCGAATTGCATCGACCCCCGTACGATATTCTGTGTTAAAGGTTCTTAGATCAAAGGGTAGAAAGACATCAATCGGATTGATAAAACGAGCAGAACCAAAAGCAACCGCCTGTCGGCCGAGGGTAATATCAATATCGTCGAGCTGCAGCTGAACGTTCAATCGGTCAAGGTTTTGGTAAACCTGTGTTTTGCTTGATGGGTCATCTGTTAAAGAAGACTCAAGATCGCTTATTCGATAATTACCATCCATTATCCGATAGGTTGACAAACCGCCACCTAAGGTCCGTGATACAGACAAAGGACTCAATTCGTAGTGAACCTGAACCCCAAAGTTGTCTGTCGACGATTCGATCATCAGCCGAGCGCTATTTTGAGATTGGTAAATTTTATCGACTTTAAAAGCATCAGAGGCCAGAGCATCTTGGGCCACAGCGTAGGTTTTTACATATCCGGATAGTCGAATTTCTGGCGACCCTCGAGCATCTACCTCGATGTCGGGCTCTGTTTTGTTTAAAGATAGGCTTTCAGAGTTTATTTGAGCAGTTTTTGCTTTTTCGCTCTTTTGCTTGGGCGCTTGCTTCAGAGCAACGGGCAAAGCCTGCGCTGTTGGCGCCGCCATAGACACCGATGCTATAGAATAAGACCAGACATCTTCAAACCCCTCAACACGTAACCGCTGCTTCAGTGACATCGCCGAACGCCCTCGAAGGGGTAAAACAACTCGGTAATACGGCTTACCATTGAATTTCGATTCTGATAACTCAGTTTGTTCTTGCAATAACACAACCGCATGCTCCGCAAGCGCAATCGCGTTCACCTTGTCGTAAAAACCGCCCAACACGACAACGGGCCTCGCTCGCAGCTCGTTTGCGCAAAGGGCCAAGCCGAGGCTAACCATCAACAACCAAAGACTTTTTATCACCGCGGACACAGCACTTTTTCGACCTTGACCACAAGCGAGTGTCTTTCATGGAGCAGACGCCACGTTTTAGACACAAAGACTCCTAGACACGGTTGATATCCTCATCACGCTTAGCACCCTCACCACCCTCATCACCCTTAGCACCCTTGCACCCTTAGCACCCTTAGCACCCTTTTGACCCTTCTGTTTCTTAACTACACGGTCGCTGGGCTGGGCGCCCCCGTCACGAATCCAGCACAACCTACCAGTCATGCGGCATCCAACGAACGGTTTTTAAGCTTGTTACAAAAATAGCCTACCAAGACCAAAAACGGTCATTTTAGCGTTCGCTGAACTTATTTTGACGCCATCTGCGCGCTCAAAATACCTGATTAACCTTACACAGACCGCGATTCATCTAGATGTATGACACCGTCCTCAAGGTGTACCAAGCGATCGGCTCGATCCATAATTTTGTGGTCATGCGTCGAAAATACAAACGTCATATCCATCTGCTGATTCAATTGTCGCATCACGTCAAGGAGCGCGATGCCGGTTTTCGAGTCTAAATTAGCAGTAGGCTCATCAGCCAAAATAATGTCCGGCTTTGAGGCCATTGCCCTTGCAACGGCAACCCGCTGTTGTTGGCCACCGGACAAATTTGCGGGTCGTCGATCGCCCATTCCCTCTAGCCCGACTAGCGCAAGCATTTCCCGCACCCGAGATTGGCGGATCTTCGCAGAGATACCTTGTAACAACATGATGTACTCTATGTTTTCTTCTGCCGAGAGCACCGGAATCAAGTTGTAAGACTGAAAAATAAAGCCGATGTGATCACGGCGAAAGTCAGAGAGTTCCGAGCCAGACATCTTGGCGATGTTCGAACCTGACAAAAATACATCACCGGCATCCGGTTCGTCTAAACCGCCGATTAATTGCAGCAACGTAGTTTTTCCTGAGCCTGAGGGCCCGGTAATAGCAGTGAATTCACCCTTGCGAATGGTGATACTCACCTCATTGAGCGCGGTGACTTGGGTCTCACCCGAACCAAATTTTCTTACCAGCTCTCTAGTTTCTATTACTGTTGTCATAATCTTTGTCCTACAAGGCTCGCTGTAAGGCTTGGCTAGGGGTAATGCGAGAAGCAAAAATCGCGGGGTAAATAGCGGCGGCAACGGTTAGCATCATCACATACGCAGGAAACGCAACAAATTGATAGGCCCGGACCTGGGTGTACATATTGCCATCTAACAAAACCCCCGAAACTTCCATTCGCCCGATCGGCACACCGTGAGTCTGAAAATATGAAGACAGCAAGAAACCAATAACGATTCCTACGGCACAAGCGATCAACGCCAGCAAAAAAGCCTCAATGAGGACGAGTGACAGAATTTGCCATGGCCGAGTGCCAATCGCTTTTGCCACACCAAACTCATAGATACGTTCGTAAATCGACATAAACATCGAATTAATCACGCCCAAGGACGTGAGCACAAACAAGACGACCCCCACAATCGTTGACGCGTAATTGCTCATTTCGATCATCCCGCCAATAGAGGGCTGAAGATCAAGCCATCCCAATGCTTCGACATCACCTTTGTTCAGATTAACCAACGTAGGTAACGCTTTGTTCTTAGCGTCTTGTGCATCATGAAACTGAATTGCAATTTGGTGTAGCTGGCTATCCATATCGAGCATCGATTGGGCTGCAGCTAGATTAATAAAAGCCAAATTTTCATCCAGCTCTTCAGGCCCGAACTCAAAGACACCTCGGACTCTAAACAATTCTTGCGTGATGTCACTGGTCCCAACTTGCGCCGTTGTAATAATGATTCTATCGCCCAAATCAACTTCCAAAAGCGCCGCCATCTGCCTGCCGATTAGGATTTCGCGCTTTTCTCCGGAGAGATACTGCCCCGCTATTACCGCCTGCTTAAGCTTGCTCACCTGCTGTTCTGATTGATAGTCAACACCGTAAACAAGCCCACCAGTCGTGTTGTAAGACGATGCAATCATTCCGCCAACGATTACCCGAGGCGCATAACTTCTGACTTTTTCATCACGCTTGAGCGACCGCGTGATTTCCTCCGGGTCGTCAAGCACCAATTCAGATTCGAAATTTTCGCGAAACCCCCGGCGGTTAACTTGGGCCTCCCCTTCAAGGGTTTGAGTGATGCCACCGACCATCACGTTGACCATACCTATCACGATGCCATCAACTAAAATGATCACAACCAAGGAACTGGTGATCAACATGCAAGTCAACATCGTTCGGCGAGTATTCCGAAATAGGTTTCGCCATGCCAGACTCAAGCTCAACATCAGTGGCTTCCCATCGCTTCGCGGGGCAAGATCCGCGCAGCCCGGAGGCCTGGCGGTAAGCTAATCAACGCCGCGGTCAACAACATGAATCCCATCGGCATGAAAATGACATAGGCCGAAAAATCGCCTTTCATCGTGTCAAACACCACGCCTCCCATATCGAAAGCGATGTCTAACTTGAGGCCAACGTTTGTAAACCACATGATCACTGGCAGGATGAGCACCAAACCCACCAGAATACTCGCAAAAGCCAGCATCACAGTTTCTATGAAAATCAATTTCACTAGCTCGGACGGTCTACAGCCTATCGATCTTAAGACACCAAATTCTTTGGTCCGCTCGAGTACCGACATCAGCACTGTGTTTAGTACGCCCACAAAAACAATGAAGACGATGAGACCCATCGTAAAATAATTACTTTGTTTGTCTGATTGCATCGTTCGGTAAAACGTGGCCTCGATTTCTTGCCAAGGCGAGACCTTCAGCTGGGGTAGCGCTAATTGCAGCGATCTAGCGAGACGTTCGTTAGCGTGTTTATCTCTGGCCAGCAGCGCATATTCATGCACGTCTGCATCTATCGATAAAAATCTTTGAGCAACCGTGATTGGCAAAAAAACGCCTAGCCTGTCGAAGGAGGTCGTATTGCCCACAATCGCGCTGATCACAAATACATCGTTAGCTATCGAGCCATCAGCACCTGATGAAATCAACACAATTTCATCGCCGATATTCAGTTTTAATATGTTTGCCAAACCTCGGCCGATCATCGCTTTGGCGTAACCGTCAGCGTCAGGTTGATTATCGAAATAAATGCCTTCCGTCACCTTCTGCTTAATTCTGGTTACCGATGGCTCCAAGGTCACATCAATACCAAATATTTGGGCAATCGACGTCTTATCTCCACCGTACGCCAGCGCAGTTGAGTAAACCCTGGGCGCCCAGCCTTTTACGTCTTCATTGCCGGTTAACACTGATTCTACGGAATCACGATCTGTAATCGTTTTATAAATTTTCGGGCGTTTGGCGTAGTCGTCCTTATGAATTTGAACATGGCCGGTGTGATCCAAGGTGAAGATATCTACAACATTCGTCCAACTGCCTTCCAACAAGGACATAGAGAACACAAATAGCATATAACCACCCGCCATGCTCAGAGCCGTCAGAAGACTCCGACGCCTTTGCCGCAGGATATTTCTGAACGCCAACTTGAAGATCAGCACGGTCTAGAACCTGGCTTTTAGGTTTCGGATTGAGAAGGTTCGTTCAGTAATCCCTGGTGGATTAAACGTGATTTCGTCATAAATCACTCGAGTGAGATGCCCCTGTTTTCGAAGTGGCTTGATCTCAAGCACTGAAGGCATCAAACGACCGCCAAACTCTTTGGGCTCACTGAAGGACATCACCCGGACCTTGTCACCCTTGTCGTCAAAAAAAGTTTGCTCGATGGGCAATAATGGCGATTTCGAGACGCGGTATTCGATATGCCCCCACACCGTTACCGTTTGCTCTCGTGGCGTCAAGGAAAACTGATACTCGGATTCGGTTTCTGTCATTTCGATGTCATAGGCATCGATCAATTGGGTTTCTTTTACCAAATCATCATTAGTCAAGTCGCTGCCCATCCAAGACCCCATCATCATTGAAGGTGGTACCTTGATGACCTTGTTGATCTTTGGAAAATAATTCCACATTTCCTCATCGCGCTTAAGCGTCGCAATACCGCGATCTTTCTTCGGCGACAGAATTCTGAAAAAACCAAATTCTTTTCCCATTGACTGACCCGCCATTTGCATCGTGCGCTTGTATCGCGGTGTCTCAACCACCATCGTGATTCTCGAGTTGCTCGAGTCACCCCGATACAATTGCTCCATTTCATCAATGATATCGATAGGTAGCTTTGCAGATTCCGCTAAGAGCGCTGAGGTATTCAGCATCATGAGCACACCGAGCAGGCATCGCTTAATAGTTGTCCTATTCAATTGAATAGACAGATCAAAGTGACTAACGAGCTGAATCTTGAGGTATGCGGATATGCCTACCATCTTAGATATAAAACGCTGTAATTGTTTTGCCATATGGTCACGACCCTGTATTTTCAATTTTTTCGACAAACTCTACACTTTCTCGCGGCTTGATTCTCCCTTTGCGCCCTTTATCAGGTTTGATCTCCGAGACTTTGGCCAAAAACGCATAGCTTTTTTTGTCGAGGTATAGGGCCGAATCTCAGGCCCATGCACCTGGGGTAGATCTTTTCATCACCGCTCCCTCGGAGCAGAACCTCAGCGTCAGGTCGCGGCCTTATGCCACCATTTCATCATCAAGGTCGCTATTGGCCAACTTGTCTCCTGCTTAGTTTAAGATGTCTTGCACCCGCTCGCTCACCTGATCACCTTAAATCGGTGCTGCAGAATCGAAAACGACAAAGATATCCATTCTAGCGTTAAAGCCTTTTACACCTCCCTCTAGGGCGACATTTTATTTGAGCTTTTGCGGGCTTTCGGGCTGATCGCGACATCCCAAATTGTCTGTATGGTGCTCAGCGCCTGGCTTGCGCTGCGTTGGCACAGCCGATTTAGCCAATGACACCAAGATACTGTCAGGATGCCGCAAGCGATCTCTACCAAAGTGCCTCTCGACTTTTGATCCAGCAAAAAACCAAAGCGCACTCTCACTCAGACTCACACTGCCAACCGTCGCAACCGTGGTTGACGACTTAGTGATATCTGATCTTCAGCTAAAACTTGTGCTCCCCAAAGCCCAGATGCTTGCAACTTTTTCCCTGGCGCGCTGTTTGAAAAGCGCCTAGGCCTGTGGAGACTTGATGCGACAACTCACCCTGGGCGCTCGAGACCTAAACTGTACCTAAAAACGAACAGGTCTTTTAACCTAAAGGCAGCGGCTTGTATCGGCCTTACCAAATCATTTGACGGCCTTGCGGATTCAATCTGGCGTTTGCCTGCCAACAACGCAGGCTTGACTCTAGCAGTACGTCGCTTGGCGATCAGACGGAAGAGCACCTGACACGCATTTTCTTTTTTCATCGCAAGCGCCCGTTGATGTTGCAATTTTGTAACAACCCCAAAAGGCAGGCTCTCTAAAAGGTTTTGCCGATTAACCCCTTACGAGGGAGCTCACTACTATCTTGACGAGTCTGGTCGACGGGCGGCTAAAAAGCAGACGCTACCGGCAAGTGCGGTTAGCGCCAAAACCGTAAACCCAATTTGATAGTCACCAAAGTAATCTGCAAATAATGCGGCGATAATCGGGCCGAACGACATACCCAACATTACGATCAGTGAGGAAAAGCCCATGATTGTGCCGAAGGAAGCCGCGCCAAAATAGTCGGCTCGAAGTGCAACCATTAAGGGCCCTCGAATGCCCCATGCGAGACCGTGCAGCACGGCAAATAGCACGACCTCCGTCATTTCATCGGCGTAGGCGAGGATAATTAATCCAAAGGTGTGGGCAATCATACACGCAACGCAGATCCAGCGTTTGTCGAAACGGTCTCCAAGGACACCGCCCATCAACTGCCCGATCAACTGACAACCTGTGACAAGGGTCACAATCAGAGCTGCGGACTGGAGCGAAAAATCTAAATCTTCAGATAAATGCGGGACTAAATGCACCATCACCGCTGAGACTGTCAATAATGCTGCTGCGTGTCCAAAGCTTATTAACCAGAAAGCCGAAGTTGCCATTGCCTGTTTGGCCGTAAAATCAACGCGCAACGACTCTACACCCATTTTTGTCATTGTTTTAGGCGTATAACCATCGACCACTTCGTCATGGTCCACAGGTCGATGCTTGACCAACTGAGCAAGCGGTAATCCCAAAACAATGACCACAACACCAGAATAAAACGCCGTTGCCCGCCAGCCGTAGGCTTCTAGCGCAATCACAACCATTGGCACCGCCATGCCGCCAATGGCATAGCCGATTTGAGAAAATGCTACCGCCTTGGAGCGGTGTCGGTCGAACCAATTTACGATGGCGACCATCACGGTTGCGAAACCACCTAAGCTCGAGCCAACCGCAATGACTGCGAACGACAAATAAAAAGTCCAAAGGCTGGTGACCTGGCTGAACGCCATAAACCCAAGCCCAAACAACACGACCCCAATTCTTAAGATGGCCCTTGGTCCGTAGCGATCAACCCAATAACCTTGGAGCGGTCCTAATATGCCACTCTCAATTCGGGTCAGCGCGAACGCGCCTGCCACCAGCGTTTTACTCCAGCCAAATTCTTGCTGTAAAAAAATGACATAAGCGCCATACGACTGCATCCACAAAAGACTCGCCAACATTTGCAAGCCACCAGCGGACGCTACGATGTACCATCCGTAAAAGACATGGCCTCTCGGTGCAAACGTCTGTTTAAGTTGCTCTAAAGCCAATGCTCGGCCTGCATATGAGATCCTAGTCCGCAAAGTGATCAAGGGACGCCAGCGGAAGCTCGAATCAAATATACTTGGTTCGAGTCAGCCAGCGATGAAGATGCAGGAGAATACGCCAAACTTTGGCCTCTAGATATAGGGTTTCTTGCATCAAGCTAGAGGGGTTGAGTTTATTACGAATCCGCAGACTGCAGGCTAAATCACCACACACCACATTGGAGATCGAACGCCGGCCGCGGCTACCGGCTTCGGTAATGGTGAACATCGCGGTACCGCCGCTGCTATGAACATGATTGCAAAGGCTGCACATATCGAGCCTTACCCGACGGGTTGGTCGCTCGAAGCGACGGAGTACGACGCCTCGCAACCTGCCATCATTGGGTGACAATGTCGCGATGTACCCTAAATGACCGGAGGGATGCACCCAACCGAGAAAATCAAGATCAGCCCACTCGATGGCCGATAAATCGGGAAACCAAACGTCGTCATCATGCTTAAAACACGTTCTGAGCTCGGCTTCATTCAAGACATCCATGACCCACAAAATAAAACAATTGCTCATCAAATCCAACTCACCGCGAACCGCCCTTGGCACTTGCATCCCGTTAAGACATACTGCGATGATCTTTTTTACAAGTGCGTCCTATGATCAAACTCGACCGACAAGACAACGTCTTTATCTTAACCCTTGACGATGAGGAGAATCGCTGGAATACCACCTTTGTTCGAGCCGTAGCCGCAGCATTGGATGAGGTCGAGGCCTCGTCTGGGCCGGCCGCGCTTGTAACAACCGCAAGTCATCCGAAATTTTTCTCGAACGGTTTAGATTTAGAATGGCGGGCATCTCAAGGCGAGCATCGCGGCGGCGATCGGGATGCCTTTGGGGCAGAGTTTATGACCTTGATGGGCCGCATGATCACGCTGCCTTTACCAACCGTGTGCGCAATCAATGGTCATGCGTTTGGCGCAGGCTTTATGATGGCGTTGTGCCATGACGTGCGTTTTATGCGGTCGGATCGAGGCTTTGCGTGTGCTAACGAGGTGGAGATCGGCATGGTCATCCCCGACCCTGAACTTGCGCTTTTTAGACACAAGCTCCCGGCAAACGTCTTTTTTGAGACCGTACAGCTCGCCAGACGCTGGACGGGCCCTGACGCCGCGGCCGCAGGCATTGTTGAGTCGGCTTGCGAGCTCCCAGATCTCATGCCAGCAGCCCTAGCAAAGGCAAAGGGCCTCGCACATTTGGGTGAGAACCGTAAGGTTTTTGGCAAAATGAAAACACGTTTGTTTGGGGAGGATGCGGCTATCAATAGTACTCATGGCGCTGCGCACCTCCTCAAAAGCGCTCATCATTAAAATTCCACGTGACCTAGCGATAGATAGATCTATGCCGTTTCTAATGACTAAGCAAGTTCCATCGCCTATCCGTATCAAGCAAGCAATATCGCATTTCCCGGACATTAGACCAGTCAGCATACGCGCCAATGACCACCGATAGTGGCAACTACAAGAGCGCTTTTGACCATGCCCAGCAACTGCTGCAGACCGGCCAGTTTGAGCTCGCCCATGCGCAAGCGGAAGCGATTTTGGACGTTCATCCAAAAGACGCTAAAACTCACTATTTACGAGCAGCAGCACTGCGCCGCTTAGGCCGACTCGAGGAAGCTGTATTAGCGTTACGAAGGCTTGCCGCTGGCACTCAAGGGGTTGCGATTATCCACCAAGAATTAGGCCAGGCGCTTCACGGCCTTGGTCAGATCGACGATGCTATTACGGCACTCAGAGACGCGTTATCCATAGACCCCACGCTTGCGGTCAGTTGGCGATTACTCGGTGAATCGCTTCATAGCGAGGGCGAGGCTCAGGAGGCAGAGCATGCCATTCGACAGGCGCTCGCGCACAGCCACACTCACCCAGCGATCGTAAAGGCCATCGACCTAGTGCAGCAGGAAAGACTTGGCATGGCCGAAGGTATTTGCAGGGACTATCTAAAGCGTCATCCTGAGGATGTCACGGTAATCAGGCTACTCGCTGAGATTGGCATCAAGCTCGGCATCAAGGAGGACCCGGAGTTGCTCCTTGAAGACTGCCTAAAGATCGCGCCCGATTTTCATCTCGCCCGAAACACTTATGCCAATGCCCTTGGTCAAGCTCATAAATATGAACAAGCCCTGCAACAAATCAGTTATTTAGAGCGTGTTGACCCGCAGAATTTTTCCCATAGTATTTTGGCAGCATCCATCGAGGTCATGGTCGGAAATTACGAGGCAGCTGTTGCTCGATATACCGATCTTACCAATCGCTTTCCGTTATATGCACAGCTACACAATAGTCACGGTCATGCCCTCAAGACCCTAGGTAAACAACAAGACGCCATCGCTGCTTACCGTCAGGCTATGACCGTCAAACCCAGCCTGGGCGAAACCTATTGGAACTTGGCAAATCTTAAGACGTTCCGTTTTGAGACAGCAGATGTCAGTGCCATGCGTCAGCTTATCGATACTGACCAGAGTGCACCCAGGGATTACTATCACTTGTGCTTTGCGTTGGGGAAGGCCCTTGAGGACGACAAACAATTTGACGAATCCTTTCGCTACTATGAGCTTGGTAATAACCGCAAACAGCCGCTAGAGGGCTATCAGGCCGATGACACCGAGGCCGAAACGACTGCCCTAATTACACATTGCTCAAAAGCGCGTCTAGCGCGCCAGCCAGAATCAGGCGATCCCGCGCCAGATCCCATTTTTATCGTTGGGCTTCCTCGCGCCGGCTCAACCTTACTTGAACAAATTCTAGCCAGTCACTCGCTCGTCGATGGCACCTCTGAACTGCGGGAAATGATTGCGATCGCGCGTAGATTAGGCGGCAAGCGCAATCGCGATGACGCGTCGCTGTACCCTGAAATTTTGTTTGATTTGTCCGCCGAGACGTGTCGATCGTTAGGGGCTGAATATTTGGAACGCACCCGAATCCAACGTCAGGAGGCGCCGTATTTCATCGATAAAATGCCCAACAATTTCCAACATGTTGCGCTTATTAGCAAGATCCTCCCCAATGCAAAAATTATCGATGCCCGAAGACACCCAATGGCGACCTGCTTTAGTGGATACAAGCAACTGTTTGCCGCTGGCCAAACTTTTACCTACAGTCAAACTGATATCGCTCGATATTACGCGGACTACGCCCGCCTAATGTTGCACTGGGACAATGTGCTTCCCGGTAAGGTGCTGAGGGTTAACTATGAGTCAGTGATCGAAAACCTAGAACAGGAGGTCAGAGGCATTTTGGATTATTGCGGACTTCCCTTTGAAGCCGCTTGCCTTGAATTTCATCAGACTGATCGCGCGATTCGTACTGCCAGCTCTGAGCAAGTCAGACAACCGCTCTATAGTGGCGCGCTAGAGCAATGGCGCAACTATGAATCCCACCTCGAACCAATGAGAGAAATTCTAGCGCCCTGGATCACTTTGCATGAGTCAAGCCTGTAGGCAGCTAATCAGGCCGTTAACCACCCAATTTGTATGTCTCCGAGAAGCGTGTAAACTTCAATTCGCTCTATTTTAAGATCTGACACAAGTTAATGACTTGCCGTCATGGTCTTCATGAGTGGGAATTACTTCCCAAAAACCGCCCAATAATGGCTAAATCTAAGGGGATTTTGATGACCAAACAGGCAACCAATAAACCAAATTTTATGATAAAGCCTCTGGCACTAGCCGTGGCGCTGTCCTCAGGTGCAGGCCACATTGCGCTCGCCGAAGAGCAGTATGAGCTCGAGGAGATCATTGTTTCAGCCACCCGGCGCAACGAAAGCGTCCAAGATATTCCCATTAGTATCGATGTACTTAGTGAGGGCGAACTCGAGAATAACGGTGTTGGTGACCTCGAGGACTTTGCTCATTTGATCGCCTCACTGAACTACGTCACGCTAGGCCCGGGCACTGGCAACGTCTACATGCGCGGCATCTCAAGCGGTGGCGAAAGCCTTCTTGGTGCAACCCCTAACGTTGCGGTCTATATGGACGAGCAACCGGTGACGGCCGTAGGCTCTTTTCTGAACCCCCACATTTACGATGTCGCCAGAATTGAGACTCTCGCTGGACCTCAAGGCACGTTATATGGGGCCAATTCACAGGCGGGCAGCATCCGATTTATCACCAACAAACCGACACCTGGCGCATTTTCAGCTGGCTACGATGTTGAATTTAATTCGGTCAATGAGGGCGATACCGGTAATCTCATCGAGGGCTTTGTGAATATTCCTCTGGGCGACAAGGCCGCTATTCGAATTGTCGGCTATCGCAAAGACGAAGCGGGTTACATCGATAACGTGCCGGGGACCCATACTTTTGACTTATCCGGCATTCGAGCAAGCGTTGCTGACGACCCAGCGCTTGTTGAGATGGCCGCCGATCAAACCATCGACAATGCAGACTATGTTCAAGAAGACTTTAATACCGCCGAAACGACCGGTGGGCGCGTCGCGCTTCGAGTCGATTTAAATGAAAACTGGACGGTTACCGCGAGCGTCATGCGCCAAGAGCTTGAAGCGAAAGGCGTTTGGGACCATGACCCGACAGACGTTGGCGATTTATCGGTTGTGCGATTTCAACCTGACACCAATGATGATGAATGGACCCAAAGCGCCCTGGTGGTAGAGGGCAAAATCAATGATATGTCGTTGACCTATGCCTACTCGGACCTCGATCGTGAGTCATATCAAAACGCAGACTACTCCTTGTATTCTGATCCCAGCAACGGTTCACCAGGCTACGTCGTTGGCTACTACGCTTGTTATGTCTCGTACTTCGGCATCTGCGCTGACCCAACCTTGCTTTACACAGGTGATCAAGAGTGGGCGCGGGAAAATCATGAAGTTCGATTGGTCTCAGCTCAAGATCAACGTTTTCGTTGGATCGTTGGCGCATTTTATGAGGAAGCTACACACGATTTCGACCTAGATTGGCACGTGCTAGGTCTTGCAACGATCACGCCGGAGACTACCGGGGCATTCACCCCTGGGTATGTTGAGCCACCCGATATCTATTGGACGACGAACCAGATCCGTGGCAACAAAGAGACTGCTTACTTTGGCGAGATCGCTTATGACCTTACGGAAGATTTATCGGTCTCCTATAGCACTCGCTATTTTAACTATGAGTCCTCTTTGGTTGGCTTCTCGGGCACTATCTGGTGGCCCAGCCGTTACGGACCGAGGGGAGATTCCGAATTCAACAATGATTTAACCATTGACGAATCTAAAGACGTCCACAAGTTTAACGTCTCCTATGCCGTCAACAACGACCTCTTGGTCTACGGTACCTTCTCGGAAGGCTACCGACCTGGCGGGTTGAATCGTCTCAGCGTTACGGCCGTAGCAGGTGCCTACCAGGCAGACATCCTGACCAGCTACGAACTGGGTATGAAGGGTAACTTCGTAGACGGTCGGTTACGTCTAAACGCTGCTTATTACACTCAGGATTGGGACGATTTTCAGCTATCCAAGATCGACACCACAGTCTCGGTTCTAACCCTTACCGATAATGTGGGTAACGCTGAAAGTGACGGTCTCGAAATTGAAGGCTCGTTCTTGATTAATGAAAACTGGGATATCAACTTTGGGCTATCGAGCATTGACTCTCAGCTGACAGAGGACTACTACATTGGCAGCTCTTTGAAAGCTGAAGCAGGCGCTGATCTCCCTAGGGTCCCGGATCTAAAGTGGAATTTATCGAGCCGTTATAATTTCGAGATGATGGGTATGCCAGCCTTTTTGCAGGGCTCCTATACGTCTGTCGGAGATTCGTACAATTTGCTCTATGACGTCGACCCCGTCACCCGGACTCGAAAGAAGCAGGAAGGTTATCAAGTCGCACACTTGGCCCTAGGACTCGAGCGTGATACCTGGTCGGCTGAGCTCTATGTTAAAAACTTGACCGATGAACGCGGACAAGTTTTTATCAACGGTGCGACGTATGATCAAAGAATCACTACCAATCGACCTCGAACGATTGGTATTCGATTCCGCCAAAAATTTGATTGAGATCGACGTCTAATCTCGGTCAAAGGATCAGAGATCAAAACCTCAAAGCCGCGTCCTTAGGACGCGGCTTTTTTGTGAGCAAGGCAAAAGCCGTCTAAAGACCTAACTTAACGCTACAAAGCTCTGTTAAGACCCATTGGGTCCACCTTGCTGCAGGCAAGGCAGTGATTTCTGGGTCTGCGCGCATTCATCAGAGCCTGCAAAAGTACGAAACCGACTTTTGTTGCAGCCTAGGTTTGTCTATCATGGGGAGCGGCCGAGGCTCAGGTTCAGACCAACCTCAGCCCGGCTGGTCTGGATCTGAGACTCGCTGAATAATAGAAAACCTTGTGCTCTCAGGCGCATCGTTAAACAAGAAACTTGAATGAAATGAATTACGATCTTACCGACGACCAAGCAGCTTTCCGAGAAGTTGCCAGGCAATTCTCTGATAGAGAGCTCGCTCCTCATGCAGCCCATTGGGATGAGGATAAAATTTTTCCTAAATCTGTGATCGCTGCCGCTGGCGAGCTAGGATTTTGTGGCCTCTATTGTCCCGAGTCAGTAGGCGGCATGGGACTGTCCCGCCTTGACGCTAGCATCATTCTTGAACAACTGGCTATGGGCTGCACATCGACCACGGCTTTTATCTCGATCCACAACATGGCTACCGCGATGATCGCGACATTTGGGAGCAGTGACCTCATCGAGCGTCTATGTCCTGATCTTATCGCTGGTGAAAAACTCGCGAGTTACTGCCTAACTGAGCCAGGTGCGGGATCTGACGCAGCCTCACTCCGAACACAGGCTGTCTTGGAAGGCGATAGCTATGTGGTCAACGGCACCAAAATGTTTATTTCTGGCGCCGGTGCCACCGATACCCTTGTGACGATGGTCAGGACAGGCGTGCCAGGCCCCAAGGGCATTACCTGTCTTGCGATTCCTGCCGATGCTGAAGGCGTCGAATACGGCACGAACCTGAATAAAATGGGCTGGAACAGCCAACCGACTCGGGAAATCGTGTTCAATAATGTTCGAGTCTCTGAGTCGAACCGAGTTGGCAATGAAGGCGAAGGCTTTAAGATTGCAATGAAAGGCCTTGACGGTGGGCGCATCAATATCGCGACCTGTTCAGTTGGGACGGCGCAGGCCGCGCTAAACCGCAGCAAAACTTATCTCCAAGAGCGGCAACAGTTTGGTGAGGCGCTGGCGAATTTTCAGGCGTTACAATTTAAGTTGGCTGATATGGCAACTGACTTAGTAGCCGCCAGACAAATGATTCGGCTTGCAGCCTTTAAAGTCGACTCCGGCGACCCAGAGGCAACAGCCTATACAGCAATGGCCAAACGTTTCGCTACCGATGCTGGCTTTCGGATCTGTAATGAGGCGCTGCAACTACATGGCGGTTATGGCTACATGCGGGAATACCCCTTCGAGCGCTATATCCGTGACAACCGGGTCCATCAAATTTTAGAGGGCACCAATGAGATCATGCGTGTCATTATTGCTCGCAGGCTTTTAGCCCTTTCAGATCTTGAAAGCATTACTTAAGGAATCGTTATGACAGAGAAGCTCAAATTTGAAATGCACGAGCATACAGCGCTCATTACCATCGATAATCCCGCCGCCAACACCTGGGACGCGGATAATTTGCAAGCACTTGAAACATTAATCGGCGAGCTCAATGCCAACAAAGATTGCTACAGCCTGGTTATTACCGGGGCTGGCAGTAAGTTTTTCTCTGCTGGTGCTGACTTAAATTTGTTTGCCGACGGCGACCCTGACCATGCCGATAAGATCGCACAGCATTTTCACGCTGCTTTTACAGCATTGACCCATTTCAACGGGGTCTCCGTCGCCGCGATCAACGGTTACGCCATGGGCGGCGGTCTAGAGTGCGCCATGTCTTGCGATATTCGCATCGCTGAAACTCAAGCGGTGATGGCGCTACCGGAGGCAACTGTCGGTCTATTGCCCGCGGGATTAGGCACACAGCACCTCCCTTGGCTGGTGGGTGAAGGATGGGCTAAACGCATGATCCTCTGCGGCGAGCGTGTCAATGCGGAAACCGCAGAGCGCATCGGGCTTGTCGAGGAGGTCGTCGAAACTGGAAAGAGTTTAGATCGCGCCATGGCGTTGGCGGCTCAAACAGCAAAGCAGAGCCCGACCAGTGTTACGGCTTGCAAGCAGCTGATCATGTCTGCAAGACACCAGACGATGCCTGAATCCTTTACCGACGAGCGAGCGGCTTTCGTGAAATTGTTTTCTACCAGCGATCAAAAAGAAGGCGTCAATGCCTTTTTAGAGAAGCGACCACCGCACTGGAGCAATGCCTAATGACTGAGGTGGTACTCGCTAGAACGATCCCGCTCGAAGACGGATCGATGCTTGGCCATATCACGCTTAACGCCGAGGCAACCCTCAACAGCCTTAGTCTGGACATGATTGATCTTATTGCGTCAGCACTTAACTTGTGGCGCGACCAATCGCAAGTGATCGCGGTTTTATTTGATGCAGCGGGCGAAAAAGCCTTCTCCGCCGGTGGTGATATCCAGAACCTTTATCACGATATGGTAGCGACCCCGGGTGGGCCTTGCACCTACTGCGAGGCCTTCTTTGAGCGAGAGTACCGCTTAGATTTTGACCTACGACAATATCCAAAGCCAACCATTGCCTGGGGCCACGGCATCGTTATGGGAGGCGGCCTTGGAATCTTCTCTGCTTGTCAATATCGAATCGTCACAGAACGCACGCGCATGGCGATGCCAGAAATCACCATCGGCTTGTTTCCCGACGCGGGCGCTACTTTTACTTTTAGCCAAATGGATCCGGTCTGGTCACATTTTTTGGCGCTGACTGGCGCACAAATCAATGGTCATGATGCCATCCTGGTCGGTATGGCTGATGTGCTGATCAAGCACGATCAAAAAGACGCTTTCATGGCGATGCTCAGCGAAAGACCTGCTGAAAGCGCAACGCCAGAGCATATTCAGGCCGCGATCAGCCGCTTCAGTGAACAAGGGCCATTACCAGAGAGCCTGCTTGAAGCCCATGAGGACAGCATTCGACCCGTTTTTACACAAGCACTCGCATCGGAGAACCCTATCGCCAGATTGGCCAGCTCGGTGAAGGCATGGCCAGAATCCGCGTTCCTGGACCGAGCAAAACAAAGTTTCTTACAAGGATCGCCAACCACTGCGGCCATCATTGTTGAGCAATTTCAGCGTGCTCGTTCTATGTCACTCGATGCCATGTTCATGATGGAGCTCAATATTGCTGTAGCCTGTAGCCGACAGGGTGAATTTCAAGAAGGCGTGAGAGCCCTTCTGATTGAAAAAGATAATGCTCCAAAATGGCAACATATCCTCGGCGAGGTGCCGACTGAGGTAGTTGAGGCACACTTTCAATCTCATTGGACGCAGCATCCACTGGCAAATCTGGGTAAGCCAGTCTAATCAAGACACGCAGAATCAAGGCACTCAAAATTAAACGGTAAGGAGACGTCATGGCGACGATAGGTTTCATCGGGTTAGGCAACATGGGTGGCCCTATGGCCAAAAATTTGTTGAAAGCCGGGCATTCGGTCCAAGTTTATGATTTAGTTCCGGAATCCATCGCCTCAGTCGTTGCGGAAGGCGGTGTAGCTGCAGACAGTGCCGCGCTCGCAGCTAACGGAGCCAGCGTCGTTGTGTCGATGCTCCCGGCATCTAAACATGTTGAAGCCTTATATCTGGGCACAGATGGCCTAATTCAGCATTTAGAGCCCCAGACTTTAATCATCGACTGCAGCACCATTGCACCCGAGTCTGCTCGCAAAGTAGCTGCTGCTGCTGCCGATGCGGATTTCGCCATGTTAGATGCACCGGTTTCCGGTGGCGTTGGCGGTGCTGTAGGCGGCACTTTGACTTTTATGGTGGGCGGCGCGCCTGACGCGCTCGATCGTGCTCGGCCGATTCTTGATGTTATGGGCAAAAATATTTTCCACGCAGGAGATGCGGGCGCCGGTCAGGTCGCCAAAGTCTGCAACAACATGCTGCTCGCCATTTTGATGACAGGCACGGCTGAGGCGCTACAATTGGGCGTCAATAATGGGCTTGATCCTGCGGTGCTCTCCGAGATTATGCAGAAAAGCTCGGGCGGCAACTGGGCACTTGAGGTTTATAATCCTTTTCCAGGCGTGATGCCCACCGCCCCTGCTAGCAACGATTACCAAGGCGGTTTCTTGGTTGATTTAATGATCAAAGATCTTGGGTTAGCGATGGCATCAGCGCTCGAGACTGGGTCATCGACCCCTCTTGGGGCGCTCGCTCGCAATTTGTATGTGGCTCATGGCGCTAAAGGTCATGGTCAAATTGACTTCTCAAGTATTCAAACCAGCTTCCAAAAGCGCTAATCCATGATCGAACTGGCGGTTCATCTGTACCCTCAATTTGGCCGTACCAAATGGCATCAAGAATCGTTATTTCTTAGGACAACAGGACACCTATATGAGCAATAAGATACTTACCTCCGAGCAAAGCGAATTCCAAGCTTTCTGTAAATCCTGGCTAAAAGAAAACCGACCAAAAGCGCATCCAGTGCCGCTGCCTCAAGCTGCGTATGAGGTCACTGATCCTAGCCACTTAACCTACCTCTCAGAATGGCAGGCCAAGTGTTATGAAGCCGGGCTTATCGCCTCAGATTTACCTAAAGTTTATGGTGGCCATGGCATGACTGGCTGTCAACAGATTGCAAGCAATGAGGTCAGAGCTGCGAACGTTCCTTATTTTATTAATTGGATCGGCTTAGGCATGGCCGTTCCGACCCTATTGGAGTGTGGCACTGAGGATCAAAAGACTACCTTTTTGCCGCCGATTTTCTCAGCAGAACATATTTGGTGCCAAGGCTTCAGTGAGCCTGGCGCTGGGTCTGATCTCGCTTCTCTGCAAACGAGCGCTGTCAAAGAGGGTGACCAATGGGTTATTAATGGCTCTAAGGTCTGGACGAGTCTGGGTCACTTTGCTCAATACATGTTGTTATTGGCCAGACAAGATAAAGACAATAAATATGGCGGCATCACCTACTTCCTAGCGCCGATGGATCAGCCTGGCGTGACTGTTAAGCCTATCCACAAAATGACCGGGGAGTCTGGCTTTAATGAAGTATTCCTAGAAGACGCGATCGTCGGTGACCACCTACGGGTTGGTGAGGTTGGCGACGGTTGGAAAGTCGCCATGGCCACGCTCACCAGCGAGCGAGGCGCAGGGGTAGGGGTTGGCGCAGTCGCGAGTGAATCTCCGACGCTGGTTATGCAGCAGTTAATCCAGTTGGCGAAAGATACGGTTAGAAATGGCAAGTCCGTTTGGGATGATCCTGTCTGGCGAGACCGCATCATGAAAGTCTACGAGCGCACAGAAGCCAGTTTTTACAATAGCCGAAGGGCAAGAATAAAACCTTTAAATGGCGGCGCCATGCGAATTCCTCTGCAAGGTAAATTGACAGGCAGTGAGATAGGTCAGTCACTACATCAAATTGCTCTGGGAATACTCGGATTGAAGTCTAGCTTGTATGTCGGCGACCCCCAGGCGCCGGCCAATGGTAAGTGGCCATTGGGCTATATGAATACCTATACCGGCACAATTTCTGGTGGCAGTAGTGAGATTCAACGAAATATATTGGGTGAGCGCGTGCTCGGTTTACCTAAAACTAAATAGCCTGTCGCCCTGAAGGAGTATTACATGTCAACGCCAAAAGATTTTGGATTTAACGAAGATATCAACATGCTTAAAGATACCTATGCACGGTTTCTTAGCGAGCAAGGAACAATCGAAACCTTGAGGCCTTCGCTCAAAGGCACAGAGGATCCGTATCACGGCAGCAGTCGAGAGGCATTTTTTGATACCAATAACTGGCAACAAACCGTTGCTCTTGGTATGCACGCTGTCGCTATTCCCGAAGCCCAAGGTGGCATTGGAATGGGACTCGTTGCAGCCACAGCAATCGCCGAGGAAATTGGTCGACATGCGCTCGCCACCCCGCTGAGCAACACATTGCTCGCAACTTTTTTATTACGCGAGACGAACACAGAGGCTGCCAACGATTTACTCGAAGCAATGGCTGAAGGTCTAACCGTAGGCCTTGGTATTTATGGTGAGACCGGCGATTTAGACCCAAACATAACCGACGTCGAATGCCACAACGCGTTGCTGAGCGGACAGACTTGGTACGTCACCGATGCGCAAAAGTGCGACACGCTCATTGTCTCAGCAAAAAGCTCCGCAGGCGTGGATCTCTTTCGGGTGGACATGAATGCGCCAACGGTCAGTCTCACCGCTGACAAAATCGTCGACCTAACTCGGGACCAAGCGCACATCAGCCTCAACCAAACCGAAGCAATACCTTTGACCGTCGACGGCGCAGGGGCGAGTGCTTTAATTGCAGCGCTGCCCGCCCTACTCACTTTGACCGCGGCAGATATCGCTGGCGCAGCCGAGTGGCAACTGCAAGCAACCACCGAATATGCCAAAGTACGCGAGCAATTTGACCGCCCAATAGGATTTTTTCAGGCTGTTAAGCACCCGATTGTTGATATGATGATTGCCACTGACGAGACACGGTCATTGGTTTACCAAGCGGCAGCAGCTTATGACTTTGATCGTGAAGATGCCGCGCGATGCGCTTTCTTGGCCAAATCAAGTGCCTCAGATACTGCGGAGTTTTGCGCGAATCGGTCGACGCAACTCCACGGTGGTATCGGCTTTACTTGGGAGGCAGATATCCAGATTTACCACAAGCGCCAAATGCACAGCCAATTTCTTTTTGGCGATGGCGTATGGCAGCGGCAGCAACTTGCGGCGCTACTTTAGCCGCTTTTATCCCATCCAATAAGGAGTCCATTTATGTCCGGTCAACTAGCAGGAAAAATTTGCGTCGTCACCGGCGCCACTCGAGGCATCGGCAGAGGCTGCGCAATTGCGCTGGCCGAGAAAGGCGCCACGGTATACATCACGGGCAGAAGCGACGGAGACGGTGAGTTAACGCTATCTGGTAGTGTTGCTGCCATAGAACAGGCCGGTGGCATCGGTATCGCCACCAAAGTCGATCACGCCAACGATGATGAGATCAAGGCGTTTTTTGAACGGGTTGAAGCCGAAGCCGGAAAAATCGACATATTGGTAAATAATGTTTACAAGATTCCTAGCCCACCGGCTTGGGGCGGCGGCTTTTGGGACCATCCCATTCAAATTTGGGACGATCAGGTTGGTATTGGTCTGCGTGCGCACTATGTTGCAAGCTGGTACGCGGCCCCGCTTTTATTTGCCGCTGGCCCAGGCAGTTTGATTGTCAATGTATCCTCTCCTGGCGGCCAGTCGTATCATTTTTCATCGTCTTATGGCGCTGGCAAAGCAGGTCTTGATAGACTTACCGCAGACATGGCGATTGAGCTCGAACCCAAGGGTGTTGCGGCGATCACACTCTATCCTGGATCAGTAGCCACGGAATTCATCGCAGCCCATGCTAAACAAAATGGCACCGATCTCAGTGAATCGCAAACCCCGCTAGGTGTAGGTCGGACCGTCCCGGCACTGGCACTCTGTGCCGACCTGATGGCGCGATCAGGCAGCATTCAGTGGGTTGAAGACATCAGTCGAGAGTTTGACATTCGCGATGAGCGGGGAGAACTTGCACCTGCTTACAAGGCACGGGATACTGCTCGAGCACCCAGCTAACGCTTATAACCTTTAAGAGAAACTCAGGAGATTTTATGGCTGCTTACTTTATTGCCCAGTACCAAGTAAACAATGCAGAGCTCTACGCGACTTACAGCGCCGGGGCCGGCCCAACCCTTGCGCAATACGGCGGAGAACTGGTGGCTATTGACGTCGCAGCGGAGACCATAGAAGGCGCGCCTCCCGGCCCACAAACTGTGATTATCAAATTTGAATCCAAGGCTGCGGCCAAGACTTGGTATGAATCACCAGAGTATCAGGCCGTTGTCGACAAGCGTCTGGCAGCAACCGAAGGCTTTTCAGTCATCTCTGAATCGATGAATCTAGGCTAGTTTAGACACTGCTACAGATGTAATGGCCGATCAAAGGCCAGCAGCACCGATTCCTGCATCGCCTCAGACATTGTGGGGTGCGGGAATATGGTACTGATCAATTCCGCTTCGGTGGTCTCCAGCCCTATTGCAATAGCGAACCCTTGCACGAGTTCCGTTACCCCCTCACCCACTAGATGCGCGCCGAGTAGTGCCCCAGATTGTCGATCAAATATGGTCTTAATGAGGCCCTGTGTGTGTCCGGACACTACCGATTTACCATTTGCGTAGAGCGGGAATCGTCCCACTCGAATGGCAGTTGGATCGGCATCCTGCTCCCGAAGTCCAATACTTGCCACTTGGGGAGTGCCATAGGTACATCCAGGAATACGCGCTTTTTCAAGGGGGTGTGCCCCACCGCCGCTGATCACCTCAGCGACAATCATGGCTTCGTGGGTGGCCTTATGGGCTAAGCAAGGTGCTCCAGCCACATCACCGATTGCGTAAATTCCTGGGACATTAGTCATTTGAGTGCTATCAACCGAAATAAAGCCGTTCTCGATCTCAACGCCCAGGGCTTCAAGACCTAGCCCCGCCAAGCAACCTTGTACGCCCACAGACAAAACAGCAGCGTCGTAGATTTGCCGTTCATCGCCTATCACGGCCTCGACCCCACGTTTGTTCGATCTCAATCCTTCAATACCCTGCCCCAACCTTAGCTCAATTCCTTGCTGAGCAAGTGCATCACCAACAACGCCAGATATCTCATGGTCCTCAGTAGGCAGTACCCGGTCTGCCACCTCAAGTAATGTCACATGGCTTCCAAGTGCCTGATAAAAACACGCAAACTCAACACCAATGGCCCCAGCGCCTATAATCAGCAAGCGTTTGGGTAATCGCTTAGGTGTCATCGCTTCGCGAGCACCCCAGATGTGCTTTCCATCTATTGCGATATCACCTAAAGATTTTTGCACCGCACCGGTCGCAACCACAATACTGTCGGTTGCGAGCAATTCATCTCCTACTTTGACACTTCCAACCGCGATGACTTCGGCCTCACCTTCAAATACCGAAATCTTATTTTTTCGCATCAGTTGCTTTACGCCCTGACTCAGCTGGCCTGCCGCCTCTCGGGAGTGAGCAACCATCTTTTCCAGATCAAAAGATACACCTTCAACGGCAATACCAAACCCGTCGGCAGCTTTTATCTGCGTCAACAAAGATGCCGAATGTAGCAGCGACTTAGTCGGGATACAGCCCCAATTCAAGCACGTGCCGCCCAAGGCTTCACGCTCAGCCAAGGCAACCGATAACCCTAGCTGAGAGGCTCGAATTGCAGCAGCATAACCTCCAGGCCCACCGCCAACGATGACAACATCAAATTCCTTCATAGCAACAACCTATAGGGCTCTGATAAAAATTCCACCACCGATGCTAAAAATTCTGCGGCAGGCGCGCCATCGAGGACTCGATGATCCCAGGTTAACGATAAATTCATTTGTTTAGCCTTAACCGGTTTATCCCCTTCCCAAGTGACCCCATCGAAAAGCTGATTCACACCAACTATTCCCGACTGAGGCTGATTGATAATCGGCGTAAACGAATTAACGCCAAACATTCCAAGTGCTGATACCGTAAAAGTACCGCCCGCGAAGTCATCCAACCCTAGTGTCCCTTCCCGAGCAGCATTTGCGAGTCGCGCGCTTTCTATGGCAATTTCCTTAAGGCTTAGGCTGTGCGCATCACGTATGACCGGCACCAATAAGCCGTCCGGCACCGCCACCGCGAGCCCCATATGCACGGCTTCGAGCAATACAATTTCAGATCCGTCAAATCGGCTATTCATCATGGGATGTTTCACCAACGCTTTAGCAGTCGCTTTGATCACAAGATCGGTATAAGTCGGTCTGGCATCGCCGTCCCACTCTTTTAACAGTTGCGTCCTTAAGCGGACCGCATCGTCCATAGAAGCCGTCATATCCATCGACAGCTGAGCACTTTCTTGAAGGCTTTGGAGCATCCGGCTCGCAATTGTTTTTCGCATACCTCGAACGGGTACAACCGATCCAGCGCTCGGGCCAACCGGCGTCATTTTTTGCGCTGATGCCTGTGTCGGCAAATGATCGAGATCTGCCTGTAATATTCGACCATTGGGCCCCGACCCTTGCACCAACGAAAGGTCAATGCCTCGGGTTTCAGCGATTCGGCGAGCAAGGGGCGAAACATTGGTTGGATCCGAGCGCCGCGCAGCAACCGCTTGCGTTTGGCTAGAACCACCTTTGTCTGCAGCGGCTTTAACATCTGCTTCGACGATTCTTCCCCCCGGGCCTGAGCCATGGAGCTTATCGATGCTTACGTTGAGTTCTGATGCTAATCGGCGCGCCGCTGGAGATGCTTTCAAGCGACCTTCTTGGGTGCGAGAGCCTTCGTTACCGCTTGCTCCTTGAGCCGCCTCTGAGGCACTCGGCGCTGTCACTGCTGCAACAGACAGTTGATCATCTCGAGCGACCGCTACAGTTTCAGCAGGAACTTCAGATTGCGTGCTGGCGGGGGCTGATGATGATTGAACGCCAGCAAAGTCCGCCGGAATCGTTTCCTCTGGACCAAAGATATACCCCACCACATCGCCAGGAGCAAGCATGACGCCTGCCGCAACGGAGTGTTTAACGATACCGTCCATCTCAGCATCGACGTCAAGATTGACCTTCTCGGTTTCTAGCGCATACAACATATCTCCTTTCGAGACGGGAGCACCATCATCGATGAACCATTCCGAGACCATCCCTTCGGTCATCGTCATACCCACCTTTACCAGATAAATTTCTCGGGGCATTTTGTTCTCCCTAGCTTGATCGCACAAAAATTTGTTTGTGGGCGGCTTTTGCCAAACACCGCGACAAGTCAATCACCCGCGGTCCTGTCCTAGACATGTGCATCGATACCTTCTGACCCTGCCCCACGACGCGCTCACGCTCACCATCGAAAGCAACAACACCGGGGCCCTCAGACTTTATGACCTGTCCTAGTTTCACTCGCTTGGTTTTACCCAGCCCGATATGCTCAAACATGCCCGGGCCCATGGGCGCATAGAGCTGTTTGCCATTTTTAGCAAATGTCACGTGCAGGCCGTAATCGTCTTGATCATGGACTGGCCTAACCAAGCCACCCAAACTCGTAATTCCAACAGCAGCCGGCTCTGCTCTGCACAAAAATGCCTCACGGAGCGCATTAGGCTCGAGTAATGCCCTGGCCCCAATAAATACCTCGGTTGTCATAACGGCATCGATCAGCGCAATGTCAGGCGATTCCCCCTCAATCTCAATATCAATAATTTTAACCCGGTCTGACACTGCAGCCGCTTTAATTTGACCCGACGCCACTAAGCCAAGCGCCATCCCGGCGACCGTTGCCTCAGCCATTACCGGAAACACATTATTAGTGCCTGTCGACAATGACACCAATGTTGCATCTCGCCAACCTCGAGTAAAAGCTCGATTGGTGCCATCCCCACCTAAGACCAGCACAACAGCACAATTTCGTTTTGCCATTTGTTCGGCAGCGGCAATGGTATCCATTGCCGAAGAAGACTCAGGGCCTGGAAGCGCTTCGAACCTGACGCCTCTAGGTACATCTAATTCCGCAATCGCTTGCCGGACAATTCCGTGGGAATCACTCATGTACATAAAATGTCGGGCTCCGGCTGCTAGTGCGCCTGAAACCGCACGGCGAACAATGGCGAGTTTTTCTCGGTTGTCAAAAACCGATGCTTTTCCCGTCAGTCGCCGGATATCTTTACCAGATGCCGGGTTGGCAACTAGTCCTACCGCTTGCACGCCTTTAGAGCCCTAGAACCTTTTTAACTTCCGATACGATTCGATCTGCATTAGGAATATAGGCCTGTTCCAACGCCGGGCTATAAGGCACAGGCGAGAAAGGTGCGCCGACTCTCGCAATCGGCGCATCTAGATAATCAAAGGCTTCCTCTTGCAGCTGGGCAACAATCTCTCCACCAAACCCGCCAAATCGCACTGCCTCATGGACAATCAATGCGCGGTGAGTTTTCTGGATCGAGGCGATAGCCGTCTCAGTGTCAAATGGTTGGATACTTCTGACATCAACTACTTCGCAATTGATACCTAGGCCGTCTAAGGTTTTTGCCGCCGACAGGGCCTCGTGCACCATCCTGCCAATTCCAAAAATTGTAAAATCTGTGCCCTCACGAATAACCGCCGCCTTGCCGATTGGCACTTCATACATTGCCTCGGGGACCTCTGCCGGCATCGCCAGGCTCATTTTATTAAGCACTACAAAAACGGGGTTATCGTCTCTCGCGGCGGCAATGATCAGCCCTTTCGCGTCATAGGCATTTGAGGGCATCACGACTTTCACGCCGGGCAAGTGCGCGAGCCAAGCTTCCCAGCTCTGGGAATGCTGCGCCGCCAAATTCATGCCAGCCCCTGCCATGGTCAACACTGTGATCGGCAGGGTGGCACCGCCACCAAACATAAAGCGCATTTTTGCCATTTGATTGGCCACTTCATCCATACATTCCCCTAGGAAATCCATGAACATCACATCAATGATGGGTCTACAGCCGGTTGCAGCGGCACCAACACCAAGACCAATGATTCCCTTCTCACTAATGGGAGTATCAATAACTCGGCGATCACCAAACTCCGCTAACAGACCTTGGTAGTAGCCAAAAACGCTACCCGCCTGACCAACGTCCTCACCGGCAACAAAGGCATTATCTTGCTCTCGTAATACCTGTTGTACCCCTTCGGTGATTGCCGAAACATAGGGCAACATTCTTGGCCCACTTTGCACTGCTTCACTCATGAATTTGCTCCTACAAAATACACATCATCCAGCAGATCGGCCGGGTTCGGGAAAGGGGAAGATTCCGCAAAAGCGATGCCTTCCTGGATATCAGCATCGACTCGAGCATAGACATTGGCTAGCTTCTTTTCAGTCATCACGCCTTGTTTGACCAAAAGCGCCTCAAAGCTAGCTATTGCATCACGCTGTTTCCACGCTTCGACTTCTTCATCGGTTCGGTAAGTTAAGCCCATGCCGCGGACACCCACATGATCGTAATAACGATAGGTCTTGCACTCTAAAAGCGTAGGCCCTGCACCTGACCTTGCGCGTTGCACGGCTGCTTCGGCCGCCTCAAAAACTGCCATCACGTCCATACCATCGACGACGACTCCGGGCATCCCATATCCTGCTGCCCGATCAGCGACATCAGTTACCGCCTGGTGATTACTTTGGGCTGTGTATTCGCCAAATCCATTGTTTTCACATACAAAAATGCAAGGTAGTTGATACAGGGCAGCCATGTTAGCGGCCTCGTGAAAGCTGCCTTCATTCGAGGCACCATCGCCAAAGAAGGTCACCGAGACCTGTTTAGTTTTTCTAAATTTATTGGAGAAAGCTGCCCCCATGGCAATGGGCGGCCCTCCACCTACAATGCCGTTGGCACCCAAAATTCCAAGCGCCATATTAGAAATATGCATGCTACCGCCTTTGCCCTTACAGTAGCCCGTCGCCTTGCCATAGAGTTCCGCGAACATCGGCGCAAATTGCCCGCCTTTGGCAATCACATGCCCGTGGCCTCTATGGGTGCTGGTGATTTGATCCTGATTCGTTAGGTGCGCCATAACTCCGGAGGCTACTGCTTCTTGGCCAACGTACAGGTGCAATGCACCGGGGATCTTGCCGTCCTCCATCAATTTGCCCGCCTCTTCCTCGAAGCGACGGATTCTCACCATATTCAAGTGAAGGTCAGTTAATACTTTAGTCGAAATTTTTTTTGCCACAATTCAGCTTCCATCTTAAGTTCAATTCTTTGCTCGGTCCGAGCAACCCCTACTCATCTCGGGAAATTTCCCCAACTAGCTTTAAAAAGAGACTGCCTTCTGTTCCAGCACTTTCCCTTTAAGCCTTATATTTTCAACGTCAGCGCCCGTGCCTTGATCGACCGCAATAGGCTAGGTGCTGCCCCCAAGGCACGTGATTCTCATCTCGACTCAACTAAGACTGTTAACCCTTGGGCAGTCAATCGTTGGGCTGGTGAGCAAGCGCCATGGAAATCCTTCCCTGGGACCTGATCTTGGGCACTTGCTACCAATGTCTAAACCGGCGGTCTCAGGCTCTACCCTCTTCGCGAGGCATGATGAGCGAGCCACATTAAACAGT